>Ga0210401_10000033_pt1 | contig 160454 bp, 126 predicted proteins | sample IncBWH32MmetaG_FD_150866 | JGI IMG/M metagenome (GOLD analysis project Ga0210401, IMG submission 150866) | Forest soil microbial communities from Barre Woods Harvard Forest LTER site, Petersham, Massachusetts, United States - Inc-BW-H-32-M | ecosystem: Environmental > Terrestrial > Soil >...
CGCGCGGCACGCCACCGGCGACCGTCCATACGACGGCGGAGCCCGTCCAGGCGGCCAGACAGCTCAGCGCCTGACGGCGGGCGGGATTGTGGCTGGGGCCGGAAGGGTCGTGGTCGTGCGTGCTCATGGATGGTTCCTCGTGGTGTCGGCGGGAGCGCCCGTAATGGGACATATACCGGCCAGAGCCTGGATTTATTCCCTTGTGGGGCTGGCCGTCGGCGCCTGATCGGTGATCCAGCAGGAAATCGCGGCAGGCGTTGGCCGATTCAACCGTCAGCGCCGCGCTCGAGTCATCTGGGCGGCACGGTTGCCTGGCTGCGGTAGGTAGGCGTCTGCGCGTATTTCGCTGGAACTTCCCACATGCGCGCGGCGTACCACACGGCCCAGGCCATCACGAACAGCGACATCACCCACACCCAGACCGGAATCGACGAGCGCGCCTCGGCGTGACGCGGGTTAAACGGATCATCCGAGCTGAACGCATCGACCGAGAAGCGCACCTCGCCGCCCCGCACCGAGTTCGGGCGCAGGCCGGACACGACGATTCCCGGTCCGTTTTTCACGTGAAATGCAAGCTCCTCGAAGCCCTCGCGCCCGGTCTGACCCCGGGCGCGGATCAGCAGCCGGTGCGGACCATCCTCGAGGGTGCGGGTGTCGAGGGTGACGTCGGCTGGCAGCTCCTGATCGAGGATTGGCGTCGGGTTGTCATCCAGGTAAATGCGAACGCGCGGCTTGTCCACGAGGTGCACCTCGGCTCATCGATCGTCACGCAAAATGGCGTACTTGACGTGGCGCCGGTCGGTTTCGCCCGGGCGAATCAACATCCAGAACATTGCCACGAAACAGGCCACGGTAACGGCCCCGGCCAGGGCCATGATGATGATATTGCCCCACAGCGGGCCGGCCAGGTGGTCGTGCATCGTTGGCCCCTTCACTTGCCTTTGGCGCGTTCGGCCGCCACTTGCGCGGCGGTCACCGGTTTTCCATGATTGCCCCAGGAACTGCGTTCATAGTTGGCGATGTTCGCTACGTCGGCGTCGCTGAGCGTGCCCCCGAATGGGGGCATCGGGCTCGAGTAGACGACGCCACCCACGCTGGCGCCCTGTAAGCCGTACAGCACCGGATGCAACTGCTCGGTCGGATCGGCGTCGTTGACCGCGTCGTTTCCCTTCAGCGATGGGAATGCGCCGGGCAGGCCCTCACCGTTGCCCTGATGGCAGGCGGCGCAATTGGCGGTGAACAGCGCCTGCCCCTTGGCCAGATCGGCGCCGTCCGAGCCGGCGCCCGGGGCGCCAGCGGCAGGGGCGGTCGCCGCGGTGGTCGATGAGCCAGCGGCCGATGCGCGGCTGGCAGCCGGTGCCGCGATGTCATTGCTGCCCGTATCCGGCACAGGGGGCTGCTTCAGTGAGAGCAGATAGCCCACCAAGGCCTCGGCTTGGTGCGACGGCACCACGACGCCACGGGCGGGCGCGTACGCCTTGGGCAATGGCACCGGTGCCGCGCCGGCCGGGGCCTGGTCGACCACTTGGAACATCCAGTCGAACGCCGGCATGATCGATTCGGGCACCACGGCGCGCGGGTTGTACAGGTGGATGTACTGCCATACCGTGCTGGGCTGACGCACCCCGACGTTGGTCAGGTCGGGCCCGGTACGCTCCGAGCCCAGCAGCTCCGGTGTCTGGTAAGCGAAATCCCCAGGTGCGGACGCACGCCCAAAGATTTTGTCGCCGGGCAGCGGCCGCACCTGCTGGGTGTGACAGTAGCTGCAGCCATTGGCGACGTAGACGTCGCGCCCTTCGGCCTGCAGGGGTGTGAGCGGCTCGACCCCCGGTCCAGGCGGCGTTTGCGACAACTCGATGCCGGGCAGCACGCCCATCAGCAGCGCCAGGGTTGCGTACACCAGCGCCGAACCACCCGCGATCAGGACCAGCTTGTTCATGCGGCCGCCGCTTCAGCGGGCCCCGCCGCCAACGGCGCCGCCTTGGCCGACGGACCGAAGCACATGCGCCAGACGTTCCAGGCGAACACGATGTGGCTCAGGAACATCAGCGCCCCGCCCACGCCACGCCACACCCAGTAGGACTGGATGTCCACCACCGACTGGATGAAGGGCAGCCCGTGCATCCAGTCCAGGCCCTGGATGGTGCCGCCGATCGACAGCGAAATGACATAAATGAAGCTGCCCACCACCGCCATCCAGAAGTGCATGGTCAGCCCGAGCTGGCCGGGTGATTTGCCGGTGGCGAGCGGCAGCAGGGCGTATATCCCGCCCCAGGTCGCGAAATTGACAAAGCCGTACATCGTCAGGTGCGAATGTCCGACGGTGAAATTGGTCAGATGCCACACCTCCTGCAACGAGCGAAACGCCTCGAACGTGCCCTGGGTCGAGCCGACCACATAGCCGATCACGCCGACAAAGATGAACATCAGCGGGTAGGAATGCGCCAGATCGCGCAATCGTCCCCGCATCGTCAGCAGGAAATTGGCGCTGCCGCCCCACACCGGCACCAGCATCGCCACGCTGAAGACGATGGCCGTGGTTTGCAACCACCAGGGCAGCGGGCTGAACAGGAAGTGGTGCGCCCCGATGGTCGGGTAAAAAACCAGGTTGGTCCAGAACGCAAACACGCCCAGCGCGTAGGAGTAGATCGGGCGGCTGAGCGTCTTGGGGAGCGCGTAATACAGCATCCCCAGCGTGAGCGGCGTGAACCACATGCCCACCGCGTTGTGCATGTAGTAGCCCGAAACGGACACCTGGCCCAGGCCGTACTGGTACCACGGCACGATCGCCACCAGCGAGAAGATGCAGGCCCACAGCACGCCGCCGACGATGTACCAGTTCGAAAGATAGATATCTTCGGTGTGGCGTCGCCCCACGGTGCCGATCAGGTTCCAGCCAGTCACCGCGAGGCCGGCCAGGAAAAGCAGCCGGATCGGCCATGGCCACTCGCGATATTCCAGACTGCCGGCGTTGTAGCCCAGATCCAGCGCGACGGTGCCGGCCACCGCGGCCACGTTGAACAGAATCAGCCCGATCCACGCCAGCCTGGCGCTGTACAGGCGCGTGCCGCAACTGCGCACGGCCACGTAGTAGGCGAGTCCGACCAGAGCCAGGCTGGCCCATCCAAACAATGTCGCATTGGTATGAATCGGGCGCAGGCGCCCGAACGTCAGCAACTCGCCGGGGGCAAAATCCGGTGCGCCGAACTTGTATGCGAGAACGATGCCGACTGCGGTGGCAAACAAAAGCCACAGCGTGGCAGTTACCGTATACGCGACGAAGACCGATGCCAGCACACGACCGTCCTCCTCGCTCGGGTTGGAGTGACCAACTGCCACGGTCGTCTGCACCGCACGGTCTTCAGAAGCCATGATGCGATTTCAGGGTCGGCTCGTTGGTTTGCATACCATCGTTCACTTTAGCTCAACCCCACTTCCCACGGTAGATCGACTTGGGTAATCCCCACTTTTAGGAAAGGGGTCAAGAACGAATGGGTCGAAGCGTTGTGTCGTTTCAAGTCGCCACTGACCGAACGCTCCGAGCACGATCACTGGCAATAAATGACAAAAAACGCAGCAACCGGCGCACAGACGCAATCCGTCAACTCGATCATCATTTTCCAGGGTCGCTGGAACGGGTCACCGGGCAGAATCCGATTGGGGGGCGGTCACGGCTGTCTCATGATCCTTCATACTGGACCCATTCCATGAACGAGGCATCGACCATGCAGCCATTGACCGCGAAGGGTGCCGACCTGATGGTCCGGGCGCTGGAGAATGAGGGCGTCGAATACATCTTCGGCGTGCCCGGCGAAGAGAACCTGGATTTGCTCGAGGCGCTCCGGACGTCCTCGATCAAGGTCGTCGTGACGCGGCACGAACAGGTCGCCGGGTTCATGGCCGCGACCTATGGCCGCCTGACCGGCCGCCCCGGCGTGTGTTTCAGCACGCTGGGGCCGGGGACCACCAACCTCGTCACCGCGGCCGCCTTTGCTCTGCTCGGCGGCATGCCCATGGTGATCATCACCGGACAGAAACCGATACTGCACAGTCGGCAGGCGCGCTTCCAGATCATCGATGCGGTGTCGCTGATGCGACCACTCACCAAGGCGGCCAAGCAGGTTCTCGACGCAAGAAACATCCCGACTCTGGTGCGCGATGCCTTTCGCACCGCTCTGGAGGAACGCCCCGGCCCGGTGCATCTCGAATTGCCCGAGGACATTGCAGCGCAGACGGCCGACCAGGTCCATGTCGTCCCGGTGACTCCCGCCCGGCGGCCGGTCGCGCCCGAACCCGCAGTCGCCGATGCCGCTGAGCTGGTGACTCAAGCGCGCCACCCGCTGGTGATGATCGGCGGCGGGGCCAACCGCCCGGGCCTGGCACCGGAACTCTCGGCGGCGGTGCGCCGGCTGGGGATCCCGTTCTTCAACACCCAGATGGGCAAGGGCGCCATCGACGGCAGTTCCTCCCTGTTTATCGGCACGGCCGCCCTTTCCGAGAAGGACTATGTCCATTCGGCGATCGGCCGGGCTGACCTGATCCTGGCGATCGGTCACGACACGGTCGAGAAACCGCCCTTCATCATGCGCGATGGCGGCCCCAAGGTCGTTCATGTCGACTTCAACAGTGCCGATATCGATCAGATCTACTTCCCGCATGTCGAAGTCATCGGCGACATCGCCGACAGCGTCAGGCGCCTCGCCGACCGTTTGCACGGAAAGCTGTCGCACGATGCAAGCTATTTCATGAAGATCCGCGATGGCGTGCTCGCCCATACCGCCGAAGGTTCGGACGATCCCCGCTTTCCGATGGCCCCTCAGCGGATCGTCGCCGATGTCCGGCGCGTGATGCCGGATGACGGCATCCTTTGCCTCGATAACGGTATGTACAAGATCTGGTTTGCACGGAATTACCGCACCCATATCGCTAATACCATCCTGCTCGACAACGCGCTGGCGACCATGGGCGCCGGTCTTGCTTCGGCGATGATGGCGGCGATGCTCTATCCCGAGCGCAGAGTCATGGCGGTGTGCGGCGATGGCGGGTTCATGATGAACTCGCAGGATCTGGAGACCGCGATCCGGCTTGGTCTGAATCTGGTCGTGCTGATCGTCGAGGATCATGGGTACGGCATGATCCGCTGGAAGCAGGCGGCCATGGGTTTCGAGGACTTCGGCCTGTCTTTCACCAATCCCGACTTCGTCGCATATGCCAGGGCATATGGCGCAAAAGGGGAGCGCGTGACGGCGGCGAATCGGCTTGCCGGAACCCTCGAAGCGGCGTTTGCAGCCCGCGGCGTGCATCTGGTGGTCGTGCCCATCGATTACTCCGAGAACAAACGGGTGCTGATCGACGAGCTCGCCCAGAAGCTAGCCGAATTCCATTAGGCCGCTTCCACGACTTCTGAAGGAGAGCAACGATGTTGGTCACACAAGCCTTCGACGGCGCTCCGATCGAGGAGATCCCGGTCGACGATTCGGCAGGCCTGGCGCGCAAGCTCGAGCAAGCGGCCCGGTGCTTCGCGGACCGGCCCCACTGGCTGCCGGCCTACCAGCGCATCGAGATCCTGCGCCGCCTGGCACGGCTGATGGAGCGGGAGTCCGACGCCCTGGCCATGATGATCGCCCGTGAAGGAGGCAAGCCGCTGGCCGATGCGCGGATCGAGACGGCGCGCGCGATCAACGGGGTCGAGGGAGCCGCCGGCGAGCTGGAGCATCTGGCCGGGCGCGAGATCCCGATGGGCCTGACGCCGGCGAGCCGGGACCGCTGGGCGTTCACGACCAAGGAGCCGATCGGCATCGTCGCCGCAATTTCGGCCTTCAATCATCCGCTGAACCTGGTCGTGCATCAGGTCGCTCCGGCGATCGCAACCGGTTGCCCGGTCATCATCAAGCCGGCCAATACGACGCCGCTGAGCTGCAGGCGTTTCGTGCAGCTGGCCCAGGAGGCCGGGCTGCCGCCCGCTTGGTGCCAGACACTGTTCGTCGACGACAACGCCCTGGCCGAGGCACTCGCCACCCATCCGAGCATCGCGTTCCTGAGCTTCATCGGCTCGGCAAAGGTCGGGTGGCATCTTCGCTCCAAGCTGGCGCCGGGCGCCCGCTGCGCACTCGAGCACGGCGGAGCGGCACCCGTGATCGTGGATCGCTCGGTGCAGATCGACTCGATCATCGAGCCGCTGGTGAAGGGTGGCTACTACCATGCCGGCCAGGTCTGCGTGTCGGTGCAACGCATCTTTGTGCATGCCGATATCATGCCGCGTCTCGTCGAGCGTCTGACCGAACGGGTGCGCACGCTTCGGGTCGGAGATCCGACGCTGCCGCAAACCGAGATGGGACCGCTGATCCTGCCCCGGGAGGTCGATCGCGTGGCTGCGTGGGTTCAGGAAGCCCGCGATGGCGGCGCCAACGTCACGACCGGAGGTGCGCGCATCAGTGACCGGGTCTACGCGCCCACGGTGATCGTCGAGCCGCCCGCCACCGCGCGGGTGTCGCGGGAAGAGGTTTTCGGGCCGGTCACCTGCGTGTACGGCTATACCGATCTGGACGAAGCGATCGCGCGGGCGAACAGCCTGCCCTTCGCCTTCCAGGCGGCGGTCTTCGCCCGGGACGTCGATGTCGCGCTCAAAGCCGCGCGGTTACTCGACGCGTCCGCGATCCTGGTCAACGACCATACGGCGTTCCGAACGGACTGGATGCCTTTCGCGGGGCGTCACCAATCCGGCTACAACGTCGGCGGCATCCCCTACACCATGCACGACATGAGCCAGGACAAGATGATCGTCTTCAGGTGGTGAAATCGCCCTGCAATGTTCTGGCCGAGAGCGTTTGACGGCACCGTCGCAAGGCAATCGGCGTTCACGCGGCCATCGGTAGGGGCAGCGGCGTGCGCATCAGGTGCTCGAACGCGGAGAGCGCCGCCTTCGCCCCTTCCCCGGTCGCGACGATGATTTGCTTGTAAGGCGCGGTTGTCGAATCGCCCGCGGCGAACACCCCGGGGGCGCTCGTCCGGCCCTTGGCGTCGATGACAATCTCGCCGAAGCGGTTCAGCTCGACGCTGCCCTTGAGCCACTCGGTGTTCGGCACGAGGCCGATCTGCACGAACACGCCGGCCAACGCGATGCGGTGCTCCTCGCCCGTCGCTCGCTCGACATAGCGCAAACCGTCAACCCGGCCGCCGTCCCCCGTGATCTCGATGGTCTGCGCATGGGTGCGGATGTCGACGTTCGCCAGGCTCGCCAGTCTCGCGACCAGGATCGCGTCGGCCTTCAGCTGCGGCGTGAACTCAAGCAAGGTCACGTGCTCGACGATGCCCGCGAGATCGATTGCGGCCTCGACCCCGGAGTTTCCCCCGCCGATCACCGCGACGCGCTTGCCCTTGAACAGCGGCCCGTCGCAGTGCGGGCAATAGGCGACACCGCGATTGCGGTACTCCTGCTCGCCCGGCACGCCGACGTTTCGCCAGCGCGCGCCGGTCGCAAGCACGACGGAGCGCGCGGTCAGCCGAATACCGTTCGCAAGCCGCACTTCGGCAAGGCCGCCGGGCTCGGCGGCCGGCACGAGGCTCTCCGCGCGCTGCGCATTGAGCATCTCGACGTCGTACCGGCGCACATGCTGCTCGAGGGCCGCGGCGAACTTCGGCCCGTCCGTCTCCTCGACCGACACGAAGTTCTCGATGGCCATCGTGTCGGCCACTTGCCCGCCGAAGCGCTCAGCGACAATCCCGGTGCGGATGCCCTTGCGTGCCGCATAAATGGCCGCCGCGGCACCCGCCGGTCCACCGCCGACAATCAGCACGTCGTACGGCACCTTCGCGTCCAGCTTCGCCGCGTCGCGCGCGACCGCGCCACCGTCGAGCTTGGCGAGAATCTCTTCGACGCCCATCCTGCCCTGGCCGAACGGCTCGCCGTTCAGGTAGATGGTGGGCACGGACAGGATGCCCAGATTCTCGACCTCGTTCTGGTAGAGCGCACCGTCGATCGCCACGTGCCGGATGCGCGGGTTCAACACCGACATCGCGTTGAGCGCCTGCACCACGTCAGGGCAGTTCTGGCAGGTCAGCGACATGTAGGTTTCGAAACTGAACTCCCCCTCGAGCGCGCGGATCCGCTCGACAAGCTCCGCGTCGAGCTTCGGCGGGTGGCCTCCGACCTGCAGCAGCGCGAGCACCAGCGACGTGAACTCATGTCCGGTCGGCAGCGCCGCGAAACGAACGCCGATGTCGGCGCCGGTGCGCTCGATCCGGAACGAGGGCGTGCGCTCGCCTGCGTCGACGCCGTCGTTCTTGACGAGCGTCACGCGGTCGGACTGTTGCGCGACGTCGCGCAGCAGCGCGATCATGTCACGCGACGCCTCGCCGTCGTCGACCGATGCGACCAGCGCGATCGGGTGAGTGATCTTGTCGAGATAGGCCTTCAGCTGGACTTTCAGCTCGGAGTCGAGCATTGCATTTCCTTGGTCTGATCCTGCCTCCCTCTCCCGCGGGGCGGGAGAGGGACCAGGCTTCGCTGCGTAGCCGGGCTGCGCCCGGCGAAGCGGGGGTGAAGGTCGGTTTCCCGGACGATGGCGTCAGCCAAATCGCTGTGTCAAATCTTGCCGACCAGGTCGAGCGACGGCCTCAGGGTCTTGTCACCCTCTTTCCAGCGCGCCGGACACACTTCGCCCGGATGCGAGGCAACGTACTGAGCGGCCTTGACCTTGCGCAACAGCTCCTTGGCGTCGCGGCCGATGCCGTTGTCGTGGATCTCGCACAGCTTGATCTCGCCTTCCGGGTTGACGACGAAGGTGCCGCGCAATGCGAGGCCTTCCTCCTCGATCATCACTTCGAAGTTACGGGTCAACCGCCCGGTCGGATCGCCGACCAGCGGGTACTCGACCTTGCCGATTGCGCCCGAGGTGTCGTGCCAGGCCTTGTGCGCGAAGTGCGTGTCGGTCGAAACGCCGTAGATCTCGACGCCCATCCGGCGGAACTCGCTGTAGCTTTCGGCCAGGTCCTCCAGCTCGGTCGGGCAGACGAACGTGAAGTCAGCGGGGTAGAAGACGAAGATGGACCACTTGCCACGGATCGTCGCGTCGCTCACTTCGACGAATTTGCCGTTGTGGTAGGCAGTGGCCTTGAAGGGTTTTACACGGGTGTTGATCAGCGACATCGCTCAGCTCCAGAGGGTGGTTGAAAGGCGTTGGGCGTATGCTGGCCGAGCCGTGCTGATTAATCCAATGAATAAATACGTTGAAAGTAATCGTCAAAATCGATAATAGGTGTCCAGCACCGCTATTGATCGCCGACGTATTGCGGCCTACCAATGCCCCCACTGGCATAAGCGAAATAGTAGATGATATCCAAGATATTGATCGATAGATGCGATAATGAACCCTGACTGACCGCGCCGCCGTTCGCCGATACGGCGCGATTCCGGAGGAACCGTGGCCACTCTCAGTACCGCCAATGCCTTGTCCCTGAGGCAGTTGGCCTATCTGGTCGCTCTGTCGGAGACGCTCAACTTCACCCGCGCCGCGGAGCGCTGCTTTGTCACGCAATCGACCCTGTCGGCCGGTATTCGCGAACTGGAGCAGACGCTGAACGTCGTTCTTTTCGAGCGCGACCGTCAGAGCGTCAGGGTGACACCGATCGGCCAGGAGCTGGTCGAGCGGGCACGAAGCCTGCTCAGCCAGTCACTCGATCTGGTGAACACCGCGCAAGCTGCGGGCAATCCGCTACAGGGTACGGTGACGCTGGGAGCAATACCGACCATCGCTCCTTTTCTGCTGCCGCGGCTGCTGCGGCTGATGCGGCGCGACATGCCGGATTTGACCACCCTGCTGCGGGAGGATCAGACCGCCGCGTTGTTACACGCGGTGGAGGAGGGCGAAATCGATTTTGCCATCATCGCGCTTCCGATGGACGTCGGTCGGCTGCGCGTGTACCCGGTCTTCACGGAGGAGCTGTGGCTGATTGCCTCGGAGAACGATCCGATGGCCAAACTGGTCCACCCCAAGGTTTCCCAGCTCGACATGCCGCGGTTGCTGCTGCTGAGCGATGGCCACTGCCTGCGCGAGCACACGCTTCAGGCTTGCCAAAGCGGGCGCCGCGGGCGCGATCGGATTCCGTCGACGATTGAAGCCAGCAGCCTGCCAACGCTGGTGCAGATGGTGGAGGCTGGCCTGGGTGTTTCGCTGCTGCCCGAGATGGCGATCAAGGCCGGGTTCCTGGTGGGAACGAACGTCATCGCCCGGCCGCTGGCGGCTCCGTCCCCCCAGCGCGAGATCGTCCTGGTGGCCCGTCCCACCACGCCGCGCGGCGAATTGCTGGTCCGCATTCAGCAACTGGCGGTCTCCATCGGCACTGGCGCCGCGCCCATCGGCCCGAAGCGCAGTCGCGTCAAGCGTGTTCCGGGATGATGCCTATGTCCGCGCAGCCAGGCGAACGACGTCGGCGGCGTCGACAAGCCCTTCGAGGTTCCAGCAGGCCTGCATCAGCTGGCGCGTCTGCGCTGGCGGCAGAATGCCGTCCGCCAGATCGGCAAACTTCAATTCCAGCGCTCTGTCGGTCATCGGCGCATCGACACTGCCCACTGCGTGCTCGATGAATTTGTGCACCCTGCGGTCGTCCTTCAGGACAACGGTCATGTCGACCTGCTCCGCCCTGATGGCGGGGTCGACCGTCGCCACGACCTTGGCGCGCAGCGCCACCACGGCGGGTTCCTGAACGATGCGGTCGGTGAACTGCTTGGGCCCCGCCATGCCCTGAAGCACGGCGACCGCAACAGCGTGGTAAACGCTGAACTTGCCTTCCAGCCCGGTCATCGGCGTTGTTTTGCCCGTCAGTTCGAGCACGAGCGGGTGCACGCGCAGTTCGATGCGGGTAATCTGATCGGGCTTCAGGCCATTCGCGTTTCGCAACTGAATGGCTGCGTCGAGCGCCGGGTGAAGGACAATTCCGCAGGCAAATGGCTTGTAGGTATTGAGCGCGCTCTCGAATCGGGTTCCGAGTTCGTCGGTGATCTCGCGGTAGTCCTGCTTGGTCGAGACCGTGTTGGCCCACCCGCGCCTGGCTTCTATCATCCCGTCCGAACTGGTGAAGTTTCGCGCGGCCAGCAGCGCCGCGAAGATCCCGTCACTGGCGGCCTTGCCAGGATTGAAGCTCTTGTTCATCGAGCCAAACGATTCCCTCAGCCCGACGGGTGTCGAGGCGGCCAGGCCGAGAGCCCAGATCATCTGCTGTTGCGACAGGCCCAGGATTTTCCCGGCGGCCGCCGCGGCGCCAACAACTCCGCAGGTGCCGGTGATATGCCAGCCGCGATCGTAGTGATTCGGGTAGACCGAATTGCCCAACCGCAGCGCGACCTCGATTCCGACGACGAGCGCGCTCAAAACGTCTTTCCCGCTGGTCGGGCGGTATTCCGCCGCTGCCATCGCAGCGGAGATGACCGGACTTCCCGGGTGGATGATCGTCTTCAGGTGGGTGTCGTCGTAGTCGTGTACATGACTGCTCACGCCATTGACGAATGCCGCGTTCATGATATCGAATCGCTCGCGCCGGCCGAACATTCCAGCTTGAGGCGGCCCGGAGAACGGTGCCAGGACCGCAACGGCGATATCGACCGTCTGTTCGTTCGATCCACCGACGGCACCGCCGACGTAGTTAAAGAAAGTTCGAATCCCTTCCTTGCGAACCGGTGCCGGCAGATCCTCGTATTTCGTATCGAGAACGTATTGCGAAAGGCGAGCCGTCACAGCCGTTGCTGGCGTCCCGGGCTGTGACGGCGATTCGCTGGTCGCGACGGCGCTGCCGAATTCGTGTCCGGCAGCAACAGCAGCAAGCGGCGGCAGGGCAACGGTGCCGAAAGACGCAGTCCCGCTCAGCCGAAGAAAGGATCTGCGATCGACGCGAAGCATCTTGAGCCCCCTCCCGATGACGGCCTGATGAGCTTACGGATCACCAACACGAGCGGCCCGGTGTCGTCGCTGGCCGTGCTCCCGCAGAACGGTCAGCCGCCCCGATCGGGATCCCAAACCAGACGCGCAACCAGCGAGTCGTCCAAGTGGGTCTCAACCGGGCAGTCCGGGCAGGTGGTTCGCGATGGTTTGCGCGTGCAGTACCAGCACGAGCGGATCAGCTCCACACCCCGCCTCACATCGCCTTGCAGCGCGACGAGCTGCGCGGCCTTTTCGCCCAGTTCGCGTTCCAGTCCTTCCAGCAGCGGCACCATCTTGCGGCTTGCATCCTTGCCGGATTTGTGCATTGGACGCGTCAGCGCGATCTGTTTGATGCGCTGCATTCCCATACCCATGTGCGACAGCGTCAGCACGATGCTTGCGCGCTTGATATCGTCATCGGAGTAAAGCCGCGTGCCTTTGGAAGTGCGCTTGGGCTGAATCAACCCTTCGTCCTCGTAGAAGGTGAGGGTGCGTGTGGTGGTGCCTACCTTGGCTGCGGCGGCGCCGATCTTGATCCGCCCGGTAGCCGCGCGCGCTGCCTTGGCGGGCGACCTGGAAGCGGCGCCGGGGCCAGGACGCGCCGACGGGCCACCGCCGGCAGCACCCGATCTGCCCCCTTTTTTCGAAATCACCCGTTTACGTTGAGTTGGCGGCTTCACGGTCTACCTCATTGCGCGCGAGTGCTCTGCCTCGTCCATCTCCGGACTCCGTTTGGCAGGCCTTTCTTAAGTCAACGTATACGGATGATTTATCCCAAACATATTACCAACCTGCAGGGTCCTCGCGGCGGCCCGCCGGGCGCGGAAGTTTCGATTGTAAGGTGGGGAAGTTTCTATTGTAACTTAGCACGGGCTCAGCAAGAGTCTGGCTTCTGTATAAATCGTACCTATACGCGCACTTTAGAAACAGTCAGATTCACTGGCGCTGTAGTTCGCTGGAGCCCTACCGCGGAAGACGATGGTCGGCATCTATAACAACTGGCTGGTCCCGCTCTCTGTGGTCGTGGCGACCGCCGCCTCGTTTGTGGCGCTTGATTCTGCGGCGCGAGTGAGGGCGTCGGGCCGGCGCCGCACCAGGGTTTACTGGTTGACGGCAGCTGCCATCTCGATGGGAACCGGCATCTGGTCGACGCACTTCATCGGCATGCTCGCTCTTCGTCTGCCAGCCGCGGTGTCCTATGACGTCGTTTTCACGCTTGGGTCGCTGCTGATTGCGATAACGGCCTCCTGGTTCGCTCTGTTGCTGGCGGGGCGCGAAACCTTATCGCGGCGAAGGCTGTTGTTTTCCGGCCTGCTGATGGGCTTCGCGATCATCTCGATGCACTACGTCGGCATGGACGCGATGCGCATCGAACCGCCGATTCGATATGACCCGCTCCTGGTCGGCGTGTCGATGGCGATTGCGGTGGCAGCGTCGCTGACCGCATTGTGGTGCACAAGACAGCGTGCGCAAACCCTCATTTCGGCGTTTTGGAACCGGGCTGGAAGTGCCGTCGTGATGGGCGTAGCGATCGTGGGGACGCACTACGCGAGCATGGCAGCGGCGAGGTTCGAGCCGAACAGCGCGTTCACCGCGGGCTCCCGGGTCGTTCATTCGCAAGGCCTCGCGGCGGCCCTCGGCGGCACGACGCTTCTGTTCCCGCTGGCAATGATGCTGGTTTCATCGTATGACGACTACCGCGCCGCCTTACTGCAGACGCGGGTGGAACAAGCGTCGGGGGAGGTTGTCCGCCTCTCGGGTCGGCTTGTGGAAATACAGGACGAAGAACGGCGGCAGCTGGCGGCCGAATTGCACGACGTGATCGGGCAAGACCTGGCCGCCGCCAACGCGGAACTCACCCTGGTCCTGAGCCAGATGCCCGCTGCGGCGCCACCCGCGCTGTCGGAAAGGCTGCAGGACGCCTCCGCTCTGGTAAAGCGCAGCGTGGAAGCGCTGCGCAGCGTCATGGTGCAACTGCACCCACCAGGCCTCGACGAGCTGGGACTGCGGGCGGCCTTGGGTTGGCATGGCGCATTATTCGAATCGCGAACCGGGATTCCGGTGTCGGTGAATGTGGACGAGACGCTGCCGCGGCCATCGCCGTCGGTATCCGACGCCCTGTTGCGCATCTACCTGGAAGCGCTCAGCAACGTTTCCAAGCACGCGCACGCGCCCGCAGTCCGGACGGCTCTGGAACGCCGAGGCGACCGAATCGTAATGAGTATCGTGGACGAGGGGCGTGGATTCGACCTCGAACGACCGGTTAAACGCGATTTTAAATCGGGTTGGGGCTTGATGATCATGCGGGAGCGCGCGCGCTCGATCGCCGCTGACCTTCGTATCGAATCCGAGCGTGGCGCGGGAAGCCGCATTGAGCTGTTGATCCCCGAGGAAAAATGGTCATAAGAGTCCTGCTCGCGGATGACCACGGCGTCCTGCGCGATGGCGTGCAACGGCTGCTGGAGGCGCATTCGGACATCAAGGTTGTTTCGCTGGCGAAAGATGGAGGTGAAGCGGTAGAAATGGCCGCGCAGTTGCGTCCCGACGTCGTTGTTATGGACATCACGATGCCGGGCCTGAGCGGTATCGCGGCGACGCGCACGATCGTCGATAAAGTGCCAAGCGTGGGCGTGGTCATACTTTCAATGCACTCTACGGTGGAGCTCATCCGGCAGGCTCTCCTGGCAGGAGCGCGCGGTTACCTGCTCAAGGAATCGACCGGCTGCGAGGTGGAAAGCGCGGTCCGCGCTGTCGCGGCAGGCAGGCGTTTTCTGGGCGCCGGCGTTGCCGACAAGATCGCAGCCGAATTTCCCTACGCGGCCAAGCGCATCGATATCGACTACCTTACTCCGCGCGAGCGTGAAGTGCTTCGGCTGATCGTAGAGGGCCGCTCCAACGCCGAAGCCGCAGCCGTTCTCGGACTTTCGCCTCGGTCGGTTGAAACTTACCGCTCCAGGGTCATGAACAAGCTCCGAATCGAAGACCTGCCGTCGCTCGTCAAATTTGCGATCCGCCACGGCATAACGACCGTCGACTGAATATCGCCTCGGCAACGCGGCCGCTTGCACAGTACGTTTTTGACTCCGTCGCATGGTTAAAAGGCCACGATGCCATGCAGAGGATGGGTCGTGAAATAGCCATGGAAAAACAACATGCTGGCAGACCCAAAGATGTGCTGCTCAGAGTGTTCATTCGCGTACTTGCGCTCTGCACGTGAGTGGTGTAACCCGTCCTGCGCGCGTTGCGGCCTTCAGGACGGGGTCCGTCAAGGAGTCGATCAAGAAGCGCGAACTTTCAGGTCTTGTTGCGTCCCGGGCTGCTCCGCGTTCAGCCGCGCTCAGTGTTTGGTGCGTTACGACGAAGGAGAAGACAATGAAGCTGCCCATAGCACGTGTCCCTAAACGACTGTTTGGTCGAGCCTTGCTCGGTCTGGTCTTCGCTCCCGCCCTGGCTGCCTCGTCGGCGGCGACGGCGCAGGTGACGAGCGTTGGAAATCCGCTGTGTCCCGGCGAAGACGTGCTGTTCAATCCGGGTGCGGGCGGGGACATCAAAGTACCGACGGGCTTCACGGTGTCGGTCTTCGCCTCCGGCCTGAATTTCCCGACGGGGATTGCGTTCCGCAGCAGAGGCGAGGAGGCCGGAAGCGGTTTCGAAGTCTACGTGCTGGAGTCCGGGCATGGACTGCCGAGCCGCTGCAACGACGAGGTTGCCTGGCAAACCCAGAACCGGCCCGGCAACCCCTTCACCCCCGATATTGTCGTGTTCGACAGCCATGCCAACGTGCTGCGCGTGCTCGGCAAGCCGACGGATGCGACCACCGAAACCGGCGGTACCGCGGTATTTCAGCCGCACGGTCCCGCGGTTGACATTGCCTTCGAGCACGGGTTGCAAGGAGGCCGTCTGTTCGCCAGCGATTCCAATCAAGCAACCCATGCGCACAACGGGCAGAACAACAGCTCGCGCATCGTGACCGTGGACCCGATGACCGGACAGGTCACGCCCTTCATTACCCAATTGCCGACGGGCGATCATCCGACCGAGCAGCTCGCATTCAAGGACGGATGGATCTATTGGTCCCAGGGGTCCACGACCAATAGCGGCGTGGTCGGACGCGACAACGGGGGCGGCGCGAACCAGGCGGACATTCCGTGCCAGGACATCGTGCTGAGCAACAACGTGTTCGACTCGGGCGGCGGCGTGATGACGAGCGGTTACTCCGCTTTCGGCACACAGCGGCCGGGAGCCACGGTAGCCGCCTTCGAAGGCGCGTCACACCACGGCGTGTGCGATGGCGCCATCCTGCGGGCGCCTCTGAACACGGCGAATCCCGCCGACGCGATCGAGCCGTTCTCCTGGGGATATCGCAACGGCTATGCCATCCGCTTTGCACCTCATGATCACGCGCTCAAAGGCGGGCTGCTGGTCGGCGAGGACGGCGCCGACGAGCGTGGCGCGCGACCCTCCTACGGAGCGCCCGACTCGTTGCAGCTGGCGCGCCAGAACGACGACGGCACTCCGGACTACCACGGCTGGCCGGATCGCTACGGCTTCCTGCCGACGACCCAGGCGGTGTTCAATCCGATCGGTGGACCGTCCGACGATCTGTGTGTTCCGGCTGCAAACCCGCCCAGCAACTGCAGCGCCGCGAGCCTGGCCCAGATCCTCCAGGAAGACGTTCCGATGCGCAACGTGCTCGCCTTCCCGCCGCAACCGATCACTGGGCCGCTCGCAATCGAGGCGGCGGACTCTTCGTTCACCTCGATCGAGTTCGTGCCGAACTCGTTTGCGTCCGGACCGGTGCAGCGCGGAGCGGCGCTGTACACGCTGGAGGGTGACTTCGGTTTCTCGGCGTCGAACGGCACCCCCGAAGTGGGCCACGAGATCCGGCTGATCAATTTCAGCAATCCGGACGACCCGTTGGCGCTCAGTATCTCGAATTTCGCGCGCAACGGCAGCGGCGATCAGGCATTCATCAGCGGCACGCCCGGGTTCAATCGCCCGCTGAACGTCCGGTTCGGGCCCGACGGTTGCGCATGGGTCGTCGACTTCGGCGCCGTGCGCGACGCCGGACAGGCCGGTACCGATAGCAAATACAAGGTCCCGGGCGACGGTCCTCTGCTGCAAATCCCCCACACCGGCGTCATCTGGAGAATTTGCCGGGGCTGAGGCCTGCGCGAGGCCAAGCCAGCCTGTTCAGTCCATACTTCACCGCCGCGCCGTGGAGCGCGGCGGTGAAGGCCGGTCCGCTAGACTCACCGCCACAGAATGAGCGGCCGGATGGTTGCCGAGGAAGGATCATGAGTCTGTTCAGGTTCTGCGCCTGCCTTGCCGCGGCCACCTTGCTGACGTCGCCCGCCTCACGGGCCGCAGCGCCCGGCGCGCCGGACAAGAAGCAGGACGGCGAGCCGGAAGCGTCGTCCGGCAGCAAGGTCTTTCCCTTCAAGGTCGAAGAGAAAATCAGCAATGGCACCGTGACCATCGGCGCCCAGGTGATCTCCTACCAGGCGATCGCGGGTACCTTCATCGTGCATCCGAAGGACTGGGACGATGTGTTGCACGACCCCAAGCCCGACAGGGCAGGCCTGGCACCCGGCGACGACGGCACCGATGGCAAGAACCCCACCGCGGAGGCCTCGATGTTCTACGTCGCCTATTTCAAAAGCGGCGGCGGCGCTCGGCCTTTGACGTTTCTTTTCAATGGCGGTCCCGGATCGGCGACGCTGTGGCTGCATATGGGTGCTTTCGGACCGCGCCGGATCGTCACGGCGACCGACGCGCACACACCGGCTGCGCCGTACTCCATCATCAACAACGATTCGAGCCTGCTCGATGCAAGCGACCTCGTCTTCATCGACGCGCCCGGCACCGGCTTCAGTCGCATCGCCGGCAAGGACAGGGAAAAGCTGTTCTACGGCGTTGATCCGGACGCCTATGCCTTCGCCGATTTCATCTCGCAGTTTCTGTCGAAATACGGCCGCTGGAATTCTCCCAAATATCTGTTCGGCGAGAGTTACGGTACGCCGCGCTCGGCCGTACTGGTCAATGAGCTCGAAGCGAACCGCGGCATCGATTTCAACGGAGTGATTCTGCTGTCCCAAATCCTCAATTTCGACCTGAGCCCCGATGGACCAACCGGCAATCCGGGTATCGATCTGCCTTACCAGACCGTGTTGCCGAGCTATGCCGCAACCGCCTGGTACCACCACAAACTGCCCAAGGAGCATCAGGATCTGGATGCTTTGCTCGCCGAGGTCGAACAGTTCGCCATGGGGGACTATGCGCGCGCGCTGGCAGCCGGGTCCGAGCTGGGCGGCGCGGAACGCGGTGCCATCGCCGAAAAGCTGCACCAGTACACGGGCCTGCCCGTCGAGTACATCCTGAAGGCGGACCTGCGTATCGACGGCGGGGAATTTCGGCAGAACCTGCAAGGCGATGGCGGCTTGACGACCGGCCGGCTCGACAGCCGCTTTTCCGGTCCCGACATCGATCCCTTGAGCCAGCGCGCCGACTACGATCCACAATCGGCGGCGATCAGCTCGGCCTATGTTGCCGCCTTCAACGAGTATGCGCGCAAGGATCTGCGTTACGGCGAGGGCAGGGAATTCAAGGCGCGCATGCCGCTCTTCAGAACCTGGAATTTCCAGCACAAGCTGCCGGGGCAGACTCAACCGTTGCCGTCGCGCCAGGGCTCCAACGTCATGCCCGATCTGGCCAATGCGATGAAGATCAACCCCAACCTGAAGGTTCAATTGAACGCCGGGTATTTCGATCTTGCGACACCGTTTTACCAAGGCGTGTACGAGATGCACCATCTGCCGATTCCGGCGAGCCTGCAGAGCAATATCGAGTACCGGTTCTACGACTCGGGCCACATGGTTTATGCCAAGGATTCATCGCTCAAGAGGCTGCACGAGAATGTTGCAAATTTCATTCGCCGCACCAGCAACCTCGGCAACTAGGAAAGATCTTGTCGATTCGGAAAAGGACCTGCCCTGCAAGGTGCCTGGCGACCGTGGTCTCGTGCGCCGCGGGTATCGCACCTGCGGCGTCGCATGAGCGGCCGGTCGATGGCGCGAAAGCTGCCATCGTGCAGGCAGTGAGCGAGCCCGGTGCCTCGCAGGTTGCGCCGGTACCGGCACCGCCGGTGGCGTCGAAGAGACCCTTCATCGTCACCTCGCCGAATGGGGGGCGCGAGGACGATTACTACTGGCTGCGGGACGACAAGCGCCAGTCCCCGGACGTCCTTGAGTACCTGAAGCAGGAAAACGCGTATCGGGATGCGTGGATGGCGCCGGTGAGCGAGCTTCGGAAAAAGCTGCGCGAGGAGCTCATCGGGCGCTTGAAGCAGGACGACGATACGGTGCCGGTGCGACAGCACGGCTACTGGTACTACCGGCGCTTCGAGGCTGGCGGGGAATTCCCGCTTTACTGCAGGAAGACAGGCTCCTTGCAGGCCGTGGAGCAGGTGATGCTGGACGGCAACGCGATGGCCACGGGCCACGAGTACTTCTCCATCGGGGCGACCGCGGTCAGCCCCGACGGCCGGCTGCTCGCCTACACGGAGGACCTGGTCGGCCGTCGTCAGTTCGTGCTCAAGATCAAGGACCTGCGCACCGGCGTCCTATTGCCCGACCGCGTTGAAAACATCGAACCCGAAGTCGTCTGGGCGGCCGACAACAAAACGCTGCTGTACATTGAGAAGGACCCGGTAACGCTGCTGTCGGTGCGGCTGCGCCGGCACACGCTGGGCACCGAAGCGGCGCCGGATCCGCTCGTTTACGAGGAAGCCGACCACAGCTACTACCTGTCGATCGGCAAGAGTCGATCCGAGAAGTATCTTTTCATCGGCCTCGAAAGCACCCAGCAGAGCGAATGGCGCTACGCCGACGCCGGCGATCCGCAGTTGCGCTTCCGCCCGGTGCTGCCACGAGAGGCGGATCACGAGTACCAGGTCGAGCATCTTGGCGGCGACTTCATCATTCGGACGAACTGGCAGGCGCCCAACTTCCGCATTGTCCGGGTGCCGATTGCCGTGAGCGCCGACAAGCGCCGCTGGAAGGATGTCGTACCGCATCGCGCCGACGCATTCGTCGAGCGCTTCGAGGTCGCGACGGGGCATCTTGCCGTCAACGAGCGCTCCGGAGGACTCAGGAAGATCCGCGTCAGGTCCTGGGCAGGCGGAACCGACGCGCTGATCGACGCATCGGAACCCGCCTACACGATGACGCTGGTGGACACGCCGGACATCGACAGCGCCGCGATCCGGTATGTCTACACCTCGCTGACGACGCCGCGCACCACCTACGACTTCCACGTCCCGAGCGGCCGCAAGGAGCTCCGAAAGATCGATCCGGTTCTGGGCGGATTCGACTCCGGCCACTATGTCACGCAATTCCTGCACGCACCGGCGCGCGACGGCCAGCGCGTTCCGGTCTCGGTGGCCTATCGGAAGGACACCCGGCTGGACGGCAGCGCTCCTGTTTTGCAGTACGGCTATGGTTCCTACGGATTCTCGACGGATCCGACCTTCGACTCAAACTGGGTGAGCCTGATGGATCGCGGATTCGTCGTTGCGATCGCGCATGTGCGCGGCGGGCAGGAACTGGGCCGGTCGTGGTACGAGGACGGTCGCTTGCAGCACAAGGTCAATACCTTCACGGATTTCATCGATGTCACGCGATTCCTCGTGCAGCGCGGCTACGGTGCCAGCGACAAGATATTCGCCGAGGGCGGCAGCGCCGGCGGCCTGCTGATGGGCGCGATCGCCAATATGGCGCCGAAGGACTACCGCGCGATCGTTGCGTACGTTCCTTTCGTCGATGTCGTCACCACGATGCTGGACGAGAGCATTCCGCTGACCACCAACGAGTTCGACCAGTGGGGCAATCCGAAGCAGAAGGAAAGCTACGCCTACATGCTGTCGTACTCGCCCTACGACAATGTCAAGGCGCAGGACTATCCGGCCATGCTGGTGATCACGGGCCTGTGGGACTCGCAGGTTCAGTACTACGAGCCGACCAAGTGGGTCGCCAAGCTGCGTGCCACCAAGACGGATGACCATCCGCTCATCTTCAGTGTCAACATGGCCGCCGGCCACAGCGGCAAGGCCGGCCGCTTTCAGCGGCTCGACGACACGGCGCTTCAATACGCGTTCATGCTTCGGCTGCTGGGAATGGATCGATGAGGAGCAAATAGCATGACTGCAGTTCGACCCGGCATTTCCGACAAGCGCCAATCGTTTTTCCAGATGCACCAGAGCGGCTGCTTCGTGATCCCCAATCCGTGGGACGTCGGCAGCGCACGCTTTCTTCAGTCGCTCGGCTTCAAGGCGCTGGCCACGACGAGCTCGGGTTTTGCCTGGTCGCAGGGCTGCCCCGACGGCGGCGTCTCGCTGGAGACGATGCTCGCGCATCTGCGCCAGATGGTTGCTGCTACGGACGTTCCGGTCAATGCGGACTTCCTGAACGGCTTTGCGCACGAACCGCAGGGCGTCGCCGACAACGTGCGTGCGGCTGTCGAGACCGGCGTTGCCGGGCTGTCGGTCGAGGATTCGACCGGTGACCCGGCCAAGCCGCTGTACGACGTGGGCACCGCGGTGGCGCGGATTCGCGCCGCCCGCAACGCGATCGACCAGGCCGGCGGCGATGTGCTGCTGGTCGGGCGCGCCGAATGCTTCCTGGTTGGCAAGCCCGATCTGGAAGAAACGCTCGCCCGGCTGAAGGCCTACGCGCAGGCCGGCGCCGATTGCCTGTACGCGCCGGGTATCCGCACGCGCGATCAGATCCGCGCCGTGGTCGCGGCGGTCGCCCCCAAGCCGGTCAATCTGCTGGTCGGGTCACCGAGCGAGTTCTCGGTGGAGCAGATCACGGCGCTGGGCGTGCGGCGCATCAGCGTGGGCGGGGCGCTGGCGCGCTCGGCGTGGGGCGCGTTCATCGGGGCGGCCCGGCGCATCGCAGAACAGGGCAGCTTCGACGCCTTCCAGGGTGCACCCAGCCACGCGCAGATCGATTCGTTCTTTCGCGAGGAGAGCTGATCAGCCCCGCAGGCTCCTGAGCACCACCGGGATGGAGTGCTCCTCCGGCGTGAGCAGAAAGCCCTTGGCCAGCAGGCGCTCGCCCAGGGCGGATCGACTGGTGAGCACTGCCAGCGGCACTGCCAGCAGCAGCGGCATGCTGGTGGGCAGCAGCAGCAGGACCACCTGGGGCTGCACGAGCGCGCACCAGCCAGCCATCGCGCCGGCCACGACCCCGATCGGGCCGAAGCGGCGCACGGCGTCGCTCCAGCCGATGTCGCGGGCTTCGCGCGGGGGCGATTTCCACTCGAGCTTCAGGCCCGTCAGCGCGGCCACGACGAACAGCGTGTGCGCCATCATCCGCACCGGTGCCTGCAGCATCGACAGGCACCCCTCCAGCAGCGTTCCGCGCACCAGGGCACCGGCGCCGCCATAGGCCGGGTGCTCGCCGCGGACCAGGATCGCCAGCACGCCCATCATGCGCGGCAATATGAGCATTGATATCGTTGCCAGCCACACCGCCGCCAGTTCGCGCGGCACATCGCCGAGCGAGACGAAGGGGGCGGTGCGGCCGATCAGCCAGGTGCCGGCTCCCAGCAGCACGAAGAGCAGCCACAGCGGTGCCGAAAGGTAGGCAAAGGCGCCCGTCAGCAACATCGCCCGGTGCACGCCGTGCAGACCCGGCTCGGCCATCAGTCGTGCATTTTGCAGATTGCCCTGGCACCAGCGGCGGTCACGCCTGAGCTCTTCGAACAGGTTGGGCGGCTGCTGCTCGTAGCTGCCGTGCAGATCATGGACCAGCCACACGTGGTAGCCGGCCCGGCGCATCAGCGCCGCCTCGACGAAATCATGCGACATGATCTGTCCGCTCAGACCGCCGCGGCCCGGCAGCGGTGCCAGCGCGCAGTGCTGCATGAACGGCGCGATCCTGACAATGGCGTTGTGCCCCCAGTAGTGCGATTCGCCCAGCTGCCAGTACTGCATGCCGGCGGTGAACAGTCGCCCGGCCACGCGTCCAGCGAACTGCTGCGACCGCGCATGCACCGTGTTCAGGCCGCAGGTCAGCGGAGCCGTCTGCAGGATGCCGGTGCCCGGATCGGCTTCCATCAACCGCACGAGCTGCACCAGGCAGTCTCCGCTCATCACGCTGTCGGCGTCCAGAACGACCATGTACCGGTAGTTGCGGCCCCAGCGACGGCAGAAGTCGGCCACGTTGCCAGCCTTGCGCTTGGTGCGGCGGCGGCGCCAGCGGTAGTAGATGCGGCCATCGAGACCGATCTGATCGCGCAGGTCCGCGCAGGCGGCCACCTCCTCGGCGCGGACGGCTGGATCCGTGCTGTCGGACAGTACGTATACATCGAACAGACGTGCCAATCCGGTCTGTGCCAGCGACTTGCAGGTCGCGCGCAATCCGCCGATCACCGTCGATACCTGCTCGTTGCAGATCGGCATGACGATCGCCGTGCGCGCATCCGGATCGATCGGCTGCCCACCGGCGCCGCTCGACGACATCGCGTGGCGGTCGCCGCGCCACAGTACCCAGAAGCCCATCATTGCGGTGAAGAACCCTGCCGAGACCCAGGCGAACAACACGGCAAAGACACCGACCTGTAAAAGGCGCAGCCACACGCTGTGGAGCGCCGGCAAACCGTGCGCGAGCAGCGCAGTGGCGCAGCCGGCCGTCAGCGCGACCAGAACCAGCAGCGCCGCACGGCGCCGCGAGGCGGCGCGTTGCCAGGCCGGTCTGGCCAGCGCGGCCGCCGCCGCGCCGCGCCGTGGCGCGGACCCGCGCAGCAGCCCCGCCAGCGCGGTCAGCGCAGCGTCGCCGACACTGCGGGCGAACCCGCGCCAGGGCCGGGCCACCATCGAGCCGCGACGGATCGGCGGCGCGCTCGTTGCGGGCGTCGCACGCCGCCCGGCCGCTGCGCCGGCTGCGGCGCAAGCGGCATTCAGCCGGCTGGGATGATCGTGGTCCATGTCTCGGTCAGAGCCGTGTTGCCGTGCTGCAGAAAGGCACGAAGCTCCACGGGCTGCGAAGGTTGCAGGCGGTTCACGCGCACGGTCATGCGCCAAGCGCCGGTGGCGTCGTTGTGGTAGGCGTTGCGCTCGACGATCGCGGCGTTGGCACCGGAGCTGACCACGGCGTCGACGGCTGCGTTGGCCGGCAGCCGGCGCAGCGCCGGACCGTCGAAGTCGACGACATACTGGACTTCGCGCGGATCCTGCTTGCCGTTGACGATGCCATGGCCCAGCCTCGATTGCACGGTCCAGCCGGACGGCGGGCGCTGCTGGCGCTCGCCTTGCCAGTGCATCCGGTAGGCAATGTCGAGTGGTTGCCCCGCCGCGGGAAGGTGCTCCGGCGCCCAGTAGGCAACGATGTTGTCGTTGGCCTCGTTGGGCGCCGGCAGCTGGACCAACTCGACCCGGCCCGGACCCCAGCGGCCTTGCGGAGCGATCCAGCAGCTGGGACGAAGCTCGTAGCGCGCTTCGGTGTCTTCGTAGCTCGCGAAGCGGCGCTCGCGCTGCATCAGGCCGAAGCCCTTCAGATCACGCGCAGCAAACGACGTCACCAGCGGCTGCGCCGGGTTGACCAGCGGCCGCCACAGCCACTCGGCTCCACCGGCGCCGTCGCCGAGGGCGATCATCAGCCCGTCGGAGTCGTGCACCTGCGGGCGAAAGTCGCCGGCGCGCGGCTGGTTGGCGCCGTGCAGAAACATGCTGGTCAGCGGTGCCAACCCCAGTGTGGTCACGGCGCCGCGCAGGTACAGGCGTGCCTTCACCTCGACCACGGTGTCCTCACCGGGTTGAAACGTGAACCGGTAGGCGCCGGCCGCGCGGGGCGAATCGAGCAGCGCATGGATGATCAGCGATCGGGCGTCGGGCGCCGGACGCTGCACCCAGAACTCGACAAAGCGCGGAAATTCCTCGCCCTGCGCCGCAACGGTGTCGATCGCCAGGGCGCGCGCGGACAAGCCGTAGCGCTGCTTCCGGCCGAGCGCGCGGAAGTAGCTCGCGTCCAGAAACGCCACCAGCTCGTCCTTGTAGGACGGCCGGTTCAGCGCGTAATGCACGCGAAAGCCGGCAAACCCGAGGTCACCCCAGGGTTGCGGTGAAAGGCCGGTGGTGCCGTAGTCGAAGTCGCGCCCGTCGAACGCGATGCGGTGCACGGCGCCGCCGGAAACTTCGTTGATCGCGACCCACTGCGCGTGCAAGTTGGCGCGGTGGAAGAACTGCAGCTCGAAGGGCAGGGCGCGAGCGCGCCAAAGCGCCTTGGTCGGGTGGAACCGGATGCCGCGGTAGCCGTCGTAGCCGAGGTCTTTCAGTTCCAACGGCAACGCGGGGCTGAGGTCGGCATAGGGGCGCTGTGCCAGAGCGTGCGCCCGCTCGGCCAGCTCGCCGAAGTCGAATGCGGCACAGGCGAGCGGGGCGAGCAGCAGCGCTGCGCGAGCGACGGCCTTCGCCGCGGCGCGAACGAACGGACCGGCAAGGTGCCCAGAAGGCGGCAAGACGGCAAGCCTCTGTCGCCGTGGTGCTGGCGATCGATGAGCGATACCTGTCAGCAAGCAAGCGCCGTGCCGCGCCCAAAATCCTGAAAAAATCCTTTTTAGTCAATAGTTTGCATTGATGCCGCGGTGCGCAGCGCGGCAAAAGCCCGAAAAGCCGGTCAAAGCGGCCCCTTTTTGTCGCCGGACAGCGACACCGGGGCCGCCGCGATGCAACAGGGCCTTGATTCTGCGCGGTTTTCCGGCTGTCTCTAATCGGCGACAGACGGGTCGGAGCGAAACTGCCCGGGCGTCAGGCCGTGTTTTTGCAGCAGCCGGTAGAACTCGGTGCGGTTGCGCTCGGCCAGCCGGGCTGCGTCGGCTGCATTGCCGTCGGTCAGCTTCAACAACCCCACCAGGTAGTCGCGTTCGAAGCGCTCGCGCGCCTGCGCGTAGCTCAGCACTTCCATCGTCGGCACGCGCAGCGCGCGTTGCACCAGCGCCAGCGAAATCAACGGCGTCGTGGTCAGTGCGCAGACCTGCTCGACCACATTGTGCAGCTGGCGGACATTGCCGGGCCAGCTGGCCGTGGTCAACGCCTTGAGCGCGTCCGGCGCGAATCCGTTGAAACGCTTGCCGTATTTGCCGCTCAGTTGCGCCAGGAAGTGGTTGGCCAGCAGCGGGATGTCTTCGCGCCGCTCTCCCAATGCCGGCAACCGCAGCGACACCACGTTGAGCCGGTAATACAGGTCGCCGCGGAACTGGCCTTCGGCCATGGCCGAATCGAGGTCACGGTGCGTGGCCGACAGGATCCGTATGTCGACCGGGACCGACTGGCTCGATCCGACCGGGCGCACCGAGCGCTCCTGCAGCACGCGCAGCAGCTTGACCTGCAGCGCGGGCGGCATGTCGCCGATCTCGTCCAGAAAAAGAGTCCCTCCTGCCGCGGTCACCAGCAGTCCCCGCTGGTTGGCGACGGCGCCGGTGAATGAGCCCTTCACGTGGCCGAACAGCTCGGACTCCAGCAAGGCCTCTGGAATGGCCCCGCAGTTGACCGCCACGAACGGCTTGGCCGCACGCGCACTGGCGCGGTGGATCGCCTGCGCCAGCAGCTCCTTGCCGCTACCGCTTTCGCCGCTGATCAGCACGCTGGCGTCGGACGCCGCAACCATCTTGGCTTCGGCCAGCAGGTCGGCCATGCAGTTGGAGCGGCTGACGATGGCGGCACGCCAGGATTCGTCGCCGGCCAGCACGTGCGGCGCCTGGGTCGGCAGCGCCAGCGCCTGGTTCACCTTGTCGAGCAGCGCCTTGCCGTCGAACGGTTTCGTCAGGTAGCTGAACACGCCGCGCGCGGTCGCCTCGACCGCATCGGGAATCGTGCCGTGCGCGGTCAGCAGAATCACCGGCAGCGCCGGGTAGCGCGCCCGGATCTCGTCGTACAGCGCCAGGCCGTCGCGCCCCGGCAAGCGCACGTCGCTCACCACCAGTTGCGGCCGCGCCACCACCAGCTGGGTCAGCGCCGCTTCGGCCGATTCGACCGACGTCACGCGATGGCCGGCGGCGCTCAGGCGCATCGACAGCAGCTTCAACAGATCCGCGTCGTCATCGACCAGCAGCAGGTTCGCCATCGGTTCGTCGCCTTCGTGTCGACGGTCACCCGCCCGGCCGTCAGGGTGTCTTCGGCGCCGGCGCCGGCTCGGTGCCGGATGCGGGCGCGGATGCCGACGGCGTCGTCGCGGGGGGGCGCGCGGTCATGCTGCGCTCGATCGCCTTCAACGCTTCCAGTTTTTCGGTCAACTGCTGGATCGTGCGTTGTGTATCGCGGCGCTGCGTGGTCAACCGGTCCAGCTGCTCTTCGAGTCGCTTTTGCTCGGCGACCTGCGCCGCCAGCAGATTCGCCAGCCGCTGCCATGGCTGTTGCGCCGGCGAGGAGTCCTGCGTGATCGACTCCAGCAGGCTCGAGGCACGGGCCAGGTCGCCCGGATTGTGCTGCTCGGCCAGGGCCAGAACAAACGCCAGCACATCATCCAGGGAAGCAGGATCGGGCGCCGACACCAGGGCGCCCAGCCGGGTGACCTCGGCGGCCATGTCGGCGGACGACATCTGCCGCAACCGCTCGTGATAGGCGAGCAGGCGCCGCGCGGCCAGATCGGAGGCGTTGGCCGGATCCGGTTGCGGCTGGACCGCCGGTTTGGGCGCCGGCGTCGAGGCCAGGGGCGGGACGATGGCGATGGTCGCTGTCGCCGCGGCCGGCGCCGGCGTGGTCTGTGGCGCCGGCGGCACCGGCGCGCAGGCGGCCAGGCACCCGGCCAGACAGGCGTACGAAGACAACCGCGGCCAGCGCGCCATGAAGGGGGTCGAGCTCCTAACTGGCATGGGGCAACTCGACATGAAAGTGGGCCCCCGGCCCGTCATCGAGCAGGCCGACCTGGCCGCCATGTGCCGTGATGTACTCATGCACGATCGACAGGCCGATACCGCTGCCGCGGGTCGCATCGCTGGGCTGGCGCTCGCCGCGATAGAACGGCTCGAAGACGCGGGCGCGGTCGGCAGCTGCCACACCGACTCCTTCGTCCACGATGTCGATGCAGGCCCGCCCCGGCTGTCGCGCCACCGAAAAACGGATCGTTGCTCCCACCGGGCTGAAGCGTATGGCATTGGACAGCAGGTTGCCTAGCGCCGCGCGCAGCTTGTCGGCATCGACTTCGGCCTGCAGCGGCTCGCCGTGCACCTCCACCCGCAGCTGCCGCGCCATCCATTGCAGGCGCTGCCGGGCCACCAGGTCCTTCACCAGTGCCGTGAGCTCCGTGCTCCGGCGCACCAGCTGACGCGCCTCGAAGGCGGCCGCGTTGAAGCGCAGCAGGTCCTCGATCTGTCCCTGCAGGGCTGCTGTGTTCTGACGAAGGATGCGCGCCACCTCGCGCTGGCTGCCGCTGAGCGTGCCGGCGACGCCGTCCTCCAGCAGCGACACGCCTTCGCGCAACGCCGCCAGCGGCGTTTTCAACTCATGCGATATGTGCCGCAGGAAGCGCGCCTTGTCCGAATCGAGCTCGGCCAGCCGCAGGCGCAGCCACTCCAGGCGCCGCCCCAGCAGCCGCACGTCGGTGGGGCCCCGGATATCGATCGGCTGATCGAGCCGGTTCTCCCCCAGGCCGACGACCGCCTCCTCGAGGCGCTTGAGCGGCCGCGCCAGCCACAGACCGAAGGCAAAAGCCAGCACGATCGTCACCGCGATCGCAGCCAGGATCTGCCGCCATAATTGGGCGCGTCCGGCTTCCAGACCGTCCATCAGCACCTGGTTGCGCCTCTCCGTGGCCAGCCGCACCTGCTCCGCAATGGCGGCATTGACGCTGTCGAGTTCGCGAAAGGCGGCGGTAACGTCGGCTTCGTGCGCGCGCAACGGCGGATCGGGGCCGTGCAGCTGCGCCTCGATCGTCGCCTCGATGGAGCGCCAGTCCTGCGACAGGTTGGCCGGTATGCCTTCGTCGGCCAACCTCGCCAGAGCCGCGGCGCCATCGCGTGCGGTCTCGTCGAAACGCTGCCGCAGCGCCGGGTCCTCCAGCACCAGGTACTGGCGCGCTGCCCGCTCCATCGCGACCGTGCGCTCGGCCAGCACCTGGGCATCGGCCGTGCGGGCGACGGCCTGGTGCGCCCCTTCGCTGCTTTGGCGCAACAGCCCCTGCAGCAAATACAGCCCGCGCAGCGACGCCGCGCCGAGCAGCGCGGCGATCAGCATGAATGCGACGAGCAACAGCTGCCGAAACGAATAGCGGAAGGAGGCGCGTTGCGAAGAAATCATGCCATCAGGATTGTGCCCGACGACGGCCCGACGGCCATCGGTTCACCCAACTTCCTCCTGCGACCGGCGGGAGTCGAACCCGCACACCCGAAGGTCAGGGATTTTCATCCGGACGACGGCTTTCGCCGCCGGGCGCATGCGACTGCACATGCGCCCGTTCGCCGGCTGGACTTTGCCTTGGCCATAGCGCCGTCCGTCGCGGCCCGGACGCCTTAGGCCCCCGTCGTCAAGTCTCTGCACGTTCCCCGTCTCGGGGCTTCGCTCAGCGTTGCCTCGCGTCTGGCGCAGGGGGTTCGCTGACTTTGGCGGGATTCAGCCGGAAGCTTTCGCAGCCGGTGCTCAATTCATTCAAGTCCCTTGCGGCTACCAGTTACGCCACGGTCGCGAACGGGATTCTCGCACGAGCGACCCGTGAACCATGCCGCCCATCGGCTGCTCAACGGCCGCAACCTTCGCATGGGTAACGCGGTACGATGGCGCTTTCGATTCCTTCAGCAAGAACAAGCCCGTGCCCGCCACGGTTCCGCCCGCACTTGTGAGTGATACGGTCACGCGCCTGCGGCTCGTGCCCGGGTTGGACGTGGACGCGGGTCTGGCTTTCGTGGGCAACAGCGCGGACGTGTTCGTGCGACTGCTGACACGCTTTGTCCGGCTGCACGAGGCCGATGTACAGCAGATCGTCGGCCAGGCCGAACGTGCGGACCGCGCGTGGCTGCAGCGGCTGGCCCACTCGATCAAGGGCGGCGCGGCGACCCTGGGGCTGACGGACCTGGCCGGGCTGGCGCATCAGCTCGACCAGGCCGCGCGCGCCGACGAGTCCGGCGCACACATGGTCGAGCTGGCCAGGACGCTGCAGGCCGACCTCGCGGCGTTAAGCAAGTACCTGACGCAGGAGCCGGCCGCGCAGCCTGCTCAGCGCCATCCCTGAACCTTCGGGTCGATCCGTGAAGGTGTTCGATCTGTGCTGCGACGCCGATCACCTCTTCGAGGGCTGGTTTGCCTCGCAGCAGGAATTCGACGAGCAGCGGCTGGCGCAAAAAATCGGCTGCCCACTGTGCGCTTCCTCGCAGATCCGCCGCCGGCCTTCGGCGCCGCGGCTGAACCTGGGAGCAGAGCAGCCCGTTGCGGCAGCGATGCCCCAGCCGGAGCAGCTGCAGGCCGCGCTCGTGCGAGCGACGCTGCAGGTGATCGCGACCACCGAAGACGTCGGCGAACGATTCCCCGAAGAGGCGCGCCGGATCCACTACAAGGAAGCCCCGGAGCGGGGAATCCGGGGCGTGGCGTCGCATGCCGAGGCGGAGGCGCTGGCTCAGGAAGGCGTGCGGATCATGGCGCTGCCGTTTCCGCAGTTGGCCAAAGAGCCGCTGCAATGACCCGGCCCGGTCACCTGCGGGCCGTCTGCGTCGCGCCGAACAGCACTTCCCGGCTGCGCTCGTCCATCAGCGCGCGGCGCCGATCCTTCAGAACTTCCAGGCCACGACGGACCGCGGGCCGGTCCGACAGCAATTTGTGCCAGCGCTGCACGTTCGGAAACTGCGCCAGGTCGATCCCCTGGTTCTCGTAGGAGCGGGTCCAGGGGTAAATGGCGATGTCGGCGATCGAGTACTCGCCGGCAAAATAGTCGATGCCGGCCAGACGCCGATCCATCACGCCGTACAGCCGCGCGGCTTCACGCGTGTAGCGATCGACCGCGTACTCGATGCGCTCTGGAGCGTACTGCCGGAAATGGTGCGCCTGCCCGAGCATCGGACCGACATGGCCCACCTGGAACATCAACCACTGCAGCGCCGCGTAGCGATCGCGCAGCGGCACGGGCAGCAGGCGCGCGGCCTTGGCGGCCAGGTAGATCAGGATCGCACCCGATTCGAACAGCGAAATCGGACGGCCATCGGGGCCGTCGCTGTCGACGATCGCCGGAATCTTGTTGTTCGGACTGATCGCGAGAAACTCCGTGGCGAACTGGTCGCCGGCTCCGATGTCGATCGGGTGGACGCGGTACGGCAGGGTGCACTCTTCCAGCATGATGTGCACCTTCTGCCCGTTGGGGGTTGGCCAGGAGTACAGGTCGATCATGGTTTCGGCATAAGGTTGTCCCAGCGCGGCATTTCGCCGTCCATTGGATCTGGTAAGTCTGCCCCCAAATCCGAAAATCGGGGAATGGTCCTACCTGGGGAATCCGTGAGTTCGGGGCGATAATCAACCACTTCGAAAGGTTTTACTCCTCGGCGCACGACTGAGCCCCGCATCGCGGCCCAGGCCGTGGGCCCGATAGGGTTGCGTCCAATGGGTATCCTCGAATCTGGTTCAGCCGGGCCACGCGCGTTTCGGTTCGCCGCGTTCGTCGGCGCGGTCGCCCTGAGCTCACCCGCGCTCGCGCTGGGACTCGGTGATCCGAACGTCGCAAGCGCGCTCGGTCAGCCGCTGCAGCTGACGGTACCGCTGGTGATCGATCCCGGTACGGAGCTGGCGCAGGAATGCGTCCGGATCGTTCCCGGCCAGCCCATGGGCGATTCGATTCCGTCGCTGAACGCCGGGCGCATCACGATCGAGCCCGAGCGCGGCCAATTGAGGATCGAAAGCCTGCAGCCAATCACTGAGCCGGCATTGCGCGTGATCGTCGAGGCCGGCTGCAATGAACGCATTCGCCGCGAGTTCGCGCTGTTGCTGGATCCGCCCGCGATCACGGCGCCGCAATCCGGTTCTGCACCGGGTCGTGTGGAGCCAGCGATCGGACTGGGAATGGCGCAGATTTCCGCCGTGCTGGGTCAACGCCTCTCGATCAGGGTGCCGGCCGTCGGCGCCGAGGCGGGCAGCCTGACCGCCGACTGTGTGCGCCTGTCGGACCCGATTTCGAGCGAGGGAGCTCCGGTTGTGCGGCAAGCCACGATTCGCGTGTTGCCGCAGCAAACCGGCGCGGTGATCGAAGTGACCACGACGGATCCGGTGACCGAGCCCGCGGTTCGGCTGGCGCTGGACGTCGGTTGTCGCGACCCGCTGCGCCGCGAGTACGCAATCTTGCTGGGTCTTCCGACGCTGGCCGCCTCGAATGCCGGCGCTGGCCAGGCGGCCACCGAACCGGCTTTGCCGCCGCAGCGCGAGGCCAGGCCCGCCGCCAAGGCCGCGATCAAGACGCCCAAAGTGCCCTCGGCCGTGGCGCCGGCACCGACTCGTGCGGAGCCGGCTCGGCCCATCGAGTCTGCCGCCAGGCCGGCGCAGACGCCGGCCGCGGCCCGACCTGATCGCCTGGTGCTGGGCTCGTCGGAGCAGGACAGCATCCGGCCCGGCATCAGCGGCGATGCGGCCGATGCGAACGCCCAGATGCTCAAGCGTATCGAGGCGATGTCGAGACAGATCGAGGCGCTCGAAGCCCAGCTTGCGGCAGCGCAACACCGGCAACAGGAAATGGAACGAGAGGCATCCGATACACGCGAGCGTTGGACCTGGTTGATGGGTGCGTTGGGCGCCTTGCTGCTGGCGAGCGCGCTGACGGTGGTGTGGCGCCAGCGACCCTCGGCCCGGCAGTCGAGCTGGGAAGCCGTCGCGCAGCAGCCGACGCAGGTGGTCGAAACCAGGCCGAAGAGCGCCGCCGCGAAGGAGCGAGCGGCTGGTGCGGCCAAGGAAATCGGCGGGCGCGCAACGATGCCCCCTGCACGCACGACGATCGGCGCAACGACCGAGCCGTCGCTTCACGACGACAAGAACACGCACATTACGGTCACCGAGCTGCACGATACGGTCCAGGTCATCAAGGAGCTGTACGCGACGGTGCTCGAACGCAACACGTCCAGTGCGGCGAGCGGGCACCCGCAGCGACCGCTGGACCTGGACCTGAGGACCCCGGCCGGTGCGGATACGGCGGGCGCATCGTCCAGGCCACCGGGTCGCCAGGCTTCGCTGGAAGGTTTGCAGTCCGTTCTGGGTGAAGCGCCAGGGCGCGCTCTGGGCGAACGGTTCACCGAGCTGCCAACCGAAGCCGGGCTGGATTTGGACCTGAGCTCGGCGTTGATTCCGATTGAAGCCTCGCGGTCCGACTTGCTCGAGGCAATGAGCACCGGCGCGAGCGTGCTCGATGCGCCTCAGGCCAGGGCCGCCGAAGCTGGGGCGGAGCCGGCCCTGGGCGCTGAAGCCCTGGCGGAGCCGGCTTTGGCCTGCGAAGCCTTGGCGAAGCAGGCCCTGCCCTCCGAAGCCTTGGCGAAGGAGGGCCGCACCCCTTCTACGGCTGGGCCGGGCCGCGACGCGTTCCCCGATGATCAACTGACCCAGACTCCGACCGAAGTGCTGATCGATATCGACGTCGGAACCAGCACCGTTCCCGGTGCGATCGGACGGCCGACCAGCAGTCGGGTCGTTCCGTTGCAGCGGCCCGAACCCGACCGGCCCAGAAGTGCCGCTCCTCCGTTCGAGCCGATCGACCTGCAGTTGGATCTGAGCAAGCCGGAAAGCAGGAACAAGCGGCGCGAGGAGAAGTCCGCCTGAGCTTCAAACGATGGCGTCGAGCTGCGATTGCAGCTGCAGCCACTGCGACTCCAATGCTTGCAGCGCCTGCTCCAGCTGGCCGCGCCGTTTCAAGGTCTGGCTGACCGCTTCGGGATCGCCGGCGTAGAACGCCTCGTTCGCCAGGCGCGCATCCAGTTCCTTCATTTCGCCGGTGACCGACTGCAGCCGCTGCTCGAGCGCTTCCAGGCGCGCCTGCAGCGGGCGGCGCACCTTGGCCAGGCGTTCGCGTTCGCCGGCTGCCAGGCGGCGCTGCTCGCTCGGACGCAGGGGCTGGCTCGCACCGGCATCGGGCCGGGCCTGGGCGCGGCGCCGCTCGATGACCCACGTCGCGTAGTCGTCCAGATCGCCGTCGAACGGCTGCAGGCGCGCCTCGTGCACCAGCCAGAGCTGATCGGTCGTTGCGCGCAGCAGGTGGCGGTCGTGCGACACCACGAGCAGGGCGCCTTCGAACGATGACAGCGCCACCGTGAGCGCTTCGCGCGTCGGCATGTCCAGGTGATTGGTCGGCTCGTCCATCACCAGCAGGTTGGGGCGGCGCCACACGAGCAACGCCAGCGCGCATCGGGCCCGCTCGCCGCCGGACAGGCGGCCAACCGGAGCCACGGCCAGCTCCGCGCCGAACCGGAAGCTTCCGAGGAAATCGCGCAGCTCCTGTTCGCGCGCATCCGGCGCGACCCGGCGCAACAGCTCCAGCGGGCTTTCGTCCGGATCGAGGTCCTCGAGCTGATGTTGCGCGAAGTAGCCGATGGCCGTTCCGGGCGACCGCCTGAGCTCGCCGCCCGCGGGTGCCAGCTCGCCGACGATCGCTTTCACCAGGGTCGATTTGCCGGCGCCGTTGACGCCCAGCACGCCGATCCGGTCACCGGCTCGGATCGAAAACCGTACCTCGTCGAGCACGGCCCGCTGCGGGTAACCGAGTTGCAGCCGCTCGCCGTCGACCAGATGCGCGGGCAGCCGCAGCGGCTCGAGGAAGTGGAATCTCCAGTCGCGCTGTTCGCGGATCGGCTCGAGCTGCTCCAGCCGCTCCAGCATCTTCATCCGGCTCTGCGCCTGGCGGGCCTTGGTGGCCTTGGCCCGGAAGCGTTCGATGAAACGCGTCAGGTGCGCAACCGTGCGCTGCTGGCTGCGCGAGCGCGCGTCGAGCTGGCGCTGCTTTTCCAGCCAGGCAGACTCGAACGCGCTGTAGTTGCCCGCGTAGCGGCGAATCGTCTGATCGGCCACGTGCCAGATCGTTTCGGTGCAGCGGTCCAGGAACTCGCGGTCGTGCGAAATCACGATCACCGTGGCCTTCTGTCGTCGCAGCCAGTTCTCGAGCCAGACGATCGAGTCCAGATCCAGATGGTTGGTCGGTTCGTCCAGCAGCAGCAGATCGGCCGGCTGCAGCAGCACGCGGGCCAGCGCCAGGCGGTTGCGTTGACCACCGGAGAGCTCCGAGACGGTTCCCTGCACTTCGGACTGCGACAGGCCCAGGCCGGCGAGAATCGCCATCGCCTCGGCGACGATCGCGCCTTCGTTCAGCTCGGCCAGGTGGGCGTGGGCGTGGGCGATCCACAGCTCGTCGTCGTGCTGGATGGCCGCGTGCAGTTCGGCGCGAGCCTTCTGCAGCGGAGCATGACCGGACATCACGAACTCGATCGCACCGCCGCCACCGGGATCGATGTCCTGGTCGATCCAGCCGATACGCTCCAGCGCGGGTGCATCGATCGAACCGGAGTCGAGCTGGGCGCGGCCCAGGATGGCGGCCAGCAGTGACGATTTTCCCGATCCGTTCGCACCGACCAGGCCGACCCGCTCGCCGTCGCGGGCGTTCAGATCGACGCCGCGGTACAGCGTTCGGGCGCCGCGATCCAGGCGCAGTCCGGACAGGCGAAGCATCTAGTCTATTCGGCGGCGGTCAGTCGGCCCTCGGAGTCGTGCGATACGACCAGGCGGCGAGCCGTTTGCCAGCGCGCCAGTTTTTCCGGTTCGATTCCACAGTTGTGCGCGATCATGGCAGCGGAAACGGGCCTGAAAGACCGGCGTCGCTCGCGGTCGGCGAATCGCCACCAGTTCAGCAGCGCCCAGCCGATCAGTCCGCTGCAAAGGATACCGACTATGGTCAGATACAGGGGCAATCGACCCACCAGCGCATCCAGGCCGTCGCGCCCCATCAGGTCCGCAGAGAAATGCTGGAACCCGGACATCCAGAGCAGCAGCGTCATCAGCGGCAGCATGAAGTGGCCCCAGACGCTCCACCACAGGAACGTGAGCACGTAATTGGTCATGCGGCGCGCCGACAGCACGCCTTCGGGGCGCTCGATGATCAGAGGGGTGCGCGTGCGCAGCGCCGCTTCCTCCAGCAGCGCCTTTTCGGCGGCGCTCAGCTGGCGCGCTTCGAACGGCCGAGGCGGCGAACCGGCCTCGGCCACGGTGGCGGCGGCGTTGCGGATCGGCCTCACCGCAGTCCCCGATCCGGGCTGGTCCAGAGCGCGCGCGATCCTTTGGCACGGGTCACGACCTTGGGCACCGCGACCACCGCCGTCAGGAATGTGATCACCCAGAACGCGGCCGGATACCAGATGACCCAGTAGAACTGGCGGCCGAATCGCAGGTCGTAGCGCCGATCCAGGAACATGCCGACCGCGATCTGCATCATCGAGGTCGACGCGATCAGCATGCCGGGCCAGGTCGGCGACAGGCCGGAGACGCGCCACTGGGCCGGCACCGGAAGCACCCACTCAGCGGCCCATAACACGACCGACAGCGCGAAGCAGTACGCCCAGGCCACGCTGACGATGTATTCGACGTACATCGGCCACATGCGTCGCATGCGCCAGCCAGCGATCCGTGGCAGGAATTTGAACATCACCTGCACGCCACCCATGGCCCAACGCAAGCGCTGCCGCCACAGGCCCTTGAACGTCTCCGGCATCAGGATCCAGCACAGAGCGGCGGGTTCCAGCCGCACGTCCCAGTGGTGCAATTGCATCTTCCAGGAGATGTCGATGTCCTCGCACATCATCTCCTTGCTCCAGTAGCCGACCTGGTGCAGCGCCGCTTTCCGATAGGCGCCGACCACGCCCGACACGGTGAACAGGCGCCCGTAGGTTCGCTGGGCGCGCTTGATCAGGCCGATGATCGATGAGAACTCGCCCACCTGGATCCGGCCCAGCAGCGTGGACCGGTTGCGAACGCGCGGATTACCGGTCACCGCACCCACCCGCGGGAAATTGAGCAGGTGCCACATCATCCAGCGGGCCGCGCTGCGATCGAGCAGGGCATCGCCATCGATGCAGACCATGTATTCGGCGTCGGTCATCAACGCGGCGGTGTTCAGGGCGACCGCCTTGCCCTGATTGGCCGCGTGATGCATCACGCGCAGCCGGGGATTGATCCTGACCATGGCATCCAGGATGGCCCCGGTGCGGTCGCGCGATCCGTCGTTCACCGCGATCACCTCGAAGTCGGGGTAATCGTGCAGCAGCAGCGTCGAGACCGTCTCGAAAACGGTGAGCTCCTCGTTGAAGCACGGCACCACCAGCGCCACTTTCGGATAGGACGGCACTGCCGGCGGGAAATCCGGATGGCGCGTCCCGCGTTCGTAGTGAAACCAGTAGAACAGGCCTCCCGCCATCCACACGTAAGCCATGAAGAGCGGATAAAGGAAGATGAACCCGAACAGCAGGTCCGGCAGCGTGATCGATGCGCTGTTCATGGGTGCACCTGTGCCGCCTGGGCGGGACGTGAGCGCAGCGACAGCGTTCGTCGCAGCGCATCGAACTCGGCCGGACTGCCGTCCAGATCGGCGCCGGCCACCCCGAGGTTCGGGAATCCGGCGCTCTGCAGCGCCAGCGCCCGCGCGCCGACATCCGCCGCCGAGCCGGAGGGAGCCGCCAGGCAGATCAGCGTGCGTGCGGAGGCGCCGCCGATCGATCGGATGGCGGTCAGCAGATCGTCGCTGCCGTGGCCGGCCGCGGGCAGATCGACCTGCAGATATTCGTGCCGGTCCAGCAGCGCGGAAGTCTGCTCGGGCCGTGGCGCCAGGCCTTGCGCAGCGACCTTCAGCACCGTCGTGAGCTGCGGTTGCCAGGCCCGGGTCCGTTCGGCCAGTCGGGCCGCACGGGCGCTTGCCGCCTCCAGCGGCTCGTCCATACGGGTCGAGCTCAGCACCAGTCCATCCAAGTACACGGCCTTGCCCAAGTCCTCGAACAGGTCGCCGATCGCCGGCCGCGTGTCCGGATCGGCGCCGGTCGCATCCGGCGCGAAGCCGTCCGAGGGCAGCCATGCAAGCACGTGTGCCTGGGTCGATGTTGCAACGGCCCAGGCAATGCGGTTCAACAGATCGACGCGCACCGGCAGGTGGCGGTTCGGAAAGTAGACGGACTCGATGCGCCCCGGACTGGCGGGGTGCGCAAAGGCGGCAATCACCACGGTCTCGACGCCCAGCCGACGGATGTGGTCCAGCAGCTCGTTGATGCGGCGTTCCAGGTCGGCGCCGCGCGAGTCGGCCAGCGGATCCAGGTCGACCTGGATGAAGCGGATCGTCGGCGCACCATCGATCTGCCGCACCAGTTGCGCGAAGCGGATCGTCGCCGGGTTACCGTCGACCAGCAGTCGGCGGATGCGGCCGATCGGCGTGGCGCGCTGCCTGCGTCCGGAATCGAGCGTCAGGCCGATCGGCATTCCCAGCTCGTTCGCGATGGCCTCGGTCTGCGCGTTGTAACGTCCGTACGGCCACACGATCGCGCGTGGGCGCCGACCCAGCTGCTGTGACATCACCGCGCTTGCGCGTTCCAGGTCGGACCGGACCCGCTGCGCCCAGATCGGGTCCGATTCGTAGCCGGCGCCAGCCACAAAAATGTGCGTGGTGGCCGCCGGTTGCAGGCTGCCGGACGGATTGCCCGCCACGCCGCGGTGCAGATCCCAGCTGTGCGATGCGAACTCGATCAGCCCCGAGGCCTGCATCTCGCGTGCCTGGTCCCAGCTGATGAATTGCTCGCGCGGCCGTCCGCGTTCCGCGTACGGCACCGTCTGACCCGCCGGGACTTCCATCCACTGTCCCACCAGCGCTGCAACGGCCGGGACGCCGAAGGCACGCAGCAGCGGATACACCTGCGTGTACAGGCTCAGATAGCCGTCGTCGAACGTCAGCAGCACGGCCTTGTCCGGCAGACGGGCCGTGCCGGCGTAGGCGCCGAGCAGCGCATCCAGGCCGATCGCCTGATAGCCTTCCGAGCGCAGCCAGTTCAGATGCGCCGCCAGGGTCGTGGTGTCGACCGTCAGGGAATCGGCGCCGGCAGCGCGGCTGGGAACCACGTCGTGGTAGCACAGCACCAGCAGTTGCTGTCCGTTGGCAAGCTGCTGGTGGGAGCTGGGCACGAACGTGGGCGCCGCCGGCGTGGCCGCGTTCGCCACGCCCGGGCTGCCCAGACAGGCCAGCAGCGACGACACCAGCAGGGACCGCATCAGAACCGTCCCTCGTAGTTGGCGGAGACCGACGTTCTGGACTCCGGGCGGCCGTCGTAGGGGTGCTCGCTGCGGGCGATCGCGAACCCGAGCTCGCTATGGTCCGACAGCGACCAGCGCGGTTCGTAGCGCGCGGCCCACGTCGGATGCGCGCCGAATCCGGCCTGCTGGTAGCTGCCGGCCGACACGACGATCACGTGCCACATCGAGCGGTGGGCAGCGCTGTCGCGCCGCCCCAGCCACTCACCGCGCAACTCGGTTTCCTCGGAGGCCGCGTGGGCCGGGTCGAAATAAGGCGCGCGCGCCGCACTGAGCGTGTCGTGGCTGTACCCCACGTAGGTGTTCCAGGTGAGCTTGAAACGCGACGACGCGGCCAGCCGCTGCGAAAGGCGCAGCAGCGCGTTCAACTGGCGGTTGGTGTCGGTGAATTGGCCCAGGCCGACGTCAGCCCCGATGCCGGTGGACTCGTTCCATTCGTACCCGCTGCTCAGCGACAGGGTGCGTTCGCGAATGCCGTGAATGCTGGCGCGCGCCGGTGTTTCCGGATCCGACGTGGCGGCCTGCGCGCTCAGGCGCGCGCCGTCGGCCGGCTGCCATGTGCCACGCAGGACCGCCGCGGGCCCGGGCTCGCCTTGAACGCCGGCCAGCTCGAGCGAGGCGGCCAGCGCACGACCGCTGGCTTCCACGCCGGCGCCGCCCCAGGTGCGCTCCAGCGCCGACGGACTCAGATCGGTGTGGGTGTAGCGCAGGTGGCCGAAGAAGCGATAGCGATCCTCGATCGGGGCGGTGTAGACATGCGAGTCGACCATCCAGTCCTGCAAGGTCGCTACATTGGTCTGACTGCCGGTTCCGTAGCCGCTTTCGATCGTCACTTGCGGGCGGTCGTGCCAGCTGAGCCGTTGTCCCAGCTCGAGTCGGTCGCGATCGGTCAGATTTCCCTCGCCGCCGTCCGACCGCAGGGCGGCGCGGGCGCTGGCCCAGTCGTCCAGCGCCATATCGGTCTGGATCCGCAACGCGCTCGCGTCGGTGTTGTGAGGCGCGACCGCCAGCACCGCGTCGGCCTCCTCGCGCGCGCGGCGCGTCCAACCGCGCCAGTAGCCCACCGTTGCGTGCGCGCAGCGCGCGTCCGGACTGAATGGCGCTTCTTCGAGCAGCCGGTCCAGTTGCGCCAGCGCCTGGGCCGGATGCTCGTCATAGGCGCGCACCATCGCGCTCGCGACGCGGACGCGCACCAGGTCACCCCGATCGGACGCGGCCGGCAAGTGCTCGTTGAGGCGATCGATCTGCTCGCGTGCAGCGGCCAGCTGGTCGGCATCGACCAGTGCGTAGAAGAGCTCCAGCTGACTGTTGACGTCTTCGGGCTGCTGCTGCACCAGGCCGCGCAGAATCCGGATGGCCGGCGCCGACTGCCTGAGCCTGGCGTAGGCGACCGCGGCCTGATAGCGCGCGTACGCCGGCACCTCGACACCTGCGGTTTCGAGGCGCTCGTAGCGGCCGACGGCGTCGGACTCGCGGCGCAGCAGCACATCGGCCTGGATGCGATCGAACGGGGCTGCTTCACCGCGTCGAGCCGCCTCGATCTCGCCCCCACCCAGGCGGGTGAGCTCATCGAGTCGGGCCGCCACCTGCTGCAGGCGCTGCAACCGCTCGGCGCGGTCTTCGACGCCCTCTGCGTAGCGCAGCTCCAGCGCGGCTTGTTCGGCCAGGATGACGCGCAGGTCCGCGTCGCGCCCCAGCTCCGGGTGCGCCGCCACCAGGGCCGCGGCCGGCGCCACCGCGCCCAGCCTGCGCAGCATCAGCGCCTGCCCCTTGATGGCGTTCGTGTTGGAAGGCTCCAGCAGCGCAGCGCGCCGATAGGCGTCGAGCGCCCCCGCGTAGTCGCCTGCGCCGCGGCGCACGAACCCGGTGGCCTCCCACAGCGCGGCCGAGTCCGGAAAGCGGCTGACAGCGAAGCCGGCGAACCGGTTGGCGGCGGTCAACTCATCGCCGCTGGCGAGGCGGTAAATGCGGGCGGTTGCACGCTCGACCGACACCAGGTCGGCCTCCTCCAGGGCTTCGGAGGCCAGGGCCTCCGAAGCCCTGGCCTGCGTAGCTGCGGCGCAAGCCCCAGCAGAGCAGGCGCACAGCATCACTACCCAGCAAGCAAACCAGGACGGTGGCATCGGCTCTTAACAAGGAAAAATCAACCCGTCCCCCGAAGAGGGGAGCAGGAACCAGGGTCAGACGTAAGTTACTGATTATCAGGCCCCTTTCCTGGAAGGAATCGGACAAAAAGTCGCCCGTCTTGAGGCCAGACTTGGCTCAGGCGAGAATCGACCCCGGTTTAAGGACAGCCAAACCCAGGCGGATCAGGTCCGCCCGAAAGGCAACCGGCAGCTCGGTCGGATCAGGCGGCCGCTGAGCGCGCCGTGGCGGCCTCGGCGGGTAGATCGCCGGCCCGCACCAGGAACACCATGCCGTCGCCGGCGCTGGTGGTGGCCCAGGTGAGCGGCAGTTGCGGGTACTCGCGCTCGACGGCGGCGCGTCCGTCTCCGACCTCGACCACCAGCAAGCCCTCGGGATTCAGGTGAGCGCCGGCCTCGGCCAGCACCCCTCGCACCACGTCCAGGCCATCCGGACCGCCGGCCAGCGCCAGCGTCGGCTCGTGGGAGTACTCGATCGGCAATCTGGACAGCGCCTGATCGGTGACGTACGGCGGATTGCACAGGATCAGGTCGTAGCGCGCGCTGCCCAGCGTCTGGAAAAGATCCGATTCGACCAGCCGGACGCGGTCGCCCAGCCCGTATTCCTCCACGTTGCGCGCCGCCACCGCCAGGGCATCCACCGATATGTCGGCGGCGTCGACCTTCGCGTTGGCGAACAGGTCCGCCGCCATGACCGCCAGGCACCCGCTGCCGGTGCAAAGGTCCAGGATCGACCGCACCGCCGCGCCGTCCGGCACCCAGGGCGCCAACTCGTCCTTCAACAGTTCGGCGATGAACGAGCGCGGGATGATCACGCGCGAGTCGATGCTGAACCGGTAGCCTTGCAGCCACGCCTCGCCCAGCAGATAGGCCACGGGAACGCGCTTTTTCACGCGGCGCTCGATCAGCTCGATCAACGAATTGATTTCGGCGTGGGTCAGAAACGCGTCCAGGAACACGTCCATCCGTTCCAGCGGCAGCTTCATCGCGCGCATCACCAGAAACGCGGCCTCGTCGAACGAGTCCAGCTGCCCGTGTCCGTAGAAAATCGGCCGTTCGTTGAAGCGGGTCACCGCATAGCGCAGCACGTCCCGCAAGGTGCGCAAATTCGCCTGGGCGTCAATCGTCATCGTCTTGCCTGCCTCGCTTACAACAGCAGCAGCTCGAGCGCGCGCTGGTAAATGCCGGTCAGCCGTTCGATGTCCCCGACCTGGACCCGCTCGTCGACCTGGTGGATCGACGCGTTGAGCGGACCGAATTCGACCACCTGCGGGCAGATCCGCGCCAGGAAGCGGCCGTCGGAAGTCCCGCCACTGGTCGACAGACTGGGCCGCCGGCCGGTTGCCTCGAAGATCGCGTGCGACAGCCGCTCCACCAGCGCGCCGGGTGCGGTCAGGAACGGCTCCGCGCCCAGCGTCCAGGCCAGAGCGTAGCTCAGCCCATGGCGGTCCAGCACGTCCTGGACCCGGCGGCGCAGCTCGGACGGTGCGGACGCGGGCGAAAAACGGAAATTGAACTGCATCTCGCATTCGCCCGGGATCACGTTGCCGGCTCCGGTGCCGCCGTTCAGATTCGACACCTGGAACGTGGTCGGAGGAAAGAAGCGGTCGCCGGGGTCCCACTCGGCGGCGGCCAGCTCGGCCAGTGCGGGGGCCAGCTGGTGAATCGGGTTGCGCGCGAGGTGCGGGTAGGCCACGTGGCCCTGTACGCCGCGCACGCGCAGGCGTCCGGACAGCGATCCGCGGCGGCCGTTCTTGATCGTGTCGCCCAGGCTCTGTTCGGACGTGGGCTCGCCGATCAGCGCGAAGTCGACGCTCTGGCCGCGCGCCTGCAACGCCTCCACCACGGCGACCGTGCCGTCCGTGGCCGGTCCTTCCTCGTCCGAGGTCAGCAGCAGGGCGATCGCCCCTGGGTGCTGCGGATGGGTCCGTACGAAGCGCTCGGCCGCGACCACGAAGGCCGCTACCGACGATTTCATGTCGGCGCTGCCGCGGCCGTACAGCCAGCCGTCGCGTTCCTGCGGCACGAACGGATCGCAGCTCCACCGATCGAGCGGACCGGGGGGCACCACGTCGGTGTGCCCCACAAAGGCGAGCAGCGGCCGCGCACTGCCGCGCTGCAGCCACAGGTTGCAGACGCCGGCGCGATCGAACCGCTCGGCGCGAAAACCCGCCGGCTCGAGCCGCTCGGCGATCAACGGCTGGCAGCCGCCGTCGTCCGGCGTGACCGACGGGCGAGCGATCAGCAGCTTGGCAAGATCGAGCGCGGCCGACACTCAGATGTTCAGCGTGAATTCCGTGAACGAGGCGGCGTCCGGGCTCGATTTCGGACCCGGCTCGGACTTCACGACCGGTTTGCCGGCGTTGTTGATCAGCCACAGCAGATTGTTCTTCGAATCGGCCGCCGACAAGGCGTCGTCGCGGGTGATCGTGTCCTTCTGCAGGAGCTCGTACAGACTCTGCTCGAACGAACGGCTTTCCGGATCCAGGCTCTGCTCCATCGACTCCTTGATCGCCGGCACGTCGCCGCGCGCGATCAGGTCGTGTGTCTGGCCCGCGTTCATCAGGACTTCCACGGTCGGCACGCGGCGCCCCTGGCGCGAGCGCACCAGCCGCTGCGAAACGACCGCCCGCAGCGCAGTGGCCAGGTCCTGGAACAACGCGAAACGCGTCTCCGGCGTGTAGAAGCTGATCACCCGGTTCAACGCATGCGCGCTGTTGGTGGCGTGCAGCGTAGCCATCACCAGGTGGCCCGACATCGCGTACGCCAGTGACGCGCCCATCGTCTCGCGGTCGCGTATTTCGCCGATGAACAACACGTCGGGCGCCTGGCGCATCGCGTTGCGAAGCGCCTGCTCCAGCGAAACCGTGTCGGCGCCGATCTCGCGCTGACTGACGATCGATTTCTTGTTTCGAAACAGGAACTCGATCGGATCCTCGAAGGTCAGGATGTGGCCGGTGGCCAGCTCGTTGCGATGGTCGAGCATCGAAGCGATCGTCGTCGACTTGCCGGATCCGGCGGCGCCGACCACCAGCACCAGGCCGCGCCGCTCCATCGCCAGGTCCTTCAGCATGTCCGGCAGCATCAGGTCCTCCAGCCGCGGAATCTCGTGCGGGATGTAGCGGATCACGGCCGACACCGAACCGCGCTGCAGGTAGGCGCTCAAACGGAAGCTGCCCACCCCTTGCACCGGCAGCCCCAGGTTCAGCTCCCGGGTGCGCTCGAGCTCGCGAAACTGGGCATCGGAGAGGCGCTCGGTCAGCAGCGAAACGACCGACTGTTGCTGCAGGCGCTCCTGGTTGATCGGCACGCATACGCCGTTGATCTTGATCGTGATCGGCGAGCCTGCCGCCAGGAAAAGATCGGAGGCGCTCTTCTCGGCCATCAGTTGGAACAATCGCTCCAGTGCCATCGTGTGGTCCTCAGGGATGTCCGACCCGGGAGTCGGTGCGTCAGTCGCTCGCTGCGGCCCGCAGCAGCTCGTTGATTCCGGTCTTGGCGCGCGTCTGCGCATCGACCCGCTTGACGATCACCGCGCAGTACAGGCTGTGCGAGGCGTCCCTGGCCGGGAGTGATCCGGACACGACCACCGCGCCGCGCGGCACTCTGCCGTACAGGATCTGGCCGCTGTCGCGGTCGTAGATGCGCGTGCTGGCGCCGATATAGACGCCCATCGAGATCACCGCATCCTGCTCGACGATCACGCCCTCGACCACCTCCGAGCGGGCGCCGATGAAGCAGTTGTCCTCGATGATGGTCGGGGCCGCTTGCACCGGCTCCAGCACGCCCCCGATCCCGACCCCCCCGGACAGATGCACGTTGCGACCGATCTGGGCGCAGGATCCGACCGTCGCCCAGGTATCGACCATGGTGCCCTCGTCGATGTAGGCACCGATGTTGACGAACGACGGCATCAACACGACGTTGCGCGCGATGTACGCTCCGCGCCGCGCCACCGCCGGCGGAACGACCCGCACCCCGCTCGCGCGGAACTGCTCCGCGTCGAACCGGGCAAACTTGCTCTCGACCTTGTCGTAGAAGCGCAGCGGATCGCGCAGTGCATCGCTCTGGCTGCCGCCCATCACGACGTTCTCGCGCAGTCGGAACGACAGCAGAACCGCCTTTTTCAGCCACTGATGCACGATCCAGGCGCCATCGGTTCTCTCGGCAACCCTCAGGCGCCCGCTGTCGAGCCCGCTCAACGCCGCCTCGACCGCTTCGCGCACCTGCGCGGGCGCCGACGATGGCGTCAGCGACGCCCGCTCCGGCCAAGCCTGCTCGATGACGTCCTGGATCGACACCTCGGGATTGTCCTTCATTTCGCGCTCGTTGAAACCGTTGAAACGGCCGAAGGAAGGGGCTGATCAGCGCCATCGGGCGCCCGCTGCGGCCCATCCCGACCGAGCAGCGCGATCCGGCGTGCCGCCTCGCGAACCTGCGCTTCCGGGGCCACCAGCGCGATGCGTACGAAGCCCGCGCCGGGATTGACCCCGTCGATCTCGCGCCCCAGGAAGCTTCCCGGCAGAACGGTCACGTTGCACTGCGCGTACAGACGGCGCGCGTACTGGCGGTCGTCACCCGGCGTGCGCGCCCACAGGTAAAAGCCCCCGTCCGGAATGGCCGTCGGCAGCACCGATCCGATGACGGCGGTTACCTCGCCGAACTTGGCCGCGTAGCGCCGCCGGTTCTCCTCGACGTGGGCCTCGTCGTTCCACGCGGCCATGCTGGCAGCCTGCACGGCGGGACTCATCGCGCAGCCGTGGTAAGTGCGGTAGCGCAGGAAGGCCGCCAGCAGGCGCGCGTCGCCCGCCACGTAACCGGATCGAAGGCCCGGGGCATTGGAACGCTTCGACAGGCTGCCGAACACGACCAGGCCCGCGAACCCGATTCGGCCCAGCTCGGCGGCGGCTTGCAGTGCGCCCAGAGGGGGCCGCTGGGGATCGGGATAGATCTCGGAATAACACTCGTCGGCGGCGATCACGAAGCCGTAGCGGTCGGCCTGTTCGAACAGGTACCGCCAGTCGGAAAGCGGCATCACCGCGCCGGTCGGATTGCCCGGCGAGCACGTGTAGACGAGGCGGACCCGTTTCCACTGTTCGGGGCCGAGGCGTTCGAACGGCATCCGAAGGGCGCTGTCCGCAGTCACCGACAGGTAGACCGGTTCCGCGCCCGCCAGCAACGTGGCCCCTTCGTAGATCTGATAGCCCGGATTGGGCATCACCACGCGCTCGGCCCCGCGCGCGTCCAGCATCGCCTGCGCGAATGCGAACAAAGCCTCGCGCGAACCGGTCACCGGCAGAACCTGGCTCAACGGATCCAGGTCGGCCAACCGATAGCGTCGCGACAGCCAATGGCCGATCGAGATCCTGAGCGCGTCCGATCCAGCCGTCTTCGGATACGACGACAGCGTGGGCAGCGCTGCCGCCAGGGCGTCCAGCAGCAGGCGCGGTGTCGCGTGCTTGGGCTCGCCGATCGACAGGTCGATCGCCTCCAGGTGCGCCGGCGCTTCGCAGTCGGCCAGCAGCGCCCGCAGCCGCTCGAACGGATACGGCCGCAGCCGCTCCAGCAGCGGATTCATGCGGTCTCGTTCTTCAGGCGGGGCAGCCGCCCAAGCTCGACGTACGGTGCCGGTTTCCAGCCCCGCTTGCGGTGCTCGGCCACCACGGTGGTCGTGATCCCGCCGCGCACGTTCCACAGCGAGGTCAGCCGGACAAAGCGCGGCTGCAGCGCCGTTTTCAGATCGTCGAGTACCTGGTTCGTGACGGCTTCGTGGAAGGCTCCCTGATCCCGGTACGACCACACGTACAGCTTCAGGCTCTTGAGCTCGACGTTGCGGCGGTCCGGCACGTACTGCAGCGTCAGCGTCGCGAAATCGGGCTGCCCGGTCAGCGGGCACAGGCAGGTGAACTCGGGCAGTTCGATGTGGATCAGATAGTCGCGGGCCGGATTCGGATTGGGAAAGGTCTGGAGCTGGCGACTCGGGCGCGTGCTCATCGGACAACGGGCAGCCGGAATGATTCGATATGATTCTAAACCTCTCCCTGAAATCACATCGTGCAACTGCGGCAGATCAAGCTGGCTGGGTTCAAGTCGTTCGTCGACCCGACCCAGATCGACGTCCCGGGACGCCTGGTGGGCGTGGTCGGGCCCAATGGGTGCGGCAAGTCCAATGTGATCGATGCCGTCCGCTGGGTGCTGGGCGAAAGCAAGGCGGCCGAGTTGCGCGGCGAGTCGATGCAGGACGTGATCTTCAACGGGGCGGCCAGCCGGACGGCGGCCGGCCGCGCCAGCGTCGAGCTGCTGTTCGACAACAGCGACGGCCGCATCGGCGGTGAATGGGGACGCTTCAGCGAGCTGTCCGTGAAGCGGACCCTGACTCGCGACGGCGTCTCCGGCTACCTGATCAATCAGCAGCAGGTTCGCCGGCGCGACGTCCACGATCTTTTTCTGGGTACGGGCCTGGGACCACGGGCCTACGCGATCATCGGGCAGGGAATGATCTCGCGCATCGTGGAGGCGCGCCCCGAAGAACTGCGCATCTACCTGGAAGAGGCGGCCGGGGTCTCCAAGTACAAGGAGCGGCGGCGCGAGACCGAGGCCCGGCTGCGCGATGCGCGCGACAACCTGGCCCGCGTCGCCGACATCCTGCGCGAGCTGGACGAGCGGGTGATTCATCTGGAACAGCAGGCTGAACTGGCCCGGCAGTTCCGCGACCTGACGCAACGGCACGAAGACGCGCAGATGCTGCTGTGGCTGCTGCGCTCCCGTGAAGCCCACGCGCAGCGCGCCCGCAGCGCGCGCGAGGTCGAGCAGGCGCAGGCCTCGATCGAGGCGCACCGCGCCGAGCTCGCCGCGCTGCAGCGCCGGCTCGAAGACGAGCGCGCCGCGCACTACGCGGCCGGCGATGCGACGCACGCGGCCCACGGCGAGCTGCTGCGCGTGAACGCAGAGATCGGCCGCCTGGAGGGCGACATCCGGATGATCGGCGACAGCCGCGTGCGACTGGCGGCCCAGATCTCGAGCTACGAGCAGCGCCACCAGCAGCGCAGCCTGGAACAGGCCCGGCTGATGCAGCGCGCGGCCGAGTTGAACGATTCGATCACCCGGTTCGGCGCCGAGTACGAGCAGGCGTGCGCGGCCAGCGGGCAGCAAGATGCCGCGCTGCCCGCGCTCGAGGCGTCCTATCACGCGGCACGGGAGGCGCTGACCGCGGCGCGTTCGCAGGCGGCTGGTGCCGCCCAGGCCATCGAAGGGGCGGCCCAGCACGGTCGCACGCTCGAGGCGCAGCTGGCTGCGCTGGCTCAGCGCAGCGAACGCCTCCGTGAGGAGCGCGCGCACCTGGTGGCATCCGAGCCCGAACGCCTGGCCGCGGTGCAGCAGGAGGTTGAACGGCTGGACCGGGAGCTGCAGCAGCAGATCGGCCGCGTCCGTTCCGCCGAGGAACAGCAGGCGGCGCTCGAGGCGGAGCGTTCCGTCGCCGGCGAAGGACGCACTCAGGCGGCCGACGCGCTGGCGCGCTTGCAGGCAAGACTGCACGCCCTGAGCGAGTTGCAGGCCAATGTCGAGGCCGATGAGCGCCTGGACCCCTGGCTCAGGACGCACGGCCTGGAATCGCTTCCGAGGCTTTTCAAGCGCCTGCAGGTCGAAAGTGGCTGGGAATCGGCTTTCGAGGCCGTTCTGAGGGAACGGATCGAAGCCATCGAAGTGGGCAACCTGGAAACGGTGGCCGCCTTCGAGGCGGCGGCGCCGCCGTCGCGCGTGGCGTTCTTCTGCCCGGGCGCAGCAGACGCATCGGCCGGCGCGCCGGCGCCGTGGGCGCCGCTTGCGAGCAAGCTGCCCGGCTCCGACTCGACGCTGGCCGGCGTGATCCGGGACTGGCTGGCCGGGGTGTACGTGGCGGCGGACCTGCGCAGCGCGTTGCAGCAACGCGAGCGCTTGCCGGCCGGAAGCCAGTTTGTGGTGCCGGCCGGGCATCGGGTCAGCCGGCACGGCGTGCGCTTCTACGCCGCCGACGATCGCAAAGCGGGACTGCTGGCGCGGCGGCTCGAGATCGAGAACCTGCAACGCCAGCTGAAAGCACAGCGCCTGATCGACGAGGAGGCGCAGGCACGCCTGGCACGGGCCGAGTCCGGTCTGCGGCGCGCGCAGGAGCTGGTGCAATCGGAACGCCAGGCCGCCGAGCGCTCGCGAATCCGGCTGCACGAAATGCAGCTCGAAGCGGTTCGTGTGGGCGAATCGCGCCAGAGGATCCGGCTGCGATCGGAGCAGATCGACCGCGAGCTGGAGGAAATCGCCGGCCAGCACCGCTCGCTCGAGCAGCAGCGGGCCGACGCCCAGAGCCGCTTCGATGAGCTGGACCAGGCGCTGGGCGTGCAGCAGCAGCAGGCCGAATCGGCGCGGACCGGCTACGAAGCGGCCGAGCAGAGTCTGCGCGAAGCGCGCGATGCCTCGCACCGGCTGCAGGTTGAACAGCAGCGGCTGCAGATCGAGGTCAACGTGGCGCGCGAACGGTTGGCCGAAGTGCAAGAGGCCACGCGCGAGGCGATCCAGGAATGCGATCGGCTCTCGGCCGATCTGGAGCGCGCCCGTCTGGACGAAGCCACGCTGGACGACAGTCACGCACGCGAGGCCCTGGAGCAATGGCTGCAACAGCGGGTGACGGCCGAGCAGGCGCTGCGCGACGCCCGCACCCGGCAGGACGAGCTGGGCGAGCGCCTGCGCCTGGCCGACGAGCAGCGCATGAACCTGGAGCGCGAGCTGCAGCCGCGGATCGAGCGCGTCACCGAGCTGAGGCTGAAGGAGCAGGCCGCCCGCCTGGCCGCCGAGCAATTCGACCGCCAGCTGGAAGAGGCCGGGGCCGACCTGGAGGCGCTGACGGCGCGCGCCGAACGGGCGCCGTCCGCCTCCTCGCTGCAGGCGGAAATCACCCGCCTTGGGCAGTCCATCGAAGCGCTCGGTGCGGTGAACCTGGCGGCGCTGGAGGAGCTGGAAGCGGCCCGACAGCGCTGCGAGTTTCTGCAGTCGCAGTCGAGCGACCTGACAGCGGCGATCACGACGCTGGAGGACGCGATCCGCAAGATCGACCGCGAGACACGCGAGATGCTGCGAACGACATTCGACCAGGTCAACCAGCACTTCGGGCGGCTGTTCCCGCAGTTGTTCGGCGGTGGCGATGCGCGGCTGCTGATGACCGGCGAGGAGATCCTGGACGCCGGCGTCCAGGTGATGGCCCAGCCCCCGGGCAAGCGCAACAGCACGATTCACCTGCTCTCCGGCGGCGAAAAGGCGCTGACCGCAACGGCCCTGGTGTTCGCGCTGTTCAAGCTGAATCCGGCGCCGTTTTGCCTGCTGGACGAGGTCGACGCGCCGCTGGACGAAGCCAATACCGAGCGATTCTGCGATCTGGTCAAGTCGATGACGCAGGAAACGCAGTTCCTGTTCATCACGCACAACAAGATCGCGATGGAAATGGCCGCACAGTTGATCGGCGTCACGATGCAGGAACAGGGGGTCTCGCGTATCGTTGCGGTCGACATCGACAGCGCCGTGAAGCTGGCTGCCGAAGCGGCGTAGGCCAACCCAACGTGTCCGAACTGCAGATCGCGCTGCTGCTGATTGCCGGCGCCGTACTGGCCGGCCTGTACCTGGCAGGCAAGTGGCAGGAGCGGCGGCTGCTGCGCCGGCTGGGCGAGGAACTCGGCGGTGGCGTGGGCGACGCGCTGCTGGACGAGGCCGATCAGGGCCGGCCCCTGGCGGCCGGGTACGGCCGCACGGCTGCCGCGCAGCGGCGCATCGAGCCCGGACTGCAGGCGCAACCCGCTGCCGAGCCGGGCGAGCCGCCCGCCCAGACCACGCCGGCGCCGGCGCGCCGATCCGAATGGATCGAAGACCCGATGCTGGACTGCGTGCTGGAGCTGCGCTGCGCGCGCCCGGTCGACGGCGTCACGTTCATCGATGCGGCGGTGCCGTTGACCGCATCGCAATGGCCGATGCCGGTCTGGTTCGTCGTATGGGACGCGCGCGCGCAGCAGTGGGTGCATCCCGACCGGTTCGGCTACTACACGGGCGCGCTGGCGGCCATCCAGCTGGCCAACCGGGGCCATGTGCTCGACGAAGAGCAGATTGGCCGGTTCGCGTCGTGCGTGCGGCAGATCGCCGGCGTACTGGATGCGGATTGCGATCCGCCGGATGTGACGCGGTTGGCCACGGGCGCGCTTGACCTGGATCGGCTGTGTGCCCGTTTCGACGTGCGCATCGGACTGACGCTGGAGTCGGCCAGCGCGCCCTGGAGCGAAGGGCGGGTGGCCGCAGCGGCCGCACAGATCGGCCTGCAGCCGCTGGCCGACCTGCGCTGGGCGCTGTCACGCGAGGCGGGCGGGGCGCCGCTCGTGCTGACGATGCCGGGGCCGGTATCGGACCGGGTCGTGCTCGAGCTGGACGTGCCGGCGGCCGGATCCGACAGCGGCGCGGTGCAACAGATGTTCGGCCTGGCCAACCAGCTCGGCGTGCGCCTGAACGCACGCATCGTCGACGACAACGGCAGGCCGATCGACTCGCACTCGGTGGCCGCGATCGAGGCTCAGCTGGACAAGCTCTACGGCGAAATGCGCGGTGCCGGCATCGACCCAGGCGGCGAGCGGGCTCGCCGCCTGTACGTTTGAGACGGTCCTGTCGCGGCGCGATGACCGGTCCGGCTCCAGCCTCGGCACGCCAGCGCGCGCTGCACCTGCGCGCCGAGATCGAGCGGCACAATCGGGCCTATTACGTGCTCGATGCCCCGCTGATCCCGGATTCCGAGTTCGATCGGCTGTTCGCCGAGCTGCAGGCGCTGGAGGCTAAGTACCCCGATCTGGTCACGGTCGATTCGCCCACGCTGCGGGTGGGCGGTGAGCCCCGGTCCGATCTGCCGTCGGTGCGGCATGCGGTGCCGATGCTGTCCTTGAACAACGGGCTGACCGAGGCGGACGTGGTCGCATTCGATGCCCGGGTTCGGGACCTGCTCGCCAAGTCCGGTCAACCGGCCGCCGTCGTCACCTACGCGTGCGAGCTCAAGTTCGACGGGCTGGCCGTGACGCTTCGCTACCAGGACGACGTGCTGACCCTGGCGGCTACCCGCGGCGACGGTGCGGTGGGCGAGGACGTCACCCCCAACGTGCGCACCATTCGCAGCATTCCGTTGCGCTTGAAGGACAGCGGGGCCTCCGTGGTCGAGGTGCGCGGCGAAGTGCTGATGTACAAGCGCGACCTGGAGCGGCTGAACCGCGCGCAACGCGACAGGGGCGACAAGGAGTTCGCCAACCCGCGCAACGCCGCGGCCGGAAGCCTGCGCCAGCTGGATGCGCGCGTCACGGCCCGGCGGCGCCTGCATTTTTTTGCCTACGGGTTGGGCCAGCTGGTCGGCGTGCCCGAGCCCGAGCGCCACTCGGCCAGCCTCGATTGGCTCGAATCGCTGGGCGTTCCGGTGTCCCGCGAGCGGGCCGTGGTCGAAGGCATCGACGGCCTGCTGCAGTTCTATCGGAGCGTGGCCGAACGGCGCGTCGCGCTTGCCTACGACATCGACGGGGTGGTCTACAAGGTCGATTCGATCGCAGCGCAGGGTACGCTCGGTTTCGTATCGCGGGCGCCGCGCTTCGCGCTCGCTCACAAGTTTCCGCCCCAGGAGGCGCTCACGCAGGTGCTGGACATCGAGGTGCAGGTCGGACGCACGGGCGCCTTGACGCCGGTGGCGCGGTTGGCACCGGTGGTGGTCGGGGGCGTGACCGTCACCAACGCGACACTGCACAACGAGCAGGAGGTGGCGCGGCGCGACGTGCGGGTCGGCGACACCGTGGTGGTGCGGCGCGCCGGCGACGTGATACCGGAAGTGGTCAGCGTGGTGGTCGAGCGCCGACCCCAGGATGCCCACCCGTTCCGGATGCCGGAGCGCTGCCCCGTGTGCGGATCGGCGGTCGAGCGCAGCGGCGAGGAGGCCGTGTCGCGCTGCACCGGCGGGCTGGTGTGCGCGGCCCAGCGCAAGCAGGCGCTGCTGCACTTTGCCAGCCGCCGGGCGCTGGACATCGACGGGCTGGGCGAGCGGGTGGTCGACCAGCTGGTCGACGCGGGGCGGGTGCAAACCGCGGCCGACCTGTTTCACCTGGACCAGGCCACGCTGGCGGGGCTGGACCGGATGGGAGAAAAGTCCGCCGCCAACCTGGTGCAGGCGATCGCGAAGGCGCGTGAAACGACGCTGGAGCGATTCATCTATGCGCTGGGAATCCGCCATGTGGGCGAGTCGACCGCGCAGGCGCTGGCGGCGCACTTCGGCGCGCTGGATCGGCTGATGGCCGCCGACGAGGACGCCCTGCTGCAGGTGCCCGACATCGGTCCGGTCGTGGCGCAGTCGATACGCCGATTCCTGGATGAGCCGCACAATCGGCAGGTGATCGCAGCGCTGCGCAAGGCCGGGCTGCACTGGCCGCAGAAGGCGGGCTCGACCGTGCGCGGCCAGGGTCGTCTGGGTGGCCGCACCTTCGTGATTACCGGTACGCTTGCGGGGCTGACACGAACCGAGGCAGGCGAAATGATCGAGGCAGCCGGCGGGCGCGTCAGCGGGTCGGTCTCGAAAAAGACCGATTTCGTCGTCGCCGGCGAGCAGGCCGGCTCCAAGCTCGAACGGGCGCGCGAGCTCGGCGTGCGGGTCATCGATGAGGCGGAGCTGCGCCGCCTGCTGGATGCTGAGGCCCGCGCCGAATAGGCGGAAGAATGTTTGCGATCATCGGTGGCAGTGGTTTGGCGAAATTGTCCGCGCTGGAGGCGCCGCGCCGGCGCGTGGTGCGCACGCCCTACGGGGAGCCCTCCGGTGCGCTGACCTTCGGGCGGCTGGCGGGCTCGGACGTCGTGTTTCTCGCCCGCCATGGCTACGGCCATACGATCGCGCCTCATGAAATCAACTACCGGGCCAACATCTGGACGCTCAAGGAGCTGGATGTCGAGGGCATCTTCGCGCTCGCCTCGGCCGGCGGCATTCGTGATGACCTCGGCCCCGGTACCCTGGTGGTTCCACACCAGATCATCGACTACACCCACAGCCGCAAATCGACGTTTTTCGAAGGCCTGGGTACTCCGGTAACCCATGTGGACTTTACCCAGCCGTACTCTGGCAAATTGAGGACTCGGCTGCTGCAGGCGGCCCGCGAGGTCGGCGAGTCCGTGGTCGACGGCGCCGTGTACGGATGCACGCAGGGCCCTCGACTGGAGACATCGGCCGAGATCGACCGCCTTCAGCGCGACGGGGCCGATCTGGTGGGGATGACGGCGATGCCGGAGGCGGTTTTGGCGCGGGAGCTCGAGCTGCAGTACGCGTCGCTGGCGGTCGTGGTCAACCACGCAGCCGGGCGCGGCAACAGCCGTCATCGAATCGAAATGAGCGAGCTGGAAGAAGTGCTGGGAGAGACGATGGTGCGGGCCGTGCGCATTCTGGAAACGAGCGTGAGGAAAGCGGCGTGATCCGGGAAATCCTGCGGATGGGCGATCCGCGCCTGCTGCGCGTGGCCGAGCCGGTCGGCCGGTTCGATACGCCGGAGCTGCAGCAGTTGCTGACGGACATGTTCGAGACGATGCGTGCCGCCGATGGCGCCGGACTGGCTGCGCCGCAGATCGGCGTCGGGCTGCGCGTGGTCGTGTTCGGCTTCGAAAGCAACGAGCGTTACCCGGATGCTCCTACGGTGCCGGAAACGATCCTGATCAATCCGCTCATCGAACCGCTGGGCGAGCAGATGCAGGAAGGATGGGAGGGGTGCCTGTCGGTGCCGGGCCTGCGCGGCCTGGTGCCGCGCTTCGAGCGCGTGCGCTACCGCGGGTTCGACGAGCGCGGAGCGCCGCTGCTGCGCGAGGTCGACGGATTCCACGCCCGCGTCGTTCAGCACGAATGCGACCATCTGGACGGCATCCTGTATCCGATGCGGGTGCGCGATCTTCGCGCGTTCGGATTTGCGGACGTGCTGTTTCCGGGCCAACCGCAGCTGCAGGAGTGATTCTTAGGCGGCCGGCAAGGATCAGACCCGCCGGGGGTGCGACGATATGTCGCACGACAAATGTCCGCGATGGTGCCACAGTGCGGGCTGTTTCAAGACCCATTTTCCGTTGTGCGCTCCCTTCTATCGCTTCTCGCTTCGGCGACACTCGTTGTGTCGCTTTCTGGTGCCGCGCGGGCAGCGGAATTGCCGTACGACGAGCACGCAAATGCCTCCGAGCAGGTCCGCCAGGCCCTGCTGGCGGCGCAAGCCGCGCATAAGAGCGTCCTGCTGGTGTTCGGCGCGAACTGGTGCCCGGACTGCCGGGTACTGGACTCGGCGCTTCACGCCAAAGGCGCAACTTCAATCAGCGATCAGTTTGTGGTGGTCAAGGTCGATGTGGGCAATTTCGACAAGAACCTGGAGCTGGCCAAGCGCTACGAAGTGCCGCTGCGCAAGGGCATTCCAGCCGCCGCGCTGCTGAGCGGCGAGGACAGGTTGCTCTACGTCACGAAGGCCGGCGAGCTGGCCAATGCGCACCGGATGGGGGAACCCGCGATCGTGGATTTCTTCACTCGAATGATCGCCGACGCGGCACCCGCGGGGCACTGAGCCCCGCTCGGAGGAGATGTGACTTCAACCAAGCTGCTTGGCAGCAGCATCGGCAGCCTTGTGCCCGCCGACCGGTTCGGGCGCAGCGCGTGCGTCGCCGCGGCCTTCGCGCTCGCGGCCCTTGTGTGCGGCGAGCCGGCGCGCGCCTGTGCGACCTGCGGATGCACCCTGTCGAAGGACTGGCTCGGTCCGCAGCTGGGTTCGATCTCGGGCTGGGCAGCCAACGTGTCGTACGATCTGATCGACCAGAATCAGATGCGTGCCGGCCGGACCGACATCGGCCAGGCCGCCGCGGAGGCGATCCTCAATCCTCCAGGTCATCCGGGAAACGAAGTCGAACTGCAGACGCTGACCCGTACGACGACGCTCAGCGCCGACTACGACACCGCCGACTGGGGCGTCAGCATCCAGGTTCCATTCGTGGCCCGCTACCACACGACCCTGCAGGACGGCACGCAAGCAGGCTACAACTTCAACAAGTACGACAAATTGGGGGACGCCCGTGTCCTCGTCAAAGTGAATCTGTCCGATGTTTTGGGCGTCGGCGTGATCGCAGGCGTGAAGCTGCCCACCGGCAACACGAACGAGCCGTTCAACGGCCCGGCCGGCGGGATCGTCGACCCCAGCCTGCAGCCGGGCAGCGGTTCGACCGACCTGTTATTCGGTGGCTATTACAGCGGCGGTTTCAACAAGGTCGGCTGGTTCGCGCAAGGCCTGTGGCAGCACGCGGTCGCCTCCGCGGCCGGATACACGCCGGGCGATGCGATCACCGTCAACGCGGGGGTGCGCTACGCCGACATGGGCCAGGCCGTGGTACCTCTGTTCCAGGTCAATTACGTTCATCGAAACATCGACCGCGGTACCCTGGTCAACGTCGAGTTCGACGGCAGCCCGCTCTCGGGCGGCGACATCGTGTACCTTGCGCCGGGCGTTTCGGCCGGGCTATGGGCGGGATTCAGCGCTTACGGATACGTGCAGTTTCCCGTATACCAGGACGTCAAGGGTGTGCAGCTGACGCCGAAGGAGATCTACTCGGTTGGGATTCGCAAGACCTTCTGACCTTCATGCGAATACAATCATCGGACCTTGCTGCACCCGCGTGAAGGGGGAAACGATGGACCGTCGAGAATTCATTGCCGTTGCCGGAACGGCCGCGGCCGCTGCCACAGTTGCACAGGCCTTGGCGGCTGAAGAGCCGATGACGCATGGGCCCAAATACAAGGCCCTTGAGCAAGCCGCGGCGGACTGCGTTGCGACGGGCAACGATTGTCTGCGGCATTGCCTCGGCATGTATGCGATGAAGGACACGAGCATGGCGGGTTGCGCCGACGCAGCCTATCAGCTCGTCGCCGCCTGTGGCGCGTTGCAGGCCCTGGCCGCGGTCAACTCCGCGCATGTCGCGGCTGTTGCAAAGGGCGTGGAAAAGATCTGCAAGGCCTGCCAGGCGGAATGCGAGAAGTTCCCCAAAGTCGGTGAATGCAAGGCCTGCGGCGAGGCATGTAGGACCTGCGCCGCGGAATGCGCGAAGGCTGCCTGATCAGTTTTTCGGTGGGATACGTGCTGGGTAGCCAATGGCTGATCCGGCAGTGACCCCAGGCCCGACCGCGGCGCCGGTCCCCGTTGCGAAAGACTTCGCATCCGGCGCGCGGCGTCTGATGGCGATGCGCTGGATCGCGATCGCCATTCAACTCGCCTTTGTGCTCGTCGCCTCGGCGTTTTTCGACGCGCCGATCTCTCTGACGCCGGTCCTTGCAATCTGCGCAATTCAGGCTCTCCTCAATCTGCCCGCACTGTGGCGGCGGGTCGCCGCCGCGGCGTCCGAGCGAGTCGCCACCTTCGCGCAGATGCTGATCGACGTTCTTGCACTCACCGGCATCGCCTATTTCGCCGGCGGTGCGTCCAGCCCGCTGATCTCGCTTTACCTGCCATTGATCGCCGTCGCTGCGACCATCCTGCCGCCGCGCCCTGCCGCCGTGCTCGCGGCGATCTCGATCGGGTGCTACTCGCTGGTGAGCCTGCTGCACGCACCGACTCATGTACACGATCCGGCCGAGGCGTTCCGGAGCCATCTGATCGGCATGTGGGTGATCTTTGTCTGCTCGGCGCTCACCATTTCCTGGTTCGTGGTCCGTCTGAATGCCACGATTCGAAGTCGCGACGCCGCCCTGGCCGCGGCCCGGGAGACTGCGCTTCGCAACGAGCGGGTGGTTGCGCTCGGCAATCTGGCGGCCGGGGCGGCGCACGAGCTCGGAACGCCGCTGGCGACGATGGCCGTGGTGGTGGGGGAACTGGCGGCCGACCCCTCGCTGTCGCCCCAGGTGAAATCCGACGTCGACCTGGCGCTGGCCCAGGTGCGGGAATGCAAGCGGATCATCACCCGCCTGGCAGCGCGCGCGGGCAGCTCGCGCGCGGAAGCCGTGCAGCCGGTGTCGGCCGATGCGTGGATCGAGCAACTGGTCGAGCGGTGGCGCCGGCAGCGCCCGCAGGTCGTGCCCGACGTCAGGATCGAGGGCTCGATCCCCGGGCCGCGCATTGCGGCCGACGTAACGCTCGAGCAGGCGCTGTTAAACCTCTTCAACAATGCCGCGGATGCGAGCCCCGGTCAGGTCGGGATCCACGCCGGCTGGGACTCGAAGCATGTTCAGGTGGACGTGCTCGACCGGGGCCAGGGCATCCCGCTGGAGATATCCGGGCGACTCGGCCTCGATCTGGTGTCAACGCGTGACGACGGCGCTGGAATGGGCGTCGTACTGGCTCTGTCAGCGGTCGAGCAAAGCGGCGGGACGCTGTCGTTTACGAACCGGGCGGGCGGCGGCACGCTCGCCAAGGTGCTGCTGCCGCTGGCCTCCATTGGTGCGACTGCCGCACATGGGTACTGAGGCGTGCGCCCCGTCAGGAATGGGCAGTGGCTGGGGAGAGCTGCTGCTCGTCGACGACGATCCAGCCTTTGCGCGCGTGCTCGGGCGCGCGCTGAGCGCACGCGGATTCACCGTGCATTCGGCCGCCTCATCCGCCGAGGCAATCGCGCAATTGGACTCCGACGGTGGCATCCGGCCTGATTTCGCGATCCTGGATCTGAATCTCAGCGGCAGCTCCGGGCTGAAATTGATCGGCGCGGTTCGGCAGGTCAACCCCGAATGCCGCATCGTTGTTCTGACGGGATACGCCAGCATTTCGACGGCGGTCGACGCGATCAAGCTGGGCGCGGACCAATACCTGGCAAAACCGGTCGAGGTCGACGCCATCGTTCGCTCGCTGACCGACGTTCAGACGCCGGTCGATGACGATGCCGGCGAAAGTACGCTGTCGGTTTCACGCCTGGAGTGGGAGCATATCCAGCGCGTGCTGACCGAAAACGGCGGCAACATCTCGGCGACGGCACGGGCGTTGAAGATGCATCGCCGCACACTGCAGCGCAAGCTCGCCAAGCGCCCCGCGCGCGAGTGACGGCGCTCCGGCACGCTGCCCTCACCCCCGTCCCCTCTCCCGCTGCGCGGGCGAGGGGCGACCAGTCGCCGCAAGTGCGTGGCCTGTCAGCAGGGGCACGCCGTATCGCCCCTCGCCCGCGCAGCGGGAGAGGCGAGGGGGTGAGGGCTTTAGGGCGTCAGCGCCTCCAGCAGGTCGCGCTCCAGCTGCAGCTGGAGCTTGGGCTGCGACAGCGCCGGACCGTCGATCAGGAACACGTCTTCGACCCGCTCGCCCAGCGTCAGGATCTTGGCGGTCTGCACGTTGACTTCGTGGCGCGCCAGCACGCGTGCCACCGCGTACAGCAGGCCGATGCGGTCGGTCGCGACCAGCGACAGCAGATAGTGCTGGCCCGACTCGTCGGCGTTGAGCTGGACCGCCGGCGAGACCGGGAAATGGCGCGAGTGGCGCGACAGCCGTCCCTTCAGCGGCGGCGGCAGCTCGACCCGCGCGGCCATCCACTCGGTCAGCTCGGCCTCGACCCGGTCCAGCAGGCTGCGAAAGTGGGTGCCGTGGCCGCGCTCGGACACGAGGAAGGTGTCGAGCGCATAGCCCCGCCGCGTGGTGTGGATCTTGGCGTCCAGGATGCTCAGGCTGCGGCTGTCGAAGTATCCGCAGGCGCGGGCGAACAGGTCCTTCTGGTCGCGCGCGTACAGCAGCACCTCGATGCCTTCGCCGGCCGGCGCCAGCCGGGCCCGCACGATCGGCCGCTCGGTGCCCACGTGAACCAGCAGGGCCCGCGCGTGCCATGCGATGTCCTGCGCCGAGTGGCGCAGGAAATAAACGATGTCCAGCTCGCGCCACAACGGCTCGTGCGCCCGCTCGGACAGCCCGTACAGCCGCAGGATCCGCAGAGCCTCCCGCTTGCGGCCTTCCAGCTCGGCGTCGGCGGCTTGCGCCTCGCCGCCCAGGGCGCGCCGCGTCAGATTGAACAGCGTCTCGAGCAGGCGGGCCTTCCAGGGGCTCCACACCCTCGGGCTGGTTCCGCGGATGTCGGCGACCGTCAGCAGGTACAAAGCCACCAGGCGCCGGTCGGTGCCCACCAGTTGCACGAAGCGCCCGATCACGGCGGGGTCGGTCAGATCCTGCTTCTGCGCCACCTGCGACATCGTCAAGTGATGCCGCACCAGGAACACGACCAGCCCGGTGTCTTCGACCCCGATGCCGTGCTGGCGGCAGAAGCGGCGCGCATCGCCGCTTCCATGCTGGCTGTGGTCGCCTCCGCGTCCCTTGGCGATGTCGTGGAACAGCGCGGCGATGTACAGCAGCCAGGGGCGCGCGAAATCGGCCACCAGCTGGCTGCACAGCGGGTACTCATGGGCGAATTGCGACTGCGTGAAACGGCGCAGGTTGCGCACGACCATCAATATGTGCTGGTCGACCGTATAGACGTGGAACAGGTCGTGCTGCATCTGGCCGACGATGCGGCGGAACACCGGCAGGTAGGCTCCCAGCACCGACCACTGGTTCATCCGGCGCAGCTCGTGCACCACGCCGCGCGGCTGCTGCAGGATGCTGAGGAAACACTGGCGGTTGGCCGGATCGCCGCGAAACGCGGCGCCCATCGAAGCCCCCGCGTGCCAGATCGCCCTGAGCAGGCCGGGCGACATTCCCTTCAGCTCGGGGTGCCGCTGCAACAGCAGGAAGGCGCGCAGGATCGCCGTGGGCTCGCGCTGCAACGCACCGACGTCGGCGACGTCGAGCAGCTCGTCGCGCGAGAAGAACACGCTGTCGAGCACGGTGGCCGGGGTCGGGTCGCGCGGCGCCAGCCGCTGCTCGATCGCCAGCAATACGATCGTGTTCACCTGCGTCGCATTCTTGGCCGCCCGGTAGTAGGTCTGCATCAGCAGCTCGCTCGCCAGGCGGGTCGCGGTGCCGCGCAGGCCCAGGGAGTCGGCCACGGCGTGCTGCACATCGAACAGCAGCCGGTCCTCGCGCCGGCCCGCGACCAGGTGCACCCGCGCACGGATTGACTTCAGCGTGCGCTCGGTGCGGCGCAGGGTGGCGGTTTCCTCCCGGGTCAGCAGCCCGCCGCGCTCCAGATCGCTCCAGGACCGGCCCAGCCCCCCGGCCTGCGACAGCCACAACAGGATCTGCAGATCGCGCAACCCGCCCGGGCTCTCCTTGCAGTTCGGCTCCAGCGCGAACGGGGTGTCCTCGAACTTGGCATGGCGCTGCTTCTGCTCGAGCAGCTTGGCGTTCAGAAACGCGCGCGGGTCCAGCACGCGGTTCAGTTCCGACCGCAGGGCGGCAAACGGAGCGCGTACGCCGCACACGATGCGCGACTCCAGCGTCGAGGTCATCACGGTCGGGTCGCGGCTGGCCTCCTGCCCGCATTGCTCGACGGTGCGCACCGCGTGCCCGATCGGCAATCCCATGTCCCATAGCATGTGGACGAACGATTCGATGTTCGCGGCCTGCGCGGCGGTCGGGTTATGGGCCGGGATGATCAGCAGGTCGACATCGGAGTGCGGAAACAGCTCCGAGCGGCCATAGCCGCCGACCGCGACCACGGCGGCGAAGCGCGACACCCGCGTCTGCTCGGCGGCGCGCCGCACGAAGCGGTCGGCCACTCGCGACAGACGCGAAAGCAGCCGCTGTACCGATCCGGTGGTCTGGAATTCGCCGATGACCTGGGCCCGCTGCGCGTTCAGTTCGCCGCGCAACGCGAATCCGGGGTCGTTCATCGTCAGACGGCAGCCAGGTTAGGCGTCCAGTTCATGCGGGCCAACGCGATGGCGGGCGGCCCCGCAGCCCCGGCCGACATCGTCAACACCTCCACGCCGGACTCCGTAACCAGCACCGTGTGCTCCCACTGTGCCGACAGGCTGTGGTCCTTGGTGACGATGGTCCAGCCGTCGGCCAGCTCGCGGATTTCCCGCCGCCCGGCGTTGATCATCGGCTCGATCGTGAACGTCATGCCCGGCACGAACGCATCCAGCGTTCCGGCGCGGCCGTAATGCAGTACCTGCGGCTCTTCGTGGAAACGCCGCCCGATCCCGTGGCCGCAGAACTCGCGCACCACGCTGTATCCGTGCTTTTCCGCGTGCGCCTGGATCGCCGCTCCGATATCGCCGAAATGGCCCCCGGGCCGCACGGTGGCGATGCCCAGCCACATGCACTCGAACGTGACCTCGCACAGGCGCCGCGCCGCCAGCGAGACGTCGCCGACCAGGTACATCCGGCTGCTGTCGCCGTGCCAGCCGTCCTTGATGACCGTGACATCGATATTCACGATGTCGCCGGCCTTCAGCGCGCGCTCGCCTGGAACGCCATGGCAGACCTGGTGGTTCACCGACGTGCAGATCGACTTCGGGTACGGGCGGTACCCCGGCGGGGCGTAGTTCAACGGCGCCGGCACGGTGCCCTGGACATCGACCATGTAGTGATGGCATAACCGGTCCAGCTCGCCGGTGGTGATGCCGGGTTTGACGTGCGGCGCAATGAAATCGAGCACCTCGCTGGCCAGGCGGCCGGCAATGCGCATTGCTTCGATTTCGTCGGTGTTCTTTATCGTGAAGGCCATTGCGGCGCCCGCGACCTGGTCTGGCCACCTACACGAGGGTCAGGGCGTTGTCGCTATAATACGCGGCTTCACGGGGCTGGCCCGCCGCTTGAACAAAGCGAACCAGCCCTTTGATTTGTTTCAAAGTTTCATTTTATCCACAATCGCGCGCACCGCTACCAAGGTGCCGCCGGCAGGAATGCAGCGCTTTGGCTGCGGCCGGCGGACTCGGCGGCCAGCGTCGGACCCAACCTTGGAGAGAGCAATATGTCCGTCACAATGCGTCAGATGCTGGAAGCGGGGGTTCATTTCGGCCACCAGACCCGATTCTGGAACCCGAAAATGGCTCCCTTCATCTTCGGCCAGCGCAACAAGATCCACATCATCAACCTGGAGCGCACGCTCGACCAGTTCATGGCCGCTACGAAGTTCGCCCGGCAACTGGCCTCGAACCGCGGCACGATGCTGTTTGTCGGCACCAAGCGGCAGGCGCGCGAAATCCTGGTCGAGGAGGCGCACCGCTCCAGCATGCCGTTCGTCGACCAGCGCTGGCTCGGCGGCATGCTGACGAACTTCAAGACGATCAAGACCTCGATCAAGCGCCTGAAGGAGATGGAGCAGGCCAAGGAAGAGGGCGCGCTGGAGCGGATGCCCAAGAAGGAGGCGCTGCATTTTCAGCGTGAAGTGGACAAGCTGAACAAGTCGATCGGCGGCATCAAGGATATGAACGCGCTTCCCGATGCGCTGTTCGTGATCGACGTCGGCTACCACAAGATCGCGATTGCCGAGGCGAACAAGCTCGGCATTCCGGTGGTCGGGGTGGTCGATACCAACCACTCGCCCGAAGGGATCGCCTACGTGATTCCGGGCAATGACGACTCCAGTCGCGCCGTCCGCCTTTACGCGCGGGGGGTCGCCGATGCGATCCTGGAAGGCAAGGCCAATGCGTTGCAGGGGGTCGTTGCCAGCGTGACCGACGACGAATTCGTCGAGGTCAGCGAAGATTCCGGCAAGGAAGACTAACGAACGCATAGAGGAAAGCCGACGATGGCCGAAGTGACGGCGAGCATGGTTAAGGAGTTGCGGGAGAAGACCGACGCGCCGATGATGGAATGCAAGAAGGCGCTGGCCGAAGCCGCCGGCGATATGGACCGGGCCGAGCAGATCCTGCGGGTGAAGCTGGGCAACAAGGCTGCCAAGGCTTCGACCCGGATCGCCGCGGAGGGAATCGTGGCGATCGATGTGGACGCCTCGGGTACGACCGGCTCCATTGTCGAGGTCAACTGTGAGACGGACTTCGTGGCCAAGAACGAGGAGTTCCTGGCGTTCGGCCGCGCGCTGGCAAACCTGGTGACGACGCGCGCGCCGTCGGACGTTGCGGCCCTGTCGTTGCTCGCATTGGGAGGTGCCACCAGCGTCGAAGCGGCGCGGGCTGCGCTGGTGGGCAAGATCGGCGAGAACATCTCGATACGCCGCTTCGCCCGCATCGCCGCCACCGGCCGGATCCACAGCTACGTGCACGGCGGATCGCGCATCGGAGTGCTGGTCGACCTGACGGGTGGAGACGAGGCCCTGGGCAAGGATCTGGCGATGCACATCGCGTTCGGCAAGCCCAAGGCCCTGCGGGCCGACGGAATCGCGCCGGAGGAGATCGCGCGCGAGCGCTCGATCGCTCAGCAGAAGGCGGCCGAATCCGGCAAGCCGGCCGACCTGCAGGCCAGGATGGTCGAGGGCGCCGTCCAGAAGTACCTGAAGGAAGTCACGCTGCTGGGCCAGCCGTTCGTGAAGGACGACAAGCTGTCGGTCGAGCAGCTGCTCAAGCGCAAGGGGGCCACCGTCAACGCGTACGCGCTGTTCGTGGTTGGCGAAGGGCTGGAAAAGCGTCAGGACGATTTCGCCGCCGAGGTGGCCGCGCAGGCCGCCGCGGCCCGTCGCGGATCGCCCGGCGCGGCTGCCCAAAAAAAAGCGCCGATATGACGGGTGAGCGCCGTTACCGGCGCGTCCTGCTGAAGCTCTCCGGCGAAGCGCTGATGGGGGACCAGGCCTTTGGCATCAGCCGGGCCACGATCGAGAAGATGGTCGAGGACATCGCCCAGGTCGTCCGCCTCGAAGTCGAGCTGGCCATCGTGATCGGCGGCGGCAACATCTTCCGCGGCGTTGCGCTCGGATCCAGCGGGATGGAGCGCGCCACCGCCGATTACATGGGGATGATGGCCACTATCATGAATGCGATGGCGCTGCAGGACTCGATGCAGCGCGCCGGCCTGGAAGCGCGCGTGCAGTCGGCGCTGAACGTCGAGCAGGTGGTCGAGCCGTATATCCGGCCCAAGGCGATGCGCTATCTGGAGGAAGGCAAGGTCGTGATCTTCGCGGCCGGAACCGGCAATCCGTTCTTCACGACCGATACGGCTGCGGCTCTGCGCGGCTCCGAGGTCGGCGCGCAGATCGTGCTGAAGGCAACCAAGGTCGACGGCGTTTATTCCGCGGATCCGAACAAGGACCCGTCCGCGGAGCGCTATACGCGCATCAGCTTCGATGACGCCCTGGCCCGCAACCTGCAGATCATGGATGCGACCGCCTTTGCGCTGTGTCGTGACCAGCAGCTGCCGATCCGCGTTTTCAACATCACCAAGCCGGGTGCGCTGCTGCGGGCCGTGCAGGGGGAGGATGAAGGAACTCTGGTATACGTCTGAAAACTGCGGCCGCGGTCGGCCTGCGGGTGCCCGTGGGTGCCCGAAATGAACGGCGGATCGGGCGCTGGCGAGGAGGCACAGCATGAATCCAAGTGACATACGCAGTTCGACCGAGCAGAAGATGCTCAAGAGCGTCGAGTCGCTGAAGCATGACCTGGCCAAGATCCGGACCGGCCGGGCCCACACCGGGTTGCTGGATCACATCCAGGTGGAGTACTACGGGTCGATGGTGCCGCTCGGTCAGGTGGCCAATGTAGGCCTGGGCGACGCCAGAACGATCACGGTGCAGCCGTGGGAAAAGAAGATGCTGGCGGTGATCGAGAAGGCGATCCGCGAATCGGACCTCGGCCTGAACCCCGCTGGGCACGGCGAGTTGCTGCGCATCCCGATGCCGCCGCTGACCGAGGAGCGGCGGCGCGAGATGACCAAGGTGGTGCGGCACGAAGGCGAGAACGCGCGGGTGGCGGTGCGCAATCTGCGGCGCGACGCGATCCACCAGCTGAAGGAAATGCTGAAGAAGAAGGAGGTCTCGGAGGATGACGAGCGGCGCGCGCAGGACGAAGTGCAGAAGCTCACCGACCGCTTCGTCGGCGACATCGACAAGCTGGTCGCCGAAAAGGAAAAGGAGTTGATGACGGTCTGAAGCGATGCCAGCAGCTCATACGGGCCCTCGCCCGTGAACCCTCCGAAACCCGACTCAGCGGTTGTGCCGCCGCGGCATGTGGCCGTCATCATGGACGGCAACGGGCGCTGGGCCACGGCGCGCCATTTGCCCCGCGCCGCGGGTCATTCGCGCGGCGTCGAGGCCGTGCGCTCGACCATCGAGACCTGCGCGCAGCGCGGCGTCGAGTACCTGACACTGTTCGCCTTCAGCTCGGAGAACTGGCGCCGGCCGGCCGACGAGGTGTCGCTGCTGATGCGGCTTTTCGTCAGCTCCCTGCAACGCGAAGTCGGCCGGCTGGTGGACAACGGTGTGCGCATGCGCGTGGTCGGGCAGGTCGATTCGCTCGAGCCGGACTTGCGCCGCCTGATCCGGGAAGCCGAGCAGCGCACGGCCGCCAACGACCGTCTGAATCTGACGGTGTGCGCCAGCTATGGCGGGCGCTGGGACATCGTGCAGGCGGCTTGCGCGCTGCTGGACCGTGCCCGGCGCGACGGCGGCGCGGTCGAGCTCGACCAGGCGCTGTTCGCGAGCCAGCTCGCCCTGCGATTCGCTCCCGACCCGGACCTTCTGATCCGCACCGGCGGGGAACAGCGGATCAGCAACTTTCTGCTGTGGCAGCTGGCCTATACCGAGCTGTATTTCACCGACGTGCTGTGGCCCGACTTCGGCGCCGAGCAGCTGGAAGCCGCGTTCGGCTGGTTCGCGCGCCGCGAGCGGCGATTCGGCCGCGTCGCGGAGGCGGCCCGGCCATGAGATCCTCGCGATGCTGCGCACGCGCGTGATCACGGCCATCGTGCTGCTGGCCCTGCTGTGGGCGGCGGCCGCCTGGAGCCGGGTGGCGCTGCTGGGGCTGCTCGCACTGCTGGCGGCAGCGGCGATGTACGAGTGGCTCAAGCTGGCGGGCTGCCCGCGCGCCGTCTCGGCCGGCGCCGCGGCCGCCTACTGGGCGGTCCTGGCGGGCACCTGCGCCCTCGATGTGCGCCTGCCGGGCGGGGCCACGGCCGGCGTTTCGCTGGTTGCCTGCGTTGCCTGGTGCGCACTGGGCGCCGGCGTGGCGCGCGCCGAGCGCGGTCGCTTCGCCATCGGGCGGGGCACGTCGGTCGTTGCCGCGGTCGCGTTGCTGTCGGCCGGGTGGGTGGCGCTGAACAGCCTGCTGCTTCGAGGTGTGGCGTGGCTGGTGTCGCTGCTGGCGATCGTGTGGATCGCGGACATCGCGGCCTATTTCGTCGGCCGGGCGTTCGGACGTCACAAACTGGCGCCGCACATCAGCCCGGGCAAGACCTGGGAAGGCGTGTACGGCGCGCTCGCCTTCGTCACCCTGACAGCGCTGGCAGCGCATCGATTCTGGCCGCAGGCGCGCATCTGGTCCAGCCGGGTGCTGTCCGAGCTGGGCTGGCCGCTGGCGGTGCTTTGCCTGTGGGCCGTGGTTGCGCTGTCGATCGTCGGCGATCTGTTTGAAAGCCTGCTGAAGCGGCAGGCGCAGGTCAAGGACAGCGGCTCGCTGCTGCCGGGTCACGGCGGCGTGCTCGATCGCATCGATGCGACCCTGCCGGTGCTGCCGGCGGCAGTGCTGATCGACTGGTGGATCCGATGAACCACCGCAGCGGCGCCCGCCAGGGCATCTGCATTCTGGGCGCGACCGGCTCGATCGGGGCCAGCACGCTGGACGTTCTGGCCAGGCACCCGGACCGGTTCCGCGTGGTCGCCCTGACGGCGAACTCGAAAGTCGGGCCGCTGGTCGATCTGTGCCGCCGGTTCGAGCCCGAGCTGGCAGCGATCGGACAGGCCAGCCAGACCGGGGAGCTGGCGGCGGCGCTGCGCGCAGCGGGCCTTCGCACGGCGGCGGTCGGCGGAGCCGACGGCCTGGTGCAGGCGGTCCGGCTGGCCAGCGTCAATTCGGTGGTGGCGGCCATCGTGGGCGCGGCCGGGTTGAACGCCACGCTGGCGGCCGCGCGGGCCGGCAAGCGCCTGTTGCTGGCGAACAAGGAGGCGATCGTGTGCGCGGGCGCACTGCTGATCGAGGCGGTGCGCAGCGGCGGGGCCAGCCTGCTGCCGGTCGACAGCGAGCACAACGCGATCCATCAGTGCCTGGCGGCGGCGCGCGACGCCAGCCACGCGGTGCGCCGCCTGATCCTGACCGCCTCGGGGGGGCCCTTTCTGAGGCGCACCGACTTGAGCGGCGTGACGCCCGAGCAGGCCTGCGCCCACCCGAAATGGAACATGGGCCGGAAAATCTCGGTCGACTCGGCTACCCTGATGAACAAGGGCCTTGAAGTGATCGAGGCGAGCTGGCTGTTCGGCTTCGAGGCGGACCGGATCGACGTGGTGATTCATCCGCAAAGCGTGGTCCATTCGATGGTGGAATTCGTGGACGGCTCGGTGCTGGCGCAGATGGGCACTCCGGACATGCGCACCCCGATCGCCTACGCGCTGGGATTTCCGGAGCGGATCGGCAGCGGATCGCCCTGGCTCGATCTGCTGCAGGCCGGTCCATTGCAATTCGAGGCCCCCAGCCAGGACCAGTTTCCCTGCCTTCGCCTGGCTTACCAGGCGCTGCGAGCCGGCCCGGCCGCGTGCATCACGTTGAACGCGGCCAACGAAGTGGCGGTGGATTTATTTCTTCAACGGGAGCTGCCGTTCGCACGGATCCCGGCCGTGATCCAGGAGGTGCTCGCCGGCTGTACGGCCGCGGCGCCGGATTCGATCGAGGCGGTGGTCGAACTGGATCGCGCGGCACGCCGCCAGGCCCGAACGGTGCTGACGAAATCGACATGGACCTACTGACGACGATTCCTGCTTTCCTGGTTGCACTCGGTCTGTTGATCGTGGTGCACGAACTTGGCCACTTCTGGGTGGCGCGCTGGTGTGGCGTCAAGGTGCTGCGATTCTCGGTCGGGTTCGGCCGGCCGCTTGCGCGCTGGGTACTGGGTCCGGATCGGACCGAATGGGTGATCGCGGTGGTGCCGTACGGCGGATACGTGCGGATGCTCGACGAGCGTGAAACCGACTCTGGACCGATCGACCCGGCCGATCTGCCGCGCGCCTTCAATCGCCAGCCGGTGGGGCGGCGCGCCGCGATCGTCGCCGCCGGCCCGGCCGCCAATCTGCTGTTCGCCGTCCTGATCTATTGCGCGCTGAATCTGATCGGCGTGCCGGATCTGCGCGCTGTGGTGGGCCCTCCCGAGGCCGGCACGCCGGCCGCAGCGGCGGGGCTGCATGAGGCAGACGTCATCGTGCAGATCGACGATCGCCCGGTCCGTTCCTGGGGTGACCTGCGCTGGGCGCTGCTGCGGCAGGCGAGCGACCACGGGCGGCCGCGGATCGTCGTGCGCGGTGCCGACGGCGTGCAAAGGACGCTGACGCTGGATCTGAGCGGCATCGATACCGACCGGTTCGACAGCGACTGGTTTGCGCGGATCGGCCTGCGTCCGGGTGATGCCGAACCGGTCGTCGGGGTGGTCGCGCCGGGCGATCCGGGCGCCCAGGCAGGCCTGCAGGTCGGCGACCGCATCGTGTCGGTCGATGCAGTGCAAGTGACGTCGGCTGCCGAGGTCCGGCGGCTCGTGCGGGCCGCCCCGCATCGACCGTTGGTGCTCGGAGTCGAGCGGGCGGGCCGGGTGCTGCAGGTCCCGATCACCCCGACCGACGTCCTCGAGGGCAATCAACGCTTCGGGCGGATCGGTGTCGGCTTCCGCGACACGATCCTGGTCCGCGATCAGCCCATTGAAGCGGCACAGCACGCGGTGGCCAAGACGTGGGAGACCTCCTTGTTCACGCTGCGCATGCTGGGGCGCATGGTGGTCGGGCATGCGTCATGGCGCAACCTGTCCGGCCCGGTGACGATCGCCGATGTGGCGGGACAGAGTGCGCGCATCGGACCGCTCGCGTACATGACGTTCCTGGCTTTGGTTTCGATCAGCCTGGGCGTGCTGAATCTGCTGCCGGTTCCCGTGCTGGACGGCGGACACTTGCTGTACTATGCGATCGAAATTGTGACGGGCAGCCCGCCCTCGCCGACGTGGCTCGAACTGGGTCAGCGATTGGGGATCGGGCTGCTCGTCGTTTTGACCGCGCTGGCGCTGTATAACGACCTGAGCCGACTGCTGTTCCAGTAGCCGCGCGCGAAAGTCGGCGTGGTCCCGTTCGGGATGGGATGGAAGCGGTTCCGCCTGCGATACAAATCACAACATCACGCCCGTCCCGACGCACGCCAGGCTGATTCCTTGAAACGCCGCAACACCCGGTTGTCCGTGGCGACGCGAAGCTTGTGCCTCGCGGTGGCTCTCGCGTTAGCGCAACCGAGCTCCCAGGCGCAATCGAAGGATGATTTTGTGATCCGCGATATACGGGTCGAGGGAGCTCAGAGGACCGACGTCGGAACGGTTTTCGGCTACCTGCCGTTGCGGGTCGGCGACCACTTCGACGCCAGCAAAGGGTCCGCGGCGATCCGCGCCCTGTATGCCTCGGGGCTGTTCAAGGACGTGCGCCTCGAGGCCGACGGCGACGTGCTGGTGGTGGTGGTCGAGGAGCGCCCGGCGATCGCTTCGATCGAACTGGTCGGGATGAAGGAGTTCGACAAGGACCAGGTGAAGAAATCGCTGAAGGACGTGGGACTGGCCGAGGCCCGCATCTACGACCGCTCGCTGCTGGATCGGGCCGAGCAGGAATTGAAGCGGCAGTACCTGACGCGCGGCCGCTACGGCATCAAGGTCACGACCACGGTGAGCCCGCTCGAGCGCAACCGCGTCAACATCACGATTTCGATCGACGAAGGCGAAGTCGCGCGCATCCGGGAGATCCATTTCACCGGCAATCATGCGTTTTCGGACAAGCAGCTGCGCGACCAGATGGAGCTGTCGACCCCCGGGTGGCTGACCTGGTACACGGGTCACGACAAGTACGCCCGCCAGAAGCTGCAGGCCGACGAGGAGACCCTGCGCTCGTTCTACCTCGCCCGCGGCTACCTGGATTTCAACATCGAGTCGACCCAGGTCGCGATCAGTCCGGACAAAAAGGACATCCAGATCACCATCAATATCCTGGAAGGCGAGCGTTACCGGATTTCGTCCGTCAAGCTGGCCGGCGAGCTGCTCGGTCTGGATGCGCAGTTGTCCAAGCTGATCGTCGTGCAGCCCGGGGAGATCTACAACGGCGAGCGGATCAACGGGATCGCCAAGGCCGTGACCGATCGCCTCAGCGTGCTGGGTTACGCGTTCGCGAACGCCAACCCGGTGCCCGAGGCCAACAAGGAAAAGCGTGAGGTGGCGTTCACGATCCTGGTGGACCCGGGGCGGCGCGCCTACGTGCGCCACGTGAACATATCGGGCAACACGCGCACGCGCGACGAAGTCATACGCCGCGAAATCCGCCAGTTCGAATCGGGCTGGTACGACTCGGAAAAGGTCAAGCTGTCGCGCGACCGGATCGACCGCCTCGGGTACTTCGAGAAGGTCGAGATCGAGACCCCGGCCGTTCCCGGAAGCCAGGACCAGGTCGACGTGAACGTCACCGTGAAGGAACGGCCGACCGGGACGATCCAGGCCGGGCTGGGCTACAGCTCCACCGAGCACCTGGTGATCTCGGGCTCGTACACCCAGCAGAACGTGCTGGGCAGCGGGCACGCGATCGGCGTGCAGGTCAATACGAGCTCGGCCACCCGCACGATCGCCTTCTCCCACGCCGACCCGTACGTCACGATCGACGGCGTCAGCCAGAGCGAGGAGATCTACCGGCGCGATTCGAACCTGGCCAAGCTGGGACTGGCGACGGTCGACATCGGCACGACCGGCGGAACCATGCGATGGGGCGTGCCGTTCACCGAATTCGATACGGTCTTCTTCGGCCTGGGCGTGGAGAGCACGAACATCACCCTGACGGCATCGAGCCCGTTCCGCTACATCGACTACGTCAACCGGTTCGGTTCCAGCGCGGGGGCGCTGCTGGGAACGGTCGGCTGGTCGCGCGACAGCCGCGACAACATCCTGACACCCGAGCGCGGCCGCTTCCAGCGGGCTTTCCTGGAGTTCGGCACGCCGGCGCTGGATCTGCAGTATTTCAAGCTGACCTACCAGTACCAGCAATTCCAGCCGTTGACGAACAAGTTCACGCTGGCGTTCAACGGACAGGCCGGCTATGGGGGGGGCTACAACGGCAAGGAGTTTCCGCTGTTCAAGAACTTCTATATAGGCGGTATCGGCAGCGTGCGTGGATTCGAGGCGGGCTCGCTGGGGCCGCGCGACACCAACGGCGATCCGCTGGGCGGGGTGAAGGAGATCAACGGTTCGATCGAGGCCCTGGCCACGATACCCGGGGCCGACCGGTCGCTGCGCGGCGTGCTGTTCGTCGACACCGGGGACGTCTGGGGCAGCGGCCAGGCGATCCACTTTTCCGACCTGCGCGCCGCGGGGGGTGTCGGTGTCGCCTGGATCTCGCCGATCGGACCGCTTAAGCTCAGTCTGGCTCAGCCGTTCCGACACCAGTCGATCGATCGGATCCAGCGCTTCCAGTTCCAGATTGGAACGGGCTTCTAGCCCGGGCCTTCAAAAGCTGCTGCGCGAGCCGATTTGCGACCCGCGGGAACCGGTCGTGTATGGCAGAATCGCCGTTGAAACTGCTCGAGGTTGCTGATGCGATTCACCTCTTCCTTGGCTGTCAGACTGGGCTCGATCGCCGTGGCCGTCCTGCTGGGGCTTTGCGGGCGTGCGGCTGTGGCGGAGGAGCTGAAGATCGGGTACGTCAGCGCCGAGCGGATTCTGCGCGATTCGGTGCCGGCCAAGGCGGCCGAGCAGAAGCTGTCGCAGGAATTCGCCAAGCGCGGCAAGGATCTGCAGGAGATGGACAGCAAGCTGAAAGCCACCGCGGAGAAGCTGGACAAAGACAGCCCCATTCTGTCGGACGCGGAGCGCAGCAAGCGCCAGCACGAGTTGCAGGACATGGACCGCGAGTTCCAGCGCAGGCGGCGCGAATTCCAGGAGGACCTGAACCAGCGCAAGAACGAGGAGTTCCAGAATCTGCTGGAGCGCGCCCAGCGGATCGTGCGGGCCCTGGCTGAGCAGGAGAAGTTCGATCTGATACTGCAGGACGCGCTGTACGTCGGGCCTCATATCGACATTACGGACAAGGTCCTGCGTGCGCTCGATGCGGGCAAGTGATCCCGGGGATCCGTTCTCGACCGCGCCTTGAGCGGGTCGACGACACGAGCCGCCCGGCGGACCGATCGCGATGCCGGGCTCCTTGAGCGTTGACCAGCTGGCAGCGCAGGTGTTGCGCCTTGCCGGCGGTGCGCTGGCCGCCCGCATCGAAGGAGACGGCCAGCGCACCGTGTCGGCCGTGGCGACGCTGGAGCAGGCCGGCGCGGACCACCTGAGCTTCCTGGCCAACCCGCGCTATCGCCGCGGCGCCGCCACCACGCGCGCCGCTGCGCTGGTCCTGTCGGAGGCGGACCGCAAGGCCCTGGCGCCGGCTGGCTCGCCCTCCTGCGTGCTGATCGTATGCGAGGCCCCCTACGCGTGGTTCGCCTTTGCGGCCCAGGTGCTGGCGCCGCGGGCGAGCCCCTCGGCCGGGACCGCGGCGGGCGCGGTCGTCCACCCGGCGGCCCGGGTGGACCCTTCCAGTTCGATCGGTCCGCTGGCCGTGATCGATGAGGGCGCGGTGATCGGCGCTGGCGCGCAGATCGGCGCCGGTTGCTACGTGGGCCGCCAGGTGCGGATCGGGGAGGGCACGCGGCTGCATGCGGGCGCGAGGATCTACGATGGCTGCCGCATCGGAGCGCGCTGCATCCTGCATTCGGGTTGCGTGATCGGCGCCGATGGCTTCGGATTTGCACCCTTCCAGGGCCAGTGGGTCAAGATTCCGCAGACCGGCGGCGTGCTGATCGGCGACGACGTCGAGGTCGGCGCGGCCACGACGATCGACCGCGGCGCGATCGGCGACACGATCATCGAAGAGGGCGTGAAGATCGACAACCAGGTCCAGATCGGCCACAACTGCCGCATCGGAGCCCATTCGGCCATTGCCGGATGCGTCGGGATCGCAGGCAGCACGACCATCGGGCGCCGCTGCCAGCTCGGCGGCGCTTCGATGATCCAGGGGCATATCACGATCGCCGACGACTCGGTCATCTCGGGGGCCACGGCGATCACGCGCGACATTCGGCAGGCCGGCTTCTACACGGGCATCTACCCGTTCATGCGCAATCGGGAGTGGGAACGCAACGCGGTATTGCTGCGGCATCTGGATGAACTGCGCGAACGGATCCGCCGCCTGGAGGCGAACGTTCGCGCCCAACCGTCGGAATCCGATCGATGATGGACATTCAGGAAATACTGCGGACCCTTCCGCATCGCTACCCGATCATCATGGTCGATCGGGTGGTGCAGATCGAGCCGGGCCGGCGCATCGTTGCGCTGAAGAACGTCTCGATCAACGAGCCCGTGTTCGCCGGCCACTTTCCCGGCTATGCGGTGATGCCCGGCGTGCTGATCCTGGAAGCCCTGGCGCAGGCCGCGGCGATCCTGTCGATCGTGACACTGGGCGACGACAGGCCAAAGGACCAGATCTACTACTTCGCCGGGATCGACCGGGCACGCTTCAAGCGGCCCGTGGAGCCCGGCGATCAGCTCCAGCTTGAGGTCGATTTCGCCCGCGAGCTGCGCGGCATCGCTTTCTTCAAGGCCAAGGCGCTGGTGCAGGGCCAGGTCGCCTGCGAAGCCGATCTGATGTGCGCCTACCGCTCGCTGCCGAAGCCGGCGGGATCGGCCTGATGGTACGAATCCACGCCAGCGCGATCATCGATTCCCGCGCCGAGGTGGCCGACGGCGTGCAGATCGGTCCTTTCAGCGTGGTCGGGCCCCACGTTGTGATCGGGGCCGGCACCACGATCGACTCGCACGTGGTGATCACCGGCCGCACCCGGATCGGCCGCGACAACCGGATCTTCTCGTTCTGCTCGCTGGGCGAGATCCCGCAGGACAAGAAATATGCGGGCGAGCCGACCGAGCTGCGGATCGGCGACGGCAACACGATCCGGGAGTACACCTCGCTGAACGCCGGGACCGTTCAGGGCGGAGGCGTAACGCGGGTCGGCTCGGACAACTGGATCATGTCCTACGTGCATATCGCGCACGATTGCGTGATCGGCGACCATACGGTGCTCGCCAACCTGGTGCAGCTGGCCGGTCACGTCGATATCAGCCACTGGGCGGTGCTGGGGGGCATGGTCGGCGTGCATCAGTATGTCCGGATCGGAGCCCATTCGATGGTCGGGGGCGGCTCGACGCTGGTCCAGGATGTTCCGCCCTTCGTGTTGTGCCGCGGCATTCCCGCCCAGCCGTTCAGCATCAACGTGGAGGGGCTGCAGCGGCGCGGCTTTGACGAGGCGACGATCGCGGCGCTGAAGCGTGCATATCGGACCCTGTTCCGGGAGGGCCTGACGCTGACGCAGGCGCGCGAGGCGATCCAGTCCTGGGTCGAGCCGGGCTCGACGGCTGCCGATGCGCTGACGCAGCTGAACGAATTCCTCGGCATCCCCGGGCGGGGCATCATTCGTTAGTTTTTCCGAGGCCTTGGCGGCGCAGCCTTTGCTCGTAATGGTGGCCGGCGAGGTTTCCGGCGATCTGCTGGCGGCGCCGGCGATCGGCGCAATAAGGGATCGTGAGCCGGGTTGGCGCGTGGCGGGGATCGCGGGCGACCGGATGATCGAAGCCGGATGCGAACCGTGGCACCATGTGCGCGAGCTTTCGGTGCGCGGCTATGCCGAGGTGCTGCGCGAGCTGCCCCGGCTGCTGTGGCTGCGCCGCTCGCTGACCCGACGGGTGCTGCGCAGCGGCTGCCGCGTTCTGGTGGGCGTGGACTCACCGGACTTCAACCTCGGGCTGGAGCGGGCCGTGCGCGCCGCCGGAGTGCCGACCATTCAGTACGTGAGCCCTTCGATCTGGGCCTGGCGCGGCGAGCGGATCGAGCGGATCCGGCGCGCCGCTTCGCACGTGCTGCTGGTGTTTCCGTTCGAGCAGCGCCTGTATGCGCGCGCTGGCGTCGCGGCCACCTATGTCGGCCATCCGCTGGCGCAGGCGATCGCGCTGCGCCCCGACCCGCAGGCGGCACGGGCTCGCCTGGGCATCGCCGATAACGCCACCGTGATCGCCGTGCTGCCCGGCAGCCGCAAGGCGGAAATCGACTTCATCGGCCCGGTGTTCTTCGCCGCGGCGAACCGGCTGGCGGGCGACCTCAGGCCGGTCCGGTTCCTCGTTCCGGTCGCCGATGCAACGCTGCGGCCGCGGATCGAGGCGCTGATCGCGCGTTACGCGCGGCTGTCCGAGGTCACCTCGCTGGTCGAAGGGCGCTCGCACGACTGCCTGGAGGCGGCTCACGCGGTTCTGGTCACCAGCGGCACGGCCACGCTGGAGGCGGCGTTATTCAAGCGGCCGATGGTGATCGCATACCGGATGCCGCGCCTGTCGGCCTGGATCATCCGGAAGATCGGTGGCTACGTGCCCTGGGTGGGCCTGCCGAACATCCTGGCCGGCGAGGCGCTGGTGCCGGAGCTGCTGCAGGACGAGGCGACCGAATCGGCGCTGGCGGCGGCGCTGATGCGGCAGTTGGAGGACACCGCGGGGCAGGCCAGGCTGGCCGAGCGATTCGCGGCGATGCACGAAAGCCTGCGGCGCGATACGCCGTCTCTGGTGGCCGATGTCGTACTCGATCTGGCGCGCCGGCCGCGCAGCGCGTAAATGAGCGTCGGCGCATCGGCCCGCGGCGGCCCCAGGGCCTGCACCCGCATTGCGGGCGTCGACGAGGCCGGCCGCGGTCCGCTGGCCGGTCCCGTCGTAGCCGCCGCGGTGGTGCTGGATCCACGCCGGCCGATCGACGGATTGCGCGACTCCAAGCAGCTGACGGCAGCCCGGCGGCGCGAGCTGGCCGACCAGATTCGAGGCAGGGCCCTGGCGTTCGCGGTGGGCGAGGCCAGCGTCGCCGAGATCGATTCGCTGAACATCCTGCAGGCCAGCCTGCTGGCGATGCGGCGCGCCATCGAAGCGCTGCAGCCGGCTGCCGATCTGGTGCTGGTCGACGGCAACCAGCTGCCGCGGATCTCGATCGCCGCCCGCGCCATCGTCGGCGGCGATGTGATCGAACCGGCCATCTCGGCCGCCTCGATCCTGGCCAAGACCCATCGCGACGCGCTGATGGGCGTCGTTCACGGGCACTATCCGGACTACGGGTTCGCCCGGCACTTCGGCTACGCCACGCCGCAGCATCTGGCCAGACTGAAAAAGCTGGGCCCGTGCGCCGTGCATCGCCGATCGTTCGCGCCCGTGCGCGCGCTGCTGCCGTCCCTGCTGCTGTGGCCCGAGCTGGCGCTGTGGTCCGATGACGGGGCCGGGTTCGATTGAAAACACTGGCGTCGGATTCCAATCCGCTGTTCCGACGGTGGCTCCGGCTGGCGACCACGCCGCGCGCGGTTCGCGAGTTGCGGCAGACGCTGGCCGAAGGGTTGCACCTTGCGCAGGCGATCGGCCAGTCGCGCTGGCCGGTCGTCGCCGCGCTGTTGCGCCGCGGCGCCGCTGGGCCGGCCGTCGAGGCCGCGCTCGATGCGCTGCCGCCGCAGACCGAGCGCTTCCAGTTGTCCGCCTCGCTGTACGACCGCGTTGCGCCGGTCGAGCACGGCGCCGGCCTGATGTTGGTGATTCCGATCGCGGCAGCCCCGGCGCCGGTGGCGCACCGCCAGGACCTGGTCTACCTGGACGCGATCCAGGACCCGTCCAACGTCGGCGCCGTGCTCCGATCGGCTGCCGCCGCCGGGGTGGCCCACGTGCTGTGCGGACCGGGCACCGCCACGGCATGGTCGCCGCGCTGCCTGCGCGCCGCCATGGGCGCACACTTCCGGCTGAAGATCTCCGAAGCGGTGGGCGCCGAGACGCTCGGCGCGGCGCTCGATGGAACGTGGATCGGGGCCGTCGCGCACGAGGCCCCTTCGCTGTGGTCCTGCCCGATTCCGCCGCGAGCGGTCGGATGGGCGCTCGGGTCGGAAGGCGCGGGCCTGTCGCCGGCCGTGCTGGCGCAATGCGCCGTCCGCGTCAGGATACCGCTCGCGCGCGACATCGAGTCGTTGAACGTGGCCGCGGCCGCCGCGGTTTGCCTGTTCGAGCGCCGCCGCCGCACTGCCGAGGGCGCATGATCGGCGCCCCGCATCAGCTGCGCGGCGAGTCGCCGTGGTTGCGGCGCTCGGGCAGCCACTCCTGCAGGATCGTGGCCGCGATCTCCTCGATCGACTTGGTCGTCGACGACAGCCAGCGGATCCCCTCGCGCCGCATCAGCCGCTCGGCCTGGGAGACCTCGTACAGGCAGTTTTCCAGCGACGCGTAGCGGCTGTTGGGGCGGCGCTCGCGCCGCACCTCGGCCAGCCGCTCGGGGGCGATCGTCAGTCCGAACAGCCGATCGCGGTGCGCAGGCAGCGCGCTGGGCAGCTCGCCGCGCTCGAAGTCTTCCGGAATCAGCGGGTAGTTGGCCGCTTTGACGCCGTACTGCATCGCCAGGTACAGCGTGGTCGGCGTCTTGCCGCTGCGCGATACGCCGACCAGGATGACCTCGGCCTGATTCAGTCCGGCCGCCAGCTGGCCGTCGTCGTGGGACAGCGCGAAGTTGATCGCCTCGATCCGGTTCTTGTACTTCTCCGAATCCGACATCGTGTGAAAACGCCCGATGGTGTGGGTCGACTTCAACCCCAGCTCGAGCTCCAGCGGCACCAGGAACGTCTCGAACACATCCAGGATCAGCGCGGCGGCCGTGCGCAGGATCGCGTTGATGTTCGAATCGACCAGCGTGGAAAACACGACCGGGCGCGTTCCATGGCGAGCCGCGATGTCGTTGATGCGCGCCACCGCATCGCGCGCCTTGTCCGGATGGTCGACGAACGAGATCCGGTGCACCCGCGTGCGCAAGCGGTCGAATTGCGCCAGCACGCTCTGCCCGAGGGTTTCGGCGGTGATCCCGGTGCCGTCCGAAACGAAAAAGACGTCGCGCTCCAGCAACGCGGGCGTCTCGGGCGCATCGCTCGTCGTGTCGGGCTCGTTCATGCTGCCGCGCTCACCGTCGGGGCACCAGCAAGGCCGTAGAATCGATCCATTCTGGCACACGCAGGCTCGCACACGCAGCCTGCGCTCAGCGCAGCAGATCCTATGAGCACCGGGCAGTACGTGATCCCTTTCAGCCAGTTGCGAATCGGCGATGTGGCGCGGGTCGGAGGAAAGAACGCTTCGCTGGGCGAGATGCTCAGCCAGCTCAGCGCCAGCGGAATTCGCGTACCCGATGGATTCGCGACGACGGCGCAGGCGTTTGACGAGTTCCTTCGCCGCAACGGCTTGACCGAGCGGATCGCCCAGCGGTTGCAGCACCTGGATGTGGAGAATGTCGCCGCGTTGGAGGAGGCGGGGCGGCAGATCCGTGGCTGGATCGAGGCGGGTTCGTTTCCCGAAGGGTTTGAATCTGAAATAGCAGATAATTATCAATCGCTTACTGGATATTCTTCGTGTGAAATCTCAGTAGCGGTTCGGTCCAGCGCCACGGCCGAAGATCTGCCCGAGGCGTCGTTTGCCGGCCAGCAGGAGACCTTCCTGAACGTGAGCGGAATCGACGCGGTGCTGGGCAGCGTGCGCAAGGTATTCGCCTCGCTCTACAACGACCGTGCGATCGCATACCGGGTCCATCACGGCTACGCGCATGGCGAGGTCGCCTTGTCGGCCGGCATACAGAAAATGGTCCGCAGCGATTTGGGGGCCGCCGGCGTGATGTTCACGATCGACACCGAGTCGGGCTTTCGCGACGTGGTGTTCATCACGTCCAGCTTCGGGCTGGGGGAGACCGTGGTCCAGGGAGCCGTCAACCCGGACGAGTTCTATGTTCACAAGCCGATGCTGGCGGCCGGCAAGTTCCCCATCGTGCGACGCAGCCTGGGCTCCAAGCTGGTCAAGCTCGAGTTCGATCCGCAGCGGGCCGGCGGCCACCGGGTTCGGCAGGTCGCAGTCCCCGACGAGCAGCGGCACCAGTTCTCGCTGACCGACGCGGACGTGATCGAGCTGGCGCGGATCGCCGTGCGGATCGAGCAGCACTACGGGCGGCCGATGGACATCGAATGGGGCAAGGACGGCGTGGACGGCAGCCTGCATGTGCTGCAGGCACGGCCCGAGACGGTCAAGTCGCGCGGCCCTAACGAGGCGCAATTGCGCTATCGGCTGAAGCAGACTTCGCGCGTGCTGGTCAGCGGGCGCGCTATCGGCCAGAAGGTCGGGATCGGACCGGCCCGGCTGGTCGCCGGCACGAGTCAGATGGAGCGGGTGCGGCGCGGCGACGTGCTGGTCACCGACATGACCGATCCGAACTGGGAGCCGGTGATGAAGCGCGCGGCGGCGATCGTCACCAACCGCGGGGGACGGACCTGTCACGCAGCCATCATCGCGCGCGAGCTCGGCATTCCGGCGGTGGTCGGCTGCGGCAACGCGACCTCGGCGGTGCCCGACGGCGTCGAAGTCACGGTCTCCTGCGCCGAGGGCGATACCGGGCATGTGTACGAGGGCCGGCTCGAGGTGCAGGTCGAACCGATCGAGAGCGGTGCGTTGCCGAAGCTTCCGGTCAAACTCACGATGAATGTGGGCAACCCCCAGCTCGCCTTCGAGTTCCAGGCCATTCCCAATGCGGGAGTCGGACTGGCGCGGCTGGAGTTCATCATCAACAACCATATCGGGGTGCATCCGAAAGCCATCCTGGAGTACCCGGATCTGGACGAGGCGCTCAAACGCGCGGTCGAGGGCCTGGCCCACGGCTATTCGAGCCCGCGTCAGTTCTTCGAGCTCCGACTGGCCGAGGGGATCGCCACCATCGCGGCGGCCTTCTGGCCCAAGCCCGTGATCGTTCGACTGTCCGATTTCAAGAGCAACGAGTACCGCAAGCTGATCGGCGGCAGTCGCTACGAGCCCGAGGAGGAAAACCCGATGCTGGGGCTGCGTGGGGCGGCGCGCTTCATTGCACCGGACTTTGCCGACTGCTTCGAGCTCGAGTGCAATGCCTTGAAGCGCGTGCGCGAGACGATGGGGCTGACCAACGTCGAGATCATGGTTCCGTTCGTCCGCACGCTCGATGAGGCGCGCCGCATCATCGAGCTGCTCCAGTCGCACGGGCTGCGCCGCGGCAGCGGTGCCGGGGCCGACGGCAGCGGCGCGCTGCGCGTGATCATGATGTGCGAAATTCCGTCCAACGCCGTGCTGGCCGACGAGTTCCTCGAATACTTCGATGGATTTTCAATCGGCTCCAACGACCTGACCCAGCTGACGCTCGGAATCGACCGCGACTCGGGGCTGGTGGCGGCCGGGTTCGACGAGCGCGATCCGGCCGTCAAAGCGATGCTGTCGCGCGCCATAGCCGCATGCCGGCGCCACGGCAAGTATGTCGGAATCTGCGGCCAGGGGCCCTCGGACCACGTCGACTTCGCGCACTGGCTGGTCGAGCAGGGAATCGAGTCGATTTCGCTGAACCCCGACTCGGTGGTCGAGACCTGGCGCAAGCTGGCCGCGCCAAAGTAAGCTCCCCCGGCCAATGTGAACGGCCGATCGCAAGCAGCGCCGGCAGTTCCTCCCTCTCCCGCTTGCGGGAGAGGGGCCGGGGGTGAGGGTGGTGGGTTCCGCGCTACAGTCCCAGCCCCGGCAGCACTTCGGTGTGCTCGATCTGAACCGCCTTCAACTCAGCCGGATCCAGACCCAGCGCCTTCAGGACCGTCGGCGCGATCTGCGTGGTCAGCACGGCGCCCATGATCACCTTTTCATGGATGCCCGGCTGCGACACGATCAGCGCCACGTTGTTGTCGTCGTTGCTGAAGCCGCCGTGCTCGGCGTTCTTGGCGGTCGAGCTCGTGTAGATGACTCCCAGTTCCGGCACCACGATGATGTCCGGCGTCTGGTCGTCGGTCGCCGGGTCGCGGAAGCGCAGCTTCAGCAGATCGCCTGAGAGTACCTGCTGGATGTGCAGTTTGGCGGCCGTGTTGTTGTCGCGCAGCCACTGGGCAGCCGCTGCGGCCAGCGACTGATCCTTCAGCCAGATCAACGCGATGTCGTCCTCGTTCTCGCCGGCGTTGACGATCGCCTGCGCGACCGAGTCGCTCGACGACGCGTAAGCGGAAACCAGGCTCTGCAGGTGACCGATCTTGTTGGTCTTCAGCGGGTCGATCGGCGTCTGGCCGTGCTTGGCAGAAACGATGACCAGCGTCGAGTCGTAGATGTGACGCGCCTTCAGCGCGGCCACGACCATCCCAAGCTGCAGGTCGGTTTGCTCGAGCGCGTACTGCAGCACCGCAGTGGGCGCGCCCGAACCGTCCACGTACCCGCCCGGCTTGCCGTTCAAACCGGCCGGATCCGGGGCGTTGCAGCTGCCGTCGGTGTTGTTGAGCGAGACCTTCTGCCCGACGCTGATCGCCTGCAGGTCCGTTCCAAAGACGGTCGGGGTGCCGACCTGCGGCCCGGTGCCGGTGTGGTCGTAGCCGTTGATCTCATTGATCAGCGCCTTGAACTTTCTGCGGTCGTTGTCCAGCGTGCAGTTCACGCTGACCGTTGCGTCCCGCGTTGCCATCCCGCCGACGATGCCGTAGTCGCCGTCGTACGGTCCGGGAATCGGGTTGCCGGAGGCGTCGTTCAACGTCTCCGGATTGGTGACTTCCGGCGTGTACAGGTCGTCGACTGCCATGCCGGTGGGTCCGGTCACCAGGTCATAGGCAGCGTGCTTGTCGGCCCAGGCGGTGCGGCCGAGCCTCGCCTTCTTGACGACGTCGAACACGGTGTTGACCTTGACGAAGTCGTGCGGGTAGATGTGCTGGCACGTTCCGTCCTTCATGCCCCACGGCAGCAGGGTCGGATCGATCCGGTTCTGATCGATCGCAAAGCCGTTGACGACCGTGAGCAGATCGATCGTCTCGTCGTACGTCGTCTGCTGGCCCGGCGAGCCGGTGCAACCGGCCGGTCCAGGCGCCCACTGGGTCCGGCTCCAGCTCACGTCGTAGAACACGTCGGCCGACGCCGGAGACCCACCGGTCACGAGCGACAGCACGCCCGGAAACGAATCCGACGGCCTGGAGGTGGCGGCCGTCGTGTAGCGAGCGGCATGCGAAGCCAGTTCGGCCAGAGCCGAGTCCGGGTGGCTCGCGATGAACCGCTCGGCATCGACCGAGTGCAGGCCATCGACGCTGATCACCAGCACGTGTTTGACGTTACGCTCGCCGTCTTCGGCCAGCGCGCACAATCCGAGTCCTGCGACTACACCCGCGATGAGCATCTTTGCGAGGATGGGTGCTTGCTTCATGCGGCTCTCCCCTTCTTGTTGAAGAGAGCGCAACCTACTCGCGCCGCGTGACCGGACCATGGCAAAGGGGTCACTGACCCCGCGGGCAGGGCAGGCGCAGGCGGAGTTAGCGGGTGCTTTGCTTAAGCAGGCGACTTTGCTCGCGCTTCCAGTCGCGTTTCTGCTCGGCGTCGCGCTTTTCGAACTGGCGCTTACCCTTGGCCAGGCCCAGCGCGAGCTTGACCCGGCCGCGCGCGAAGTGAAGATCCAGCGGAACCAGCGTGTAGCCGGCCCGCTCGACTTTTCCGATCAGCCGGCGGATCTCGGCGGCGTGCATCAGCAGCTTGCGCGTTCGGGTCGGGTCGGCGCGCTCGTGGGTCGACGTGGTCGGCAGGGCGCCCACGTGCGCATTGAGCAGGTAAAGCTCCCCGTCCTTGATGATCACGTAAGCTTCGTTGAGCTGGCTTCGTCCGGCGCGGACACTTTTGACTTCCCAGCCCTGCAGCGCAAGGCCGGCCTCGAAACGCTCCTCGATCGAGTAGTCGTGGACGGCCTTGCGATTCTGGGCGATGGGCATGTTTCGGCGTGGTTCGCGTCTTACAATTCCAGTGTAACGATCGCCTGATATGCGTCGAATCGAACGATCGGTGCTGGTTCCCTACAGTGCGGAGCGGATGTTTCGACTGGTCGAGCAGGTCGATGACTATCCGGAGTTCCTGCCTTGGTGTCCGGCCTCGCACGCACGGCCTGCGCCCGACGGCAGCGTCGAGGCGACCATCGAGATCGCCTACATGGGCGTGCGCAGCCGCTTCACCACGCGCAACGTATCGTACCGTCCTAGCGAGATCCGGATAACGCTGGTGGACGGTCCGTTCCGGCGCCTGACGGGCCACTGGCGTTTCCAGGAGCTGCCCGAGCAGGCGTGCAAGGTGAGCCTGCAGCTGCAGTACGAGTTCGCGGCCGGGCTGCTGGGCCGGCTGATCGCCCCGGTGTTCGAATCGATCGCCGGTTCGCTGATCGATGCCTTCGCGCGCCGGGCCGACTCGCTGTATGGCTGACGCCGGCGCTGCGTTGATCCAGGTCGAGGTCGTTTACGCGCTGCCGCGCGCTGCCCATCGGTTCCGGGTCCGGGTCCCGCACGGCGCCACGGTCGAGGCGGCGATCCGGGCCAGCGGGATCCTGAACGCGTTGCCCGAGCTGGACGGACAGCCGCTGGACGTGGGCATCTTCGGTCGCTGTTGCAGCGTGCGCGACGCGGTCAACGACGGCGACCGGATCGAGATATACCGGCCGCTCGCGCTGGACCCGAAGGAAGCGCGCCGGCGGCGTGCGGCCTCGTCGGAGTAAGGCGCGTGCGCCCGCAACCGGCCGATCCGGCGGGGACTAGTTGCAGCGGCTGTCGATGATCGCGCGGGTACGTTGCGCTTCGGCGGCGCGCTGGTCCTCGTCCATCAATTCGCGGCTGCCGTCGGGATTGGTGCGCACCAGCCGGATGCCCGCATCGAGCGATTTCATGTAACCGCGGGCCCGCTCGCAGTCCTGCGCCTTCTGTGCCGCCTCCGTGTCCCGCTCGGCCACTTTTCGCTCGGCTTCGGCACGCTCCTTCTGCCGCTTGCGGAATTCCTGCTCGCGTTCGGCCACCGAGCCGGCACGCGGCTGGGCAGGGGCCGGAGCTGCTGCGTTGGGCGGCGTTGCGCCGGGGCTTACGCCGGGCTGCGCTGCGGCGTCGGGCGAGTCGGACTGCGGCGCGGGCGCAGCCGGCGCCGGCTGGCGCAGCACGTCGGCCGGCTTCACGCCCGGTGGCGGTGGCTGGTCGGAATAAACCGTGTGGCCAGTTTCGTCGCGCCAGGCCCACTGGGCCGATGCGATCGAAGCCGCCGCGGTCAGCAGCATCAAAAGGCCGATGCGCAGCGCGCACAGGACGTTGCGGGGCTTGCCGTTTTCCATGGTTTTCAGCTCGGGTCCCGAGCTGGTTTGCGCCGCTTGGCACCGTCCGGCACTTTACCCGACCGCGTGATGCCCGAACATCGGCGGGACTCATGATGGCCGGTGGGTCGATGATGCAGCGCAGCAACCGCGAATGCCCCTGAAAAGACTGAACTTCCCGCTCACAGCCGCACCGATCGCGCGCCGGGGCGTGGGCTGCGACCCCGTATAATCCGCTTTTGCGGCGCGAGGACTGCGATGCGTTTGATCGAGAAGGCGCTGACGTTCGATGATGTGCTGCTGTTGCCGGCTTACACGGCCGTGTTGCCCAGGGAGACGGATCTCTCCACCCGCTTTTCCCGCCGAATCCTGCTGAAACTGCCGCTGGTATCCGCGGCCATGGATACCGTAACCGACTCCCGCCTGGCGATTGCCCTGGCGCAGGAGGGCGGCATCGGCATCCTGCACAAGAATCTGTCTGGGCGCCAGCAGGCGGCCGAGGTCCTGAAAGTCAAGCGCCACGAGGCCGGCGTATTGCGCGATCCGATCACGATCGGACCGGACATGAAGATCCGCGATGTGATCGAGCTGACCCGCCTGCACCGTATCTCGGGCCTGCCGGTGGTGGAAGGCCCCAAGGTGATCGGCATCATCACCAACCGCGATCTGCGTTTCGAGACCAGGCTGGACGCCCCGGTGCGGGACATCATGACGCCGCGCGACCGCCTGGTCACGGTGCGCGAGGGCGCCAGCCTGGAAGAGGCCAAGGCGCTGATGCACCGGCACCGCCTGGAGCGGGTCGTCGTGGTCAACGGCGATTTCGAGCTGAAAGGGCTGATCACGGTCAAGGACATCACCAAGGCGACCGAGCATCCGGACGCCGCCAAGGACGAACTGGGCAAGCTGCGCGTGGGCGCTGCCGTCGGCGTCGGCGAGGGCGATGACGAACGCTGCGAGCTGCTGGTGAGGGCCGGGGTCGACGTGCTCGTGGTCGACACCGCACACGGCCACTCCCAGGGCGTTCTGGATCGGGTCCGCTGGATCAAGCGCAATTATCCGCAGGTCGATGTGGTCGGAGGCAACATCGCCACGGCTGCGGCGGCCATCGCACTGGCCGAGCACGGCGCCGATGCGGTCAAGGTCGGAATCGGCCCGGGTTCGATCTGCACGACGCGGGTGGTAGCTGGCGTCGGGGTTCCGCAGATCACGGCGATTGCCAATGTGGCGCGCGCGCTGGCCGGCCAGCACATCCCGGTGATCGCCGACGGCGGTGTGCGCTATTCCGGAGATGTCGCCAAGGGGCTGGCGGCGGGTGCCTGGAGCGTGATGATGGGCAGCATGTTCGCCGGCACCGAAGAGGCGCCGGGCGAGACGATCCTGTACGAGGGCCGCTCGTACAAGTCCTACCGCGGCATGGGCAGCATCGGGGCCATGCAGCAGGGAGCCGCGGACCGCTATTTCCAGGACTACGAGGCCAGCGCCGACAAGCTGGTTCCCGAGGGCGTCGAGGGCATGGTGCCCTACAAGGGCAGCGTGCTTTCGATCCTGTACCAGCTGGCCGGCGGCGTGCGGTCCGGCATGGGCTACTGCGGGTGCCGCACGATCGAGGAGATGCGAACGCGCGCCGAATTCATCGAGATCACCAGCGCCGGAATGCGCGAGTCGCATGTTCACGACGTTCGGATCACCAAGGAAGCGCCCAATTACCGGGTCGAGTAGGTGTCCCACGAGCGCATCCTGATCCTGGATTTCGGCGCGCAATACACGCAGCTGATTGCCCGGCGCGTGCGCCAGGCCGGGGTGTATTGCGAGATCCACCCGTGCGATGTCGGCGAGGATTTCATTCGGTCCTTCGGTCCGCGCGGGATCATCCTGTCGGGCAGCCATCTGTCGGCGCACCAGGAGTCCACCGAGCAGGCCCCGGCCATCGTGTTCGCGCTGGACGTGCCGGTGCTGGGCATCTGCTACGGGATGCAGACGATGGCCCAGCAGCTGGGCGGCCGGGTCGAGGGTGGACACACCCGCGAGTTCGGATACGCCGAGGTGCGCGCGCGCGGCCACACGCGCCTGCTCGACGGCCTGCAGGATTTTCAGACGGCCGACGGGCACGGGATGCTGAAGGCCTGGATGAGCCACGGCGATCGGGTGGTGGAGATGCCGCCCGGGTTTTCGCTGATGGCGTCGACCGATACCTGCTCGATCGCGGGCATGGCCGACGAGAGCCGCCGCCTGTATGCGGTCCAGTTCCATCCCGAGGTGACCCACACGCTGCAGGGGCAGGCGATCCTGACGCGGTTCGTGCGGGACATCTGCGGCTGCCGCGGCGACTGGAACATGCCGGACTACCTGCAGGAGGCCGTGCGCGCGATCCGTGCCCAGGTCGGGCGCGAGGAAGTGATCCTGGGGCTGTCCGGCGGGGTCGACTCGTCGGTTGCCGCCTTGCTGATCCACCGCGCCATCGGCAACCAGCTCACCTGCGTGTTCGTCGATACCGGCCTTTTGCGCCTGGGCGAAGCCAGCCAGGTCGTGGAAACCTTCAAGAACCATCTGGGTCTGCAGCTGGTGCACGTGGATGCATCGGAACGCTTCATGCGGCGGCTGGCCGGGGAGCGCGATCCGGAGGCCAAACGCAAGATCATCGGCGCCGAGTTCGTCGAGGTGTTCCAGCAGGAGGCTGCGCGCCGCGCGCAGGTGCGCTGGCTGGCGCAGGGCACGATCTATCCGGACGTGATCGAGTCGGCGGGCGCCAAGTCCAGGAAGGCGACCACCATCAAATCGCACCACAACGTCGGCGGGCTGCCCGAGACGCTGCACTTGAAGCTGCTCGAGCCGCTGCGGGAGCTGTTCAAGGACGAGGTGCGCGAGCTCGGACTGGCACTGGGGCTGCCGCGCGAGATCGTGTTTCGCCACCCGTTTCCAGGTCCCGGGCTGGGCGTGCGCATTCTGGGGGAGGTGCGGCCGGAGTACGCCGACCTGCTGCGGCGCGCCGACGCCATTTTCATCGAGGAATTGCGCTCGAGCGGCTGGTACGACCGCACCAGCCAGGCGTTCGCCGTGTTCCTTCCGGTGCGCAGCGTCGGCGTGATGGGCGATGGCCGCACCTATGAGTGGGTGGTTGCGCTGCGCGCGGTGCAGACGCAGGATTTCATGACCGCGCAATGGGCGCCGCTGCCGCACGAGCTGCTGGGGCGGGTGTCGAACCGCATCATCAACGAGGTGCGCGGGATCAACCGGGTCGTCTACGACGTGTCGGGCAAGCCGCCGGCGACGATCGAATGGGAATGAGGGGCGGAGCCCGCAGTCGGTTGCTTGACAGCGGCGTCCCAATTGGTACACTAACCGTACCAATCAGAGCAGAATGTCGGGAGCGGCGATGTCGGTCGTAGCAAGGAAGCAAGCCGTCGTAGATGTGAGCACCCGTGAGGCGCGGGGCCGGCTCGCCGCGATGGTGACCCAACTGCTGGAGCACTGGGAACTGCCGGCGACGGAGCAGGCGACGCTCCTGGGCCTGTCTGCGGGCAGCCGAAGCACGCTGGCCCGTTACCGCAACGGCGAGCCGCTTGCGGATAGCCGGGACCTGCTGGAACGTGCCGGGCACCTGCTGGGCATCCACAAGTCGTTGCGGATACTGTTCCCGCACGACCGGGACCTCGCCTACCGCTGGATGACGCAACCGAACCGCCGGCTCGGCGCGCGTCCGGTGGACCTGGTCATCGAGCACGGCTTCGAGGGCCTGTTGGCGGTTCGCCGCTATCTGGACTTCCAGCGCGGGCAGTAGATGCAGGCGGATCTGTTTGACACCAACGTTGACTTCCACGACGACCTGGTACGAAACATCCCCGGCATTCGCGAGTCGCAGGATCTGTTCGACGACCTCTCGATCGACCGCCGCGACTGGGACATCGCGATCGCGGTGGAGGGGGCTGACCGCGTCCCGACCGGCTCGGCGCTGATCACGCGGCCGTTCGACTACGGCACCGTGATCAGCTACTCATTCGATTCATCGCACTGGCACGTGACACGTTTTTCCGATGCGTCGCAGTACGGTGTCTGGTACGGCTCCCCGGAACTGGAGACGACCGTGTACGAAACCGGGTGGCACTGGTTCCGGTTTGTGCGCGACAGCTTCCCGGAAGAGGATCGGCAGATCGCCACGGAGCGCCGAGCGTTCAACGTACGGTGCGACGCGCTGCTGCTGGACCTTCGTGGCAGGGAAAGCGCGTATCCCGACCTGGTGAGCCGTACCAGCTACGCGTTCACGCATCGAGTCGGGCACACCGTTCACGAGCAGAGACTGAACGGATTGCTGTACCGGTCGGCACGTTGCAACGGCACCAACGCCGCGATCTTCAGGGCCGAACGCCTGTCGAGCGTGCGCGACCACACATTCCTCACCTATCGGCTGAACCCGGTGCGGGACTCGCTCGTCGTGGAGCGGACACCTGGAAGGAAGTGGCTGCAGTTCGCGCCGAGGGCGCTCGGCTGAAGAGCGGATCCGAGCGAGCAACCCGTTGGTCATACCTTGACGGTAAGCGCGAGGCTAAACAGTGCGAAAATTGCCCGTCTTGCACGCAGCGGTTGACGATCCAATGGGATTGAAGGGGCAGGGCGGCTCGGCCGCCTGGCTGAAGCGGGCGGCGCAGGCGATCGAGGTCCAGGAAGGCGCGGTGGTGGACGCCGACCCGGATCTGATGTTCATGCGCCTGGCGCTCGATCAGGCCCACAACGCCTGGGCGCTGGGCGAGGTTCCGGTCGGAGCGGTGATCGTGAAGGACGGTGCCGTGGTCGCAACCGGATTCAACCAGCCGATCGGCCACACCGATCCGACCGCCCACGCCGAGATCCAGGCGATGCGCGCGGCGGCCGACTGGCTTGGCAACTACCGGCTGCCCGGTTGCACCCTGTACGTGACGCTGGAGCCGTGCGCGATGTGCGCCGGCGCGATCCAGCAGGCGCGCCTGGCGCGTCTGGTGTATGGCGCGCCGGACCCGAAAAGCGGCGCTTGCGGCAGCGTGGTCGACCTGTTCGCCGAAACCCGTTTGAACCATCACACCGAGGTCCGATCCGGCGTGCTGATGCAAATGTGCGCCTCGACGCTGAGCAGCTTCTTCGAGGAGCGCCGCGCGCGAACACAGGACAGCGAGGACTGATGGATCACACCACAGCTCGGACGGCCGCCTCCGCCAAGGCCTCCGAAGCCTTGGCGAAGGAGGCCGAGGCCTCCGAAGCCTTGGCGGAGGAGGCTAAGGCTTCGGCGGCCAAGGTTCGCCGCGTCGCACTGGTCGCTCCGTCCGGGTTTCTGCCCGATCCCGCGGTGGCCGACCGCGCGGCCTCCTTCTTTGCGGGTCGCGGATGGCGCGTGTGCGCCGGCGAGACGGTATTCGCGCGCGAGATGCGCTTTGCCGGATCCGACGAGCTGCGGGCGGCCGAGCTTCAGCGATTCGCGACCGATCGGACCCTGGACGTCGTGGTCGCCGCGCGCGGCGGCTATGGGTTGTCCCGCTTGCTCGATCGGCTGGACTTCAAGGCGATCGGGGAGGCCGGCCGGATCCTGGTCGGCTACAGCGACTTCACCGCATTCGGACTCGCGCTGCTGGCACGCGCCGGCGCGATCAGCTATCAAGGCCCCTCCGCGGCCGACTTCGCCTCGCGCGGCGACCGCGAGTTCACGCTGCACAGCTTCTTCGAGACGATCGAGCAGCCCCAGGTATCGATCGAGTTCGTGGCCGATGGGCCGGATCTGGACGTGCAGGGGCGGCTGTGGGGCGGCAATCTTTCGATGCTGTGCGCGCTGGTGGGGACACCGTATCTGCCGCGGGTGCGGGGTGGCATCCTGTTCCTGGAAGACGTCAATGAACCGGCGTACCGGATCGAGCGCATGCTGCTGCAGCTGATGCAAGCGGGGATCCTGCAGCGCCAGCGCGCCATCGTGCTGGGCGACTTCGCGCCGATGCCGGTACTGCCCACCGACAACGGCTTCGATCTTCCGCAGGCGCTACGGTACGTGCGCTCGGTGCTGCCGACCCCGGTGCTGACCGGCCTGCCGTTCGGTCACGGTCCGCGGCGTCTGACGCTGCCGATCGGCGCGCCCGGCCGCCTGCAGGTCAGGGCCGAGCGGGCAAGCCTTAAATTTCACGGCCACCCGGTGCTGAGTTGAATGTTGCGCCTGCACGGCGCCTGAACGAGCCGGTTTTCGGGCCCCGTTACGGCCGGATATCCGGTTCCGGGCCCAGGGGCATCTCACCTTTATTGGCGTGTACGCACGCCGATCACTCCCATATCATTGGATCATGGCCGGCCCACTGACGCGACTCGGTCTGGGCGACGAGTCGCCCGAGCAGCGACACCAGCGAATCACCGCGGGCGTGATGGCCACGGTTTACCGTCAGGTGCCGCAGGCGGTGCTCGGCAGCATTTTCGGAAGCATGGCGCTGGTGGCGGCGTTCTGGCGCACGCACGACCAGAACCAGTTGCTGATCTGGTTCATTGGAATGCTGCTCGAATCGCTGCTGCGCCTGCGAGCGGCCAGGGCGTTCCGGCTCGATCCGGAACCGGCCAAGCGGGCCAAGCTGTGGGCCACGCGCTGGGTGGCGATTGCGGCGGCCGCCGGCCTGCTGTGGGGCGCGGCGGGCAGCTTCTTCTTCACGCCAGGATCGCCGCTGCTGCAACTGGTGCTGCTGGCCGTGATCCTGGGGGTGGCCTTTGGCTCGCTGACGCTGTACGCGGGCTATCGACGCGCGCTGTTCTTCTTCCTTCCGCTGGCGGTGCTGCCGCTGATCCTGCGGATGGTCGAGCAGCACGATGCGGCCTACTACAGCGCCTCGATCGTGCTGTTCGCCGTGTTCTCGTTCACGCTGTTCTTCGGGCGCAATTTCGGCGAGACGATGTCCGAAGCGGTCAAGAAGAACTACGAAAACGAGGTTCTGGTAGAGCAGCTGCTGAACGAGAAGCGCCTGGCCGAAGAGGCGCGGCGCGCGGCCGAAAACGCGATCCGATCCAAGACGCAATTCTTCGCCGCCGCCAGCCACGATCTGCGCCAACCGCTGCAGGCGATCGGAATCTACTGCTCGCTGTTGCGCAAGCGGGCGCAGGGGCCGCTGGAGCCGTTGACCAGGAACCTGTCGACCGCGGTCGAGTCGCTGTCGAAGCTGGTCGAAGAGCTGCTGGAGATCTCCCGGCTCGATTCGGGCGCGGTCCAGGCCACCAAGCAGGTGGTCGACCTGAACGAGGTGTTCTCGACGCTCAGGCAGGAGTTTGTTCCGATCGCCGCCGCCAAAGGGCTCAGGTTCCGCGAACGCCGTGCACGCCTGTACATCGAAACCGACCCGCTGCTGTTGCAGCGGGTGCTGCGCAACCTGCTGTCCAACGCGGTCCGCTACACGGCTCAGGGTGGCGTGCTGCTGGCGGCGCGGCGCCGGTCCGGACGCGCCAGCCTCGAGGTCTGGGATACCGGACCTGGGATACGGCGCGACGAATTCGACCGGATTTTCGAGGAGTTCTATCGCGGCGAAAGCTCCAAGGCCGAGACCTCGGGCGGATACGGTCTGGGTCTGTCGATCGTCCGCAGGATCTGCACGGTGCTCGGCCATTCGCTGTTCGTGACGAGCCGGCCCGGATCTGGCACCGTGTTCCGCGTGGAGATCCCCCTGGCCGCGCGACCGGCGCGGCACCGCGCCCGCTCGGCCACGGTGGCGGCCCACACGCTCATTCCCCTGCAGGATCAGTTGATCGTGGTGCTGGAGGACAACGCGGAGATACTGGCAAGCCTGACGCGGTTGCTGGGCTCATGGGGGGCGCGCGTGCTGCCGTCGTTGAAGTTCGACAGCGTGCTGCTGCAGCGTGTCGCCAACGAATCGAAAGTCGACCTGGTGATTGCCGATCACAACCTGGGCGGGCCGATCAACGGTGCCGAGGCCGTGTTCCGGATCCGCGAGCTGGTCGGCAACCCGGTTCCGGTGGTGATGCTGACGGCGGTGCAGGCGAGCGAGGTCGTGCGGGAATTCAGGCGGCTGCTGCAGGTCAGGACCAGCGCCGATCCGTCGATTGCGGCCGCGATCGCGCGCCACCGCGGCGAGGAGCCGATCGTGCTGCAAAAACCGGCCGATGCGGCGCTGCTGAACACGACCATCGCGCAGGCCCTGGGACTGGTGCCCTCGGACGGAGGCGACGGGGCAGGGCGCGCCGCGACGGTTCAGCCTACGTCGTAGCCGTTGCGCCGCGCAGCCAGCAGTGCCTCGGTTCGGTTGGACGCTCCGAAGGCGCGGTAAATGGCCGTCACGTGCGTCTTGACGGTCCCTTCGGACAGCCCGAGCTCGCGACAGATGATCTTGATCGGAGCGCCGCGGGCCAGCAACTGCAGGACCTGCTCCTGCCGCTCCGTCAGCGCGATCCGGGCCGCGCCAATCGAGGCGTTCTGAACGCGCAGCGGCGGTCCGGAAAGGGGCCCCAGCCGCTGAGCCTCTTCCAGCAGGTCGGCCGGAATGTAGAAGCCGCCCGACATCACGAACTTGATGGCCGACAGCAGCTTGTCGGTCGCCATCGACTTGGGAACGAATCCGGCCGCGCCCAGCTGCAGCGTCCTCATCACGCTGCGCTGGTCCTGCATGCCCGACAGCACCAGAATCTTCAGGTCCGGCACCTGCGCCACGATCGCTTCGAGCAGCGAGGTCCCGGTGGCACCCGGCACGCCCAGATCGAGCAGCAGCAGATCGGCGTCGGGATGCTGCTCCACGAGCTTCATCGCTTCCGGTGCCGTCGCCCCGGTGTGAACCTCGACGTCGGGATCCACATCCTGCAGCAGAGCGCTGACCGCATCCGTGATGAGGGAATGGTCGTCAACCAGCAAGACTTTCATTGCGTCATCGGTTCCGGCGTGCGCCGGAGAAAAGTCGCCTTAGGCAGGGTTCGATTCAGAGCGGGCGCTCTGCGTTCCAGACCGCATTTTAGCCCGGATATTTGCGCTGAAAACGTCCCCTCTTTTACCGGCTTATCGTAGCGGCGCGATGACGTGACTTCATCGATGAGCCTGCTGGCGGGAGGCGATTGGCTAGACTTCGCCCGTCGTGCTCAACCAACGTGATGTCATCGGGTCTGCCTGGTCGCCGCTGCGGCACCAGACGTTCGGACGGCTCTGGTTTGCCTCGCTGGCGACCTATCTCGCGGTATGGATGCAGAGCGTGGCCGGCGCCTGGCTGATGACGTCGCTGACGTCCAGCGCATTGGTGGTTGCGCTGATGCAGACCGCCATCAGCCTGCCGATGTGTCTGCTGTCGCTGCCGGCGGGCGTACTGGCCGACCTGCTGGACCGACGCCGCCTGATCCTGTCTACGCAGGTGCTGCTGCTGATCGCAAGCTGCCTTCTGGCCGCACTGACGCTGCTGGGGGCAATCGGGCCAGCGAGCCTCCTGGCGCTGACCTTCCTGCTGGGCACTGGAATGGCACTCAACGGCCCGACCTGGCAGGCATCGATGTGCGAGGCGATCGACCGCGCTGAACTGCCGCAGGCGCTCACGCTGATCGGTATCGCTTATAACATCGCCCGCGCGGTCGGGCCGGCGCTGGCTGGGGGCCTGCAGGCAGCCCGCGGACCCTGGCTGGTCTTCATCATCAACGCCGCTGCGTACGCCTGGGTGGTGGTGGTCGCGTGGCGCTGGCGGCCGGCCTCGATCCGCTCTCAGTTGCCGCCCGAGCGTCTGATCAGCGCGATCCGGGTCGGACTCAACTACGCGGCCCACACGATCGCGGTGCGCGCGCCGCTGATGCGCACTGCCGCATTCATGCTGCCGGCCAGTTCGTTGTGGGCCCTGATTCCGGTGGTCGGTCAGGGACGCCTTGGCGCGTCGGCGGCCGGCTTCGGCTTGCTGATCGGAAGCCTGGGAGTGGGAGCGATCGTGGGCGGGCTGGCGCTGCACCAGCTGCGCCAGCGCCTCGCGATCGAAACGCTGATGACGACGGCGACGCTGTGCTACGCGCTGACATTGGCGCTGACCGCGCTGCTGTCCGACGTGCGCAGCCTGTGCCTGGCGCTGGTGCTGGGTGGCGCGGCCTGGAGCGTGGCCCTGACCTCGCTCAGCGCCGCGCTTCTGACATCGGTTCCGATGTGGGTGCGGTCGCGCACGATCGCGCTGTCGATGCTGGCCTCGCAGGGATTCATGGCCGGCGGCGCTGCGCTGTGGGGCATCGTCGCCACGCATGGCGGAACCGACCTCGCGCTGGCACTGGCCAGCGGACTGATGGTTGTGTTGTTGATTTGGTCACGTCGTTACCCGGTGGTATTCGGTGCGGAAAGCGATGTGACGCTGTCGCCGGCCGAGGCGCATCAGGGCGTGGCCGGCGATCCGGTGCCGCCGGAAGCCGGCCCGGTCGCCATCGAGATTCGTTACCGGATCGACCCGCGCCGGCGCGAGGACTTTCTGAGGGCTTCGGAGCCGGTCGGAGCGCTCAGGCGGCGCAATGGTGCCCGCATCTGGCGGCTGTACCGGGATCTGGGCGATGAGGGCGTATTCGTCGAGCGCTTCATCGTCGACTCCTGGGCCGAGTACCAGCGCCAGCTCGCCCGCAGCACGGTCGCGGAACACGAGCATGAAGAGCGGGTCAGGTCGTTCCTGCAGTCGGGCGCTCAGATCGAGGTGTCGCACTACCTGGCAGAACGCTGACCGCCTTTGCGCAGGTCGGCGGGCCCGGATCTCCATGTCGCGTTGCGGCCGCCTTTTCCGTCATGGAAAGAAGGCTTCCAGCCAGGTGTCGTCTGCGCCATTTTGGAGACGATAATTTACTCGCAGTTGAAGGCAGAAGCGGTCCCGATAGTAAAGAGCTTGAACAAGCCCGGTCAGGGCAAGGGAGACTCTCAATGAACAGCAGACTTTCGATCGCCTCCGTCGCGGTAGCGACGGCTTTGGCCGTGCCGGCCGCACTCGCAGCGCAGGTGGACTGTCCCGTTTCGCATTCGGCTCTGAAACAGGCGCTCAGTGCGGCCGTGCAGCAGAACAACGGCGGCCTGCAATTGAACATGTGGGGCACGATCGTCAATCGTGAGGGCTACGTCTGCGCGGTCGCTTTTACCGGCGCCGATTACCAGTCGCAGTGGCTCGGCAGCCGGGTCATTTCAGCGCAGAAGGCCAACACGGCCAACGCATTCAACCTGGGGCCGAACAGCAACGCCAGCACCCATGGCGGCTTTGGAGTCGCAGGCCTCGCGCTGTCGACCGCGAACCTGTATTCGGCGGTTCAGCCCGGCGGTTCGCTATACGGTCTGCAGCACAGCAACCCGGTCGACACCACCAACGCATACGACGGGGAGGCGCACGAGTTCGGCACCAACGGCGATCCAATGATCGGCAAGCGGGTGGGCGGCGTCAATGTGTTCGGCGGTGGACTTGGCCTGTATGCCACGGACCACAGCGTCGTGGGCGGCGTGGGGGTGAGCGGCGACACCTCGTGCACCGACCACGAAATCGCCTGGCGTGTGCGCAACAACCTCGGCCTGGACCACTTGAAGGGTGTCAACGGGGTGGCGGCACTCGCCGGTGATACGACGCACCCCGACAACATCATCTACGACATCACAAACGGCTCCAGCGCCGGTGGCTTCGGGCACCCCAAGTGCCTGTTCACGGCCGACCAGACCGCCTTGCCGCCCGTACAACCGTAAGGTAACGGGGCGAGCAGGAAGCGGCGCGCTGGCGCCGCTTCATGAGTCGGCCGAGACGATCCGGCGGCCGCGCAGCTCATCGTGCGCCTGCCGGATCATTTGTTCGGTGGTGGCCCAGTCCACACACGGATCCGTCACCGAGACGCCGTATCTCAACTTCGACAGGTCCTCCGGGATCGGCTGGTTGCCCCAGTGCAGGTTGCTTTCGATCATCCAGCCCACGATCGACCGGTTGCCGTGCGCGATCTGTGCCAGACAGTCGCTCAGCACCAGCGGTTGCAGCTCGGGTTTCTTGTAAGAGTTCGCATGGGCGCAATCGACCACCACATTGGGCGGCAGGCCGGCCTGTCCCAGCGCCGCCTCGGCCAGCGCGATGCTGACCGAGTCGTAGTTGGGTCGTCCGCCGCCTCCGCGCAGGACCAGATGGCCGTTCGAATTGCCGCGCGTTCGGATGATCGCCGTGGCCCCGTCGCCGTTGATGCCCAGAAAGCTGTGTGGCCGCGAGGCCGAGATGATCGCGTTGATCGCGCCGCTCAGATCGCCGTCGGTGCCGTTCTTGAATCCGACCGGGGTCGACAGTCCGCTGGCCATTTCCCGATGGGTCTGCGATTCCGACGTGCGCGCGCCAACCGCCGTCCAGGCGATCAAGTCGCCCAGGTACTGGGGCGCGATCGGATCGAGCGCCTCGGTGGCGGCCGGCAGGCCGATTTCGGCCACGTCGACCAGGAAGCGGCGCGCCCGTCGCAAGCCCTCGGCGATCCGGAACGAGTCGTCCATCCTCGGATCGTTGACGAAACCCTTCCAGCCGACCGAGGTGCGCGGCTTTTCGAAATACACGCGCATCACGATCAGCAGCGTGTCGGCAACCTCGTGCGCCAGCGACCTCAAACGGCGTGCGTAGTCGAGCCCGCCATCGGGGTCATGAATCGAGCAGGGTCCGACGATGACGAATCGGCGGTCGTCCTCGCGCCGCAGGATGCGGCACAGCGCCGCGCGGCCCTCGAGCACGGTGCGCGCGGCCGCATCCGACAGTTCAATTTCGGCCTTGATCCGGGCCGGCGGCGGCATCACCTCCGATGCCGCGACATTCAAGTCCTCGGTCGGCGCGTGACTCACGGCCACAGGCCTGCTCAGGATCCCGGCGCAACGCCGACAGGCAGCGTGCTCAGGCGCTCGCGCCCCGATACGGCCAGATAGATCTCACGCAGGAAAAGGCTCAACGACGTGATCATCGAAACCATCGCGAGCACGAACAATCCCGCCAGGAATCTGGCCAGGTCCATTTCCAGCAGCACCCCGACGAAAGCCAGCGCCACGACCAGGCAGATGAAAAGGCCGGCAACGCCGGCCGCCAGGATTGCCAGATAGGACAGGTGAATACGGCGCGACAGCAATGCAAACTCGCGCTGCTGCGCCTGCACGGCTTCGCACGCCGCAAGCGGTGCCAGTGCCTGCAGCACGCGCTGGCGGTCCACGATCCGGCCGAGCCGGACGTTCAGTGCCGAAATCAGCGTCGCGATCGCGGTGAGAAGAAACACCGGCGCGACGGCAAGCTGAATGACGTGCGTGACGCTGGTGACATGATTTTCCATCCGGCGTCGCCGTGCAGCTGCAGCGGCACAACCGTCAACGGATACGCACCCGTCCGTCCTTCATCCGCGTCGCATTGCCGGCCTTGATCGCGTTCGACACCGCCATGTAGGCCGTTCCCTGGAAGCGCTTGAGTTGCTCCGGTTGCAATCCCTTGTCGTACCCCTTCGCGTGCGCCAGCGCCTTGACGATGTCCGAGGCGGTCATCGGCGACCGCACGATCCGCTTCATCAGGCCGATCGCCTCGCCCGAGGCGAACCACTGCCGCAGCTTGCGTACTTTCTTGCGTCCGGACCGCTTGGCTTCGGCCGCTGACACGGTCGCCGCCGCGGACGAGGATTGCGAGGCGCGTCCGGCACCGTTCGACTCGGAACGAGCCGACACATCCAACGCCTGCTGAATCGCCTTGAGTCTCGAATTGACGCTGGCCAACTCAAGTTCGAGGGCCTTGCGACGGGATTCCAGTTCCGTTACCGCGCTTACGATTGAGACCATCTGACCGACCTCTCTTGTTCACATCGAGTTGCATAACTGCGACATCCCGTCCGCGTCCTCAAACGCCGACAGACCGGTGGCGAGGATACGCGCTGAGCGGCGCGCTTGCAAATCAAGAAACGCTCACGCAAGTGCGGTCATGTCGAAGGCCGGTCGGCCATCGGCTGGCCAGGTGCGACCGCGCGCAGCCTATTCAACAACCGGTCGATATCCTGATCGGAATGCGCCGCGCTCAGAGAAATGCGCAGGCGCGCGGTGCCGGGCGGGACGGTGGGGGGGCGGATGGCGGGTACCCAAATGCCACTGTGGCGCAGCGAGTCCATCAGCGACATCGCCTCGGAGTTGTCCCCGATGATCAACGGCTGGATCGCGGTAGCCGAAGGCAGCAAACGCCAGCCCAAACCCGACAGGCCCGCGTGAACACGTTCGATCAGTGCAGTCAAGTGCCGGCGCCGCCAGGACTCGGTTTCGATCACGTCCAGCGCGGCCAGCAGGGCGGCGGCCAGCATGGGAGGAGTCGACGTTGTGAACATGTAGGTGCGTGCGCGCTGCAAGAGCCATTCGATCACGTCCGCGTCGGCCGCGACGAAGGCGCCGAATACGCCTGCGGCCTTGCCCAAGGTTCCCATGTAAACGATTCGTTCCGAACTCAGGCCCCAATGAGACAGGCTGCCGGCGCCGTTTTCTCCCAGCACGCCAAAGCCGTGCGCATCATCGACCACCAGCCATGCATCGTGGTGCTCGCACAGTTCCAGCAGCTGTGGCAAGGGGGCCAGATCGCCGTCCATGCTGAACACGGCATCGGTCACAATCAGCTTGGACCGGTCAGCCTGCTCAGACATCTGCAGACCGAGCGCCTCGACATCGCCGTGCGGGTAGACCACGACATCGGCGCGCGACAGCCGCGCGGCATCAATCAGGCTCGCGTGGTTCAGTCGGTCCGAGAAGATCACGTCGCCCGGCCCCGCGAGCGAAGGCAGCACTCCGAGGTTGGCCATGTAGCCGGTTGAAAAATGCAGCGCGCGCGGCAAGCGCACGAAGCGGGCCAGGCGCTGCTCCAAGGCCTCATGCACGCGCGTATGCCCGCAAATGTGCGCTGAGGCACCGGCGCCAACGCCGAAATCGTCCAGCGCGCGGCGCGCCGCGTCGGCCAGCGCGGGGTGACTCGCCAGGCCAAGGTAATCATTGCTGCAGAACGCCAGGTAGGTTGCGCCGTCCACGCGCAGGTGAGGGCCCTGCGGCCCTTCGATGCGGCGCCGGCTTCGTATCAAGCCGGCCTGCTCGAGTTCGCGCAGCCGGCTCGAAAGCTCAGATCGCCGCATCGAGTAGGTTGGCCAGTCGATCGGCCCGTCGCGCGCCGGCGCGGTGGTATCGACTTGCGGCGCTCATGTCGGGGCGGGCTGGGAACGCACCAGCAGCACGTGCGCCGGCGCGATCCGCACAACCGCCTCAGCGACACTGCCCATCAGCAGGTGGTTGATGCCGCGCCGACCGTGGGTTCCGAGCACGATCAGGTCGGCTTTCCAGCGCCGGGCCTCGTCGGCCAGCACGACGGCGACCCGGTCATCGACCGCATCGTCGCCGACGATGGCAACGTCGGCCTGCACGCCGTGCCGCTGCGCAATCGCGCGGCCCCGCTCGAGCGCGGCTTGACCGGACTTGCGCAACGCGTCCACGATCGCCTCCAGGTCGACCGCAACCGGACCCGCCGCCGCGAAGGCCAGACGCGACTGCTCGATCACGTGAACGATCCTGAGTTGGGCTTTTTGATCCTTTGCGAGGCGCGCGGCCTGTTCAACGGACAGCTCCGAGGTCTCGCTGCCGTCGGTGGCGGCCAGGATTCGAGAATACATGCCAAGCCTCCCGTTTGAGAGCGACCTTGAAATGCTGCCGTTAACATACACTGCTTTTTTGAATGAAATATCCGAAGATGGCAAGTCCGGACCCGCGCGGTGGCCATGCTGCGACGCTCGACGAACGGCGGGCGTTGCACGAGGTCGTGGTCGTCGGCGGAGGGGCGGGCGGCCTGGAGCTGGTCACGCGGCTCGGTGACCGCCTGGGCCGCAGCGGGCGCGCCCGCATTACGCTGATTGAGAAAACCCGGGCTCACTTTTGGAAGCCGCATCTGCACGAGCTCGCCGCCGGCAGCATGGATCTGGGCAGTTACGAAACCGATTACCTGGCGCAGTCGCACTGGCACGGCTTTCGGTACCGGATCGGAGAGATGACCGGTTTGGACCGCCAGCGCCGTCGGGTTCGCGTCGGGCCGTTTGTTGACGAGGACGGCGATCTGGTCACGCCGGCGCGCGCGTTCGGATACGACACCCTGGTGATCGCGGTGGGCAGCCTGACCGCCGATTTCGGTGTGCCCGGCGTCGCCCAATACGCGACCCGGATCGACACAGCGTCCCAGGCGGCTCGGTTCCATCGCCGGCTCGTCAACGCCTTGATCCGTGCCCATGCTCAGGAAATGCCGCTGCAACCGGGTCAACTGCAGGTCGTTCTGATCGGCGCGGGAGCAACCGGGGTTGAGCTGGCTGCCGAATTGCATCGGTCGACCCGCACGCTCGTATCCTTCGGCCTGGACCGGATCGAGCCGGACAAGGACATCCGCCTGGTGCTGCTCGAGGCCTCGCCGCGGATCCTGCCCGCGTTGCCTGAGCGCCTGGCCAAAGCTGCGACCCGGCTGCTGGAGCAGCTCGGCGTGCAGATCAAGACCTCCGCTCGCGTGCAGGAGGTTCTGCCGGACGGCGTGCGGCTGGCAAGTGGAGAGGTGATCCGGGCCGAGCTGATGGTATGGGCGGCGGGCATCAAGGCGCCCGATTTTCTGCGCGACCTCGACGGCCTGGAGGTCAACGCGATCAACCAGCTGGCGGTGACGGCCACCTTGCAGACCACGCGCGATCCGAACGTGTTCGCGATCGGCGATTGCGCCGCGTGTCCCTGGATTGGCGCGGAACCGGGCCAGATGGTGCCGCCCCGGGCGCAGGCGGCGCACCAGCAGGCTTCGCACATGGTCGGCCAGGTCGAGCGCATACTGCAGGGCCGGCCACTGCGTTTGTGGCGATACCGCGATTTCGGCTCGCTCGTTTCGCTGGGCAGGTTTTCGGCGGTGGGCAACCTGATGGGCAGCCTGGTGGGCGGCAACATCTGGGTCGAGGGGTACCTCGCCCGGCTGATGTACGTGTCGCTGTACAAGCTGCACGAGTTGGCCCTGCACGGGTTTTGGAAGGTCGCGCTCGATACGCTGGCCCGGATGATCACACGCCGCACCGAGCCGCATGTGAAGCTGCATTGAGGCGAGAAGCTACGTCCCGCGAGGAACCCCGCTTGCCGCAAATCGTCAAAATGTGCATTAATCCGGTTGCATCATCATGAGTCGACACGTTCCGCCATCCGCCGCGACCGAGCAGCCCGCTTACCAGAGCGGATTCGGCAACACGTTCAGCAGTGAAGCGCTGCCGGGCGCGTTGCCGGCCGGCCAGAATTCGCCGCAGCGCTGCCCCTACGGCCTGTACGCCGAGCAGCTCTCGGGGACGGGTTTTACCGCGCCGCGCGCTTCGAATCGGCGCTCCTGGCTGTACCGGATCCTTCCCAGTGCACAACAGAGTGCGTTCCGCCAGGTCGATGCGCGCAACTGGAGCAGCGACTTCGCCGCGGCTGCGATGCCGCCGGAGCCGATGCGCTGGGACCCGCTGCCAGAGCCCGCGGGGCCGACCGATTTTGTCCAGGGCCTGGTCACGATGGCCGGCATGGGCGACCCGGCCACGCAAACCGGATGCGGCGTACACGTGTACGCGATCAACCGGTCGATGACCGATCGCGTTGTGTACGACGCCGACGGTGAGCTGCTGGTCGCGCTGCAGCAGGGCGGACTGCGTTTCCGCACCGAATTCGGCATCATCGAGGCCGAACCAGGCGAGATCGTCGTGATACCGCGCGGCATCCGCTTCCGGGTCGAACTGAAAGAGGCGGGCGCGCGCGGCTACGTCTGCGAGAACTTCGCAGCGGGATTCCGCCTGCCGGACCTGGGGCCGATCGGATCCAATGGCCTGGCCAATCCGCGCGACTTTCTGTCGCCCGTGGCCAGCTACGAAGACCGGCCGGGATCGTTCGAGCTGCTGGCCCGGTTCCAGGGCAGGCTGTGGAGCGCGCCGCTGGACCATTCACCGCTGGATGTGGTCGCGTGGCACGGAAACTACGCTCCGTACAAATACGACTTGAGCCGCTTCAATACGATCGGCTCGATCAGTTTCGATCACCCGGATCCGTCGATCTTCGTGGTGCTGATGTCGCCCAGCGATACGCCAGGAATCAGCTCGATCGATTTCGTGATCTTCCCGCCGCGGATCCTGGTGATGGAGCACACGTTCCGGCCGCCCTGGTTCCACCGCAACGTTGCCTCCGAGTTCATGGGCCTGATCAGCGGCGTCTACGACGCCAAGGCGCAAGGCTTCGTTCCAGGCGGCGCCAGCCTGCACAATTGCATGACCGGTCACGGGCCGGATGCCAGCGCGTTCGAGCGGGCCTCGCAGGCCGATACGTCCAAGGCCGAGGCGATCCGGGACACGATGGCGTTGATGTTCGAAACCCGCTATCCGCTGCACGCGACCGCCTACGCGCTGAGCGCGCCCAACCGGCAAACCGACTACGCCGATTGCTGGCGCGGCCTGCGGCGTCATTTCGATCCGGCCCGCCGCTGACGCTGCCGGGCGGCAAATGCAGCTGAACGAGACGCACCAGTCGACCCTGCGCAGCTGGGTGCCTTCGGCCAACGCGCCGGGCGCGGCCTTTCCGATCCAGAATCTTCCGTTGGCGGCGTTCCGACCGCGGGGCGGGGATCGTTTCCGCCTCGGCGCGGCCATCGGCGATTCAATCGTCGATCTCGCGCACCCGAACGCGGCGGCTCTGCTGGAGCCGCAGATCAGCCACGCCTGCTGCGACGCGACCCTGAACGGGCTGATGGTGCTCGGTCCGGCCGCCTGGTCGCTGCTGCGGTTGACGCTGTCGCGGGCGCTCAGGGTCGCAAGCCCGCAGCAGCAACGGCTGCAAGCGGCATTGATCGCCCAGGCCGACGTTCAATATGGGCTGCCGGCCGGGATCGGAGACTTCACCGACTTCTACACCTCGATTCATCACGCCGCGGCGGTCGGACGGCTGCTGCGCCCGGATCAACCGTTGCTGCCCAATTACAAATGGATGCCGATCGCATACCACGGCCGGGCCTCGTCGGTCCGGGTGTCGGGTGACGCCGTGACGCGCCCGAGCGGACAGATCAGGCTGTCGGGGGTCGAGACCCCGGTCGTCGAGCCGACGCGTCGGCTGGACTACGAGGTCGAGCTGGGCGTGTTCGTGGGTGTCGGCAATGCGCCAGGGCAGCGGATCCCGATCGCGCAGGCGTGGAATCACGTGTTCGGCGTCGTGCTGCTGAACGACTGGTCCGCGCGCGACATCCAGGCGTGGGAGTACCAGCCGCTCGGCCCGTTCCTGTCGAAGAGTTTCGCGACCACGATCTCACCCTGGGTCGTCACGTCCGAGGCGCTGCTGCCCTTCCGCACAGCGTGGAGTCGGCCGGCGGACGATCCGCAGCCGCTGCCTTATCTGCACGACGCCCAGGACCAGTCGAACGGGTCGGTGGACGTTGTGCTGGAGGCGTCGATCGTCACGGCGGCGATGCGGGCCAATGCTCAACCCGCGGCGCGGCTTTCGCGGTCCAGCTCGAGCCACGCGTACTGGACGATCGCGCAGATGGTGGCGCACCACACCGTGAACGGATGCAACCTGGTCGCCGGGGATCTGCTCGGAACCGGCACGCAGTCCGGTCCCGAAGCGGCGGAGGCGGGCTCGTTGATCGAGCTCACGGTCGGCGGACGGCAACCCCTGGCGCTGCCGAACGGTGAGCAGCGCTCGTTTCTGGAGGACGGCGACGAAGTATGTTTGCGGGGCTACTGCGAGCGCGACGGCTTCGCCCGAATCGGGCTTGGGGAGGCAACGGGCCGCATCCTGCCGGCTTCCTGGTCGACTTAATCCAATCTGTTAAGTACAACATATAATCAGTTGATTTTAAACGATTTTATATGAGAACCGCGATGCGAAAGTTGTTCACACGTTTCCTCACGAACGTTTCGTAATCGACTGAGAAAAATGAGATTTTGTCGACCTCAATCGGCGCATTCGGAGCAAACGACTTGCCCTAAGCTGGGAAGATGCACTTCGTAATGCCCTTGCAAATCGGGCGCGGTGCCGGAGCGCCGTCGGCGTGATCAAGGCAACCGCAGGCCGGGCCGCCTCCTGGAGCGCGGTTGCCGTTGTCACCCTGCTGCTCGCCGGGATCGGCGCTGTCGTCAGTCGGCACATCGACAGCGCGGTCGAGAACGCGACGTTGCTGGCGCGTCCGCACGAGGTGCAGACCGCGCTGCAGTACATCGGCGCGGCGATCGACACGCTTGACGATTCGGTGCAGGACTACATCATCGAGGGTACAGAAGGCGCGCGGATTCGTTTTCAGTACGAGGATGCGGCGCGTTCCCTTCGTGCGCGAACGGCCGATCTGAGGGCCTTGCGCAGCTCCGCAATTTCGGACGCCGATCTGGCAGAAGTCGATCGCCGCGTTGCGGACGTGCTGGGCGTGAGCCGGGGGGTGATCGATGCCGGTGATACGAACCGGGGGGACACGCTTCGACGGCTGGCCGAAGAAGGCCGCGCCACCAATGCCGCAAATCACAAGGTCGACGCCCTCATCGCAGACCAGCAGCAGCTGCTTCGAACGCGAGAGTGGTCCCTGCGGCGAGACGTGTCGGACATTTACGGGGGCCTGATTGCAACGGGCGCGATCGTGTTGTGTGTGCTGGCCGCCACGATCGTGCTGGTCGAGTTCGATCAGCGGCGCCAGGCAGCCGCTCGGGACCATCTTCGCTCGGAGAACGAACGTCTGGAGGAGGCCGTCCGGGAGCGTTCGGCGACGTTGGCCGAGGCCAACCGCGAGCTCACCTGGTTCTCCAAGCGCGCGATCCAGATCCAGGAGCACGAGCGCCGCAGCCTGGCGCTGGAGCTGCACGACCAGATCGGCCAGGAACTGGCGTCACTGGTGCTGTCGCTGACGCGTTATGAGCGCGAGATAGCTGCTGCAGGTCAGTCGGACGGGCGCAGCGTGGTGCAGGAGAGCATCGATATTGCGCGCGCCGCCTATGGAGACGTTCACAACCTGGCGCTGGACTTGCGGCCGGCGATGCTGGATCGCCTCGGGCTGATTCCGACGCTGCAATGGTATGCGCGCCGGCAGGCGAAGCATTCGGGCTGCGAGGTTGCGGTCGAGGCGGACGCGTTTCCCGTCATACTTCCGTCCGAGATCCTGATCGCCGCATTCCGGATCGTGCAGGAAGCCGTCAGCAATGCGGTGCGTCACGCCAAACCCCAGCGGGTCGAGATCCAGGCCCGCTATCGGCCTTCGTGTGTCGAATTGCACATCCATGACGACGGCACCGGCTTCGATCCGGCCGAGGCCACCCGGCAACAGGAGCCCCGCATCGGACTGGGCCTGATCGGGATGCGCCAGCGCGCCCAGGACGTGGGCGGAAACGTGTCGATTCGCTCCGGGCCCGGCCTGGGCACGCAGATCGTGGCGTTGCTGCCGCTTCCGGAAACGGCTTGATCATGCGGCATCGGCGGTCGCGGGATGCGCCGATTGAGCGCACGCGATTGCCGATCCTCGTTGACGCTTTGCGGCGGGTAGCAGTTTCCCGCTCTGCACACCAGAGGTTTTCCGATTCTCTTGTAGGAATCGTTCAGGGTCATGCGTCCGCGTTTGCGCCGCGGCATCCCCCGCTCGATGAAATCGAACGCCGACGCAATTTGAGCTAGATTCTTACCATAGGTTGTTAACCACATGATTTACAGCTGTACGTTCCCCATGACAACTCCGCCGGCAGCGCTCTGGAACGGCCTCTGCGAGCTTGGGTCGTTGCGCGGAGCAGGGGGTAGGAATATGCCCATCCCTCTCGCACGGGAGAGCAGTTCGAGGCAGCATCCGAGTGACCGGGGCGAAGGCTGATCCCGGCGGGAACGGGTCACCTTGCTGGAAGAGTCGTTGAGTCGATGAAAAAGCCGAGCGCGGTGGAGGTGACATGGATCGCCGTTCTGGCGGTGGCGCTGTCGCTCGGCGGCGTCGGCATGTTCCTGGCCGCCCGCTTTGACGGCGCCATCGAAACCGCCACGCTGATCGCCCGGCCCCACGAGGTGCAGACTCAACTCGAGCAGACCAAGGCCACGCTGGATGCGCTTCAGGATTCGGTGCAGGACTACATCATCGACGGCGCCGACGGCATGCGTTACCAGTACGAGGATGCCGTGCGTTCGCTGGCAGAGCGCACCGCGGAGCTGCCGGCATTGGGCGGGGCCGCCTTCTCGTCAGACGACCTGGCCGCGATCGACCATCACGTCACGCAGGTGCGCAACACCAGCCGAGCCGTGATCGATGCCCGCAACAGGGAGCGGCCCGAAACCGTCCGGCGGCTCGCCGAAGCGGGGCTCGCGGCGGTCAACGCGGCGCGGCGCGAGCTCGACAGACTGGTTGCCGCCCAGCAGGATCTGCTGCGAGCGCGCGAACAAGCGCTGCGCGGCAACGTGGCGCAGATGTACAGCGGCCTGGTGGCGACGGCCGTGATCGTGCTGTGCCTGCTGGTCGGCGCGGTCATTCTGGTGGAGAACGATCGCAGGCGCAGCCTCGTGCTGCAGGACGTGCTGCGCTCGGAAAACGAGCGCCTGGAAGCGGCCGTTCGCGAACGCTCCGCAACGCTGGCCCAGGCCAATCACGAACTGGGCTGGTTCTCCAAGCGGGCGCTTCAAATCCAAGAACAGGAACGGCGCAGTCTGGCGCTGGAACTGCATGACCAGATCGGCCAGGAACTCGCGTCCCTGGTCCTTTCCCTGACGCGCTGCGAGCGCGAGATCGCCGAGACCGAGCGATCCGAGGCTCTGAGCGCGGTGCAGGACAGCATCGAGATCGCGCGGGCCGCATATGGCGACGTTCACAACCTGGCTCTGGACCTGCGGCCGGCGATGCTGGATCGCCTTGGATTGATCCCGACCCTGCAGTGGTACGCGCGCCGGCTGGCGAAGCACTCGGGTTGCGAGATTTTGGTCGAGGCGGACGCTTTCCCCGTTCTACTTCCGCCGGAAATCCTGATCGCCGCATTCCGGGTCGCCCAGGAAGCCGTCAGCAACGCGGTGCGTCATGCCAAGCCGCATCGGATCGACATCGAGGCTCGTTATACGCCGTCGCGGATTGAACTGCAGATCCGGGACGACGGGGCCGGCTTTGATCCTGGGCAGGCGAACGAGCGGCAGGAACCGCGCGTCGGCCTGGGTTTGATCGGCATTCGCCAGCGCGTCCAGGATGTCGGCGGACACGTATCGATCCAGTCCGCACCCGGGTCGGGCACGCAAGTCAAGGCCGTGCTGCCGCTTCCAGAGGCCGCTTAGAGCGGCGCGCTGGCGATCGGGGAGGCCGTGAGGCCTCAGGGCACGAGCCAGGGGCTGTCGGCAACCACCTTGGATCCGGTCGCATCGGCGAAATGCAGCAGGTAGCCGCCCTTGGAAGCAAAGTGCTGGTGCGTCGCAAGGGTCAACCGAGGGTAGTAGCCGGTGATGACCCGGTGCTCGATCATCGTCTGAAGCTGCTCAATCAGGTACGCGCGAGCGAAGTTGTCGACCATGTGACTGAGGACCTCCGAAAGCAGCCCGCAGGCGAGGTAGGTGTCCGCCTGGGTCTGCTCCGCGACGATCGGAATTTTTCGGATCCTGAACCACCCCAGCGGGTAATCGACCCGCACGCGGCGCTTGTCGGGCAGGTCAAACGGGTAGGCCAACTCGGTGCGGCTTCGCCACTGCGCGGGCAAAGGCGCCTGCTCAAGCCCACCCATCAGCCCGGACATGAACACGGTGGTTGGTCCGCCGGGCGGCACTCCCAACGCTGCGATATCCGCTGGCCGCAGCCAGAGCACCAGCGCTTGGGAGCCCGAGGCCGCTCGTAAGGCCTCGGACAGCCTGCGGGCCGGCGCGTCCTTGGCCACGACGTGTTCCTGTACTGCAATGCCATGCTGTTTGAGGGCCGAGGCGAGGGCGCGGGCCGCCGGCTCGCCGCTGTCGCCGGCGCGAAAGATCTGATGCACGGTCCGGGCAGGCTCGCCGTCGTCCGGCACAGCGATCCTTCTTGCAATCAGCTCCGCTTCCAAAAGAACGCCCTTCGAAAAGTACAGCGTATAGAAATCATCGGGAGATTCGACCGGCACCTCAACATTCGGGAAAAGGCATGGCAGGGCACTTTCATCGCAAAACTGATGCACCGGCGCCCAGTTGCTCCCCGCAAGTCCGGAAATGACGGCCAGCACCGGCTCCTTGGCCAAGTGCTGCACAAGCTGGGCTTTCCAAGTGGATGCCGGTCCGGTCAGCTCCCAAACGTGCAACTCCCACTGGCGATGGACCATGAACATCGTCTCGGCGTACATCGTCTTGCCCGAAGGCTGCAGGCGCCGGCTGGGTGCCATCTGGCGCGCGTTCTTCTCGGCGAAGTAGTGCCGCATGACGTCCAGCATGCCGGCGCGCTTGACCGGATCCGCGTCGGGCGTGATGACGGTGGCAAAATGCAGCACCGTATCCGTGACGCCTGGCACACGGGTCGCATCGAGACTTTTCAGATAGGCGATCAGCGCGCCCATGTCGCCGTCGTCCAGACGGAAGCGCGGCATCAGGTAGCTCAATGGCCGGCCCTCGGAATCGATGCCGTCCCGGATCGCCCGAGCCAGGGTCGCCTCGGTGTACGGCTCACGATCGGCGCGCATCCCGTCGACGTACGGAAGCTTGCGCTCCTGCGCGCCGCGCGCGTTCGAGTGCGACAGAAACAGGTAGCGTCCGGCAATGGGGGGGATGCTGATGGGCGGAACGCTGTTGCGCCCCTCGGTGGCACCCAGGCCACTGCGTTGATGGCAGTTCACACAGGCAGCATCGGCGCCTCTGGTGGTCAGACCACCCACCTCCCGAGTCGCCTCGAGAGGCGCACCCGAGCCCAGCACGCCGCGTCGGTAGATCGACTCACCCGCCGTGACGGACCGCTCGAGCGAGGGCCCGGCAGTTGCCCAGCCGAGCGGGGCGGCCAGCGTGAATGCGACGAAGACCGAGGCAGCGACGGCCCGAGCGCTCATCTCGGTGCTGATCCCGGATCCGGATTGAGCGCTGGCGGAGTCGCCGGCCGACTCGGGAGGATCGGTGCACCCGGCGCCGGCGTCGCGTCGATCGTCACCGTATGGCGCCGGCTCGGGCGGCCTGGCCGTCCGAACACGCGGTCCTCCATCGGTGGGTTCAGCGCGATTCTTTCGATCACCATCTTGTCGGGCACCTTGCCTGACGCGGTGCTGAATTCAAGTACGGAAGGGATCTGCAGGCCCCCGATGTCCTTGTACCCGCCATAAGTGATCGACACCGTCCCCGGCGCCCAGGCCGAGCTGTAGGACGTTCGGACGTGCTTGAGGTCCAGGAAGGTCTGTGAATCGATCCAGACCTCGTGATGCTCGCCCGAGGCAAGCTTCAGGCTCAGGCGGTAGGCCTTGCGCCCGTCGACCTCCTCGGCACCTTCCAAGCTGACGGTGGTGCCCTTGGCCTGGTAATCGATCAACGGGCCATCGATCACTGGCTCGCCCCGCGCGAACCTCACCTCCTGGGGTGTGTACGGCTCCACGTCCGGGCTGCCGTCGCTGGCCGGCCGCACTTTCCACCCGTGCGTCCCATCGAAGATACGCAGCGACCTCTGGCCGACCCCATTGATCTCGAAGCGCGTTTTGTTGGGACGCTTTTGCTGCAGCACGAAGGGCATGCTGGACATCGGAGCTCCCGGCCGCTCCATGTGACCAACCCAGATCATCGTCTGGAGCTTGCGCCAGGCCTCCAGTCCGCCGCGGGCCGCGACGTTCTTCTCGATGATCTGGTCCGCGGTCAACTCGGGCGCAGGTGCCGATTCCGCCGCCACGGCGGCGGCCGTCATACTGGCGGCCAGCGCCGCTATCACGATTAACCAACGCATGGTGCTGCCCATCGATTTTGGTTGGAGAACGCCCCTGTGCCGCAGCACGGCACAGGAGCGGTTTACGGAAACTATCGGCGCTTGGCGCGCGGCGGCTGGATCGGTCGAGTTCTCACGCCCCAGGCTTGGCAAACCGCGTGTCGTCCAGGTTCGGGTTCACCGCAACCTTCTCGACCGTCATCTTGTGGGTCTGGCGGACCCCGTCCACGGCCGTTTCGAGCACAAACGGAACCATCAGTCCCTGGACCGGCCTGAAATCGCGCTGATATATCCACACGTCCCGCATGCGGCCGTCAAACCGGCGCTGCGCCCCATCGATTTTGACGTCGAGAAAGCTTTGCGCGTCGATCCACACATGCTGCACTCTGCCATCCTTCATGGTCAGCTTCAGCTTGTAGGCGTCGTGGCCTTCGACCGGCTCGATCTTGTCCAGTTCCACCTTGGTGCCCTTGGCCGCGTAGTCCACCAGAGGACCCTCCACCGGCGCCCTCTGCTCCTCCGATTTCGCCTCTTCCGCTGTAAACGGCTCCACGTCGTTCCGATTCAGAAACGGGCGCAGCTTCCAACCAGTCTTGCCATCGTAGACCTGCACCGCGGTCTTACCGGCGAACTCGATTTCGACCCGCGATTTGTTCGGGCGCTTCATCTCCAGCCGGAACGGCAGCTCGACCTGCTTGTCCGACTCGGCTTTCTCGGCGGCGGTGGCTTCGGCTTGCGCCTTCCTGAGGTCCGGCCCACGACCGGCCCGCGCTGCCTTGAGCGAGCGGGCCAGCGAGTCGCCGCTGCCTGCTTCCAACCTGCCGCTGACGGCCAGCGCCTGGACGCCGCGCCAGGCCTGTAACCCGCCACGAGCCAGCACGTGCTTGTCCACGATCTCGACGGCCGTCAGGCGGGGGACCGCTGTCCTCGCCTCCGAAGCCTTGTCCGCGGTCTTGCCGGCTGGCGCCTTCGTATCCGCAGCCTTGCCTTCGGTCGCGACACTGACGCCAGTCACCAGGGCCAGCGACAGACCCAGCCAGAGCAGGACGCCTCGAAACAAAGTCATTTTGCACCCCATCGACTCGACTCCTTAATCCACCACGAGCCCGTCGGCCCGAAACTTTCCTATGACCACGTTGACGTGGTCGCCCCGCTTGACCAGCCTGCCCTTGTTCGAGAAAGTCATCCAGTACGACTTGCCCGCCTCTGGCGCTGTGGTCTGGCGCAACTTGCCGATCTTTTCCATCTGCGGGATCACCAGACTGACGCCCGCGCGCGGATCTTCGAGCGAAGGTTCGGTGGCCTGGTCGTTCAGCACCTTCGCCTTAACGGGATCGAGCACCCGATAGCTGAACCGAACCACTTCCCCCGACTCCGCCCACCTGACGTTCAGGGCTTCGACGCCCCAGACCAGCCGGTAATACTGCCCGGCACGCCCCGCGAAACGGTCCGGGTGATAGCGAACCGCTCGCGCCGGTGCCGGGGCCTTTGCGGACGGGGTGACGTCCTTCTGATCGCCCTGCGGCGACTGCGCAGCAGCGATGGACAGAGCCAAGCTGCCCACCACAACACCCGCCCATCGCGCCAGCCTGGCTTGCATCTCGAGCATGCTGTGAGTCCGTCCGGCTCTACGGACGTTTCTGCATTCCGAGTTTCTTCACCGACGCCGGCGGCGCCAGCGCAACGCAGCCGCTCAACGCATCCTCTGAAGTGAGCTTCGGAAGGACTGAGGACAGCAGCTTGTATCCCCGCTGGTATTCAGTGCTCTGACGGATCGAAGCGATCTGTGGCTTCGTCAGGTCACGAAACAGGGCATCGGCGCGAATGCCCAAATCCTTGCGTTGCTGCGGATCAACTTTGGCGCAGAAATCATAAATCGCCTGGAACGCACCCATCTCACCAGGGGGGGTTGCTGCCAGCGCGAAATGGGGAAGTGCAACAAGGGCGGACCAACATATGACGTGACGAACCTTCATGAACGCTGCTTCCTTTCATCTCATAAAACACCTCCCGCCATGCAAAGTTATGTTTTTTGTGATTGCAGCCGCCGGATCTACCTGCCAGCGGCACCAGTCTGCTGTAAAGACCCTGCATCAGAAGCCTCGATATCGCCGGAAAAAATGCCGCCCGCAAAAAGGCTCGCGGGCGGCATCTGCTGCTCTGTTTATTGTGCCAAACCGTTCAGCGTCACCGTCGGGTTGGTAACACCGTTGTGGGCGACCGACATCGTCACTGTGCGGGTCACCCCGCTTGCCGAGCTGGTGTTCGTGAAGGTCACCACGACCGTACACGTCCCGCCCGGCGCCAGGGTCACCCCGGTGCAGTTGTCCGTGGTCTTCGTGAACATCCACGTCGTCGAACTCCCGCCCACCGGCACCGTAACCCCGGTCACGGTGACGCTGGTACCACCCGCGGCCGCCGGGTTGGTCAGTGTGACCGTCCCGTTGCCGGATCGCGGATTGGCGCCGGCCGGCAGCGTGATGGTCAGCGGACTGGGGCTGGCCGTCACGGCCTGGACCCCGGTACCGGAAAGCGTAACCGGCGAGTTGACCACCGTCGCGCTGCCTGTGATCGCCACCGATCCGGTAGCCGCACCCACCGCGGTCGGCGAGAACTGCACCCTGATCGTGCAGGTCGCGCCCGATGCCAGCGTGGTACCACAGTTCGTGCCGCCGGTATTGTTGCGCGAGAAGGGGCCGGTGACCCCTACCGTAAGGCCCGTGAACGCCGTTGCGGTCGTGTTGCTCAACGTCAGGGTCTGGAACGCGCTGGTGGTTCCCGTGGCCTGCGCCCCGAAGGTCAACGACGTCGGGTTCACGGTGACCGCTGCAGTACCGGTACCGCTGCCCGTGAGCGCAACCGGCGAACCCGTCACCGTGGCCCCCGTGTAAGCGACGGTCAGCGTTCTGCTAAAGCTGGTCACCGCGGTCGGCGTGAACACGACGTTGTACGTGCACGAAGCGCCCAGCGCCAGAGTCGCACCGCAGTTGCCGGCGCCGCCCTGGGCCGTGGTCGCACGCGAGAACGGTTGCGGCGCACCGCCGCCGAACGTGAAGGTACCGCCGGCCAGAGCCACAGTGCCGGTGTTGGTTACCGTCACCGTCTGCAACGTGCTGGTGGTTCCAACGGCCTGGTTGCCGAACGCGAGCGAGGTCGGCGACACACTGGCAGTGCCCGCCGTGGACGTGGTACCGGTGCCCGTGAGCGAAACCGGCGAGCCGCTCACGGCAACGTTGGCCGTGATCGTGGCGGTGCCAGTGGCCGCGCCCGCTGCCGTCGGCGAGAACACCACGTTGATGGTGCAGGTCGTGGCCGCCGCCAGAGTCGCACCGCAGGTTCCGCCCGACCGGGCGAACGGAGCCGTGACGACGACGGTGATGCCGGTCGCCCCGGCGGTGCCGCTATTGCTCAACGTGAGGCTCCGTGCAGCGCTGGTGGTTCCAACGGCCTGGTTGCCGAACGCGAGCGAGGTCGGCGTCACAGCCAGGGTCGCAGTGCCGCCGCCGCCGCTGACCCCTCCCTCCACGGCTCCGATATCGAACGCGCTACCTTGCGGCCGGGCGTTACCGAAGAAGTCCGTGGTCGGCGCTGCAACGCTGCTGGCAGATGCGGTCCCCGCATCGATAATCGGCGAGCCCGTGAACGGCCTGTAATTGCCCAGCAGGGCGCCGCCACCGTAGTTCCCATCCGCTGCCAGCACCGTCGGATTCGTCAGCGACAGCGGACCCCAGGCCATGTTGATCCAGTTGTTGCCTTCGTCCACCGTTGCTGCCGGCGTCAGGTTGAAGATCGGATTCGGCACCGTCGCATCCGAGATGCCCGGAGGCATGAAGTAACCCGCGGCGGAGCAGCCCGTCCCAGGCGGGCAGGCCGTCACGTATTCCGGCGGAATGCGCGAGCCGTTGCAGTACTGGCTGACCACGTTCGGGTTCGCCCCGATATTGCCGGCGCCCGTGTAACCCGCCGTACTGGTCAAGTCTGAGAACGTCGGAGCCAGCGTGAGGCCGGAGCTGTGGTTGCCCGCACCGGTGTCGCCACGAGCGCCCAGATCCCAGTAGCTCGATCCCGCCAGGCACGCGCCGGTGGTTGCCTGGTTCAGCGTCGGCACCAGCGTTACCACGTTCTGCTGGTTCTGCGTGCCGGTGCCCAGCGTGCCCACCTGGATGTTGAACGCGCGGTTCTGCCAGAACACGTCGTTATAGAGCAGCGGCACCGACCACGAGCGGCAATTGCCATTGGTGGCCGAGGTGCTGGTGAAGTGCCCGGCAGGGCAGGTGATCGTCGTCGGCAGATTCGCCGTGAAGACCGCACTGTTCTGGATGCTGACCAGGCCGGCGGGCTGCTTCGCCGAGGCCGTGCCGCAATTCGACGTGCAGGTCGGTCCCTGCGTGCTGGCCAGCGGAGCACCCAGCGTGTTGAACAGCACGCCCGCGGACGCGGTGGTGTCGTTGGACATGATCGTGTTGTTGACGATGTTCACGTTCAACGAATCCAGCAGCGAGATGCCCGCGCCGTCCCAGCCCGCCACGTTGTTGGCGACGATGTTGTTCGTGAAGCTGACCGAGTTCCAGTTCGCCGGCGTGTTCGGGAAGCTTGTCACGTCCCCGCCATTGACCTGCTGGAACATCACGCCGCCGCCGCTGCCGGCCTCGGCTGCGTTGCCCATGATCAGGTTGGCGTTGATCACGAGGTTCGGTCCCGTGCCGTCGCTCGGAGTGATCGTGTTCGGCGCAGGCACGCAGTCCTGGTCGGTCGTCGCGCCGCAGGTTGGATCGGCATCAGGGGCTCCCATCACCAGCAGACCGCCTCCGTTGGCCGGAATCGTCGGGTTCGTGCTCTGGTTGAAGAGGATCGAGTTGTGCTCGATATCCCCGTTGTAGCTGAACCCCATATGGCCGACCCCGCCGCCGTCACCGGTGCTCAGGTTGCCGCACACCCAGTTGTAGTTGAACCGGTAGAAGTCCGAGCCGGTGCACATGCTGACGCCACCCGCTCCCGCCGGCGTCGCCGAGAACAACTCGTCGCCGGTGGAGGAGTTCGACGTGATCGCATTGTTGTGCATGTTCACGTTCAGGTTGTGGCAGTACGGCAACTGGATACCGGCGATCGTGCTGCTCTGGCAGGAGCCGGGAGCCGCATTGGTGGCGCTGCCCTGCAGATACGAGGGCGGAAACTCGCCCTGGCCCACGTTGATGCCGCCCGACAGCGTGCCTGCGTTGTTGTAGATCCTGTTATTGGCGACCTGCAGGTTGTGGCCCCAGCCATGGATGAAGACGCCGCCGCCGCCCTGTGAACTGTTCGTGATGCCCAGGCCGTCGATGCTCGACGGGTTGCACCAGAAGTTGCTCTTGAACGGATTAGTCGACTGGGACGTTCCGCAATTGCCGGCCGTCAGCAGCGTGGTTCCGGTCGGGAAGCCGCCCAGCAGCGTCGGGTCGTACTGATTGGCTCCGTGGAAGTCCACGCCTTTCGACAGCTCCGTGATGGCGGCTCCTTCCAGGGCACCCATCAGCGCGGGCTCCTGCAGCAGCTCGGCCAGGTTGCCGTTCAAGCTGGCGTCCCAACCGACGGTGGCCTCCAGGGGCAGCCGGTCGACCGCCCCCAGCTGCGCCGGCGGGCAGGTGGCGCCGGTGCCATACGTATCGAACGGATTGCTGGCCGTCACAGGTGAGCCATTGGTGGCCAGGCCGAACAGGCAGTTCACGCGTACGCGCCAGGTCTGGATCTTGCCCGCCGGATGCGGATTGGCGTTGATGATGCTCGAGACCGCCCCGACGCCCTGCAGCCGGACCGGCTTCCACACCAGCAGCATTTCCTGGTGCGTCGCCTGCGCGTGGGTCACGCCGGCCGTCGTGCACGCAACCGTTGCGCCAGTCGTGCTGAAGCACGTCGGGTCGATGATCAGCATGTCGCCCGGCGTGGCGGCATCGATCGCCGCCTGGACGCTGGCGGTGGCGGCCACGTGCGTCGGCGCCTTGCCGCCGATCGTGACTGTGACGGTGTCGATCGACCTGTTGCCGTTGGCTGCCGTGATAACCAGTTCACCGCACTGGGCGGCGCTCTGCCCTTGCTGCGTTCTGGGGCAGTTCGGCACGCCGGTGGGAACGGTACCCGTGATCGTCAGATCGCTCCAGGTGACACCGGTCAAGGGGTGCGCGACGCCGTCGGCGCCGACCAGCGCCACCGTGCCTGCCGTGGTACCGAAGCCGTAGTGCCGGTTCACGAACTTCTGGTTGTACGGAGCGGTGTTTCCAGAGGGGCCGACGTAGCCGTAGTTGTTCACCGTCACGTCGCCGAGCGCCGTGATCGTCAGCGTGCCACCGGCCGCGCCGACATAGGGCCCGATTCCACTGCTGCTGTCGACCTCCTTGATCGCCGGCGTCGCATCCGGGTAGGCGCAGTCGGGGTTGTTGTACTGGGCACCGGCGAACGCCGAAGTCGGCACCACCGGCGTGTCCATGTATTGCGTCTGCCCCGGCATGAACGGGATCTCGTAGCAGAAATCGCTGTAGGCCGAGTTGTACAGCGGATCGGGCGTCGGCCCGGTGCCCGGATCGTTCATGCAGGTGACCATCATCGTGGGCGCGTACCCGGTCGGGTTGGGCGGGTTCACTTCCCAGGTCGAGTAGGTCAGGCCGTTGTAGGCGCCCCAATGGTCAGCGTACAGGCGCGAGATCTCGGTGCCGGTCCAATCCTTGATCGCGACCGGCAGATCGGCCGGCGAGAACTTCTCGCCGAACTGCGGCGAGAACGGATCGAACTCGGACGTGTAATCGTCCGTGATCACGCCGGTGAAGTGGGCTGCGACGTGGGCCGAGGTGTAGATCCAGAACTTCGCCAGCACGGCGCTCTGGTAATCCACCTTCACTTCCTTGCGGTCGCACAGCGGCCGCAACGCTCCGGCGAATGGCGCCACTTCGAGCGACTTCGGGAACAGGCTGATGTAGTCGGGAACGATGCGCTGCTGCCCCACGCACGGCCAGAACGACTCGACGCTTCCGGTGTCGCCCTCGTGGCTCGGCAGGCTCGTGCGGCCGAAAGTCTGGGTCGGGTTCTGCGGGTTGTTGGCGTTGTACAGCGCGCCGATTTCGGCCTGGTCGGGCAGGATGAAGATGCTGGCGAGCGCGCCGAACTGCGTGGTCGCCGGCGCGATGTAGACATCACCGATCAGGATGTTCTTGTCCTCTTCTTTCACCAGCTCATAGCCGGGCGGCACGACCACCTCGACCACGTACTTCCCCGGCGGCAGCATCGCGGAACCAAACCGGAACGCATCCGTCGTGTCGGGATTCGGGATGCAGATCGTGCAGTTCGACCCGGCGATCGTGCCGGCCTTGCCGTTGACACCGCCGGTGCCCGTGGGTTTGCCGCTGGTCGGATCCAGCGCGATCACGCTCGGGAACACGTACATGCCGTCGTACGGCACCGGCTGCAGCTGGTTCCAGTTGTGCATGCCGTCATAGCACTTGAACTGGGAGTTGGCCGGCAGCGCGGTCGCACCGGCCCAGCCGTGCTGGTACACGTCCAGGTAATTCGGCTGGTTGTACAGCGAGAAGAAGAACAGATCGGCGTTGGTGCCGGTGTCCCGGCCCTGGCCCGGGCAGTTCATGTTGGGAAAGCCGTTGGACCGGAATCCCTGGGCCCAATCGTCGAAGCTGCTGGTCTTGGTCGTGTCAACCAGCGTCAACGAGGTGCTGCCGTCCGGCGCGGTCGCCTCCCGGTACAGATTGATGGTCACGCCCGGCACGTCCGGCGTCCAGCTGGTGTGGATCAGCAGCGTCGGATCGTCGAACGGACGCGTCGAGGCGTAGATCACCTCGCCATGGATGCCTCCAGTCTCGAGGGGCGCGAAGGGCTTCTTGCCGAACTCGAGGAACGAGTTCTGCCCGGAAAATCCTTGCCAGCCGTAGGTCGAGCCATAGGGGTGCACGATCGGCGGATCGACGCGGCCGGTCGACCCTCCGTTGCCACCGCGGCTCACCTGCGCAGGGGCGTCGGCGCAGTCCGCAGTTGCGCAATACCAGGCCCCCGGCAGGCGCAGGTTCGTCGGCAGCGCAACCGTTTCGGCCGTATTGGCCTTGTTCGCCGCGATGGTGGACGCGCCGCACGGAGCCGTGGTCGAGGTGCAGGTGCCGTCGGCCGGCCCGCCCGCGTCGTACACCACATGGGTCCCCGTGGTCTTGTAGCGGGTCGTGTCGGTCTCGATCACGTACCAGCTGAACAGCGGAAACACCTCGTTGAAACCGGCATTGCCGAACAGGTCGGTGTTGTTGAAGTTCGAGTAGCTGCCATCGCGGAAACGGATGTTGGTCGCCACCAGTGACAGCCCGGGTTCGATTGGATTGCCCTGGGCGTCGAAGTGCCGCACACCAGTGCCGTTCGCGTCGAAAAAGGTGGAGGTGTAGATATTGGCCTGCCACTGGTTCATCGCGATGTCACCGAGGTTGCAGGTACTACCCGAAGAGCCGTTTCCACAGGCCGAGTTGTTCGCCGAGTTCAGGCGGACCGGGGTCGACAGGCCGTCGACCAGCATGTCGTTCCACTGGTCGAAGACGGTGATTCTCCAGTCGCCATTGGGAAGTCCGGACAGCGAGAAGGTGCCGTCGGCATTGCACTTGGTAAACGCGAAGTCCTCGCCGTCCGCATCACCGAAGCTCACGTAGCACTGGGTGAAGCTGAAGCTGTCGTAGGTGCCGCTGCTGTACAGGCGCTCATCCGGCGTGCGGCTCATCCGCTCCGTCGTCACCTGGCCCGTGATCGTGTTGGTGCAGCCGGTGCCGGTGATGTTGGCGTCGGTGCCGTTGCAGACGTATTGCAGCCGGTCCTTGATGATCTGCGGGTTCGCGAAGCCGATCGACACGTGGTAGCCGGACGGACCGTACTCCTGGAAGAAGCTGGGCTCGCCGACGCGCAGGAACGAGTCGTGGGCCTTCTGGCCATCCAGCGTGTTGGTCTGCAGCCATTCCTCGCCTCGGGCGATCCGGTCCGCCGCGGGGGTCGCCACGACGCCGTACCGTCCGGGCATCAGGTTGGCCACGACCGCCTGGCCCGCGATCGGCGACAGCGTCGCGCCGTCGCTCTCGTACTTCGGACAGGTCACGATCTCGCCCGTGATGCCCTGCTGGCTTGCATCGCCGTTGAGCACGTTATTGGTGATCATCGGCGAGATCGGGCAGGCGTCCAGGCCGGTTGCCGGATCGATGGTCCCCGCCAGCGAGTTCGACAGCGGGTAGTTGAACATGTCGTAGCTCATCTGACCGGTCGCGTCGCCGGTGCCGCCGGCGTCGTCGAACAGCTTGATGTTGAAACCGCCCAGGCCGGGCTCGACCGGCGACAGCACGTCGATGCCGCCGCCGCCGTCATGCTCGCCGTTCAGCGGGAAGTCGTCCTCGAACACGAATACCGCCAGCTTGGCTGGGGGCAGCGGGGTAGCGACCGCGTACACGGTCACGGGCGTGAAGGTGCCGCTCGTGGCGGTGCAGGCCACCGTTCCAGCCGCTGGAGTGCAACTGATCGGGGCACCCCCCATTCCGTGACCGGTGGCGCCGCCCTCGAACGGGTTGGCCGCGTCGCCCGGGAAGACGGTAATGTAGTAGCGCTTGGTCGGATCCAGGTGGACGCTGTTCGGACTCGTCACCGTCTGCTGGGTTGCATTGGTCCGGCACACGCCGTTGCCGATGTCGCAGACTGCGGCAACACCGAGCAGTTTCTGGCCCGATTCACACGACAGCTGCCCGGTACAGCCGGCCGCTATCAGCGGCATGTAGCTGGTGTGGAAATTGGTGCCGAAGGTCGGCACGATGCCTTGGGGCGAGCTCGGGCAGCCCACCGGCGGCGGATTCGCCGTGCAGGCGGGATTCACATAAAAGGTGCGGTCTTCCTCGATGATCCAGCGGTAGTCGGTGAGGGCGCTCGTTGCGCCGGTAACACCGTTCTTTCCAAGCACCGTCACCGTAAAGCCGGGCGTGGCCGCCGGGAAATTCAGCGTCACCGTGGCGGTCGTGGAACTGACGGTACCCTGGGAATTTTTCGCAGCGTACGAGAAGGTGCAGGTCGCCGCGGTCGTGCCAGCCGGCGCGGTCGCATTGAAACCGCCGTTGGAATCCACGCTGACGGTGGCCGAGCCGCTGCGCCCCGTGCAGGGCGCGCTCGGCGCCAGGGGCGCCGTGGCCGTCGCACCGTTGACGCTCAGCGGATAACCGGCGGCGTCAACGTCGTTGCCCAGGATGCCCGGCACCTTGATGCTCAGGCTCGTCGTCGTCGTCGCAGTGTAGGAATCCGCGTTGACCGTGATACCGCTACCTGCCTCGACCGGCGCCAGATTCAGATTCACGGTCGCGCAGGCGGCCCCTGACGTTGTGCCGTTGCCGCAATAGGTGAAGGTCGCCGCGGTCGTACCCGTATAGGTAAAGGTTCCGTTCGCATTCAGCGTCAGGCCGGCCGGCGCGGTTCCAACGACCGTGACGCCGTAGACATTGGTGTCGTTGGCAAGGACGCCTTGCGCCGGATCCGATACGACCAGCGTCTTGCCCGCAACCACACCAGGAAGCGGCGTGCACGGCGTCGGCGTGCAGGTTCCATAGGTATCGGCGCGCGCGACGGCCGCTGCCAGACTCGGGCTGGCCGGCAGCGTGGCGCCATTGATGCCGAGGTAGGCGAGCATGCCGGCATCGCGATCGATCGCATTGCCTGACAGGCTCAGCTCGCGGTCGAAGATCGGAAGCGCGGCGCTGGCGGCGGCCGGCGCGTTGATCGCCACATCGTACGTCTTGCCGGCGGCCATGAACACCTCGCTCTGAATGCGAGGAACGCCGGGCAGCGGGTTGCCGTCTTCGGCCATCATCGTCAAGCCGGGAACGGCGGTCACCGTGGTGCCGCTCGTGCTGTTGGTCAGCGCCCCGACGATCGAAGGAACGTGCATGCGCAGGCCGGCATTGACCATCCGAACCAGCGCGGTTCCGGTCGCCGGCGCCGCAGCCGTGCCCGTGGTCGCCGCGAACAAAGAAGTGGCGCCGTGCGTCTTGTCGAACGCCACGCCGTTGATCAGGTAGTACAGCGGCGTGTAATTGACGGCCGGCGGATAGCAGTTGCCGGAGTTGACTGAAGCGGGATTTCCGCAGCCGCCGGGCTGGCCCGACCAGACGGTGGTCTCGCTGAAGCCGGTCAGGCCGACCGCTTTGGCAACGGCTGCGTTCTGTACCGGGTCGATCTCACTCATCAGCACCGCGATGTCGGTGCCGTAGGGCACCGCGCACGCGGCCGTGGGCGTCGCGCCCGGATAGGCGCAACCGGCGGTGGTGGTTGGAGCCGTCGTCACCACCAGCATGCCGTACAGTCCCATCGGCCCCTGGATCGAGGGGTGGGTGCCGGACTCGATCAAGTAGGTGCCCGGCTTCAGGTTGGTCCAGGTCAGAGCCACGGGCGTCGTTCCCGCCGGCACTTCGGTGCCGAACGACTGCACACGCGCGCCCTGGGTCGGGGGTGTTCCGCCCGTCACCGTGCTGTTGACGATGGGCCACGTGGCGGTCGACTGGGCGGAGGTGTGGTCCGGGCTCGCGGTGCAGGTCGTGCCGGCCGTGCAGCCCGAGCCGACCGTTCCCAGCCCGCCGCCCAACTGGCCCACGATAACGAGCGAGGTCGGGATGGGATTGCCGTTGAAGGTCAGGCTGTTGGTCAGGTTGATCGTCAGGCTGGTGCCGGTGCTCACATAGGGCACCGTGATCACCACCGGAGACCAGCCGGCCAGCGTCGTCGCCGTAGCCGCCGGAGCGTTCGGATTCAACGCAGCACAGGTTGCGTTCGCGGCCCCCGCGCCGCAGCTGTAGCCCCACATGGGGACAGCCGAGCCGTCGGGCAGGTAGGCCGTGGCCGGCCCCGCGGTCAGATTGACCGACTGCGCATACGCCGCGCCGCTGACGAGCAGTAGAACGGAAGCCGCCAGTCCCGACTTGATCAGGGCCGACTTGATGGTGTTGGGTCGCATTGAGTGCTCCTCGTCCTAGTTCGACTCGTCGATCTGGAATTCGCGTGAATCGACAAGCATCATCATCAGCATGCCGCCGGGGAATATGTTGTTGGTGGTGATCTCGCGCTCGTTATGCGAGTGCCACATGAAGGCGAAGCCCGCCTCGCCGGTCGGCGAGTTGGCGATCGTGCCCGAGGGCGGCGTCGTTCCCGTCGGGCCGGTGGCACGCACCGTCGCATCCGGCCCAAGGTAAGGGCTGCCGCCGTACCAGGCGCCGTTCGTGAACAGGTTCGGATCCGGCAGCGTCACCGGACCGCCGCCGGCGACGTCGCCGAACGGAAGCGCCTGCATCGGCTTGTCGTGGTCCTGGCACCATTCGTAGTAGTTCAGCGCGGTCACCGCGCTGTTGTATCCATTGGCGTCCGGAGTGCAGGGCAGATTGGCCAGCGGGTCGGTCGAGCCCGGCTTGTGCCCGTACGCATCCCAGTTCAGGCCCTTACCGGTCCACTGGAAGATCCCGTCCATCGCAAGACCCGGGGTCGTGGTGGTCGTGAACAGCAGCGGGCCGGCCAGATTGGCCTCGCCGGCCGCGGTCGAGGCCAGCAGCAGGTTGCCGTCGCGTCCCAGGATCCGCACGTGGTTGCCGTGCTCGTGGAACGGATGCTGCCAGCGTCCCTGGCCGATGATCCGCAGCAGCACCAGCTCGCCCGGATGCATGTGCGGGTTGCCGTTGTACGGCTGGTGCGGATACTGGGTCGCATAGTTCGGATCCATGTCGTCCGGCATCGAGCGGCCGTTGATCATGAAATAGCCGGGGTGGTAGGGCTCGGTGGGCACTTCCAGGCTGCATCCCGCCGCGCCGGCCGCGCACCCGCTCCTGGCCGTGACCTGCGCCAGCGCCGTCTCATGGATGTTCTGATCCATTTCCGAGAACTGGAACAGGTACTCGCGGTCGTAGCAGCTCCTCGGGTTGTCGTAGGCGGAGGAGGCCAGACGAAAGTCGGCCTCGGCGCTGTTGCCCGGAGCCACGTAATGCGCGACCGCGCCGGAATGGCAGCCGGGGCCGGTTTGAGCCGTCGCCGGCAGCACGATGATCGCGCCGTAAAGACCCATCTCGACCTGCAGGTCACCCTGGGTGCCGCTGTAGTAGGCGCGCGTGCCGGGCGAATTCGCAACGAGGTGGTAGGTGACCGGGCTGCTCTGTGTCGCCTCCGTCGTCAGCAGGCCAACTGCGCCGCCCGTCGGGGCCGAGGTCATGGCCAGGCCCGGAAACAGGATCGATGTGTTTCCGGCGGCGGCGGGAAGGCCGTTGTTCAGGGTGACCGTGAAGGCCACGCCTTCGGTCACGATCAGCGTCGGACCGGGGATCTGCATCGACCCGTTGCACAACGTGAGCGGCGCCGGGATCGTCGACGGAGCGGCACTGCCATTGTCGGCGGTGCAGGCATATCCCCACGAATAGACCGACTGTCCGTCGGGCTGTGTGATGTAGTCCGGCTTCGCGGTGAGGGTGAAGCTCGTTCCTTTGATCCCGGGCGCGGCGGCCTGCGCAGCCGCTGCCAGCAACAGCGCCGCCGTCGCCGTCCCAACACAGAGCAGTCGCGGAAGGAGTCGCTTCATCGAAGTCGCCGTTTTCGTGTTCATCGCGCTCATTGCTGCCCCTTAATTGACATGGACCTCTGTCATCAGACCGCCGAAGTTCTCGGCGTCGTTCGACAGGTGATCGAGGTTCGGCGTGTAGAGGAAATAGCTGCCCGTGGCCATCGTGGTCGCGCAGGAAGAAGCGGGGTTCCCCGGAGTCGACCGGACGGCACACGTATCCAGGATCACGTCCAGCGACTCTCCGCCGGCCAGCGTGATCGAGTTGGTCGTGTAGTACAGGTTGTTGCCGGCCTGGTCGCGCAGCAGCTTGGCGTTGTAGCCGACCACCTGCATCGGGATGCCGAGCGAGGCCAGCGTCTGGTACTCGGTCACATCCAGGTCGGAGATCCGCAGCAACGCCCGCTGGCCGGCCGTGATGTTGATGACGGAGGGCAGCGGCTGCGAAAAGTGGTTGGTGCCGTCGGCGGCGACCGTCTGCAGCGGGCCCGCCGTGACCGTGTCGGGGTAGCTGCGGCCGTTCAGCAGGAAGTACTTGTCCTTCATGTCGGAGAAGCCCTCCGGGTTGAACGTCATGCCGACGAAGTGGAAGTTCGGATCGAAGCCGTGGATCTGGATCGGGTACTCGACGTCGTAGATGGTCGAGCCGTCGCCGTCGTTGTAGGCGTACTTGCCGCCGCCGGTTGCGGTGGTCGCGACGGCAGGAACCGGATTGCTGCACAGCAGATCCGGGGTGGTCGCGACGGCCGGGGTGGCGCCATCACTGGGTCGCCGGCAGGCCGTCCTCAGATCGGTCTGCTGCGTGAGCAGAGCGGCGCCCAGCGTCGTGGTCGAAGGGACCCGGTTCTGACGCGGACGCACATACAGCTGCCCCACCATCCCCATTTGCAGGTGCTCGGGCGGCGTGATGTGGCAGTGCCAGAAATAGGTGCCGGCGTCCGGCGCCAGGTAGTAGTACGTGAAACTGGCGCCGATGTTGATCGCGACCGACGCATCCGGCACGCCGTCGTAGAACGCGGAGGCATTCGGATAGCCGTGGAAGTGGACCGTGTGCTGCTCGAACAGGTCCGGCCGCATGATCATCCCGACGTTGGTCAGCGTCAGGAAGAATTCGTCGTCCTCGTCGATGGCCATCATCGGCGCGGGGATGTTGCCGTTCATCACGCCCACATCCAGGATCGGACGCGGATCCACGTGTCCGTCGATTCGCGCCGCCAGCGCCGCGGTGGCCGTCGTCGACTCGGTGATCTCGCCCTGTCCTGCGGCGGCCGCGTCGGTGTACGTGAACGCAAGGTTGGCCGCGAAAAACGGGTTGACCGCAGTGGCCGCGGTCACCGCGAACGTGCCGTCATAGGGGGTGCCGGTCCCGCCGATGGTGACCATGTCGCCGACCTTCACGCCCAGAGGCGCATTGGCGACCACCCTCACCGTGCTCCCGCTGACGCTGATGTCGTAAATCGTCACCAGGTTCGGGATGTCCATCGCCAGTCCGACGGCGCCGTTGTACGGGTTGCCGCCGGCATCCAGCAGGGCACCCAGGCCCGTGGTGGCAGGATCTCCGGGCGCCAGATACACGCCAGTCGGAAGCAGCGTGTTGAAGACGCTCGGAACCTCGGTGCCCGGCAGGCCGTTGGCGATATCCGTGAGTCCGGACAGAGGTCCGAACGAGAACATGTACGTCTGCGTGCCGTCGCCCATCGTCGCGTAGCCATCGCCGCCCGAGATCTGCTGGCACTTGATGGCGCCGTTCGTATTCGCGGGCGTCGACGGATATCCGCTGGTGCCGGTGTAAGTGGGGCCGATATAGGGCGGCTCTGCATCGGGAGCCGACGGGTGTGTGACGGTGCTGGTGGGGCACTGCACCCGGAAGCTTTGGGCGCCCACCAGCGACGCGGACACGCACAGCACGGATCCAACGAGCAGGCGGCTAAAGTGAATGGAACTCAACATGTGTCCTCCGTCCTTTTTGCGGGCGCACGTCGCCCACGTGTCCCTATCAAGAAACCATCGCGCTTGTTCGGGACGTTCTTTCTTTGGTCTCGGCATCAAATGACGCAAACGCGCGAGCCCACGCACTATGCGGCCCTCGCGGATTTGGCGATGTCAGACGATTCCTAATCGGTGTCGGAAATAAGTCTCGTTGGAGCGGTAGGGCGTGACAGGGGGGCAGGGGGGTGGGCACCCCAAGCCTCGAGCCGGTCACGCCTGAGCGCGACATGGAGTGGGGCAGAGCTGGAAGCTGCGGCCTGATCGCGTCGGCGACAGAACGGGCGCGCAGCCGACCACCGATATGCGGCGACGGGCAGGCCGGGCCTCAGGGCCGGGCGGGGCGGAGCTTGAGAACGCGCCTCAGGTCTTGGCGGTTGCGGAAGCGCCCGCGAACTCGCGCAACCGGATCGCGGCTTCGTGCATGACCAGGGAATCGAGCGCGTGAACGAGGTCGGGCGCGGTCCGCTTGGAGCCCGGCGCAGAGTAGCGGTCGAGCGTTTCCTTCAGTTGAACCAGGATGCGACGGTGATCGTCCCGATGCGGCGCGGCGCCGGCTGCGGAGATCTTGTCCAGCATCGATTCAATCAGGGAAAAGTAGGCGTCCGAACACGGAAGGATCGCTTTCAGGACACGAAGCGCCTCCTGCAACCCATGCGGCCGGGCGACAGCGCGCCGGAAATCGCCGATCAGCCCAAATACCCGCCGTCGATGTTCGGCCAGGCTGGCATATTCGGTTGCCGGGGTCCTGAGGTCGACATCGACAAAAAAACCGGACGGCAATTGGACGTGCATGTCCATTTACAGCGCCCCTCGGATGACGATCGCGACACTCGCGTTGCAACCGTCGAGGTATTTGATCCAGCCGAGACGCAAATGGGCATAGCCATCCCGGTGCCGATCATCGTAAGCGACCGAAGAGCGTCGTACAGTAAGAGGCTTCCGAACCTCGTGTAGGAAAGAACGAGATGGAGGGGTACGGCCCCCGGGCGGAGCTTCCCGACCTCGGGTGAAGTACTGGGCGCCTGCGGCCAAGCGCCGCGGCGCGCAGGCGTGGACGTAACGGCCTAGTGACCGCCGAGTTTGTGCTCGATGGCGTAGCGCACCAGTTCGCCCTGGTGCCGCAGGCCCATCTTCTTCAGCAGGCGCGTCTTGTGGGTGCTGACCGTCTTCACACTGAGCGACAGTTCGCGCGCAATGCGCGTGGTGGTCTGACACTGCACCAGCAATTCGAAGATGCGGAACTCCCGATCCGACAGAGTTGCGTGTGGCGGCGCATCGGAGTCGCTGCGCGTGAATCTGAGCATCAGGTTTTCGGAAACGGAAGGGCACACATAGCTTCGGCCGCTGGCGATCCGCCGTATGGCCGACACCAGTTCGTCGGACGTCACAGCCTTCGTCATGTACCCCAGCGCGCCGGAGCGCAACGCACGGGTCGCGTACTCGCTGTCCTCGTGCATCGTCAGAACCAGGATCGCGACGGCCGGGTTGGCCACTTTGATGTGCGATATCAGGTCGATCCCGTCGCGGCCCGGCATCGACAGATCCGCCACGACGACGTTGACCTCGGTCGTTCGCAGCATCTCGAGCGCCTGTGAATAGCTGCCGGCCTCCGCGACGACCTTCAGATCCGGGGCGCCGGTCAACAACCCTTTGAGGCCTTGGCGGAACAGCGCGTGGTCGTCGACGAGCAGGAGTCGGATCATGGTCCCTTTGATATGTACCGTTAATGCGTTCAGGGTGCCGTGCACCGCGGAGTGTACGGGTAAGACCCCACCGGCCAGTTAGTGGTAATTACCCCCAGTATCGGGCATCTCAGTCCGAAAATCTCTTAAGAATCCGGGTTGTCAGTTAACATAATGCACATTATGCGAAATCAAATCTACGTAGCGGGTCTCACCGGGGAGCCCGCACTCGTACGCTCGCCTCTGCCACCGCCGCAGGGAATTCGTGCAGCGTGGCGATCACGTGGAACGGGCCACTCCCGGCCGTGGGCGCCTGATACACCGCCGTGTAGCTGCCGTCGTCCTGGCGCTTGGGCGCCGGCGCGATCGTTCCCCCGGCCGTTCCCTCGCGGATCGACCAGTTCACTGAAAACAGGATTGCCTCTCCGCCGGACGCGCGGGCAGTGAACTGCACGCGCGAGCCGGGAGCGACTTCGATCGTGGCTGGCGCAAGGGCGAGCCGCGGTTGCGGCACCCTCGGCCGTTGCGGCAGCCCCGAACCCGGTTCGGTCCCAGGCGGCTGAGTTTCGCCGGCAACGCCACTCCTCGGCGCCAGCAGCGCAGCCAGCAAGAAACCGGCAGCCTGCACGACGAACTTGCGTCGCGCCGGCAGGCTGCCGAAGGGCACGGCTCGGCTTACTGCACGGTCAAGGTGACGTCGTCGATCACGAACGACGTCGCGAGCGACGCATCCTCCCTGCCGATGAACCTGATCTGCACCGTTTGCCCGATCCAGGCATTCATGTTCAGGCTATGCAACGCATAACCCGACGCCGCATTCGCGTTGGAGTAAGTCGCCAGCGTCGCCAGTACGGAACCGGAACTGTTGAGCACCTGGACCCTCAATGTGTCGTAAGGCGTCGTGCCGACTTCCTGCGTATCGATGTGCAGGTAGAAGGCCAGTGTGGCACTCGTCTTGCCGGCCGGGATCGACACCTTCTGCGTGGCGGTGTCGGTGTGCGTGAAGCCGTAGCCGTCCAGCCAGGCAAACCACGAGCCGCTGTGCGCGGTCTCGCCCGCGCAGGTGCTATCGCTGCACAGTACTCCCGCCGTCAGTATCCACGGCGCAGCGGACCCGGTTTCGAAGCCCCCGTTGACGATCAGCTGCGTACTCGTGCCTGCGCTCACGGTGATACTCGCGGTCTTGGTGCTGGACGCGTTGCTGACGCTGTCCGTGACGGTCTCGCTGACGCTGTAGGTGCCGCCACTGGCATACGTGTGGCTGGGGTCCGCCGCGGTCGAGGTGGTGCCGTCGCCGAAGTTCCAGCTGTGCCGGCCGATCGAGCCGCCGCTGTCGGTGGAGGTATCGGTAAAGCTGACGGTCAGCCCGCTGATCGTGTAAGTGAAGTTTGCAGCAGGCGTGCCGCCGCTCGCACTGACCGTGACGGAGCTCGTCTTGGAGCTGGAAGCGCCGCTACCGCTGTCGGTGACGGTTTCGGTGACCGAATAGGTTCCGCCCGCCGTGTAAGTGTGGCTGGGATTGGCAGCGGTCGATGTGCCACCATCACCGAAGGTCCACGCATGACTGCCGATGGTGCCGCCCGCATCCGTGGAGGTGTCGGTGAATGCGACCGTCAGGCCGCTGGCACTGTAAGTGAAATTCGCAGTCGGCGTTCCGCCGCTGCCGCTCACGATCGGGTGTGAAATATCGCAGCGGTTGGTGTCGTTCGACCAGGTGCTCTGCATCGCGAACGAACCGGTCGAGAAGGTCACCAAGGCCGCAGCGCCCTGGCCGGAGCTGATCCAGGCGCATTCGTCCCCATTCTCCTGTCCGGTGAACGAAGAGCCGGTGTTGTTGACCCATCCGCCCGCCGGGTTCTGGTCGGTAAGGGTCTCGGCGTACTCGTGACCCCCCACGATGGAAAACCCATCGAGCGAGTTGCTGACGAAGTTCGCTCCGCAACTGGCACCCAGGTCGGCCACATAGGGCATGTTCGTGAGTGCGATGTCGCCGTACGGGGAAGGTGCCGCACCACCCGTTAGCGTGGTGTCGCCGTTGTAGTCATGCCAGGCGCAGAAGCCTCCGCCCGGGGTGTTGAAGCCATCGGGGTGGGTGCCCGTCGGCGACAGGATCACGTACTGCGCATAGCGGTTCGAAGCCTGCGTTGTATTACCGAAATGCCCCGCCGCCCTCACCGCTTCGGCCGCCAGCTGATTGCCCGACGCCTGCGACGGCGCGGCGGCCGAATTGTCATACCAGATGCCGGCCAGGGCGCCGTTCGGGTAGCCCACGTGCGGCGCCCCGCTCGGACAGGACGTGGCGCCGACCGCGACTTGCGACCCGTCGCAATACTGAGTCATCACCCCCGACCAGAGTTCGCCGTTGGTACCCAGACCCTTGATCCAGGCCTGGATGTATGGCGCAGCGTTGCTCGGGTCGCCCGTGAATGTCGCGTAGCCGCTGGAGTTCGTGCCCTCCGTGCCCCATTGCGTACCCCAGAACACCAGGTACACCCTGGGCGAGCCGCTGGTCACGCCGATCGAATCGACGCCGCCCCCGAAGCTCAGCGTCTCCGGGCCCGTCGCGGCAGCGACTGCCGGCTGCGTCGCGCTACCACTGCCACGCTCTTTATGTTCCGCATCGGCCGGCCGCACCACCCCGGGGTGGGCCGCTGCCCAGACTTTCATGCTCTCGTGCGTTTCCCGCGTCGGCACGACGCCATGTCGGTAGGGATGACCGTAGCGGGGCGAATGCGGATTGAGGGCATCCGTGGCGTTGCCGGCTTCCTTGGCGACAGCGATACCGACGAATGCAAGAGAGACAAAGCTGAGAAGGGCAAATCGGCAGGCATGCATGCGTGGCTCCTCTCCTGGTTCCAGAAAATTTTCACTTGCAGCCCGATAGATTTACCAAAATAAATCCGACACGCCATACCCCTTCATAGGCAATCCATTCGATTTCCGACCATCACATTCGGCGTGGTCTTTGAAGCGGGGCCTGATGCGAATCGCGGCGCAGCGCGCCGAAACGGGGATCGAGTCTTCGCTTCTTGGCCTTGGCCCCGAATTCATGCATCGGGGAAAAGCAGGCTGAGGCGGGTGAAACCCTCGCGACCACCGCGGCCGGGACGAGGCGGCTGCGTACCTGGACGCCGGCTTCCGCCAGGCGATCGCTGACGCGGCACGCCGCAGCATGAGGCCTTCAAATCAAGTGCTTGCGCCAGATCCCGCGTGACTGGCGATGCTTCCCATTGCCGCTTTTCACGGCCTCGTCCGTCATATCTAATGGGGAATCGCGGATCGGCACCAGACGCGAGAATCGGATGGCGGCACATATGAAGCCGGGGGACCGAGCAGTTCTGGACAGCGGCGGTGAGTCCGCGACGCCCGATCTGACGCCGGCAGAGTACCGAGCTACGGTCAAGCAGCTCTTTCACGAACACAACCGCGCCCTGGTGAACTTTCTGCTGACCCGTGTACGAAGCAAACCAGAGGCCATGGACCTGGCTCAGGATGCGTACGTGCGCCTGTTGCAGCTCGATCATCCGGGCGCGATCGGCTTTCTTCGCGGCTATCTGTTCCGAATTGCAGCCAACCTGTCGGTCGACAGTGTCCGGGCGCGCATCCCACGCGAGCGGGCCGCGGTCGAGCTGTTCGAAGAGCTCGGAGACTCTGACGAAATCGAGCATCGCGCGATCCTGCACGAGGAATTCGACATTGTGTGCGCCGCGCTCAAGCAGCTTCCGCCCAAGTGCCAGAGGGCTTTCCTTCTGAATGTCGTCGAGGGCTACAGCCACACCGAAACGGCCCGGGCTGTCGGCTGTAACGAGCGCATGGTGCGCTACCACATCAGTCGGGCGCTGGCGCATTGTCGGAAGGCACTGGCCCAGTTTTCCAAGCACATGGAGCTTCCCAACGATGACGCTGATTGCTGAGAGCCAGGCACGAGAGGACGCGCGCCGTAAGGCCGCAGCAGACTGGCTGCAGCGCCTCGACGACCCTGCCCTCCCGGAGGCGGACCTGCAGGCCTGGCTGCACTGGCACGGGCAATCCGAGCAGAATCGGAAGGCATTCGAGGAGATTCAGACGCTGTACCGCCAGCTGCGCGATCTTCCGGGGGATTACCGGCGGGAGCTTCGGCAGCGTTTTGGTCATACGGATGCGTTGTACCGACGGCCATGGCTGAACGTGTGGGCTCTGGCGGCAACGGTCTTGCTCACCGTCGCAGCCGCGGGCGGGGCCTGGTGGTGGCAGGTCTCGGATCCTTCCGCGGTTGCCTACGAAGCCCCGCGGGACCGACACCGCACGATCAAGCTCGCCGACGGTTCTGCGTTGGTGTTGGCCCGGGATTCCCTCGCCTTGGTGAAATTCACACGCCACGTGCGATCGCTGACCATCGAACGCGGCGAGGCGTACTTCGAGGTGCACCATGACCCCGCCAGGCCGTTCGAGGTTCAGGCCGCGGCCGTTCATGTAACCGCGGTCGGCACGGCTTTCAACGTGGCGCGCACGAGCGCTCGGGTGACGGTCACCGTGGCCGAGGGCGCCGTCGATGTCGTGCAGCTGGCGAGCCCGAGCGGCGCCGAAAACTCATCGTCCCGGCCGGCGCTCTTGCAGCATCGACATCTCAATACCGGCGAACGCCTCGTGCTGGGCGACGACCTCGCCCAATCCGACCCGACCCAAAGTGGTGCAGAGCTCGCCTGGAAAAACGACCAGCTTCAGTTTGTCGATGCACCATTGTCTCAAGTCGTACGGGCGGTTGGCCCTTACGCGCGACGCCAGGTGATGATCGACGACCCCCGCGTTGCCGACCTGACCTACTCGGGCACCGTATTTCGCGATCGTGTGGACGAGTGGACCACGGCATTGCCGGCAATCTTCCCGATCCGGACCGTCACCCTCAGCGACGGCAGCGTGGCGCTGGTCCTGGCGAGAGAAGCCAGCACGGTCAAGTAGGCGGCCGCCGCGCCTTACCCGGGGCTCTTCATTGCCGCTTTTTCGCCGCTGATCCGTCTTAGGCGTGTTGCGTCTGCGTGCGGGAGCACTGGCGCAGCGGTAGTCCAATACACCGCCGGAGAGGGACCGATGAGGACGCTGCTGAGGCTCGATTCACGGTTTCGGATTGGAGCGCTTCTCCTTGGGACGGTCGTCCCTCTTGTCGTGCCAGCGGTCGCGTGCGCGGTCGATCTGGGCCATCGGGTCGTGTTCGACATCGCGCCACAGAATCTGGCTTCGGCATTGATCGATTTTTCCCGCCAGGCGGACCTGCAGGTGATGTCCGCCGGCCCGGACCTGAAAGACCGCCGCGCCCCCGGCGTGCGTGGGAGCTACGCCGTCGGCAAGGCGCTCGATCTGCTTCTGGCCGGCAGCGGACTGAGCTACAAGGCCGCCGGACCGAGCACGGTTGCCGTGGTCGCGGCGGCGACCGCAGCAGTCGACCCTCCGGCCGAAGCGCAGGCTCAAACGGACCAGAGCGCACCGTTCGAAAAGATCGAGGTGACCGGCTCGCATATCAAGCGCTCGGAGGCGGAGACGGTCGAGAACGTTCAGATCATCACCGGGCAGCAGATCCAGCAGAGCGGACAGGAGACGGTGGCCGACTTCCTGCGCACCATATCTTCCACGTTCGGCAACAACAGCAACGAATCCTTTTCCAACAGCTTCGCGCCGGGCGCCGCCATGATCGGACTGCGCGGTCTGTCGCAGAAAGACACGCTGGTCCTGCTGAACGGCAGGCGCATCACGAACTACGGCTTGTTCCTGAACCTGTCGGATTCGTTCGTGGACCTGAACGTGCTTCCACTGACTGCAATCGACCGGGTCGAAGTCCTGAAGAGCGGCGGCTCGGCCATCTACGGCTCCGACGCGATCGCCGGAGTGGTGAACATCATCCTGAAGCAGAAGAGCACCGAGAAGACCGTGGAAGCCGGAGGGCGCGTGACCACGGAAGGCGGCGCCGCTTCCTACGAGGCGAGCGCCCTGCTGGGGTTCGGCGACTTCAAGGCCGACAATTACAACGTCGTTGTGTCCGTGGGCGCCTTCAAGCGAAACCAGCTCCTGTTTTCGCAGCGCGACTATACGAAGTCTCTGGACTTCCGCAAGCAGCCGGACGGCATCTTCGGCTATCGCCCGAGCAACCAGTACACCGCCGTACACGAGCCCTTTCCGACCTGTGGCACCAACGGGCTGCCGGGACAACCGGTCCTCAGCGGTGGCTCGATCGGCCCTGGCTGCTATTACAACAATGCCAACCAGCTGCCGCTTCTGCCGGCGACCGATCGGGGCAACGTGACGGCCACCGGCAACCTGCGCCTGAACGCCGACTGGACAGCCTTCGGTGATGTGTTTTTTTCCACCATCAAGACGACCTCGACGTTCCCGTCGGCTAATTTTCGCCCTGGTGCCTGGGTGTTCAATCCCGCCACCGGAGGCGTTACGTCGATTCCCAACAAGCTGCTGGCCACCGATCCTTCCGCGCTCGGCAACGCGATCACGCCGATCTTCTTCGACTTCCAGACCGTGGGACCGCGCAATGAAGACACCCTCTCCAATACTTACCGGGTGACCGCCGGCGTGAAGGGCACCTGGTTGAACTGGGATTGGGAGGGTGCGTACGGGCACTCGGAAAACAACGTGGCGTCGGAACAAATGAACGGCGTCAACGCGCAAGTTCTGATGTCGGATCTCGCGGCAGGCGCGGCCGACCCCTACAATTTCCTGAACCCGCTGTCCACGCCCGCTGCGACCAAGGCTTTGCGTGTCGGTTACGGATACACCGGCCTCGCCAAGCTCGATACCTTTGGCTTCAAAGGCAGCGGGGGGATCTTCGATCTACCGGCCGGCATGGCAATTGCTGCCGCCGGGCTGGAGCTGCGGCACGAGTCGGCCGACGAGGAGCCATCCGCCAGCCTTTCCGAGGGCTTGGTTCTGAATACGGGCGTCACCCGGGCCAATGCCAGCCGCACCGTGACCGCCGGGTTTCTGGAGTTCGATCTGCCGGTGGTCGAGACGCTCGAAGCCGACCTGGCCGCCCGCGAGGAGCATTACACGATCGCTGGCAGCAACTTCTCGCCGCAGGCGACGCTGCGGTGGCAGCCGGTGCGCGAATTCACGCTCCGAGCGGTCGCTTCCAAAGGGTTCCGGGCGCCGAGCCTGGCGGAGGGCAGCAACAGCACGTCCCTGGCGAATCAGACGGCAAGCGATCCTATGGACCCGCTGCACCGGCCAAGCGAGGCCGTGGGCTTCATCACGGGCGGAAATCCGAAACTGAACCCGGAGACTTCCAAGAATCTCGACCTGGGATTCGTCGTTTCGCCGCTCAACAATGTCAACTTTTCGGTGGACTATTACAGCATCTGGCTGTACTCGGTGATCGCCCCGAACGGCAGCGCCCAATCGATCATCAACAACCCCTCGCCCCCTCCCGGCTCTCTGGTTCGCGATTCCACCGGTGCCGTGGTCTACGCAAAAGGACTTTATACAAATCTTTATAAGATCCGCACCGACGGCGTCGACTTCGAAGGCGACGTCAGCTTCCTGCTGCCCGATGCATCGAGACTCAAGTTCACCCTCGACGCAACCTACGTTCCCACGTTTCTGGTGTTCTGCGGCAGCGCATGTGCCGGCCCGCCGGTCCCCTGGCAGAACTATGCTGGCAGCAACGGTTGGGACTTTGCGTCCCCGATCAGCGGCGGCAATGCCGTTCCCCGCTGGAAAGGCCTGCTTGCCGCGGCGTGGCACAACACCCAATGGTCCGCGGAGGTGGTCGGTCATTTTGTGGACCGCTATACGAACATCTTCTCCCAGCCTGTCTTCGGCGGCTTGCTGTCGCAGCAGTCGGTTTCCCCGTATGCATCCGTCGATCTGGACGGCCAGTACCGATGGAGGAGCTGGAAGGTGTCGCTGTCGATCATCAACGTGACCGACAACAAACCGCCCTACGACAGTTCCGCTTTGCGCTTCGGTACGTTTGCTCCCCCGGTTGCCCAGCCATTCGATATCGGACTGTATGACGCCCTGGGGCGCATGATCGATTTGCACCTCTCGTACACTTTTTGACGGCTATAGAATCGTTAAAGTTCAATGTTATATGAGCACAATTGAATGTGAAATCTAAAGAGTTGCCGGACACTCCACCGGGGCTTCCACTGCCCTGCTGTGGCGGTCTTCAGATCATCCGCGGGCGCCTCGACAACTTAGTCGGTTACCCGGGTCTGGTCCGTTATCCAGTTCACTTCCCAGGTCCTGCCTCCGTCATCGGAGAAGGACTGTTCGAAATGCGGCGAAGTCGTGTTCATCTCCGTCCAGGCATATCGAACCAGGATGCCCTTGCCGTTGATCGTATCCTGGGCCAAAAATTCACCGCGCCCGTTCCTGAATTGGCCGATTTGGGGTACATCGATGATGCCGTTCTTGCTGTTCGCCCAATACAGCCTCCACTGGTGTGATTGCGGATCGTAGGTGCGCAGGGTAAGACCTTCGATGTGTCCGGTCGGACCATCGAGCTCGATCGTGTCCAACTGGGCGCGGCCGTCCCAGACCTTGAAGCAGGCTCCAGTGCCGTCCAATTCGACCCAGGTGTTGGAACCGGTAAGGGGAAGCAGGCGGCGCTTCAGGTGATATTTCCAGCGGCCAACGAGCGGATCAAAATCGTGCTGGCCATCCCGTTCCACGGAGCCTGGTTGCGCACCTGCTTTCGATGCGTCTGAATTCTGCTGCGCAAGTCCCGCGCCAATGTGCGCGACGAAGAGCAAGCTGCCCGCGAGGAGATGAGTCAATAAACGTCTGATCGCGTTCATGGTGTCCTCCGTGTGGTCGTGGCGTTCTGCTGTGGGGGTCCGGCATCAACGCAGTTTGCCGGGCAATACCTGCCAGCCAACGGCAGTATTTATCCGACCATCCTGTCTGCCAAGCGCGTCAGCCTCCGCTCAGTGCCTGGACGATCACAACCTCGTCGCTGGGGCTCAGCGGCTGCGACGGATCGAACACCTGTTTGCCGTTGACGAAGAAGCGGACGTGGGGCCGCATCCGGTCCTGCTCGTTGATCATCCGGAAGCGGATTCCCGGGAATTTGCGGTCCAAATCCGCCAAAACCGCGCCCAGCGTCGAGCCGCTCGCCTCGACGACCCTTTGCCCGGTGTAGGAGCGCAACGGAGTCGGGATCAGGACGTTCATCGGCGAGGCGCGCTATGCCGGCGCGGCGACCTCAACGGCGTAGATTTCCGGCAGGTGCGCCGCGATGCAATCCCATTGCTGGCCTTCATCGCCGCTGATCCACAGCTCACCGCTGGTCGTGCCGAAATACAGGCCCACGGGGTCGTTCGCGTCCGACGTCATCGCCTGGCGCTTCACGGTCCACCAGGCCTGACCTTGCGGCAGGCCGGCAGCGGCGGGCCGCCAGGTCTTGCCGCCATTGCGCGTGACGTACACCGCGGGCACGCCGCCCGGACTGGTGCGCGGCCACACGCTTCCGCCGTCCATCGGGAACACCCAGACCTTCTCGGGGTCGCGCGGGTGCACGACGATCGGAAAGCCGATGTCGCCGATCCGCCGAGGCATGCGCCTTCCGATACGCACCCACTCGTTGGACGGTCGGTCCAGTCGGTAGATGCCGCAGTGGTTCTGCTGATACAGCCTGTCCGGGTTGCCCGGGCAAAGCCGGATGCAATGTGGGTCGTGAAACGCGATGTTCGCCGCGTCCAAACCCTCGACCACCTCGAGCCCGGCGACGATCGGTGTCCAGCTTTGCCCACGGTCGACCGACTCGTGCACGCCGCCGCCCGACATGGCGAAGTACAGGTGCGCGGGGTCACGCGGGTCGACGATGATCGAGTGCAGTTTCGGCCCGTCGGGGGTGCCGTCCTGCACCGTGCCCATCCACTTCCGATACTTGGGATCGTCGTTGATTCCGGAAAAAGGGTCCCACGTAACGCCGCCGTCGTCGGAGCGGAACAGTCCCTGCGGCGACGTTCCGGCGTACCACGAGCCGGGTTCGCTCGCATGGCCGGGGGTCAGCCAGAACGTGTGATCCACGGCACGGCCCGGTTGACCATCGGGCGCCTTGTTGAACGCCGGCGGCCGCACGGCTTCCTTCCAACTACGGCCCAGGTCGGTCGAGCGAAAGATGGTCGGGCCCAGATGCCCGGTCTTTGCAGCCATCAGCAGTGTCCGGCCGTCGCGCTGGTCGAGCACCAGATGGTTCACCATGTGGCCGAGCAAATGCGGCCCGTCCGACCGCCAACTCTTGCGCTCCGCATCGCCGTGGTACAGCCAGGCGCCCTTGCGGGTAGCCACCAGAACCATCAGGCGGCGTGCCGCCTTCGCGCGCAGCGTGTTGCGTGTGCGGGTCGTCATCAGTCCCCTCCCCTTGTCTCGGACGTTTCGGGTTGAAAGCGTACCGCGGCGCAAATCGTTCGCCCTGCCCTAGTCGATCGGGACGGCGTGTTTTCGACAGGGTGGAACGCTGCGGTTAGACCACACTTGGCACCTGGGCGGTTACCGCCATCGGCGTTTTGGTGCCCCTCCCGCCTGTCCGCACGGGAAACGTTGACTAGCGCGAATGGGCGGCGATTTGCGCTGCAAGATTCGATAACGGAATCGTGGAAGACCTGCCCGGGATTAGGGGTCAGGCGTCAGTACTGTTACGTAGACTTGTCAGTGTCCGCACTGGAAAGGGAGCGACTCGATGACTGAAGCCATGCTGGGCGGCCGGTTCACGTTCCCGGGCACGTCGTTGACGGTCCAACGGATGGGCTACGGAGCGATGCAGCTGGCCGGCCCCGGCGTGTGGGGTCCGCCCAAGGACCCGGCCGGCGCTGTGGCCGTCCTGCGCGAGGCCGTTGCGGCCGGCGTGAACCATATCGACACGTCCGACTTCTACGGCCCGCACATCACCAACCAGATCATCCGGCAGGCCCTGCACCCTTACCCGAAGGGGTTGGTGATCGTTACCAAGCTCGGAGGCCGCCGCCCGCCCGACAAGTCGTGGCAGCCTGCCATCTCACCCAAGGACCTGACCGATGGCGTCCACGATAACCTCCGCAACTTGGGCTTGGACGCGCTCGACATCGTGAACTACCGAGTGATAGGGTCGGGCCACGGCGTGGAGGAGGGGTCCATCGCCGAACAGGTGACCGTGCTGGCCGACCTCCGGCGCAAGGGACTGATCCGCCACATCGGCCTGAGCAACGTCACGGCGACCCAGGTGGCCCAGGCGCGGACGATCACCGACATCGTGTGTGTGCAGAACAACTACAACCTGGCTCACCGCTACGACGACGCCCTGATCGACGACTTGGCCCGGAAGAGCATCGCGTACGTGCCGTTCTTCCCGCTGGGCGGATTCACGCCGCTGCAGTCGTCCACCCTCTCGGACGTCGCAGGCCGGCTCGGGGCCACGCCGATGCAAGTCGCGCTGGCGTGGCTTCTGCACCGCTCGCCCAACCTCCTGTTGATCCCTGGCACATCATCGGTGGCCCACCTGCGCGAGAACCTGGCCGCCGCGCAGTTGACACTATCGCCGCAGACGTTGGCGCAGTTGGACGGGATCGCCGCTGCGGCGGTGGCGGTGAAGCATTGATAACGGCAGGCGGCATGTCGAGACGGGCGCATGGCCCCGCCTGATCGCGGTCAAGCGGTCATCGCGAAGAGGCCGGTTGGAGCCGGGCGCGGCCGCTAGGCTCTGAACATCTGAGCTGGCTCGCCGCCGAGGCGCCAGGTCGGAGCTTCATTGAACTTTGGTCCAGACCAGCTCGGAGACACTTTGCCTGCCGGTGATTGCGCTTTTCGCGGGCAGGGTTCGAATGTGCAGAGTGTTCCCGTCAATCCTGAACTGGCGCACCTGCGTCGTTCCGGTCCACGCTTGATTCCAGGAGGCGTCAATGTGGTGACTGACCTTGTCTGCGTCGATGGTGTAAGCCCCGGCGTAGGCGACAAGGCCGCCGTAAAGATCGACCCGCTCGGCGTCCGTTGGAACCAGTGCCGCGGGCGCCTTTCGATTCTCCTTGATGAGAATGGCGTACATCCGACAGTCCGGGCCGTAAGAAAGGTAGCCGCTCGGATGCTCGCCGAACTGAGGTGTCTTTTGACCGGTTTCCAAATCCTCAGTAACGTAGGATTGAAGCGCCCAGGTCCCAAGTTGCCGGGCACCTGCGCACGACGGGTGCTGTTGGGCGTTCGATCCAGCGTTCCCGATCAGAAGCGCGCAGCCAAGCACGATTGACGCTCGTTTCATTGTCAGCTCCCCCTCGATTCGAAGGTCTAACGGCCCACGCGGGGCGCGGCTTCACATACCCCTCGGGCAGGACGCGTCGTCATCTCTGGCCGTCCCCGGTACCCGGGCGCCGCGCCGTGAGCAGCGGCTGGAAGTAGACGTCGTCGAGCCGGCGCGGCTGCGTGAACCCCGCCTCCTCCAGCAGTTGCAGCAGGCGCGCGACGCCGATCGCGTAGTAACGGCTGCGGAAGACGCGGGTCTCGCACGGGCCCTCGTCCGGATCGCGTGTCAGGTACATGTGCAGGTCATAGTGGTCTTCGTCCCATTCCCAGAGTTGATAGGCGAGCAGGCGCGCGCCCGGCTCCACGCGCACGGCGTGCGGGCGCAGGTCGGGGTTGCGCCGTTCGATGCGGGCGTAGTCGCGTACCGAGAAAACGGCGATGCCGCCGGGCCGCAGACAGCGCAGGCAACTGCGGAACGCCTGCAGGATCTGCCCGTCGTCGAGCAGGTGCGGAATGCTGTTGTCGCAGGCCAGGACCGCGGCCAGCGAGCCGTCTTCGGCGTGGCGCAGCTCGCGCAGGTCATCCATGCGCGTGACTGCCTGCAGGCCGCGGCCGGCCAGCTCCGTACGCAGGCGCGCGAGCGCGCCGGCGGAGGTGTCCGAGGCGGTGACCCGGAACCCGCGGGCGAGCAGACCCACGGTCTGAGTGCCGATGCCGCAGGACGCATCCAGCACTTCGTCGCCGGGCGCCACGCCCGCCTGCCGCAGCAGGCCAGCAAGGACTTCCCCCTGCCGCTCGATGGAGCGCTCCCAGTCTTCGTAGAGGAGATGGTAGAACGGGGCCAGGTCGTCGTAGAAGTTGCCCGTCATGATCCGAACCGCTAGAAACGCCGAGGAATCGGATCATCGACGCGATCCGTTCTAGACAACATCCCCTGGAAATAAAATTTCCCGACTGAAGGCCACATCGTTATAAGCGTTTTGACCTAATATCCCGGGCACCAGGCGCCCGTGTTGCTCGTCGTCCAATGTGTGCGGAAGCGTGCGGGACCTCTCGGTCCCGTCACGGCGGCGTTATCGCTCATCTTTATTTCATATTTCGGCGTGACGGCGGCGAACCGCGCCCAGGCAGCCGATGCACCGGGCCTTCTCGATCTTTCGATCGAGGATCTGAGCAACATCACCATTTCCTCGGTATCGAAGAAGGCAGAGCCGCTGAGCGAGGCGGCGGCCTCGATCTATGTGATTTCCCGCGAAGCGATCCTGCGCTCCGGCGCGACCAGTATCCCGGAAATGCTCCGTCTGGCACCCAACCTGCAGGTAGCGCAGATCACGGCCAAGAGCTATGCAATCACCGCACGCGGATTCAATGGCAGCATCAGCGACAAGCTGCTCGTCCTGATCGACGGGCGAAGCGTCTACACACCCTTCGCCAACGGCGTGTTCTGGGATTTGCAGCAGGTCCTGCCCGACGACATCGACCGGATCGAGGTGATCAGCGGACCCGGCGCGACGCTGTGGGGAGCCAACGCGGTCAACGGCGTGATCAACATCATTACCCGCAAATCCGGCGAGACCCAGGGCGGAGCGTTCAATCTTGGCGCCGGCAATCTGGAGCGGCGCGCGAGCCTGCGATATGGCGGCTCGGTGGGCGATGCCGTGACCTACCGTGCCTATGTCAGCAACTTCTTCTATTCCGACAGCGCCACCGCGACCGGGATGAATGCGCACGACAATTGGCACAAACCCCAGGGCGGGTTTCGTCTCGACTGGTCGCCAGAGCATGATGCCGTGACGCTGCAAGGCGACTACTACCGGGGCTCCGAAGCGTCGCCGGTCGCGGCGAACCAGGCAATTACCGGCCACAATCTGATCGCCCGCTGGAGCCACCCGTTCGACGGCGGATCGGCCCTGGAGGTTCATGCGTACTACGACCATATCGAGCTCGGTGTCCCGCGCACTTTCGCCGAGCACCTGAGCACCTACGATGTCGAGCTGGAGCACACCTTCGCGTGGGGAAGCCGCCAGCAGATCGTCTGGGGCGGGGGTTACCGCATCATGCAGGACTCGTTTGTGCTGACTCCCGGCCCCGTGGTCAATCAATTCTTCGATCCGCAACGCCGCACGCTCGATCTGGATGACTTCTTCGTGCAGGACAGCATTGCCCTGCTGCCCTCGCTCAAGCTGATCCTTGGGACGAAAGTCGAGGACGATCCATATAGCGGGGTCGAACTGCTGCCGAGCGTGAGATTTTCCTGGAAAGTCACGGATAAGGACCTGCTGTGGTCCGCCGTGTCGCGGGCGATTCGGGCACCGTCGCGCCTCGATCGGGACTTCTTTCAGACCGAGGGGCCCCTCACGCTGCTGAAGGGCGACGGTTTCCAGCCGGAGAAGTTGATCGCCTACGAAGTGGGCTATCGCGCACAGCCGGTGCCGAGTGGATCGCTGTCGATTTCAGCGTATTACAACCAGTACCGGGATCTGCGCAACGCCCAGGTGACGGTCGGCGGCTTCCCTCCTATCCCCGGCGCTGGCGTGCCTGCCGGCGGCTTTCCCATCATGTTCGGCAACGGCATGGAGGGCGATACGTACGGCGTCGAACTGTGGGGGAGCTACCAGTTGACCGAATGGTGGCGGCTCGGTCCGGCGTTCGACTGGCTGCACAAGAACCTGCGCTTCAAACCGGGCGCAAGCACGATCGGCGGCACCGCGATCGCCGGGGACGATCCGGCCTACCAGTTCTTCCTGCGCTCCTCGACGAATTTAAACAGCAAAGTCAAGCTCGACCTGGATTTGCGCAGCGTTGCCTCGCTGCCAGCGCCGCCGTCTCCCTCTTATACGGAGCTCAACGCGCACCTCGGCTGGGCGGTGTCCGAGCGCCTCCAGGTCTCCGCCCGTGGCTACAATCTTCTGCACTCGCACCATCTGGAGTTATCCAATGGCGTCCAGGCCGAGCGCAGCTATTACATCGACGTGCGGTTGAGCGTGAAGTAGAAAACGGACCCCTGGTCGACTGCGCTTTGCGCCCAGATGCGACCGCCGTGGCGATCGACGACGCGCTTTACCGTGGCGAGCCCGATTCCCGTGCCGGGGAAGTCCGAGTCGGTATGCAGGCGCACGAATGGGTTGAAGAGCTTTTCGGCGTAGCTCATATCGAAGCCGGCTCCGTTGTCACGAATGAAGAATGTCGTGCCCCCTTTTTCCTGCAGGGCACCCACATCGATGCGCGCGTCCGGCACCTTCGCCGTGAACTTCCAGGCGTTGCCCAGGAGGTTTTCCAGCGCGACGCGCACGAGCCGGCCGTCGGCTTCGGCCGTCAGCCGATTTTCGATGTGCAAAGCGACGCGCCGGTCGGGATCCTTGCTTCGCAATTCCTCGACGACATCGCGAGCAATGCTGGACAGATTGATCCGGTCGCGACTCAGCTCCCCACGGCCAACCCGCGCGAGTGACAGCAGATCCTGGATGATTTCGCCCATGCGCCGCGTGGACTTGGAGATCTGCCGCAGGAAGTCTTGTCCTTCCGGGTCGAGCTCGCCGGCGTGCTCTTCAAGCAGCAATTGGCTGTAGGCCCCGATGCTGCGAAGCGGAGCTCGCAGATCGTGAGATACCGAGTAACTGAAGGCCTCGAGCTCCTGGTTCTTGCGCTCGAGCTCCTCGACGAAGGCCGAGCGCGTTTCTGCGAGTTCTCGAGCGGCGTTCGCCGAGGCGATTTCCAACTCCTTTTGCAGCAACTGTTCGCGGATGTTGCGATGCTCATCCTCGAACTGCTTTCGTCGAAGTTGCGCTCGAACCCTGGCGCACAGAACCTGTTGATCGCTGGATTTTGCGATGTAGTCGTCCGCGCCCGCGTTGATCCCCTCGATCATTGCAGCCTGTTCTTCCAGGGCGGTGTGCATGATCAACGGGATATCACGCCACTGCGCCGACGCCTTGATGCGCCGGCAGGTTTCCTGTCCGGAAAGCCCCGGCATCACCAGATCGAGCAGGATGCAGTCCACCGACTCAACCGCCAGCAGGTCGATGGCCTCTTCCCCCGAGCGGGCGGGAATCACGTCGTAGCCCTCTTGCCGCAACTGGTCTGCTACCGCGTGCAAATGGGTCGGGCTGTCATCGACGGTCAGAATCTTCTTTGGTCCGAGCAGGCTCGAGGTCAAGCCGACATCGGAACGTCCCCGCGCGGAGCGCATGACGGCGCTGACGCGCGCGAGAATGATTTCCGTGCCTTCGTCCTTTCGGACGTAGGCGTCGGCCCCGGCCTCGAGCGCCATGAGTTCGCCGCTTCGTTCCTCCGACGCAGTGAGCAGCACGCACGGCGTGGTACGAAGGACGGCATCCGCCCGGACGCGACGGATGACCGTAGGCCCATCGATTCCGGGCAGCTGGCCATCGACCACGATGACGGTCGGACGCACGTCGACAGCCACCCGGAGGCCCTCCTCGCCCGTACACGCGGCGACGACCTCGCATCCCGATGTTTCCAGCAAATCCCTCAGCTCCTCGCGAAAAGTGGGGCTGTCGTCGATCACCAGCACGGTTGGCGCGTGCCCGGCGTTGCTCTCGGGCCCCTTTTCGCGCACCAGTTCCAACGCCCGCGCCACAAAGTAGGAATGGTCGTACGGCTTGCCCACGTATTCGTCGGCACCGGTCGTCAGCCCCCGGATGCGGTCCGTGACCTCGGCTTCGGAGGACAACAGCATCACCCGAGTCCCGGCCGTGGCAGCGTTGCCCCTTATTTCTCGGAGAAAATCGACACCGTCCCCGTCGGGAAGGAGCACATCGAGGACCAGCAGGTCGAAAGAGCCTGCCGACAGAGCGATTCGCGCTTCCGTGATGGTGGAACAGAGCGTGCTCGCGAATCCCACCGACTCGAGGGCCTCGGCCAGATCCATGCGAACCGTGAGGCTGTCGTCCACGATCAGGACAGTCGGCTTCAAGGCTTCTTCCTCAACTCTGGTGGGCGCCCGCCGCTGCCACTGCCGGGGCAATTTCATGAAGGCTGGCGACTCGATCTGCGGCCCCTATCTCGATGGCTTCTCTGGGCATGCCAAAGACGACCGAAGAGGTCTCGTCCTGCGCAATGGTGAAGGCGCCGGCATGCCGCAGCGCGAGCAATCCCCTGGCACCGTCCTTGCCCATTCCAGTCAGAAGGCAGGCGATCGTTTCGCGACCGAGCTGTTTCGCAAGCGATTCGAAAAGCACGTCGATCGATGGTCGACATGAATTCCGCTCGGCATCGGACGTCAGTCTGAGTCGCCCGTCTTCGACCACCAGGTGCAAGCCCGGTGGAGCCATGATCACGCCAGCCTGCCCGAAAGTCGGCAGTGCCTCGCGGTCGCGCGCGTAGCGTACGCGCAGCCCCGACTGCCCATCGAGCCATTCCGTAAATGCAGCGCCGAAGGGAGCACCTAAATGAATGACGAGGAGAATCGGGATTTCGAAACCACTTGGAAGCCCGCGAAGAATGTCTACCACCGCTGCGGGCCCACCGGTGGATCCTCCAATCGCAACAATCTTCCTGCGCGGCACCCCGCTGCGAGTTCCAAGTCCCGCGCCAAGCGCCAGGTTTTGCGACGAGCGACCGAGCTTCGCCCGAACATGGGTAATGACTCGTATTTTGGACACCATCTTGACGGCGGACACGAAGTTGCGGTCCCACTCGCTGCCTGTGTCGTTGATCCCCGGTTTCTCGAGCACGTCGACGGCGCCAGCCGACAGTGCCTCGTAGGTCTGGTAGAGCTCGCCCCGGTTTGTCGACGCCGACACGATCAGTATCGGGGTCGGACAGTAGGCCATGATGTACTCGGTGACCGCCACGCCGCTCATGACGGGCAGCATGATGTCGAGCGTAACGACATCCGGTCGCAAGGCTCGGCACAGCTCGATGGCCTGCGCCCCGTCCCGGGCCTCTCCAACCACGGTGAACTCGGGATTTGAAGCAAGTACATCCACCAGGTACTTGCGCATGGTGAGCGAGTCTTCAACGACCAGTACGCGTGTGATCGCCATATTTTTCTAACCAACGTACTCCCGGATCATCCGAAGCAGGGAGCTTTGATCGAATTCTCCCTTCAAAACATAGGCACGCGCTCCGGCGCGCTCGGCTCGCCGACGGTCTTCCTCGGCGCTTCTCGAGGTGACCATGATCGAGGGGATGGCACGCAGCGCCTCATCGGCCTGCGTGCGCGCCACGAACTCGAAGCCGTCCATTCCCTCCATCTCGACGTCCACCAGAAACAGGCCGTATCGCTTTTGAGCTGCCTTTGCAAGGCCTTCCTCACCCGAGGTGGCGAGGTCTACCTGATAACCGGCGGATTCAAGAATGCTCTGCTCCAGCATCCGGGTCGTGAGCGAATCGTCGACGACGAGCACCGAGGGGCTTTTCCAGGGCGTAGCCTCGACCGCCGGTGCCTGTTTGAAGTAGGCCGCGTCGACCAGGCCCTCGGGGTCGAAAACCAGCTGTGGATTGCCCTCGGCGTCCAGTGAAGCGCCGGCGACCATCGGCTCCACCGCGGCCGACGGGGGCAATGGCCTGACGACGATGTTGGTCGCACCCAGAAGCCGGTCCACGCCGATGGCCGCCACGCCGGAGGCCGCCTCAACGACGACCACGGACCAGGGTCGCCGCCTTCGCTCCTTGCTCGGCGTCTTGCGCAGTGCCCCGGCGAGCGGAAGAAAAGGGATCACCTTGCCGTCATGCACGATCGAGCTTTTATCGGACGAACGAACAATCTCGGAATCCGGAACGCGCAAAGCCCTGCGAACCGCGGCAAGGGGCAAGGAGACGACCGTGCCGCCAACGTCCACATCCAGTGCAGTGATCGAGGACAGTGAAACCGGAACCGAGATCTGCATGGACGTGCCCTTGCCAGGCTCGCTGCGTACTGTCACTTCACCCTTGAGCCGCGCCGCAGTTTCCCGGACGACGTCCAGGCCGATTCCTCGACCGGAGACCTGATCGACTGCTCCGGTCGTGGTGACTCCGCCTTTCATGATGATCCGCACCGCCTCTTGCAGCCCAAGCGAGCTTGCGTCAGAGCTGGCCACCAGACCGCGGCGAACCGCTGCGCGACGGACCGCCTCGACGTCGACACCCCGCCCGTCGTCACGACAGATGAACAACATCCCGTTTCCCCGCCGTTCGACGCGCAGCTCGATGCGACCCTGGATCGGCTTGGCTGCGGCCGCCCGCTCGGGGGGCGGTTCGATGCCGTGGGCTACGGCATTCCGAACCACGTGCAGCAGGGCGTCTCGCAGTGCTGCAAGTACGTGCGCGTCGAGACGATGCTCGCCCCCGAAGGACTCGAACAGAACCTCCCTCCCGAGGGTCTGGGCGGCGTCACGCACGGCTCGCTCGAGTGAGCCAAAGATGCCGGCTGCCGGCAGCAGGCGCAGGCGATTGCTGGCATCGCGCACGCGCGTGAGCTCGGCCTCGAGCCGGTCGATGCTCGTCGCGAAGTTGCGCTCGAGGCGCGTCAGGCCGCCGCGAAGCTCCTCTGCCAGCCCCAGGGCCCTCGCGTTGGTGCCGACTGACCGAGCCGCGCGCGGCTCCACATTGCGGCGCTGCCCCAGGCTTTCGACGAGCGTGTCGGCGAGCTGGCGTGCACGCGCAACGCCCGCAAACTCCTGGCGCAGGCCCGACACCTGGGTCGAGGCTTCCGACGCGCTGTCGAGGAGCGCGTCGATCTCCTCTACTTCCACCCGCACCGTCTCGAAGAGTTCTTCGCTGATTCGAGGCGCGGTTGTCACGATTGCCTCTGCGCGCGCCGGCTCCATCAGCGCAATCTGGGAGGCGATCGCATCGAGCATGGCGAGCACCTGGTTGATGCCCTCCTGCGGAACGTCGCCGCCCTCCTCGCGCAAGGGCGCGAAGGCATCTTCAATGGTGTGAGCAAGCTCCGCGATCCTGGCCTGCTTGACGACGCGAGCGGCGCCTTTCAGCGTATGCGTGAGGCGCAGGATCCGCCCAACCAGGTCCTTTCCGCGATTGCCCTTCTCGAGCTCCAGCACGCCCTGACCGAGCGCGGCCAGCAGCTCACGGGACTCGAGTCGGAAATACTTGTACGGGTCTTTCGCCATTCGTCACGCAGCGGCGGTCGGCTGAATGAGTCGGGTCAGGTCGCGCGAAAGGCTGCTCAATTCGGTGGCCGTCTGGAGCGTCTGCGTCGAACTTGCCTCGGTCTCCTTGGTTGCCTTCGCAACGTTCGAAATCGCCATGTTGACCTGTTCCACCGCCGTTGACTGCTGCTTGGTGCTGAGCTCGATCTCCTTGGCGGCTTCGGTCGTGGTCCCCAGCAGGGCCGTGATCTGGTTCAGCGCGTCGGTGACTTGCCCGAACTGCCGGGCACCGAGGTCTACGGCCTTGGTTCCACCCTCGGTTGCCATGACGGTTGTGTTCACGGCAGCCCGGACTTCCTCGATCAGGGTCCGAATCTCCTTCGTCGACCCGCCCACGCGATCGGCGAGTTTGCGAATTTCGTCCGCGACGGCCGCAAATCGCTTCCCCGCCTCGCCCGCGCCGGCAGATTCGATCGTCGCGTTGATGGCAAGGATGTTGGTCTGCTCGGCCAGTTCGTTGATGATCTCCAGAATGCCCCCGATCTGCTGCGATTTCTTTCCCAGATCGAGCATGTGAGTCACGATCAGATCCACCTGGCGCTTGATGCCGCTCACGGACTCGTGCGTCTCTTGAACAGTCCGGGTACCCGCGCGCGCGGCTACGGCCGTCTCTTCCGCGACATGCGCGACTCGTTGCGCGCTCTCGGCGATTTGTCTGGACGTGGCGAGCAACTCGCTGATCGTGGTGCTGATCTCGCTCATCGCGGTGGCCGACTCGCGCGCGCCCGACGCCTGCTGATTGGCGACCGACTGGAGCTCCGCCGAGGAGCTGTGTACGTGGCGGACCGCCATCCCGATCTGACCGCCCAGCGAGCGCGTGATGAACACACCCGCTGCCGTGACCAGCACAAGGCACGCCAGCGTGCCGTAAATGATCGTTGATCTGGCCGAGTTGGCGGCCGTTTCGACCTCTTCAGCGCGCTGCTTGAGCAGCTCTCTTTCCTCGCGGTCCATCTCATCGGCGAGCCGACGGATATCATCCATCAGCTTCTTGCCCTCCCCTGCGCGGACGACTTTCGCCGTCTCTTCAAATGCCCCCTTCCTGCGCATTTCGATGGTCTGTTTGAGCTCCGCCAGCTTCGCCGCGATCAGCGATTCGCTTTGCTCGATCCGCTTTTGCTGGTTCGGGTTATCGGCAGTCAGCTGCCGCAGATCCTTTACCACCTTGTCGATGCCATTGACCGCGGTCCGGTATGGCTCCAGAAAATTCTCATCACCGGTAATGACATAACCGCGTTGCCCGGTCTCCGCATCCTTCAAAAGACCCAGCAGGTTGGCGACATGTTCCAGGACCTCGTGTGTATGCGCGACCTTGTAGCTGGTCGCGCTGAGCGTGTTGACGCTGCGGTAGGCCACGACGCCGATCAGAGCCAGCAACACGAACGACAGCGTAAAACCGGCGGCTATCTTCCTTCCTAACGTCCACATATCGTCACTCCTTGGATTTGTTTACTCCTGATGCGGTGCCGATCAACTCGATGAGGTCGGGAATACTCACCACAGCACGCACGGCGTCGGCCGTGCGCACCACCTGTTTGACGCATCCACGCGCGGCCTCATTCTGGTCGGCTGCGTGAATCTGCCTCGAGGAAACGCGGAAATAACCTTCAAAGTCCCTCACCGCCAGAGCGATCGGCTCCCTGGGTCCACACAGCACCAGCAGTCGCACCGAGTCGCCGGCCGGGCCATACCCCAGCAGCGCGGCCAGGCTGTATACGGACAAGAAGCTGCCGCGGACGGCAGCGACTCCCAGCAGCTCGGAGACGCGGCTTGGAATGGCGACCGTTTTTGTGTTGGAAACGATCCCGGAAATCTCTCCGACCTTGATCGCGTATGGGTCGCGGGCCACGCGGACGAAGAGCAGGTCCTCGGTTTGATCGGCCCCTTGCGACGAGCGCGCTACCGCGAAGCTTCGGTCGAATGCGCCACGCAGCTCGACGAGGCCTTCTGCCACGGGCGCCGAGTCATTCATCGGTGGCTCCGCAGGCGAGCAGCTCGGTTCGGCAGAACTCCGCGAGCGTCTCGCGGGTGAACCCGCCCCCGAAGAGAAATATTCTCGATGCGTCCTCGCGAGCGAGCAGAGCCATCGCCCGCGTAAGCTCGCCCTTGGCGGTGTCCTTCTGACCTGAGCGCTTGGCGAGCAGGCCCAGGTGAAGGTGAGGCATCGCAAAGGCTGAATCCAGATAAACCGCAGTCCGATCGTGCTCGATCGCCGCGGCGCGATCGCCGGCATGCTCCCTGCTCAGGGCCATCAGGTAATGGGCTCCCGCATTCAATTCATCGAGCGCGAGGAGCCGCTCGCAAACCTTCTCGGCTTCGGACAGGCTTCCCCGGTTTGTCAGAAGCACTGCCAGCAGCAATTGCGCGTCGGGGTCCGAGCTCGATTCTGCGGGGAGCCCCCGCATGAGCTCGGTGGCTTGCGCGAACTTTTCCTCGCGCAGGAGCTCGATCGCGAGCGTTCGATCCCAGGCCGGGACCGGTGGGCGAGCCGTGGCGGCTGCCGGAGCGGTCCCATTGGCTCGGATCGAGGCATTGCGGCTCTTATCGGTCAAGTCCGTGATCCGCTCCGACGCGCGTTGAATGACGTCGAACCATGAGTCGCTTGGCGCCGACACCGCGGGGACGTACGCTGCCGCTGGCGCATCGCCCGCCGCGGCCAGCGACGAAATGCCTGCGGCGCTTTCCTCGGACCCGTCTCGGCGCTGGTAGTAAAAGGTTTCATGGGTATGCCGCAAATGAAAGTCCTGGGACAGGCCGCGCAGCGTTTCGGCGTGGCCCAGGAACAGGAAGCCTCCGGGTGTAAGCGACCCGGCGATGCGCTTGATCGCCGATCGGGCTGCCTCAGGTGTGAAATACATCGTCACGTTCCGGCAGAACACGACGTCAAAAGCATCCGGCTTCCAGAATGAGGGGGCGTCGTCCACCAGGTTTCGCTCTTCAAAGACGACCATCGACCGCACGGCATCGTCCAGCAGGAAATCCCGGCCGCTTGCGGAAAAGTATCTCGCGCGCAGCTCGGCGGGCGTGTCTCGCAGCGACCAGGTCGTGTACCTGGCTGTCGAGGCTTTCTTCACCATGGATGCGTTGACATCGATGCCCCGGATTTCAATCGACCATGAGGTGAGGTGCGACAGTCGGTCCTTGATGAGAATGGCAAGCGAATAGGCCTCATCCCCCGAAGCACACCCGGCCGAGAGTATTCGGAGCTGCCGGCGCCGATCCTGTGCCCGGGCCCGGTCCGGCAGGACCGCCTCCGTGAATGCGCGGAAGTGGTCCGCGTACCGGAAAAAGAACGTTTCTCCCACCGTCAGCTGCTCGGCGACAGCTCGCACTTCCTCCGGGTCGATCGCATAGGACGAGAGGCGACGCTTATATGAGGAAAAGCGCTCGCTTCCGGTACTGTCCATTCGGCGACGGAGCACATCGCGGAGGAAGTCGAACCGGTCATCCTCGAAAGACAGCCCCAGGCGCTCCGCGACAAGGGTTCGAAAACAGTCAACCTCAGCGCGCTCGAGCACCCTGCTCACTCGGATGTCTCCAGCGCTTCCAGGGCGCGCCAGACGGGGTCCGGCAGCTTCCAGCTGGCTCGTAACACAACCAGGATCCGGGCGTCGAGCGTGCCAAGGGCCTCGATCATGTCCGTCGATGCGTCTTCAAGCACCGGCGGCAATCCAACGATCGTGGCTTCGTCGAGATGGTGGATGCCTATCACGGCGTCGGTGCAAAGAGCGACCTGGCGGTCACCGAGACGAACCGTTACGAATCGGCGGATATCGTCACAAGGCGTTCCGAGCAGAGCCCCCAGGTCGACAACCGGAGTCGGCGCGCCGCGTATGAGGCAGACCCCTCGCACGAAGGGCGGCATGCCCGCGATCGGCTCGATCGGCAGCGGGCGCATGGTCTCGATGACATGGGCAAGTGGCAACGCGCAGACACGGGCCTGAACTCTGACGACGAGGGCTTGGATTGCGCCGGGACCGCGAACCGACATTGCTTGCCTTCTTCCGTTCGAGGACCGCGAGATGTTACGCTGGCGACAGGGTCTTTATAGGGGACATGGTTCAAACACGATGCCCCGGTAAGAACGGGCCAGAGCCGCCTTTCAAACCTCTTAGTCCACCCGAGAGCGCAAAACGTCAGCGGCGCTGGGGGCAGCGGCAACGTCATGGAGGCGCACGAGCCGTCAGCGGGTCGGGCCAGGCATTTGACCTGGGCGTTGTGACGCCCGGCGATGCCGAGTACGCGGACTCAGTTCGAAAAGTCGTACAGCGGCCTGCCCTTGTCCACGATGTGGACGGTGAAGAGCTTCAGCGACGTGTCGCCCACGACCTTGAAACCGCCGTGTTTGACGTCGCGCAGGTTCATGACCGTCGTGCCGGTGGCCAGCGTCGCGGGATCCTTGCCGGGGTACTGCACGCGCGCGCCTTGCAGCACGTACGCCGCCTCGACGCCGTGGTGGAAGTGCAGGTCGATCCCCTCGCCGGGCTTGTATTCTGCCGTCGACGCGACGACCTCCATGCCGGGCGCGCCGCTCAGGTCCGCGCGCTTGTGCTCGACGCGCTGAGAAATATCGGTCCTCGTCTGCGCGACGATCCCGGTCGCAACGCCAAGACCGAACACCAGGATTGCCCCGCACGATCGCAAAACGGCCGCTCCTGTCATTCGAATTTCCTTTCGCGTTAAGGACCCGCAGTGGGTTGAACGCTCGAATTTCTGGATGGGAAGGCGTCATAAGACGGAGCCCACTGCCGATCCACGACGTTGCGCCGCAGGTCGTCCTGGGCCGAGGCCGGAGCCAAGCCCCGGCTCTGAGCTTCGGCGGCGACCGCGACCGCCACTTCCACCGCGATCCGGCGCAGGTCGCGGATAGCGGGAAGTAACGGTGCGTCCACGCCGCCGAGCGCCGGCGTCTGCTCGCCCAGCGCGCGTCCGGCGCGCAACATCATCTGATCCGTGACGCGTCGGGCGCCGCTGGCGATGACGCCCAGGCCGACCGCGGGAAAGATGAACACGTTGTTGCACTGGGCAATGGGTATGCGCCGATTGCCGAACTCGACCGGAGGAAACGGCGAGCCCGTCGCGATCAATGCGCGTCCCTCGGTCCATCGGATAAGGTCGGCGGGGACGGCTTCCGACTTTTCCGTCGGGTTCGACAGGGGAAATATGATGGGGCGGCGAACCTTGCGGGCCATCTCGCGCACGATCGCTTCGGTGAATGCGCCTCCTGCAGTCGACAGGCCGATCAGGATGGTGGCTTCGATGTTCGCAATGACGTCGCCCAGCGTGACGTTTCCGACACCCGCCTTGCGCCAACCGGCGATGCGCTGCTCCGGCTTCGCGTAACGGCGCTGCTCCGGTGAGAGGTCGGTCCGCCCCGAGTGAAGCAAGCCATTGCGATCGACGATCCAGAAGCGCTGCCGTGCATCCTCTTCGGCAAGCCCGTCGGCCATCATCGCAGCGCAGATGTAGTCCGCCACCCCCATTGCCGCCGAGCCGGCACCGAGAAACACCACCTGCTGCTCGCGCATCGCGGTTCCCGCGACCTTGATGCCCGCGCTGATCGCACCGAGGGCAACGGCGGCGGTTCCCTGAATGTCGTCGTTGAAGGTCAGCAACTGATCGCGATAACGTTCCAGGATCGGGCGCGCATGCGCCGTCGCGAAGTCTTCCCACTGCAGGAGCGTGCTGGGCATCTCCGCCTTGAGCGCCGTTACGAACTGGTCGATGAAGTCGAAATAGTTCTGCCCACTGACGCGCTCATGACGCCAACCGAGGTATTCGGGGTCTTCCAGCCGCTCGGTGTTGTTGGTGCCGACGTCGAGCACGATCGGCAGTGTGCGGGTCGGGTGAATGCCGCCGATCAACGAGTACAACGAAAGCTTGCCGATCGGGATGCCCATGCCGCCGACGCCCTGATCGCCGATGCCGAGGATGCGTTCGCCATCGGTGACGACGATGACGTCGACATCGCGACGAGGGCGGTTTGCCAGCAGCCTGCGGATCCGGTCGCGCAGCGGATAGGCAATGAACAGACCCCGCGGACGGCGGTAAATGTGGGAAAACTCCGCGCATGCCCGCGCCACCACCGGCGTGTACACGATGGGCAGCATCTCCTCGAGGTGATCGAGCAGCAGCCGATAGAACAGCGTTTCGTCGGTGTCCTGAAGCGCGCGAAGATAGATGTGCCGTTCGAGGTCGTCCTGCTTTCTGGCGAATGCCGTGTAGCAGCGGCGACTCTGCTGTTCGAGAGTCTCGACGACCGGGGGCAGCAGGCCGTCCAGATCGAAGGCCACGCGCTCTTCCGACGTGAAGGCCGTGTCCTTGTTCAAGGCGGGATTTTCGAGCAGCGCGGCACCGCGCGGAATGGCAGGCTGGGACATGACGTCTCCTCCCCAAAGGCCTAGGCCGTGATGGCGCGCATCAGAGTGGTTCGTGCTCGAGCGCTTCACCCAGGTCGATCGGATGAAGCAGCGTGGCATTGAGCTCATCGCGGTGGAGTTCGCCCTCCCAACGACTGATGACGACGGTGGCAAGGCCATTGCCGACCAGATTGGTCAGCGCACGGCACTCGCTCATGAACTTGTCGATCCCGACCAGTATCGCCAGCGCCTGGATCGGGATGTCGGGGATAATCGTCAGCGTTGCCGCCAGCGTCACGAAACCTGCGCCGGTGACACCGGACGCACCCTTCGAAGTGAGCATCGCCACCAGCAGGACGGTCATCTCCTGTCCGAAGGTGAGCGGGGTATTCGTGGCCTGAGCCAGGAACAGCGTGGCCAGCGTCATGTAGATGTTCGTGCCGTCCAGATTGAAGCTGTATCCCAGCGGAATGACCAGGCCCACCACCGATGAGGACGCTCCGAGGTGCTGCATTTTCTGAATCATGCGCGGAAGCACGGTCTCCGATGAGCTCGTGCCCAGTACGATCAGCAGTTCGTCCTTGATGTATGCGATGAAGCGCAGGATCGAGAATCCCATCGCCCGCGCGATAGCTCCCAGAACGATCAGCACGAACAGAATGCTGGCAGCGTAAAAGGTGACAATGAGTTCAGCCAGATTGCGCAACGACCCGAGGCCATAGGCACCGATGGTAAACGCCATCGCGCCAAACGCTCCGACGGGAGCCACTCTGACGATCAGGCCGATGATGCGAAAGAAGACCTTGCCGGCGGCTTCGACGGCCCCGTTGACGCGCTGGCCGACCTCGCCCAGACGAGTGATGGCAACGCCGGTGAGTATTGCGATCAGAAGGACCTGCAGCAGGTCGCCCTTGGCGAAGGCATCGAAGAACGTGGTCGGAATGATCGCCAGCAGGTGGGCGACGATGCCCTCTTCCTTTGCGCGCGTCACGTACCCCGCCACCGCGTGTGGATCGAGCGCGCTCGGATCGATGTTGAAGCCCTGGCCCGGCTTGACAATCTCGGCGACCAGCAGTCCGATTGCGAGCGCGGCCGTGGAGACCACCTCGAAATAGACCAGCGCCTTCAGGCCCACCCGGCCGACCTTGGCCAGGTTCGTCATCGAGGCGATGCCGTGGACCACCGTGCAAAAGATTACCGGCGCGATCATCATCCGGATCAGGGCGATGAATGCGTCGCCCAGCGGTTTGAGCGCGGTCCCGGTCTTGGGATAGAAATACCCCACCAGCACGCCCACGGTGATCGCGATCAGCACCTGGACATACAGTACCGTGTACCAGCGACGTGCCTGCGTGCTTCCCTTGGCCACCTCTGTCATGAGTCTGCCTCCTTTGTTAGTGGGAGCGCGCGGTCAGCGCGAGGTCGTGATCGAGCGACCGCGGGACAGCTTCTCGAGTCGTGGTCTGCGCGCCCCTTTTGTCACACCGATGATCGTACACTTTGGCACGGTGCTGTGGATGAACCAACTCGGGAGGGAACCATGCGCATGGCGGTCAAGCATTTTGAACGATCCCTGGCTTCAGTATTGGCGCTCGTCGTTTCGGCTTCGGTCGCAGCGGCCGACACGCCGGTGACCACGCAGATCGTCGACGCACTGAACAAGGTATATGGCGTGCATCCGGGATTCCGCGCCAACCATGCGAAGGGCGTCGTGGCAGAAGGCAGCTTCAAGGCTTCGCCGGGGGCGGCACAGCTCAGCCGCGCGGTGCTGTTCCGTGGCCGCACCATTGCGGTGACGGTGCGTTTCTCCGACAGCGGCGGCCTGCCGAATGTCGCGGACGGCTCCGGCGGCGCCAATCCGCATGGCATGGCGATCAAGTTTCACCTGCCGAGCGGAACCGACACCGACATGGTCATCAACTCGTTGAAGTTCTTCCCGGTCGCTAACGGCGAGGAGTTCCGGGACCTGCTGCTGGCCATCAGCGAGAGTCCGCCCAATGCGCCAAAGCCTACCAAATTCGATCAGTTCATGGCCAGTCACCCGAGCGCACCGAAGGCTTTCGGCACCATCTCGACTCCGGACAGTTTTGCCGACGAGGTGTACTACGGCATCGACGCCTTCGTCTTGGTCAGCAAGGATGGGAAAAAGCAGGCGGTGCGCTACATCATGGAGCCGGAGAAGGTGGTGCACCTGACGCCGGCGGAAGCCGACAAGAAGAGCCCCGACTTCCTGGTGGAGGATCTGCCCAGACGCATTGCCCAGAAGCCGGTGGTGTTTCACCTGAAGGCACAGCTCGCCGAGCCGGGCGATCAAACGAAGGATCCGAGCCAACCGTGGCCCGACACCCGTAGAGTGGTGGAACTGGGAGTTCTGACACTGAACAAGCCCGTGGCGGACAGCCTGGCGGCACAGAAGAAGCTGCTGTTCATGCCCACACAACTTACGGATGGTATCGAGCTCTCGGACGACACACTTCCGATCGTACGGGCCGCCGCTTATTCGGTGTCGTTCGCGCGGCGCCAGTAAGCTGAGGTATCCGCGTCCCGCGATGCCGGCTCACGGCACTTCGAAGATGCTGTAAATGGGCCCATCCGCCCGGCGGTGGCCTCTCGATCGTCTCGCTGCTGTCATCGCGCGGCATGGCGCGCGCCCCGGAACAGATCCTTGTGCTCGGGTGCGCGCCAGTACTGGGGCGGCGCATCGACGGTGGCGCCAAGCTGGGCCGCGGCGTGCCAGCCCCATCGCGGGTCGTACAGCATGCCTCTTGCAAGCGCGACCAGGTCGGCCTGGCCGCTCGCGATGATCTGCTCGGCTTGCTGCGCCTGGGTAATCAGGCCGACGGCAACCGTGCGGGTGCCAGCGGATTCCTTCACGGCCCGCGCAAACGGCGCCTGATAGCCGGGGCCGAGCGGGATTTTCTGCAGGGGCGAGATGCCGCCCGAGGAAGCCGTGATCCAGTCGGCCCCGCGTTTCTTCAACTCCCTGGAAAACTCGATGGTTTGCGCCAGGTCCCATCCACCCTCGAGCCAGTCCGTCGCTGAGACTTTCACTCCAACGGGCTTTTCTGCGGGGAAAGCGGCACGCACCGCATCGAAGACTTCGAGCGGGAAGCGCATCCGGTTTTCGAGCGATCCGCCGTACCGGTCGGTGCGCTTGTTGGCGATGGGCGACAGGAATTCATGCAGCAGGTATCCGTGCGCCGCATGGATCTCGATGGCGTCGATCCCCAGCCGCGCCGCTCGCCGGGTGGCCTCGACGAACGCCCCGCGCACGCGATCGATGCCAGCGCCGTCGAGCTCGAGCGGCGCGGGCTCACCTTCTTTGTGCGGCACAGGCGATGGCGCAAGCGGCCGCCACCCGCCCTCGGAGACCGGGATCAGCTCACCGCCCTCCCACGGCACGCGACTGGATCCCTTGCGCCCAGCGTGCGCGAGCTGGATCGCAACAGCGATCTTCGAGAATTGCCGGACTGCGGCCACGATGGGCCTGAGCGCCGCTTGCGTCTTGTCGTCCCACAGGCCCAGGTCGCGCGGAGTGATTCGCCCCATGGGCTCAACGGCTGAGGCCTCGATGCAAAGCATCCCGGCGCCCGACAAGGCGAGACCGCCCAGATGTATCAAGTGCCACGTGTTCGCCTCGCCGCTTTCGGCCGAGTACTGGCACATCGGCGAAACGAGCACCCGATTGGAAAGAACAACGCTTCGCAGCGTGGTCGTCGAAAACAGTGCGCTCATTTAGGCCAGGACTATAAGGCATTGGCGTCACGCACCGCCCGCGCGAATATCCTCGATCACCTTGCCATCGTTGGGCAGACTGCCGCGATCAACCCGTTCGATGCGGCCGCCTACCTTGGTAATCGACCGCAACGTCTCGGCCATCCTCGATTCCAGGCCGGGCGCCTGCCCGGCCTCGACGCGCAGCGTCATGATGTCCTCATCGTTGGCGCGGCTGACGATCAGCCGCGCACGCTCGACCTCGGGGTGCCGGCGCACCACTTCGGCGATCTGTTCGGGGCGGACGAACAGGCCCTTGACCTTGGTTGTCTGATCCGCGCGACCCAGCCATCCGCGAATCCTCGCATTGGTGCGTCCACAGGGCGAGGTGCCGGGCACAACCGCGGACAGGTCGCCCAGCGCCAGCCGGATCCAGGGTCGGTCGGAATCGAACGAGGTAACCACCACCTCGCCCACCTCGCCGTCCGCGACCGGGTCACCGGTGCCCGGGCGGACGATCTCGAGCAATAGGTCCTCGGCGACCACCATGGCGGCGCGCGCGGCCGTGTCGTAGGCGATCAGACCCAGGTCGGCGGTGGCGTAGATCTGGTAGACGTCTACTCCGCGGGCCTGAAACTCGGCTTGCAGCGACGGCGGGCAGGCGGCGCCGGAAACCACCGCCTTGCGAAGTGGATTCGCGACCCCGGCGCCGTCGGCGGCGTCGAGCAGGATTTTCAGGAAATCCGGGGTGCCGCAGTAGGCCGACGGCTTCAGGTGTGCGAGCAGCCCGATCTGCTGCTCGGTGTTTCCTGGCCCTGCCGGAATCACGGTGCAGCCCAGCTTGCGGGCGCCGGCATCGAGAATGAATCCCCCGGGCGTCAGGTGGTACGAAAACGTGTTCAGTACCAGGTCGCCGGCGCGCAGTCCCGCGGCAAACAGTCCGCGCGCCGAGCCCCAGCAGTCGTCGTGGCGCCCCTCGACTTCATAAATCGGTCCGGGCGAGGCGAACAGGCGGCCGAAATCGGACAGCGGTGCAGCCACCAGGTCGGCGAGCGGCGGGGTTGCCTGCTGCAGGGCGATCAGGCCCGATTTGCGAAGCAATGGCAGCCGCGCCAGCGCCGCGCGCGAATCGATGCTCGTGGGGTCCACCTCGCCCAGTTGGCGGCGCCAGCCCGGCACGCGCAGCGCCGCCGCGATCAGCCGCGGCAGACGCCGTGCAAGATCGCGTTCGCGTACCGCTGGATCTCGCGTTTCCAGGGCGTCGAAATGCTCTGCCATCGGCAAGTCTCGTCGCTGGGCTAGGCCAGCCACCGCTTGCGGCGGCGATAGAACTTGGCGTCGCGAAAGCTGCGTCGGCCGTCGCGCGACAGTCCGAGGTAGAACTCCTTGATATCCTCGTTGGTCGCCAGCGACGCGGCCTCCCCCTCCATGACCACGCGTCCGTTCTCGAGGACATAGCCGTGGTGCGCATAGCGCAAAGCGATGTTCGCGTTTTGCTCAGCCAGCAGGAACGAGACACCCTCGCGCGCATTCAGGTCGTGGACG
>Ga0210401_10000034_pt1 | contig 160271 bp, 160 predicted proteins | sample IncBWH32MmetaG_FD_150866 | JGI IMG/M metagenome (GOLD analysis project Ga0210401, IMG submission 150866) | Forest soil microbial communities from Barre Woods Harvard Forest LTER site, Petersham, Massachusetts, United States - Inc-BW-H-32-M | ecosystem: Environmental > Terrestrial > Soil >...
TTACCTCTTGCCTTCGTCTCGCGGGGCTGAGCCTATGCGGGGCGGGTTACTGAATCAATTATGCAACACCACAGCCCGAAAGCAGGCTTCTTCAATATTGTGATTGCACGGTAGCAATAAATAGTGTTTACTTCCGATAACCCTTATTCTCGGAAGTAAAGGAACCCGGTCCATGTCAACAGCCCTGACAGTCATTTCTGATAGCTCAAACCTGCCGGCGGCGCTTGGGGTGGACCTGACGGCGGCGGTGGACTTGGCCAAGGCCGAGAAGGCCGCCAGCACGCGTAAGGCCTACGGGACAGACTTCCGGCTCTTCACAGCATGGTGTGAGGCGAGGGGCGTTGCTGCGCTTCCAGCTGCCCCCGAAACGGTAGCGGCCTATCTGGCGGCCCAGGCGCCCACCTCGAAAACCTCTACCCTTGGCCGGCGGGTTGCCGCGATCAGATACGCTCACAAGCTGGCAGGCCTCGCTCTGCCCACAGATGCCGAGGGCGTCAAGGCCACCATGCGGGGCATCCGGCGGACCTTCGGCAGCGCCAAGATTCGCAAGGCACCAGCGGTGGCGGGCAAGGTGCTTGGCATGGTCGCTACTGCCCCAGACAGGCTTTCTGGACTACGGGACCGGGCTTTGCTGTTGATCGGCTTCGGTGGCGCGCTGCGCCGTTCGGAGCTCGTCGCGCTCGATGTCGCCGACATTCAGGAAACCGAAACCGGGCTGTTAGTGAAGATCCGGGGCAGCAAGACCGATCAGGAGCGGGCAGGAGCTACCATTGCAATTGCGCGCGGTGACGTGGCTTGCCCTGCCAAGGCGCTTCGGGAGTGGCTGGACGCGGCCGGTATTCAGGATGGGCCGATCTTCCGCCCGATCGACAAGGCAGGCACGGTGCGGGCGTCAAGGCTTACCTGCAGATCGGTTGCCAACATCGTCAAGGCGTATGCCGAACGCGCCGGGTTCGACGCCGGCACATTCTCAGGTCATTCCCTCCGGGCCGGCTTCCTTACGTCCGCCGCGGGGAAGGGCGCCTCAATCTTCAAGATGATGGATGTGTCCCGTCACAAGTCAGTGGATACCCTGCGGGGCTACGTCCGTGACGCTGAACTATTTAAGGATCATGCGGGGGCGGGACTGCTTTGAGCCATTCCGGAGCAGCAAGCGACCATAGTAGCTGTCGGGCGCTTGCTCTACCGGGCCAAATTATGAGCGGACGCATTTATTTACCGCGCTTCGCCTTGTACTTCGCGTTCTTGACGCGCTGCGCCTCGGCCAGCCGCAATATGCGCTCGTAGTGCTGGGCAACCGCGCCATAGCATTCGCAAGAGGCTTTCTCGAGCTTGGCCCGGTTGACTACCGTGAGACGACCCCGCGCACTACGGATGACGCCGTCGTTCTGGAGCAATCGAGCAACCCGAATCACCGTCGACCTGTGCACCCCCAACATCTGAGCGAGATATTCTTGCGTGAGTGGAAGCTCGTCGCTGGCAATGCGGTCTTGGGTCATTAACAGCCATCGTGCAAGACGCTGTCGCATCGGGTGAAACGAATTACAAACTACGGATTGAAGAACTTGCGCGAGCAGCACGTCTGCGTACCGATCGAAGAGATCGCGCACGACCAAAGAGCGCTGCTTGGCGACCTCGATCCGAGCCGTCTCAATCCGAAGCGCCGGACCTGCGATTTGGGTCACCGCCCTGCTGAATGCGGGCTTGTGGCCCGCGCTGACGATCCCACCGATGGCGCCTTCCCGCCCGATGGAAGCGGCTTCCGCCGTCCTGCCGTCTTCGAGCACCACGACCAGCGCCGCCATCGTTCCCGTCAGCGGAAAGTGGGTAATGACGACATCCTCGCCCGGTTCGAAGAGAACTTGACCGTGCGCGAGCTCCGCAAACTGAGCGTGGGGTTCGAGCATAGCGCGATCGATTGCCGGAACTGCGGCGAGGAGACGATTTTCCGACCAATGGCGCCTGACATTCTCGTCAGTCATCCGATCCCCCGAACGGTTGTTTCATTAGGTGTGTCGCCGGACTGCCATAGATACACCGAGATGTCTGTAGCAGGTGCGACATAATCTCAGTTTCTGACGCGGAAGCGACCAACCCAATGTAGCAGATGCGACAGACACGTCGCCGCTGCTTTGCTAGAAGCTTTCCCTGGCGGATTTGGGCCTGCAGGGGCCGTCGCAATGCGTAAAGTCGACCCACTGGATATCGTGCAGACGGTCCGTGAAGGCCTCCTCGTGCTCGATAGCGATCTGACCGTCCGCTTCGCAAACCGCTCCTTCTGCGACAAATTCTCAGTCGCGCCAGAGCATACGGTCGGGCGAAAGCTCTATGAGCTCGCCAACGGGCAGTGGGCCATTCCCGAGTTGCGCTCCTTGATCGAAAACGTCCTTTCCGAACGTGCGACGATCGAGGCCTTCGAAGTAGACCGCGTGTTCCCGTCGATTGGACGACGGGTGATGGTGCTCAATGCGCGGAAGATCCATCGGGCCGACAAACACAAAGTGCAGGTGTTGCTGGCGATCGAAGACGTGACCGAGCAAAGGAGACTCGAGCACGAGCACGCGGCTGCGCACGAGCGTATCACGGTGCTGCTGCAAGAGCTGACCCACCGGGTCAAGAACAGCCTGCAGATTATCGCCGCAATGGTCAGCATCGAAGCGCGGAGCCACAAGAGCGGCGAGGGCAAAGCAGCGCTTGAAAGGGTCTCGCATCGTATCAGCGCACTCGGGCAGCTCTATTCCCAGCTAAGCAAAGCCAACACGGTTGAGGCGGTGAATGCGGCGACCTATCTGGACGAGTTATGCCGCGACCTGATTGCATCAGTACATAAGGAGGGCGGCACGTCCATCGTGCTCGAGACCGACATCGAGAGCGAGCTCCTGCCGACCGATCGGGCAATTACGATCGGGCTCATGGTGAACGAGCTCGTGACGAATGCCCTCAAATATGCTTTTCCGGGCGACACGAAGGGCACTGTCCTGGTGACGCTGAAGCGGGCGCCCGGCGAGCTTCGCCTGACGGTCTCCGATGACGGCAAGGGGGTCGATCCTCGGCGCGCCGATTCCGGGCTCGGCGGCCGGCTGGTCGAAGGCTTCGCCCAACAGCTCGGCGGCCAACTCAAGCGGGAGAGCGGCAACAAGGGAACCATCGTGTGTCTGACGTTGCCTTCGGGCGAAGCCTCATATGATCTACGCGCGTGAGGAGTACCCCTCGCGATGAGGAAGGCCTGCTATGAAAGGCAAAGGAAAGCCCCCGTTCGATCCCAAAGCATTTCTCTCGAAAGTAGACGGCGGACGAACCATTTCCGATTATCGGAAGGATCAAATTGTATACGGCCAGGGCGATCCTGCGGATTGCGTTTTCTTCATTCAGAGCGGCAAGGTCAAGAAGACCGTCGTCTCCGAGCAGGGGAAGGAAGCCGTGGTCGCACTTCTGGGAACCGGCGATTTCTTCGGCGAGGGATGCCTAGCCGGAGAGTCGCTGCGTCTGGCGACGGTCTCCGCTATGACGAAATGTGTGATCGTGCGAATATCAAAGGGAGACGTCACCCGCGTGATTCACGAGGAGCCAGCGTTTGCCGAGTTATTTATCTCACACCTCTTGGCTCGCAACAGTCGTGTCGAGGAGGACCTGGTCGATCAACTGTTCAATTCGAGCGAGAAACGGCTGGCACGGACCCTTCTGCTTCTGGCGAATTTTGGCAAGGAAGGTCGGCCGGAGCCAATCATAGCGAAAATCAGCCAAGAAACACTGGCGGAGATGATCGGCACGACGCGATCTCGCGTGAGTTTTTTCATGAACAGATTTCGGGAATTGGGTCTTATTGATTACAACGGCCAAATCAAAGTACACAGTTCCCTGTTGAACGTGGTTCTGCACGATCAACCGCAGATTAAACCTTAGCTGCTGTTTAGGAGGCCGGTCACGCAGATACGGCCGCTCACATAGACCAGTGGGTTTCCTCGTCGGGGTTAAGGTCGCCGACCTAAGAGTAAGGCCGCCTCAATTGGCGGCCTATTTCATTTGCAACTGCGAAGCCCAGCCTGGGCCTGGTGCTATGGCTTACACAGAGAAGTGCCGGAGCGGCACGGCGAGTTATAGTCACCAAAATAAATAGCTTAATACCAGCGGCCCCGGCCGTACCAGCCGCCGCCGCTAACTAGAAGAATGACAAGTACGATGATGAGAAGCGTGGTGGTGTCCATGGCGAACTCCTCCTTGGCAATGCCCCTGCGCCACTGCCACCACAACCAACTCTTTTGATCACTATCCGTTCCTCCACGCTTGATTTTATTGAAAGGAAATCAAACCCTCTGCGTTCTTTAGAGCATCCAGGGTGCGCTTGACCTGGGTTGGACTCCATTTGCCCTGCCCGCGCGGGGTAGCGATGCCGGCGGCGTCTAAGGCTAGAGCAATGCCTTTTAGTGTGGTCGCGCCGGCGGCTTGAATTTGTTTGATCGTCGGAGCTAGGTCAGCCGCGCGATCGACTGCCCGCATGTGGTTGGCGGTTGCACCGGTCTTTTGGGCCGCGCGGGTAATCATAACCGGCTTGCCATCGCTCTTGCGGATGCGAGGGCCTCCCAGGGCCTTACCGCGTGCCTTGGCAGCGGCCAGAGCGGCTTTCGTGCGTGTTGAAATCATGCCGGCCTCAAGCTCGGCAACGGCCACCATTTGCTGCAATAGGAATCGCCCGGTTGCTCCCTCGATCTGCGGAAGATCGGCGAAACGCACGTCAACGCCAGCCTCAAGCAATCGAGACAGGAAGGCGACGCTACGGGTAAGGCGATCGACCTTAGAAACCACCAGCGGGCAGCGGTGCAGGCGAGCGGCAGCGAGGGCCTTGTCCAGCTCGGGACGGTCGGAACGGCGTCCGCTCTCTACTTCAGTGAAATCGGCGACGATGCGCCAATCGCCACCATTCAGGTAATTTGCGACGGCGGCTTGCTGCGCTTCCAGGCCGAGCCCACTGCGTCCTTGGCCCTGGGTTGAGACTCTATAATAGGCGATGAATTTTCCGTTGGAGGCCATGGGCACCGCACCAGGTTGGTTGTCGGCTGACACCATGAACCCAATTAACGAGACTGATAGTGTTGTCAAAGATAAAGCACGAAATCGGGAAAGCCTGCTTTCCAGCTGTGGTGTTGCACAATTGATTCAGTAACACGCCCCGCAAGTTCCTCGCCCCGTTCAAACGCTGCTGGAAATTTACGAAGCAAGCACAGCGCCAGAGACCAATTGGAAGCCGCAGGCGACCGACACCAGCAAACAGCCGGGGCCGATCGAACTGCAAGCGGAAGGCGGCTGGTTAATCGACGGGCCTGCGGTTGTGATAGGTCTTGTAATGCCAGTCTAGGCGCTTCTTGTACACGAGCCCTTCACGAGTATCCGCCTCTGCGACGCGTTCAAGCTGGGTGCCATCAATCGGGTTAACTCGCCAAACTGCCCAAGGCTTTACGCGTTCGCCTTCAATGTCCATCGGCTGTTTCCGGTTGCGGTCGTTCATTGTTCGCCCTCTCAGCGCCATATTGAGCTAAGTGTTTGGACCAATTTTGGCCGGCGGCGACTACAGGCCAATCAAACCTCTTCAGATTCGTTGCGGCGGGTCCACAATCAAATTTCGGATAAAGCCATCGCCAGCACTCGCCTCACCTGAAGCAATCATCTCTGCAATTCGCTGATCAAGTTCGGCCCTCGTGTCGCCAATCACCTGATGCCACCGCTCTGGCCGCCCGCTGGGAGCGTGAATCTCCTCAAGCCGATCCAATCGGCGAGTGTGATTTGATGCCATTCGCCTACCGCTGCCAGCAGTACACGACGATTTCGTCCTCAGGCCTCAGTGATCCATTTGCGGTCAATCTCGCCTTTTTGCGCTCGACGCATCCTGGCTTGTGATCGTCCCAAATGTGTACCACGCGGCCCTTTGGCTGCGACGCCTCAAGCTTGTCCAACCGACGACTATGGTTTGATATCATTGATCTTCCCTTCCAGCGCTCGCAGGCGCTCTTCGTGGTCAACCGTTTCAAGGACTCGTGCATAGCCTTCCACCAGCTTCGTCAACTCGGACGCCTCCGATGGAGTCAATTCCCCGCTCGCCACCGCTGCCACGATCGAGGCAAGGCCCTTCACCGCATCAACAGGCTCATTCATGGCTGGCAATGGGAATGCGACGTGGCGGTCCTTGCGAGGTGGTGCAATTCGGTCGAGACACAGTCGAATCGCAGCCATGTCGCCACCCTTCGCGAGCTCAATCGCCTTTCGAATCAGCTCCTCAGCCTCCCCGTCAAGCAATGCCTCCAGTGCTAGTGTCGCGCGGTTGCGAAGACCCTTGGGCTTGCCAGCGGGGTTTCCACTCTGCCCGGGCTTGAACCTGGTATCCTGCTTTTTGCCTGCAATTTCAGACTTTTTCCTCAAGACGGTCTCCGATCATTCGAAAGCGAGCGTCCTCGCTCCGACTGTTAATTTGACTCTGATTGCTTTTTGCGGCGGCCCTATCGGCTCACTATCCGCATTCCTCGTGGGCGTCATCGCCCTGGCCGGCCTAACTCTGAGCCGTGCTAAATGCCTCAAGAACTACACCGCTAGCGCGCAATGCCTGATCTGCGCTAACGGCAAATGCCCGCCCTTGCTTAGGCGGTTGCTTAGTGCCCGGCACCCTCGCCGGGGAATTGCGCTCGCTAAAGCGGCCCCGCTTCCTCAAACTTTACGCCGTCAGCCTTGAGCTTCTCAAGGATACTGCGGCGGATGTACTCAAAACGCCCCCAATCGCAACGATAAGCGCGATAGGGAGGAATCAGGCCGCACGGTGTTCGTCATGCTGGGCCATCAAGCCGCGATCTGACAGCACCTTGATGATGGCCTGCCTCGCGACGTCTGAAATCGAGATGCAGTCGGCCTTGGCCGCACGAGCCATGGCGGCGTGAAGATGGTTCGGGCAACGGAAGGCGAACGCTTCAGCTCGGCGTTCAGAGTCGTTCATGTCAGTCTCCGTGTTTAAGCCGCAAGCGCGGCGGGTTGGGTTTTAATTGGGACAAGACCGACCCTGGGGGAGGCTCCCCACGTCGGATAAACGGAGGGCCAATACTCGGGCGGTCTCTTCTTCAGGAACACATGCTCCGAATTAAATGATCTATCGGCGTATCGCCGAACCGTTGGAACCTCGGTTTCTTCGTACTGATCTATCTGAGCGGCGATGCGCGCGCGAACTTCGATCTTCGTGTCGGTACGGTAGAGGTATTGCGTCGGTTCGCTGCGCGCTGCGAGGCGTGCATGATCTCTTTCCACCAACTCCAGCGCATAGGCGCGCCGGCCTATTTCCTTGAGGCGCTGCTTGGCTCGGCGGTCAGTGTCTTCGGCATACCATTCCACCAGTTCGCTGTGGTGTTTGTGAATGCGTTGGAGAGTACAAATCGGGGCGGGGGCGACAATGCCGGGCTTGCCTTCCTCATCATACTCGTCATCGAAAGCCGGTTCCCTGGTGTTGTATTCGAGCGGCTCGGAGTGCATGCCGAGCACCTGGCCACGGGCGTCCTCCAGCTCGCTCTCAGCGACAGGACGGCCCACGACCTCGGACGCACGCTCGAGCGTCACGTCGTGGTCTCCGCGGACCAGGCGTTGCAGTCTGGTCTCGCCACTCCAGCCATTGCGGGTGAGCGCCTTGGCTGTGGCCTGCATTCGGCCGCGAATGTATGGCTTGGCAAACGCCGCCAATCCGTTATTGCGACGCGAGTCAAAACGGTCGATGGCCTCAGCCAGGCCCAACATGCCGGCCTGGATTATGTCGTCGTTACGAGCCTGATTTTCACCGCAGTAGTCTTGTGCCTCTTTCAACACCAACCGATGGTAGGATTGGGCAAGCCGGTTCTTGGCTGCAGATGCAGCCGGTTCCGGACCCTTGGCAGCCCGCAGATTGTCGGCGACATCGCCCGAGCTGAGAATTGGTTCCCGCCAGGTACTCGCGCTACCGATAATCAGCGTTCTTGGCCCGACCCCCCACGAACTGTCGACTTTTCAGACTGCGAGGCCCGTAATCGGGTGACCGTTTTCATTGAGCTATTTCCTCATTTGCGGGACCAACTGTCGTCCTATCAGGTATTTTGACGACAGTTTGCAAGCCCTATTCGCTCTCAATCACGGCGCAAAGAGAAGGCCCGGCGCAGAACACCGGGCCAGTCAAAACCTGAACGATCGTACTCAGAACCGGCTGCGTGTAGAGGGCGCAGTCGGTCCCGCGATCACAACAACCCGGGCAAGCAAGAAAGGTTTCCCCCGTGAGGTGGTCACCTCGTTTGCCGTCATTGTAGCACGTTTGCGCGGGTGGATTCCGAAGTTTATCGCGAGGTTCCGGTTTTGCGTCGAGGTTTGCCTAGCAGACCGTAGCGGGCGAAAGGGGGAATTGGCCCCGTTTGTTCTCGTCACTGTCGCCACTTGTCCCTTGTGCGCGGGGGAGGGAAATAGCAATTCACCTCTTTTTCTTCTTTACTGTCCCGTTCTGGTTATTTTTCTCCGCGCGCGCTAAGGGACAGTTGGTGACACTCGCGGTCTGACGGCAGCATCAAGGGCGACCATAGCGCGCCGAACGGTTGAGGGGCTGATACCGCCATTGTATTTCGCCAGGTGCAGCAATTGATCTGCGGTATCGCATGCCGCCCATATGTCGTCTCGTGTGGGGTTATCGCTTTCATCATCGAATGAAGGAGGCGCTTTACGCTGTCAGGGCCAAAGCAAAAGCCGCGCGGCAGGTGAAAACCTGTCCGCTCGTGGCAAAGCGAACATGCCTTGGACCCGAGCAAAAGTAACAGCGAGATTGTTTATCGGCCTACGACGACTTCACTGATCTGGATGACCGGGGCGAGGTCGGTGTAGTTCGGGATGTCTCCCATGATCTCCTTGGCATGAGGTCCGAATCCAGACTGAAATGCCTCGATCGAGTCGCAGAAGATATGGCACATCGCGACATAGGTAGCGGGAGCGTCAGGTGCTCCACCCGCCAGGCCCTTGTCCACCGTATAGTATTTGCAAGCTTCACCCATGCGGGCTTTCACTAGCGGCATATGCTTGTCGCGATAGTATTCGTGGTTGAAGCGTGCACCAGGCGTATTTTGATACATAACGCTTACCTTGATCATGGCGGGCTCCCTGGTCTGACATTTGCCTGCTCGCGCGAACACCGTCGTGCCGACAGGTGCCGAATGGCGGTCTAGATGAGTTTCTTCGTGTAGCCATTGTTTCCCCCCGCATCAGGATCGTTTGTCGAACAAATTGGACGGAAAACACGCTTCGAACTATGACCAGTAACCGAACCTGCGACAAGTCAATTTCACGTCGGGCGCACCGCAGAAGGCGTTCGCGACAGAAGCTCGCAATCTCGCTATCTGGCGCAGAAGATCGTCAATGTATCCGGTCATGCCCGCTCCTTAGGCCTTGGAACCACGTTCCCGTCGACGTCGGCCTCGTATTCAGCGGCCAGGTCGCCGATGTAATCCAGCAGCTCAGCGGAGCCGGTTCCGAAGCGCTGGCGGCTGAATAACAGCTTGGCCGCGTTGTCTGGGGAGTTGTTGCCCGTAATGTTCCTAACGAAAATCTGGATGACCAGGGCCTTCAACAGCATGATGTCGTGCCAGTGCCGAATGCCGGGGGATTTCATCCACTCGTCGTTATCTTTCGGCGTCCAGCAGGTGATCCCGCCGTTTTTATCCGCCTTCCTTTTCCGCTCATGATAGTTTGCCAAGGCAAGATTGAGCACGTCCTCATGAAGTCCGCGCGGGACTGCCCAAAGCATGTCCTCGATGATCTCCGCCCATGCTGAAACGTTGCCGATCTCTTCCTCTGTCGCGCTCATGCTTTCACCTTCCAATCGTCCTGCGTCCAGGTTCCGATATTTTCCCGTCGGGAAATCTCGTCACCCAAGACCTCGAGGCGGCGCATCATGTTGGGCTGACCCCACCTCTTACCGGCTTCCTCATAGGCGATGTGGAATGCGTCCCCGAGATCGTCATTAGTGAGCTGAAGCACCCACGCTGGGCGCAGGAGGCGCTCGCGCCTATTCATTGTCTGGATCTCCCTTTTTAGCCTTCAGCATGTCCGCAATCATCTTTTTGTCCCGCTCGCGGCGAGACTTTTCTTCCTTAGCTTTCTTTTCGAACTTGGTGTGTACCGCCGGATTGACGATCCAGTCCGGTTTGCGGGTTACGACGTCCATGAAGTTGCGATCTATCCAACTCATTGCATCCAGCTGCTCGAAAACAGCCTCGACCTGCTTGGGATCAAGCCTTCGCATCGTGCGATCGCCGCGCGCCACATCCCGCTTCGATATCTTCTTCAGCTTATGAGCCAGTATGTATCCGGCAACCGCAAGGAGGTTGGCGTGAGTGTCTGATACCCCCAGCGAGCCGGTGTAGAAGCAGACGGCATGAGGCAGAAGAAATCCGTGCAGGAGCCCGCCAGCGCGCCGTGCAGTGGCCTCCGAGATTGTGCTAGGCAGTGGAGCGCCGGCGTTTTCTACGCAGTGGAAGACGACGCAAAGCCGGGCAAACAGGCCGTTAAACTTCCCGATATGGGCGCCGAGCTTTGGGTAAAGCGTCTCGCAAGATTGAAGGGCGAGGTGTTTGCGCTCCAGCTCCTCTCGGTACACATGCGCGCCCTCTTCAAAGCGAAGCACGATCTCGTCAAGGTGGCGCAGCTGGCCAATCAGGACCGCATAATCATGCGTAGCGGGACCCTCGAGAACATCCTGACCCGCGACAGCACCCTTCATCATGACGGGGAATCCGCGCTGCAATAGCCCGTCGTCGACGCTGTCCTCCATTATCTTCCGGATTGGCTCTGGCTGAATTCCCCCGAGCACGGAAATGGAAAGGTTCTCGATATAGGAAGATCCACGCGATACCCGGTTGACGGAATAGGCGCCGCCATTGAATGCCTCGAGCCAGAACGCGCGATCCTTCGACGCCCCCCGCCCGCTCGCATACTTGTCGAATGAGCCGAACCAGCCGGATAGTTCATCCTGATAGCAAAGGATGCCGTTCGGGCTATCCTTCAGCACCTCCTGTGCTGCCTCGATAGTCGTGTCCTGAAGTACGAGTCTGGTATTCTTCGGCGCCGGCGTTGCAGCCTTTTCGTCCTTGGTGAGGCTGTCATAATGTGCCCGCGCCTCTTCGTATTGCCGTGCCATTATTCCGTCCGCGCTCCTGAGCGGCCTCGCAGCCGCCCTCATAACGGGCGTTTTCATCGTGCTAGGCAGGCCAACGAGCCAGCCCCAAAACCGGGCCGATTCTAACCACCCCTTATTGTGACGCTTGACCTGGACCTGGACACTGTCGGGAATAGCCGCACCACAAACGACAAGCGCTGCAAGCGCAATGCCACCGATATCTGCACCCATTTCTTGCCCTTGCTCAAAGGCAAATTGTTCCAGAACGTCAGGCAGGATGCCCCGCGCGAGCGTCGGCGGATCGAGGCTCGCCCATGGGTCAACGGGGTCGACAACCTCGGGCGCCTCTGGCTCTGGCGCATCCGGAGCCAGCTTAAGAATATTTGCGCCAGCCACCCTAAGTTCGTTGTCCACGGTTGTCCTCGGTTGTGCATGCCGTTGGGCTCGCAGCTCTGCGATATCGTCCTCGCTTAGGAGGTTAAAAATTCTGTCGTTGCTCATCGGTCACCCGTCATCAGTTCCGGGTACACAAGATCGAGCGCGCCCATTTCGGCGAGCTTCGTGTCCACCTCATCCATTGAAATTTTGCCGTCCCTAAGCGCGATGCCTAACGACGTCGCCTCGCTGATGAACCACTGCGCTCTGCCGATAGCGAAACGAAGCCCGCTTAACTGCAGCTCCTTGCGGATCTTCGGATCGGTGACGGCGAGGGGGGATGAAGGCGGTTTGACGTGTGCGTTCATCGCAATCCTCCGCAGAGGATGCAGAGGAACGGGAACGAGAAAGGCAGCAGCGCCGCAATGAACGCTTGAACGTTCACTGGGATTGTGTATGTTCGCTGTTGCTGATTGACTTGCGATTTGGGGGCTGCCTTGGGAGAGGCGGCCCTTTCGCTTGATGGGTCAGGCGGCCTCGTCATGACGCCTCCCATCATTAGCGAACATCCCGCAGCTCTCGGCGCCACCAATCTGTTGAGTGAGCGGCGCGTCGATCCGCTCCGGCAGCGCGGCCAGGACGGCGGCGGCAGACGGGTCAATGACGCCGGCGTCTTCTCGCGTACAGCGGCGCAAAGCTTCAGAGGTCTGGCAGTACGAGCGACCCCGCCAATCGTCCCTACGTGACTTTTTTGGCGATCCGCGGTGCTGGAGAATCCACTGCAGATGGTCGCGACACTCGACGATCCGCCAATTTGGATTGAGCTGTATGACCAGCCCGGAGTAGTCGTCGGCGCTTTCCATGCGGCTCATGCCGACACCCGCTGAGCGGCGACAGCCAATGCAAACGGAAAGGACTCAAACGGGACCGGCGCATCGCCGTGCCAGCCGATCTGGAACATGCCGTCGTCGCGTTCGACGACGAGCGGCGACGACGTGACACTTTCAACCGTTTCGAACCGCGCTAGAGGCGCGGAACCTGTCACGTTCCGTTGATGGAGCTGATGTTTTTTCGCCCTGTCACGGCGGAGGCCGCGGGTTCGAGTCCCGTCTCTCGCGCCATCATTTCCGCCATCCAACCCTTCCAGGTCTCAAATCTTCGCAAGGCTCAAATCTTCGCAAGGCGATGGCGCCAACGCCGCCTGACCGCGCGCCATTGATCGACACAGCAAAAACGAAAAGCCGCCCTGGGGGAAGGGCGGCTTCGTTACACCACCTTTGGGGGAAGGGTGGCTTCGTGGGGCCTTGAAAAGGGGGGTCAGCGAACCATTGAGGCATCAGAACTCGTTACAATCATCGGTTTTCCGGCCTTAACGACGTGGGCGGTCTGACCATAATCGGAGGTGGTACGCGCCGAGATGGCCACAGTGGTGAGTGCGATCCCCGCCACGAGGGCCACGACCACGATCTTGAGGTGGGTCGCACGATCGGCCGAGTGGATTGAGTGGTTCATGGAAAGCCTCCCGGCGCCTCTTTGGCCGCCTTTGTTGGCCCGAACGTGTACCCCCCGTTTGTTTCCAGCCGGTTTCGCCGGTTCCTAAAAATGGTTTCAATCCACGCCTCAGAGGGCCGATTTTGGATGGGGTGGTTCGATCCGGCGCGCGCCGCCAACCTCCCGGTCGCCGGAAGTGACGGCGCGCGCAGGCCGGTTGCGGCGGACGTCGTCACGGCCTATCTGAAGGACGAGCGGCTCAGATTCCAGCTCGGCCGGCGCACTTGGCGTCTTCGGCTTTGCCCGGTTTCCCCTCCGATGCGGAGGTTCGCCGACCGTCAAGATAGCTTGTCTTGCGCCCCTTGTTGCGCTGCGCTAAGCCTCGGAACAATTCCAATTAACGAATCTGCGGGCGCCGGCAACTGCAGGAAAAGGTCTGGCCGATGAACGGCATCTTACAAAATTACCTCCCCCTTGTGGTGTTTATCGGCGTCGCCGGTGTGATCGGCCTGGTGCTTCTGATCGCGCCCTTCATCGTGGCGTTCCAGCAGCCCGATCCGGAAAAGCTGTCGGCCTATGAGTGCGGATTCAATGCGTTCGACGATGCGCGCATGAAGTTCGATGTCCGCTTCTATCTGGTGTCTCTCCTTTTCATCATCTTCGACCTGGAAGTGGCCTTCCTGTTCCCGTGGGCGGTGGCGTTCGGCAAGCTCGGCGCGACCGGCTTCTGGTCGATGTTCGTGTTCCTGGGAGTCCTCACGATCGGCTTTGCCTATGAATGGAAGAAAGGCGCGCTCGAATGGGATTGAGCCCACTTCTCCAAGCCTCGGAGCCGGCGGTGGCCCCCGCCTCCAGGGGCATTATCGATCCCTCCACCGGCAGGCCGGTCGGGGCCAGCGATCCCTATTTTCTCGAAGTCAATCACGAGCTCTCCGACAAGGGCTTCTTCGTTGCCGCCGCCGACGACCTGATCATCTGGGCGCGCACGGGCTCGTTGATGTGGATGACCTTCGGGCTTGCATGTTGCGCGGTCGAGATGATGCAGATGTCGATGCCGCGCTACGATTGCGAACGCTTTGGCTTTGCCCCGCGCGCTTCCCCCAGGCAATCTGACGTGATGATCGTGGCGGGCACGCTGACCAACAAGATGGCGCCTGCGCTGCGCAAGGTCTACGATCAGATGCCGGAGCCGCGCTACGTGATCTCGATGGGATCATGTGCCAATGGCGGCGGCTATTATCACTATTCGTATTCGGTGGTGCGCGGCTGCGACCGGATCGTGCCCATCGACATCTACGTGCCCGGGTGCCCGCCGACGGCGGAAGCGCTACTTTACGGCGTCATGCTGTTGCAGAAAAAGATCCGACGCACCGGTACCATCGAACGCTAAGGTTTTTTCAATGGACGACGGCAGGCTCGACGCTTTGGGGCAGACGATTGTCGGCGCGCTTCCCGGTGCAGCGATCGACCACAAAGTGGCTTTCAATCAGCTTACCGTGGCCGTGCACGCCGAGAAAATCGTCGATGTCGTGCGCTTCCTTCGCGACGACCCTGCGTGCCGGTTCGTCAACCTGACGGATGTGACCGCGGCGGATTACCCGGGGCGAGAGAAACGCTTCGACGTCGTCTATCACCTTCTCTCGCCGACGCTGAATGCGCGCATCCGCTTGCGCGCCGAAGCCGACGAGAACACGCAGGTGCCCTCGATCATCGCCGTGTTTCCCGGCGCCGACTGGTTCGAGCGCGAGACCTACGACCTCTACGGCGTGATCTTCACCGGCCATCCGGACATGCGGCGCATCCTGACCGATTATGGTTTCGACGGTCATCCGCTGCGCAAGGATTTTCCGCTCACCGGCTTCGTCGAAGTCCGCTATGACGACCAGGAGAAGAGGGTGCTCTACGAGCCCGTCCGTCTCAACCAGGAGTTCCGCAATTTCGACTTTCTCTCGCCATGGGAAGGCGCCGACTATCCGGTGCTGCCGGGCGACGAGAAGGCCAAATCGTGAGTGGCGAATACCATGAACGAGCAACCGCAAAACCTTCGTAACTTCACCATCAACTTCGGACCGCAGCATCCGGCCGCGCACGGCGTGTTGCGCCTGGTTCTGGAACTTGATGGCGAGGTCGTCGCCCGCGTCGACCCCCATATCGGCCTGCTTCACCGCGGCACCGAAAAGCTGATCGAGCACAAGACTTACCTGCAGGCGATCCCCTATTTCGACCGGCTCGACTATGTCGCGCCCATGAACCAGGAACACGCCTTCTGCCTGGCGGCCGAAAAACTCCTTGGCATCGAAGTGCCGCGCCGCGGCCAGTTGATCCGCGTGCTCTATTGCGAGATCGGCCGTATCCTGTCGCATCTGCTCAACGTCACCACCCAGGCGATGGACGTCGGCGCGCTCACCCCTCCGCTGTGGGGTTTTGAAGAGCGCGAGAAGCTGATGGTATTTTACGAGCGCGCTTCCGGCTCGCGCATGCATGCGGCCTATTTCCGGATCGGCGGCGTGCATCAGGACCTGCCGCCGAAACTGATCGACGATATCGAAGCATGGTGCGACCCGTTCCTTACGGTGGTCGACGACCTCGAAACGCTGCTCACGGGCAACCGCATTTTCAAGCAGCGCAACGTCGACATCGGCGTGGTGACGCTCAAGCAGGCCTGGGAGTGGGGTTTTTCGGGCGTGATGGTGCGCGGCTCGGGCGCCGCCTGGGATCTGCGCAAGGCGCAGCCTTATGAATGCTATGACGAGATGGATTTCGACATCCCGATCGGCAAGAACGGCGACTGCTACGACCGCTACTGCATTCGCATGGAAGAGATGCGCCAGTCCGTGCGTATCATGAAGCAGTGCATCGCCAAACTGCGCGCCGCCGACGCCCAGGGGCCGGTTGCCGTTCAGGACAACAAGATTTTCCCGCCGCGCCGCGCCGAGATGAAGCGCTCGATGGAAGCGCTGATCCATCATTTCAAGCTCTATACCGAAGGTTTTCACGTGCCACCCGGTGAAGTCTATGCGGCGGTGGAGGCGCCCAAAGGCGAGTTCGGCGTTTACCTGATCGCCGACGGCAGCAACAAACCCTACAAATGCAAGATCCGCGCGCCAGGCTTTGCGCACCTGCAGGCGATGGATTTCATCTGCAAGGGCCACCTGCTGGCCGACGTCTCCGCCATTCTGGGATCGCTCGACATCGTTTTCGGCGAGGTCGATCGGTGATCGCGTTCTGGCAGAACCGCTTCAATGCCTTGAACGCCGAGGCCGCGCGCCGCCTGCAATGAAAGACCAGAACAGATGTCCGTTCGCCGACTAGCGCCCAAGGAACTTCAGCCCGCAAGCTTCACGTTCACGCCGGAGAATCTGGCCTTCGCGAAGCAGCAGATCGGCAAATATCCGCAAGGCCGGCAGGCTTCCGCCGTCATTGCGATCCTGTGGCGCGTTCAGGAGCAGCATGAGGGGTGGGTTTCCGAAGCCGCGATCCGCGCGGTCGCCGATCTGCTCGGCATGCCCTATATCCGCGTGCTTGAGATCGCGACGTTCTACACCATGTTCCAGCTGCAGCCCGTGGGCAAGAAGGCCCACGTTCAGGTCTGCGGCACGACGCCGTGCCGTCTGCGCGGGGCCGCCGACCTCATCGAGGTGTGCCAGAGCCGGATTCACCGCGAGCCCTTTCACCTTTCCAGGGACGGCAATTTCAGCTGGGAAGAGGTGGAATGTCTGGGTGCCTGCGTGAACGCGCCGATGGTTCTGATCTGGAATGACACCTACGAGGACCTCACCAAGGAGAGCTTCGGAAAAGTGCTCGACGGCTTTGCTTCGGGCCAGGTGCCGAAGCCGGGACCTCAGATCGACCGCCAGTTCTCCGCGCCGGTGGGCGGACCGACTACGCTGAAGGAAACCACATGAGGCACGACCGTATCTGGCAAGCGGCCGGCGCAAGCGTCGCTTCGCCCATTCATCGCTGATCTTCGGGAACACCGATATGCTCGACGACAAGGATCGCATCTTCAGGAATCTCTACGGTCTCCACGACTGGGGCCTCGAAGGTGCGCGTCGCCGCGGCGCCTGGGACGGCACCAAGGCGATCATCGACAAGGGACGCGACTGGATCATCAACGAGATGAAGGCTTCCGGCTTGCGCGGCCGCGGCGGGGCCGGCTTTCCGACCGGACTGAAGTGGTCGTTCATGCCAAAGGAGTCGACCGACGGCCGGCCGAGTTATCTCGTGGTCAATGCCGACGAGTCCGAGCCCGGCACCTGCAAGGACCGCGAAATCATGCGGCATGATCCGCATCTTCTGGTCGAAGGTTGCCTGATTGCGAGTTTCGCGATGGGTGCGCACGCCTGTTACATCTATGTGCGGGGCGAGTTCATCCGCGAGCGCGAGCGCCTCGAGGCCGCGGTCGAGCAGGCCTATGAGGCGAAGCTGATCGGCAAGGACAACGTCAACGGCTGGCCATTCGATCTCTACGTGACGCACGGCGCCGGGGCCTACATTTGCGGCGAAGAGACGGCGCTGCTCGAAAGCCTCGAAGGCAAGAAGGGCCAGCCGCGGTTAAAACCGCCATTCCCGGCCAATGTCGGCCTGTTCGGCTGCCCGACCACCGTGAACAATGTCGAGTCGATTGCGGTCGCCCCGGATATCCTGCGGCGCGGTGCGGCGTGGTTTGCCGCCATCGGCCGGCCGAACAACGTCGGCACCAAGCTCTTTTGCATCTCCGGTCACGTCGAGCGTCCCTGCAACGTCGAAGAGGCGATGGGCATACCGTTTCGCGAATTGATCGAGCGCCATTGCGGCGGCGTTCGCGGCGGATGGGACAATCTGAAGGCCGTGATCCCCGGCGGCTCTTCGGTGCGCATGGTGCCGGCGGAGCAGATCATCGATACGCCGATGGATTTCGACAGTCTCGGCAAGCTGCGCTCCGGCCTTGGCACAGCCGCCGTCATCGTCATGGACAAATCGACCGACCTGATCCGCGCGATTGCCCGCATCTCCTATTTCTACAAGCACGAGAGCTGCGGCCAGTGCACCCCTTGCCGCGAAGGCACCGGATGGATGTGGCGGGTGCTGAGCCGGATGGCGGAAGGCCGCGCCCACAAGCGCGAAATCGACATGCTGCTCGAGGTGACCAAGCAGGTCGAGGGTCACACGATTTGCGCGCTCGGTGACGCTGCGGCCTGGCCGATCCAGGGCTTGATCGCGCATTTCCGGCACGAGATCGAGGAACGGATCGAGCAATATTCGCACAAATCCGATCTCGACGATCAGGGCGTGCTTGATCCCGCGCACATGGTCGCGGCGGAGTGAACTTGATGTCGCAGCCGGGCATTTTGGAGTGGCAGAAATACGGGACGCTGGCGCAAGCCGGGAAAGACTTGAGACCGCAATGACCAAACTCATCATCGACGGCAAAGAGATCGACGTTCCCGCGGAATACACGCTGTTGCAGGCGTGCGAGGCCGCCGGCGCCGAAATTCCGCGCTTTTGCTACCACGAGCGCCTCTCGATCGCCGGCAATTGCCGGATGTGCCTGGTCGAGGTGAAGGGCGGCCCGAAGCCGGTTGCAAGCTGCGCCTGGGGCGTGCGCGATTGCCGCCCGGGCCCAAAGGGCGAGCCGCCGGAAATTTCGACCCGTTCGCCGATGGTGAGGAAGGCGCGCGAAGGCGTGATGGAATTCCTCCTCATCAACCACCCCCTGGATTGTCCGATCTGCGACCAGGGCGGGGAATGCGACTTGCAGGACCAGGCGATGGGTTACGGCGTCGACACCTCGCGCTTTGCCGAGAACAAGCGCGCGGTGGAGGACAAATACCTCGGCGCGCTGGTCAAGACCTCCATGAACCGTTGCATCCAGTGCACGCGTTGCGTCCGCTTTGCCGCCGAGGTGTGCGGCGTGCCGGAAATGGGCGCGACCGGTCGCGGCGAAGACATGGAGATCACGACTTATCTGGAAACGGCGTTGACCTCGGAGCTGCAAGGCAACCTCGTCGACATCTGCCCGGTTGGCGCGCTCACCTCGAAACCCTACGCTTTCGCTGCCCGACCTTGGGAACTCGGCAAGACCCAATCGATCGACGTGATGGACGGCGTTGGTTCGGCGATCCGCGTCGATACCCGCGGCCGCGAGGTGATGCGGATCCTGCCGCGCGTCAACGAAGCGGTGAACGAGGAATGGATTTCCGACAAGACCCGCCACATTGTCGATGGACTGCGCACCCAGCGGCTCGACCGTCCCTACATCCGCCAGAGCGGCCAGCTCCGGCCGGCCTCCTGGCCAGAGGCTTTCGAGGCGATTGCCGCACGGATCGCGCGAACCGACGGCAAGCGGATCGGCGCCATCGCGGGTGACCTCGCCGCGGTGGAGGAAATGTTCGCGCTCAAGGAGCTGTTAGCGAAATGCGGCTCGATCAATCTCGCCGTGCAGGGCGGCGATGCCTTCGATCCGAGGAGCGGACGCGCCACTTACCTGTTCAATCCCACGATTGCCGGCATTGAGCAGGCGGATGCGCTCCTGATCCTGGGCTCGAACCCGCGGAAGGAAGCCGCCGTGCTCAACTCGCGCGTTCGCAAGCGCTGGCGCAGCGGCCAGCTCAAGATCGGCGTGATCGGGGAGAAGCTCGATTTGACTTACGGATACGATCACCTTGGCGGCGGAACAGACACGCTCGGCGATGTCGCCGCGGGCAAGCATTCCTTCACCGAGGTGTTGAAGAACGCTAAAAACCCGATTGTTCTGGTCGGCTCCGGCGCCGCTGCGCGGCATGACGGGCGAGCGGTTCTGGCGTCTGCGGCCAGGCTCGCGGTTGATGTCGGCGCAGTCAAGGAGGGCTGGAACGGCTTTGCGGTTCTGCACGACACGGCTTCGCGGGTTGGCGCACTCGATATCGGCTTTGCCTCTGGCGCGGGCGGACTTTATTCGGCGGAGATGACCACTTTCGGCACGCTCGACGTCCTGTTCCTGCTCGGTGCCGATGAAGTCAAGGTGGGGGATGGCACCTTCGTCGTGTATATCGGCACCCATGGCGATCGCGGCGCCCACCGTGCCGACGTCATCCTGCCCGGCGCAGCCTATACGGAGAAGGGCGGCATTTTCGTCAACACCGAGGGCCGGGTGCAAATGGCCAACAGGGCGGGATTTCCCCCGGGGCAGGCGCGCGAAGACTGGGCGATCGTCCGCGCGATGTCGGAGGCGCTTGGCAAGAAGCTGCCATACGACTCGCTGCACGCTCTGCGGCAGGCGATCTTCAGGACTGCACCCCATCTGATGCGGATCGACGGGATCGAGCCCGGCAAGGCCGGCGATATCAGCGCGCTTGCGGGCGGCGGCGGCAATATGGAGAAGTCGCCGTTCAAGAGTTCGGTGGAAGATTTTTACCTGACCAACCCGATCGCGCGGGCTTCCGCGGTCATGGCGGAATGCTCCCGCCTGGCCTCCGGAAAGATGCTCAACGCAGCGGAGTGAAGTGATGGCCGAATTCTGGACCAGTACCTTGTGGCCGCTGATCATCATGGTCGCCCAGAGCGTCCTGTTGCTCGTGGTGCTGCTGATTGCGATCGCCTACATCCTGCTCGCCGACCGCAAGATCTGGGCGGCGGTCCAGATCAGGCGCGGCCCGAACGTGGTCGGACCGTGGGGCCTGCTGCAGTCCTTCGCCGATCTTTTGAAATTCGTTTTGAAGGAACCGATCATTCCCGCCGGCGCCAACAAGGGCGTGTTCCTGCTGGCTCCGCTGGTGAGCTGCGTGCTTGCGCTCGCGGCCTGGGCGGTGATTCCGACGAATCTCGGTTGGGCGATCTCCGACATCAACGTTGGCGTGCTCTACATCTTCGCGATTTCGTCGCTGTCGATCTACGGCATCATCATGGCCGGATGGTCGTCGAACTCGAAATATCCGTTTCTCGCCGCGCTTCGGTCGGCGGCGCAAATGGTCAGCTACGAGGTGTCGATCGGATTTGTGATCATCACCGTGCTGCTCTGTGCGGGTTCGCTCAATCTCTCGGCGGTGGTCGAGGCGCAGAACAGCCGCGGGCTCGGCAGCCTGATCGGCCTGCCGCAGCTGACGATACTCAACTGGTATGTGTGGCCGCTGCTGCCGATGTTCGTGGTGTTCTACGTTTCGGCACTGGCCGAAACCAACCGGCCACCTTTCGACCTGGTCGAAGCCGAGTCGGAACTGGTCGCGGGCTTCATGGTCGAATACGGCTCGACGCCCTATCTGTTGTTCATGCTCGGCGAATACGTCGCCATCACCACCATGTGCGCGATGGCCACGATCCTGTTCCTCGGCGGCTGGTTGCCGCCGGTGGCGCTGCCGCCCTTTACCTGGGTGCCGGGCGTGATCTGGTTCTCGCTAAAACTTTTCTTCATGTTCTTCCTGTTCGCGATGGCGAAAGCAATCGTGCCGCGCTACCGCTACGACCAGTTGATGCGGCTGGGCTGGAAGGTTTTTTTGCCGCTGTCGCTGGCGATGGTGGTGATCGTCGCCGGCGTGCTGCAGTTCGCAGGCATCGCGCCGAAATGAGGTCGCAATGAGTGTCAACATCAACGCCACGTCGCGCTCGCTCCTGCTGTCGGAATTCGTGTCGGCGTTCTTCCTCGCCATGCGCTATTTCTTCAAGCCGAAGCCGACGCTGAACTATCCGTTCGAAAAGGGGCCGATTTCACCGCGCTTTCGCGGCGAGCACGCATTGCGGCGCTATCCCAATGGCGAAGAACGCTGCATCGCCTGCAAGCTTTGCGAGGCGATCTGTCCGGCCCAGGCCATCACCATCGAGGCCGGGCCGCGCCGCAACGACGGTACGCGGCGCACCGTGCGCTATGACATCGATATGGTGAAATGCATTTACTGCGGACTCTGCCAGGAGGCGTGTCCGGTGGATGCAATCGTCGAAGGCCCGAACTTCGAATTCGCGACGGAAACGCGCGAGGAACTCTACTATGACAAGGCGAAACTTCTCGCCAATGGGGACCGCTGGGAGAGCCAGATCGCCAAATCGATCGAGCTCGACGCGCCGTACCGGTGAGGTGAGGGAACGTGGCTGAGATGGGCACATTCGCCGCATATGCGGTCGGTTCCCTCCCCCCGTGTAGGGGAGAGGTGGAGAGGGGGGTAAGCCTCGGGTCTGGTGCGCGCGGTTTACCCCCCTCCCTAACCCTTCCCCACACGGGGGGAGGGAACGCACCGGTATATGCGGACAGGGGCTTGGCATGATCCTTCCCGCGTTGTTCTTCTATCTGTTCGCTGGCGTCTGCGTGGCATCCGCGGTGATGGTGATCGTGTCGCGCAATCCCGTGCACTCCGTGCTGTTCCTCATCCTTGCCTTCGTCAATGCCGCCGGCCTGTTCGTGCTGATGGGAGCCGAGTTTTTGGCCATGATCCTGATCGTGGTCTATGTCGGCGCAGTCGCGGTGCTGTTTCTGTTTGTGATCATGATGCTCGACGTCGATTTCACCGAGTTGCGCGAAGGCTTCATCGAATATCTTCCGATAGGCCTTGTGATCGGCGGGGTGTTCCTTGCCGAGCTGCTATTGGTAGGCGGCGGTTGGGTCATCAGTCCCAATGTGGCCAAGTCGATTACGGCGGCGATCCCCGCCAATGTGAGCAATACCCAGGCGCTCGGGCTCGTCCTCTACACGAAGTACATTCATTACTTCCAGATCGCGGGCCTGGTCCTCCTGGTCGCGATGATCGGTGCCATCGTGCTGACGCTGCGCCACAAGGCCAGCGTCAAGCGGCAGGACATCAATATTCAAAATGCGCGGACGCCGGAACTCGCCATGAGCGTGCGCAAGGTCGCCTCGGGTCAGGGCCTGCAGGATGCAGATGCCGCGGAGTGGGTGCAATGACAATTGGTCTTGGACATTATCTCGCGGTCGGCGCCATCCTGTTCACGCTCGGAATTCTCGGGATTTTTCTCAATCGCAAGAACATCATCGTCATTCTGATGTCGATCGAGCTGATCCTGCTCGCCGTCAATGTCAACCTGGTGGCGTTCTCGACCTTCATCGGCGACATTGTGGGCCAGGTATTTGCAATGCTGGTGCTCACCGTGGCTGCGGCCGAAGCCGCGATCGGTCTTGCGATATTGGTTGTCTACTTCCGAAACCGCGGCTCGATCGCGGTTGACGACGTCAGTCTGATGAAGGGTTAAGGCATGATCCGGATCCGAAGGGCCGCGCCAGCGCAAGGTGGGAACTGGCTTTCCCCCGCCGCAAGCGCGAAGCGCGTTTGCGCGGAGATCATCCGTGAAGGGGCTCGCCGATGATCCAGGCCATCGTCTTTCTGCCGCTGATCGGCTGCATCATCGCAGGGCTGATCTCGATTGTGGGCGCGCACGCGCGCAATCCGAGCGGCGATGAGGTCGAACATCATGCCGACGCCCACGATCACGGCGAGGTCGCAGTCAACGAAGACACCGGCGTCATTCATGCTTCCAGTCACGAGCCCGACGGCAACGGTCACGACGACCACCCTGCGACAGAGCCGGCGGCGGCCGGCTCGCGCGCGGCCGAACTGATCACGACCGGCCTGTTGTTCGTGGCGGCGGCGCTGTCATGGGTGGCGCTTGTCGATGTCGGCTTTGGCCACAACGACAGCCGAATTGCGCTGTTCCCCTGGATCACAGCGGGCGAGCTGCAGGTCGCCTGGGCGTTTCGTGTCGATACGCTGACGGCCGTCATGCTGGTGGTCGTCAACACCATCTCCTCGCTCGTGCATCTCTACTCGATCGGTTACATGGACGAGGACCCGTACCGGCCGCGGTTCTTCAGCTATCTTTCGCTGTTCACCTTCGCGATGCTGATGCTGGTGACGGCCGACAACCTGGTGCAGCTGTTCTTCGGCTGGGAAGGTGTCGGCCTTGCAAGCTATCTTTTAATCGGGTTCTGGTACCACAAGCCGTCGGCGAACGCCGCGGCCATCAAGGCTTTCATTGTCAATCGGGTCGGCGATTTCGGCTTCGCGCTCGGCATCTTCGCCGTGTTCATGCTGATCGGTTCTGTCGACTACGAAACGATTTTCGCCGCTGCGCCCGGGTTGACCGGCAAAACCATCAACTTCTTCGGCTGGCAGGCCGACGCGCTGACGCTGACCTGCCTGCTCCTGTTCATGGGCGCGATGGGCAAATCGGCGCAGTTTCTGCTGCATACCTGGCTGCCCGATGCGATGGAAGGCCCGACCCCGGTCTCGGCGTTGATTCACGCCGCGACCATGGTCACCGCGGGCGTCTTCATGGTAGCGCGGCTGTCGCCGCTGTTTGAGCTCGCGCCGACCGCGCAGGCGTTCGTGATGTTCATTGGCGCGACCACCGCCTTGTTCGCGGCCACCGTGGGTCTCGTGCAAAACGACATCAAGCGGATCGTGGCCTATTCGACCTGTTCACAGCTCGGCTACATGTTCGTGGCGATGGGGGCGGGGGCCTATTCGGTCGGGATGTTCCATCTGTTCACCCACGCCTTCTTCAAGGCGCTGTTGTTCTTAGGATCCGGCTCGGTGATCTATGCGATGCATCACGAACAGGACATCCGCATGATGGGCGGGCTGAAGGACCGCATTCCCTTCACTTACCTGGTCATGGTGATCGGCACGCTGGCTCTGACCGGCTTCCCCCTGACCGCGGGCTATTTCTCCAAGGATGCGATCATCGAATCCGCATACGCCTCCCACAATCCGTTCGGGCCTTATGGCTTCCTGATGACCGTGGTCGCGGCCGCCTTGACCTCGTTCTACTCGTGGCGCCTGATCTTCAAGACTTTCCATGGCGAACCCCACGATCGCGAGCATTATGAAGCCGCGCATGAGTCACCGCTCTGGATGCTCGTTCCGATCGGCATTTTGGCCGCGGGATCGATCCTCGCCGGCTTCCCGTTCCGGGAGTTGTTCGCAGGCCACGGCGTGGAGGAATTCTTCCGTGAATCGCTGAAGATGAATCCACACATCATCGAAGACATGCATCACATCCCCGAAAGCATCGCGTTCCTGCCGACGCTGATGATGGCGGTGGGTTTCCTGGTGTCGTGGCTGTTCTACATCCGCCGGCCGTATCTGCCGGTCGAGCTCGCCAATCAGCAGCCGCTGCTGTACCAGTTTCTGCTCAACAAATGGTATTTTGACGAGCTTTACGACCTGATCTTCGTGCGGCCGACGAAGTGGCTCGGGCGCTTCCTGTGGAAGGTCGGCGATGGCTACATCATCGACGGTTTCGGGCCGGATGGTGTGTCGGCGTGGGTACTTGATGTCACCCGCCATGTGGTGCGGCTGCAGACCGGATATCTCTACCATTACGCGTTTGCGATGCTGATCGGAGCTGCGGGCTTGATTACCTGGTTCATGTTCGGCGCGGGGGGCTAGCGATGACAACCTGGCCCATCCTCTCCGTCGTCACATTCCTCCCGCTCGTCGGCGCTCTGCTGGTTTATGCCAGCCGCGGCGATGACGAAGCGGCCCGCCGCAACGCGCGCTGGATCGCGTTGTGGACCACGCTGATCACCTTTCTTGTGTCTCTGATCCTGGTGTGGCGCTTCGATCCGGCGCAAGCCGACTTCCAGTTCGTCGAGAAGGCCCCGTGGCTCGCCAGCGCCATCACCTACCACATGGGCGTGGACGGCATTTCATTGCCGTTCGTGATCCTGACCACCGCCTTGATGCCGATCTGCATTATTGCGAGCTGGAAAGCCATCACGCTGCGCGTCCGCGAATACATGATGGCGTTCCTGGTTCTGGAAACGCTGATGGTCGGCACCTTCTGCGCGCTCGATCTCGTGCTGTTCTATTTGTTCTTCGAAGGCGGCCTGATCCCGATGTTCCTGATCATCGGGGTATGGGGCGGCCCGCGCCGCGTCTACGCGTCGTTCAAATTCTTCCTCTACACGCTGCTCGGCTCCGTGCTGATGCTGCTGGCAATCATGGCGCTATACTGGAATGCCGGTACGAGCGACATTCCGACCCTGATGCATACGGCCGTTCCGCACTCGTTGCAGACCTGGGCATGGCTGGCGTTCTTTGCCTCCTTTGCGGTGAAGATGCCGATGTGGCCCGTGCACACCTGGCTGCCGGATGCGCATGTCGAGGCGCCCACCGCAGGCTCCGTGATCCTGGCCGCTATCCTCTTGAAGATGGGTGGCTACGGCTTCCTGCGTTTTTCGCTGCCGATGTTCCCGCTGGCCTCGCATGATTTCGCGCCGCTGATCTTCTCGCTCTCGGTGATCGCAATCATCTACACCTCGCTGGTGGCGCTGATGCAGGAGGACATGAAGAAGCTGATCGCCTATTCCTCGGTGGCCCATATGGGCTTCGTAACCATGGGAATCTTTGCCGGCACCATGCAGGGGGTCGCGGGCGGCGTTTTCCAGATGATCTCGCATGGTATTGTTTCGGGCGCCTTGTTCCTCTGCGTCGGCATCGTTTACGACCGCATGCACACCCGCGAGATCGCGGCCTATGGCGGGCTGGTCAACCGCATGCCGCTTTATGCGTTCGTGTTCATGGTCTTCACCTTGGCCAATGTCGGTCTGCCCGGCACGTCCGGCTTCATCGGCGAATTCATGACGCTGATCGGCACCTTCAAGGTCGACATCCCGACCGCCACTTTTGCCACAACCGGCGTGATCCTGTCGGCGGCGTACGCGCTTTGGCTCTACCGCAAGGTGATCTTTGGCGCGCTGGTCAAGCCGTCACTTGCGACGATCAAGGACCTCACCTTCCGCGAATGCCTGACCTTGATGCCGCTGGTCGCGCTCACGATTCTTTTCGGCTTCTACCCGAAGCCGGTGCTCGATATCTCGGCTTCGTCAGTGCAGCAACTCGTGAACAACTACCACACCGCGATGACAACGGCCGTGAAGGCGGCCGCATTGCTGCAATAGCGTATTCGACATAGGGGAAGAAGCTTCGGCTCTGACTGATCGGAACCGGGGTTTGAAGGTTAGGACGACGTGCCATGAGCTTTGAGAGTGCAGGTTATCCATTGCTGCCCGTGCTGCCGGAGCTGGTCCTGGCAGTCGGCGCCATGGCGCTGCTGATGATGGGTGCCTTTGAGGGTCATCGGACCACCAGCCTCGTCACCACCCTCTCGATTTGTCTGCTGGTGGTCGTGGGCGCAATCGAGCTTGCGCTCCCTTCCGGAAAGCTGACCACCTTCGGAGGCAGCTTCATCGTCGATGACTTCGCGCGGTTCCTGAAGATACTGTCGTTGGCCGGATCGGCCGTCACGCTGATCCTTTCAATCGAATTTCTGGCCGATCCCTCCCGCCGAATGTTCGAATTCGCCATTCTGGTTCTGCTTTCGACACTCGGCATGATGGTGCTGATCTCGGCGGGCGACCTGATCATGCTTTATCTCGGTCTCGAGCTGATGAGCCTTGCGCTCTACGTGGTGGCGGCGAGCAATCGCGATAATGCCAAATCGACCGAGGCTGGCCTCAAATATTTCGTGCTGGGTGCCCTCTCGTCGGGCATGCTGCTATACGGCGCTTCGTTGATCTATGGCTTTACCGGTACGGTGGCTTTCGCCGGCATCGCTGCGGCCGCCAGGAGCCCCAGCATCGGCATCGTGTTCGGACTTGTGTTCCTGCTGGCGGGACTTTGTTTCAAGGTCTCGGCGGTGCCGTTTCACATGTGGACGCCCGACGTTTACGAGGGAGCGCCAACCCCCGTCACCGCGTTCTTTGCCTCCGCGCCGAAGGTCGCGGCCATGGCTGTGTTTACCCGCGCGACGCTCACCGCGTTCCCCGGTATCGTCCCGCAATGGCAGCAGGTCGTGGTGTTCGTGTCGATTGCCTCCATGGCATTGGGATCGTTCGCGGCCATTGGCCAGAAGAACATCAAGCGGCTCATGGCCTATTCGTCCATCGGCCATATGGGCTTTGCGCTGGTCGGACTGGCCGCCGGCACGGCCGAGGGCGCGCAGGGCGTGCTGGTTTACCTCGCAATCTATGTGACGATGACGCTCGGCGCTTTCACCGTCATCCTTGCCATGAAGCGCAACGGACAGCCGCTCGAGCAGATCAGCGACTTTTCCGGCCTGTCGCGAACCAATCCGGTGATCGCGGGCTTCTTTGCGATGCTGCTTTTCTCGCTTGCCGGAGTTCCCTGGCTCGCGGGCTTCTTTGCGAAATGGTATGTTTTTGTGGCCGCGATCAAGGCCGGGCTGTTCACGCTGTCGGTAATCGGCGTGCTTACCAGCGTGGTGGGCGCTTACTATTATCTGTTCATCGTCAAGGTGATGTATTTCGACGAGCCGCTGACCAAACTTGACCCGATGCGCGTCGAATTGCGCCCGGTGCTGGCGGTCACAGGCCTCTTCAACATCTTCTTTTTTGCTTTTCCCGCGCCGCTGGTCAGCGTGGCCACGGCGGCGGCCAAGTCGCTGTTCTAGATGCCCTTCGCGCTCGGTCCTCGAGCCAAATCGGCGGGCTACCGGCTCGCTGCCTACGACAGCATCGGCTCGACCAACGAGGAAGCTCTGTTGCGTGCGCGGGCCGGCGAGCGCTCCCCGATGTGGTTCGTGACCTCCGACCAGACCGCAGGTCGCGGGCGTAGACATCGCGCCTGGATCGCTCCGCGCGGCAACCTCGCCTGCAGCGTTCTCGAAACGCTCGACATTTCGCCAGCGATTGCCGCAACCTTGGGGTTTGCCGCGGGGCTGGCGCTGGAGGCGGCGCTGCGAAAGGCGAGCCACGAGGCGCTTGCGCGGGCGGGCGGATATGGGGATTTGGCGTTTTCGCTCAAGTGGCCCAACGACCTGCTGGCAGGGCATAAGAAGCTCGCCGGCATTCTCTTGGAAGCGGAGGCGATGGCGGACGGCCGGCTCGCGGTCGTGGTCGGCATCGGCACCAATGTCGTCGGCGCGCCAGAAGGCACGCCGACGCCCGCGACCTCGCTCAAAGCCCTTGGAGTGGATATCGGCGCGCAAGAATTGTTCGCAACCCTGTCGGACAGCTGGGCCGAATTTCGCAGCCTGTGGGGCCGGGGTTTTGGCGACATTCGGCGGCTTTGGCTCGAGCGCGCAGCAGGACTCGGAGCGGCGGTTGCGGTCCAAACTGGAGGATCCACGGTCGCCGGCACCTTCGATACCATCGACGAAGCCGGCAGCATGATCGTCCGAACCGCCAGCGGCGATCGGGTTGCGGTAACGGCAGGCGACGTCTATTTCGGTTCGGCCGCCTCAGTGGGGGCGGCCTGATGGAACAAGTGAACGAACTGACATTCGCGCCTCTCGGCGGCGTCGGCGAGATCGGCATGAACCTGTCGATCTACGGACACGGCAGCCGCCACCAGCGCTCCTGGCTCGCCGTCGATCTTGGGGTGTCCTTTGGCGACGAGGAGCATCTGCCGGGTATCGAAACCATCATGCCCGACGTCAGCTTTCTCGAGCAGGAACGAAGGAACCTGGTCGGGCTCGTGTTGACGCATGCCCATGAAGACCATTTCGGCGCCGTCATCGACCTTTGGCCGCGGCTGCAATGCCCGGTCTATGCGACAAAATTCAGTGCGGCGTTGTTCGAGGCCAAATGCGCCGCCGAGCGCAACCCGCCGAAGATTCCGGTCACGGTGGTATCCTCGCGCGGCCGCATCGATCTCGGGCCGTTCACTGTCGAGTTCATCCCCGTAGCGCATTCGATTCCGGAATCGCACGCGCTGGCAATCCACACCCCGACCGGCACGGTTCTGCATACCGGCGACTGGAAGATCGATCCGACGCCGGTCGTTGGCGTTCCGACCGACGAGCGGCGGCTGCGCGAACTTGGCGAGGCCGGCGTGCTGGCGCTGATCGGCGATTCCACCAATGCGGTGCGGGACGGGCGTTCGCCGTCGGAAGCCGAGGTTGCCGCGAGCATCATTGAACTTGTGAAGGCGGCGAAGGGTCGGGTCGCGGTCACGACCTTTGCCTCCAATGTGGCGCGGTTGCGGGCGGTAGCGGACGCCGCGCGTATCTCGGGGCGGGAGGTCGTGGTGGTCGGCCGCGCCATGGAGCGCGTCGTGCAGGTGGCGCGCGAAACCGGGTATCTCGAGGGGGTGCAGAATTTTCGCGGGGCCGACCTGTTCGGTCACTTTCCGCCGGACAAGGTGCTCGCGCTGTGCACGGGAAGCCAGGGCGAGCCGCGCGCGGCGCTGGCGCGCATCGCCAATGACGACCACCCGGAAGTAACTCTCAACAAGGGCGACTGCGTCATTTTCTCCTCACGCACCATCCCCGGCAACGAAAAGGCGGTGGGAGCGATCATCAATGGACTGATCATGCAAGGTGTCGAGGTCATTACCGACCGGACCCATCTCGTTCACGTGTCGGGCCATCCGCGACGCGACGAATTGCGCGACATGATCGGCTGGGTCCGGCCGCAATTGCTGATCCCCGTCCATGGTGAAGCGCTGCACCTGTTCGAGCACGCCAGGCTGGCGCGAGCCGCAGGCGTGCCGAAGGCGCTGATTTGCCGCAACGGCGATCTGGTGAAACTGGCGCCGGGCGAACCCGGTATCATCGATGAACTGCCTTCGGGGCGGCTCTACAGGGATGGTCTTATCCTGGAGGATTCCAATTCGCGCGCGGTGGTCGAACGGCGCAGGATGGCTTTCGCCGGATGCGCCTTCATCGCGATTGCGATGACCGCGAAGGGCGAGCTGGCCGACGATCCCGAGATCGATCTGGTCGGGATCCCTGAGAAGAATATGGCGGGCGAGATCATCGACGACATCGTGTTCGACGTCGTGGTGTCGACCGTGGAAGGGCTGCCACGCCCGCGACGGCGTGACCCTGACGCGACAGCGGAATCGGTACGCCGGGCCGTGCGCGCGTCAATCAACGAGCAGTGGGGCAAGAAACCGTTGTGTTTGGTCCACGTCCTGACGGTGTAGACTATCGGAACCGATCAACATCGATAGAAGTCGGCCGCCGGTTTTGCGCAACCCGCATGCGCAAGCTATAAGGAAAGCGGAGGAGTTTTCCATGCTGGGCCGGCTCAATCATGTGGCAATTGCCGTCAAGGACGCCGAGAAGGCCGCGAGAATCTATGGCGCCGCGTTCGGCGCCGACGTTTCGGAAGCGGTGCCGCTGCCCGAGCACGGCGTGATCACGGTGTTCGTAGCTTTGCCCAACACCAAGATCGAGTTCATCCAGCCGCTTGGCGCAGCCTCGCCGATCGCGAAATTCCTCGAGCGTAATGCGGACGGCGGCATCCATCACATCTGTTACGAGGTGCCGGACATCGTCGCGGCGCGCGACACCTTGATCAAGGAGGGGGCGCGAGTGCTCGGCGACGGCATTCCGAAAATCGGCGCCCACGGCAAACCGGTTCTCTTCCTTCATCCGAAGGATTTTTCGGGTGCGCTCGTCGAAATCGAGCAGGCGTAAGCTAGTGCCGCCTGTTTGAAGTTCCTGAACCACTTGCCGCGAGTCCGACCAGGAACTTCAAATAGAAAAGCGGTACTAGAATCATAGATTTGCTAGTGCCCTTGGCTTTCCGAAGTTCGTGCAAGAGGGTGCCGCGACGTTTCACGAACTTCGGAAAGAGGGCACTAGATGGCCTATACGATCTCGACCGGATTTGCGATCTACTTTGTCTTATGGTGGATCGTGCTGTTTGTGACGCTTCCATTTGGCGTGCGCAGCCAGCATGAGGACGGCGGAGGCAGCCCGGGTACCGATCCCGGCGCGCCGGTCGCAACCCAGATGGGGCGCAAACTGATCTGGACGACGCTGTTATCAGGCGTGATCTATGCGGCGGGCTTTGCAGCCTATCGCAGCGGTTTCGTGACCATCGAGCGGTTGTCCAAGCTGATGGGAATGCCGTTCTGATCGCTGCGGCAAATTCGACTAAGGCGCGAAAAGACCTGTGTTGGAGTAGGGGAGGCAAATGACGTTTCAGCGGATTATCGCCGGGCTCATGGTTCTCACCATTGCCGGCCTTGCGGCCTCCTTCTATGTAAACTGGAAAACGTATTCGCAGCTTCAGACGATGAAAGCGTTCGTCGAGGGATCTGCCTTTGCGGAAGCTGTGGCGGCCTGCGAGCGGGCGCAGAGCACGACGCCGTTCAAATGGAATGGCGGGACCAACACCAGGGTGATCGGCTTGAACTCGGTCAAGCTCGACAAGTACAGGATCGTCGCGAGCTACACCCTGCTTGCCGATGGCGTCTATTGCGATTTCGACCCGGTCAGAAGAAAGGCCGACGTCGGATCGAATTTCCTCGAGCGGGAATGACCTTTCCGTTGCAGAAGTTCTGCGCAAAATAATCCGCGCAAAAAAAAGAGCAGGGCGCTAAGCCCTGCTCCAGAAAAAAAGAGCAGGGCACTAAGCCCTGCTCCAGAAATTGTGTCGACCCTGTTTTCCCGAAAATGAATTTGATCTTGATTGGACGGGCGACGCTGCTTGTGCGCGTCAGGGCTCCTCCCGAGACTTGGACCACCAGACGATCTTGCGATCAGCCTGAGGCACCTAGTCCTAGACTATAATTTTCGTGTTGTCATCCATTTCAGCAACGATTGTTCAAAACTGAAGCAGCTTCTGAAATGAATGGGATTTGGGCAGGCTGCGAGTGCCAACTTTAGCTCTCTTACGTGATTGGTATCATAACACAATTTCGTATCCAAGGCGACCGCACGAGGACCTACGGTGCCGGCTCAGATTTGAACAAAGCTTCGGCACTCATTGCAGCGTCGAACCTTGCCGGCAGATGCGACTTGTTCCAGCCAAGGATGATCGGCAGCCAATCGTTGGAAATTGTGTATCTCAGACCTTCGCCGGACTTGCGGCTGCGAATGATGATCATCGACATAATGATGATCATCGACATGAGGCCAGGCGGCGCTTTCCCACTGCTCCCGGGTTTCCGAATGGACTGAAGAGGGGAAGGCGAGCGGCCACGCCAACGCCGCGGCGACGAGCAGGGATTTTTTAATGCATGTGAGCGCTCATGTCGATTGCGGGCGCCATGATCCCGAGCACTCCAACAATCGTGATGATACCGAGTCCCAGCGCAGTTTCGACGACCGTGCTGCGCACGAGCCTCTCAGTCGTCAGGAGGCTTTGGTCGATTCCAGCCTTGGCGCAAAGTCGCGGCAACAGGTATTGCCGGTTGACCGTGGCCACGCCGAACATGACGATGAACAGGGTGATCTTGAGGAGGAGCAATCGGCCATAGGTCGTATCTGTGAGGCTCGATATTCCACCAACCAGGAATGAGACGTTGACGGTTCCAGTGATGAGCAAGATGCCCACTGCGAGAATGCCAAGAGAAGAAAAGCGGCTGGCCGCGTGACAGGCGGCTGTAACCCATCCCTCCTCGCGAAATCGCTGCAGATAGGCGAGCAGCAGCGCAAGTGGGATCAGGCCTCCGAGCCACAGACCGGCAGCGAGCAGATGCAGGAAGTCCGCGGCGAGATGAAAGTTTCTTTCAAACCCCAGCCCTTCCTCGCCGTGTCCCGCAAAGGCCAGCGCACCCAGATAGCCGCCGGCCAGCAAGGCGGCCAGAACACGTTGCCATGTGCGCGCCTGGTTTTTCGGTCGCAGCAGCAGGCACGCGCCCAGCAAGATGCCGAGCAAGATCCGCATCCCCCAGCTGAGACCGAACTGGGTTTGGAGAAGAACAGTCCAGACCGTGCCGTCGGCGATCACCGTTTCAACTGTTTTGGCGGCGATCCGAGCCGAGACCAGACACAACCAGGCGAGAGCCGAAGCGATAGAAAGGATCAGACTGATCCACAGAATCCTTCCGGTCCGTTCCCTGAAAGAGGACTCGGTCGCCGGGAGCCGTAGATTCGTCTGCAAGACCGGTGCGGCGATGAACAGCTCGAAGAAGACGATGCCCGCCACTATCACCGTTGTAGCGTAGTGAATATCCCGCACCACGATCAGCGGATTGATCAAAATTTCCTCCACCTTGACAGGGACGACGGTATGACCCGTCCCTATCCGAGAAGTCTGTCGCTGGCAGCCCTCTTTTTTTGAGCCACCGCTGCCTCACTGCTTCACATGGAACGTGAAGCTGCCTTGCGTCGTATGGGTGTCGACCGACAAGACGTGCCAGCGAACCCTGTACGTTCCCGGAGGCAATGGCTTCAGCCCGACCCGCATGGTGCTTGCGCTGATCGTTGGCTTGCCGAGATCGACGCGCGCGCCGTTGGCGTCACTTACTTCAACCGAGCTGAACGCCGGTTCCAGGTTTTGCGTATAGAAAAGTGCGAGTTCTCGTGGGGCCGTGGGTACGGTGCTGCCGACGCGCGGTTCTGCATGATCGAGAAAAGCGTGGGCCTGTGCGCCAGTGCTTGGCATGACGGCAAGCAGGATTGCCGCTGCTGGAATCGAGATGCGCATGGTTTGCCTCAAAAGGTCAGTTTGCGAGTTGGGGCCGAGCTTCCTCCGAACAGCGGTTGCCCAATGCTCCTGGGGAAGATGTCGTCGAGATACAAATGGAGCTGGGCGAGAACACCGACCCCCGTGCCGCTCTCGCGGTTGATCGGGATCATGGCCTCGATCCCGACCTGGAAATAACTCCCGACCCATATCACGCCCGGATTTACAGTTCCGGTCGTGGTGGAGGGATTGCCGAAATTATTGGCCATCGGTGTCGTCAAGCTCACTTCGACGAGCGGAATCAGATGATTAAAGAAATCCGGAAGCCCGAGATCGATGACCTCCGATTTCAGATAGGGCATGCTGTATTGCAGTGTCCCTCCATAAACCAACTGCTGAGGGATGAACACATTCTGGGTGAAATCGAAGGAGTCGGTCGGGATTTGATAGCCCACTTGTGCGGTCACGGCGAATGGACGAATCCAGGACAAACTGTCCGGCAGGTCACCGAACCCTTTGCCAATATTGATCGTCGGGGTAATTGTGCTGAACTTGTCGGCAAATCCCGCTCCGGTAGAACCGGTGCGGCCCCAGTCAACAGAGAGTCCTGTCAGAATCGCCAATTCATGCGACGGGTCCTTCAACACCTGAAACTGGAACGCCGTTTCGAGATTTCCAAACCCTGAAGCGACGGTGCCGTCGGGTTGACGAATTTGGGTCCAGCCTTGACTGAAGGTTACGCCGAAATTCTCGGTAATTCGTTTTGAGAAGTCGATCGAGATATCCAACTGCGAGGCAGGCGGCACATCTGCGGTCTTGGACCAACCTACGGTCGGGATCGACATTTCGTCGGCTACGCAGGGATCATCGGTCAAGAGCGTGGCTGGAAGGAAACGGGCGCCGACGAAGCAGTGGGCAAAGGCGTGAGTGGTGAATGTCACTGCAATAAAACTTGCAAGCGCAAGCGAACGCAGCAGCATGAATCGAGACATTGGGATTCCTCCGGTCAAACGTGAAAGCGGGTACGCAGTCGGTCGCAACTGCGATGCATCACGCGTGGAGCGGGGGACCTCTCGGACGGGCTACCGAATATAGCGAAGACGAGGCTAGCTGCAGCGGCCGGATCGTTTGGCGAATCTTGCGGATTTGCCGATCAACGGTCGAGATTGTAGACGGATCGGAAGCGCCAAGGAGGTGGAATGCGCCGGAAAAACAAAGCAGACAGTGGTCATTTGCCGGATGTCCCTGCTGGTCGGCCGGCGCGGCGGGACTGCTGTCATCTGTCTGTTGCAGGCACAGGGAATGCGAAAGTTCGTCGACGACAGAAGCCTGGGCTGGCGGCGCACCCACCAATGCGAGCAGGAGAGGCTGGGTGACCAGCGCATAAATCGTGGCAGCGCCAATCAGCTTTCGCAAGAAGCGAAGCCACGAACCCGCTTGATTTGACGAGGTCCCCATGATCACAAACTTAGGTCGACGGATATGGCAAGTTCGGTAACGTAGTCCGCCCAAAGCTTGTCAAGTATAGTAGGTGGTATGAAAGTAGCAACCCGGATCGCGCCTTGCGACCGCTTGTTGTGTTGCATGGACCAAGCCGAAACAATCAGACACCCAGGAAATAAACATGAAGACGATCCTACGTACGCTTTGCGGCATCTTGTTTTTGGGCGCTCTGACCTGTGCTTCGGCCAGTGCCGAGGAGGTCAAGGCCGGTGACCTCGTGATCACGCAAGCCTGGAGCAGAGCCACCCCCGGTGGCGCCAAGGTCGGCGGCGGCTATCTCACGATCGAGAACAAGGGCTCGACGGCGGACCGGCTGATCGGCGGATCAGCCGATATTGCCGCCAAGGTCCAGGTTCACGAGATGGCCATGAACAATGGCGTGATGACGATGCGTCCCATCGACAAGGGCCTTACGATCGAGCCCGGCAAGACGGTGAAGCTCGCGCCCGGTGGCCTACACCTGATGCTGCTCGACCTCAAGAGCCCGCTGAAGCAAGGCGACAAGGTGCCCCTGACGCTGGAGTTCGAAAGGGCCGGAAAGGTTTCTCTCTCGCTTGACGTGCAAGGGATTGGCGCGCAGGGGCCAGCGAATTCAGGCGGGGAGATGGAGAAGAAAATGCCGGGCATGAAAATGTGAGAGTTGAAAGGCGAGGAGCGCCCCCGCAGACCCCTTTGCGCCATCATCGCGGGGTGGGACTCGGCGTCAAAACGACAGGAAAATCCGCCCCCTGGTGCGGCGAATTTGAAGTTCCTATCAGTATGGCGGCAAGTTCGCGATAGGAACTTCAAATTCAAAGCCGCACTAAAATCAACAAGTTGCTAGAGCTCCTTTGATTCCGAAGTTCGCATCAGAGGTCGCCATGACAGCTCGCGAACTTCGGAATCGGAGCTCTAGTGCCCACTTTCCGAAGTTCGTGCTCCATCGCAGCGCCAGCCTTCACGAACTTGGGAAAGTCATGGGCTACTCACAAACTTATTGATTCTACTATCGATCTGAAGTCCCCGAATGGGACTTGCCGCTTGTGATGCAGGGACTTCAGATCGGCGGTACCAGGCCGGTTTTGCCGACGCTTACCCTTGTATTTTTGCACCCGATCCGGTTTGACTGCTCAGTTCCCGGGCCGATTCCTGTTGGTGTGACCATGCGACTGTCGCGTTTCCTGCTTCCGATCCTCAAGGAGAATCCGAAAGAGGCCGAGATCGTGTCGCATCGGCTGATGCTGCGCGCGGGCATGATCCGGCAGGAGGCCGCCGGCATCTACGCCTGGCTGCCGATGGGCCTTCGGGTGCTGAAGAAGATCGAACAGATCGTCCGCGAGGAGCAGAACCGTGCCGGCGCGCTTGAGCTTCTGATGCCGACGCTGCAACTCGCCGATCTCTGGCGCGAGAGCGGCCGCTACGACGCCTACGGCCCGGAAATGCTGCGCATCACCGACCGCCACAAGCGCGAGCTGCTTTACGGGCCGACCAACGAGGAAATGATCACCGAGATCTTCCGCGCCTACGTCAAATCCTACAAAAGCCTGCCGCTCAACCTCTATCACATCCAGTGGAAGTTCCGCGACGAGCAGCGGCCGCGTTTCGGCGTGATGCGCGGACGCGAATTTTTGATGAAAGATGCCTATTCGTTCGACATCGACGAGGCCGCCGCGCGGCGCGCCTATAACAGGATGTTCGTCGCCTATTTGCGCACCTTCGACCGCATGGGGCTGAAGGCGATCCCGATGCGCGCGGAGACCGGCCCGATTGGCGGCGATCTCAGCCATGAATTCATCGTGCTCGCGGAAACCGGAGAATCCGGCGTTTACTGCGACAGCGACGTGCTGAACCTGCAAGTGCCTGGCGAGGACGTCGACTACGAGGGCGACCTCACGCCGATCATCAAGCAGTGGACCGCCGTTTATGCCGCAACCGAAGACGTTCACGATGCTGCGCGTTTCGAGCGTGAAGTGCCGGCCGGCAAGAGGGTGCATACGCGAGGCATCGAGGTTGGCCAGATCTTCTATTTCGGAACGAAATATTCCGATTCGATGAAGGCGCTGGTTGCCGGAGCCGATGGTGCGGAAGTCCCCATTCACGGCGGCTCCTACGGCGTCGGCGTTTCCCGGCTTGCTGGCGCCATTATCGAGGCGTGCCATGACGAGGCCGGAATCAAGTGGCCGGAATCGGTCGCCCCGTTCAAGACCGTCATCCTGAATTTGAAGCAGGGCTCAGCTGACACCGATGCCGCCTGCGAACGGCTCTACCGCGAACTGTCGGCCAAGGGCGTCGAGGTCCTTTACGACGACACCGACCAGCGCGCCGGCGCCAAATTCGCCGCGGCCGATCTGATCGGCATTCCCTGGCAGATCCTGGTCGGCCCCAAGGGCCTTGCCGAAGGCAAGCTCGAGCTCAAACGGCGAAGCGGCGATATGCGTGAGAGTCTCAGTCCGGCGGACGTGCTCGCGCGGCTGGCCTAGTGTCCGGGTTCCGACGTTCGTATGATTTTGCCGCACGCACTTTTACGAACGTCGAAACCAAGGGACACTGGCAACTCGATGATTCTGGTGTGGCTTTGGATTTGACGTTCCTATAACGCACTCGCGGCGAGACTGATAGGAACGTCAAATCCGCCACACTGGTGGTCCTTGCCTGGCGTTCGGATCCGCTCGTTATCCACCGCCGGGATACCGGCCATACCGGCCACAATTGGCCCGAATCGTGTGTAAATCGAACCATGGATGAAGCTATGAGCGAGCCAGTTCGAACCCCACCTTTCGCGCCATTCGAGTGGCTGCTTTCGGGGCGCTATTTGCGGGCACGCCGCAAGGAAGGTTTCATCTCCGTCATCGCGGGCTTTTCGTTTCTGGGCATCATGCTCGGCGTTGCCACGTTGATCATCGTGATGGCCGTGATGAACGGCTTTCGCAAGGAGTTGCTGGACAAGATCCTCGGCCTCAACGGCCACCTTCTCGTGCAGCCGCTCGAATCGCCGTTGACCGACTGGAAGGACGTCGCCGACCGCATCAATCAGGTTCCAGGTATCAGGCTGGCAGCACCGGTCGTGGACGGACAGGGATTGGGATCCTCACCGTTCAATGCGGCTGGCGTCTTCATCCGCGGCATTCGCGCCGACGACCTCAACAATCTCACCTCGATCGCCAAAAACATCAAGCAAGGTACGCTTGAGGGATTTGACGAAGGGCAGGGCGTTGCGATTGGGCGCCGGCTCGCCGATATCCTGTCGCTGCATGCCGGCGACATGATCACCCTGGTTTCTCCGAAGGGAGCCGTGACCCCGATGGGGGTCACGCCTCGCATCAAGCCCTACAGGATTACGGCGGTGTTCGAGATCGGCATGTCGGAATACGACGCCAGCTTCGTGTTCATGCCGCTTCCCGAAGCGCAGGCCTATTTCAACCGCAACAATGACGTATCCGCGATCGAGGTATTCACTACCAACCCCGACAAGATCGACAGCTTCCGCAAGAGCGTGACGGAGGCGGCAGGCCGGCCTGTGTTCCTGGTCGATTGGCGGCAGCGCAATTCGACCTTCTTCAACGCGCTTCAGGTCGAGCGCAACGTGATGTTTTTGATTCTCACCATGATCGTGCTGGTGGCGGCACTCAATATCGTTTCCGGCCTGATCATGCTGGTCAAGGACAAGGGCAGCGATATCGCGATCCTGCGCACCATGGGCGCCTCGCAAGGGGCGATCATGCGGGTGTTCCTGATCACGGGGTCTGCGATCGGCGTGGTCGGTACGCTCACGGGATTCCTGGTCGGCATGCTGATCTGCCTGAATATCGAGTCCATCCGGCAGTTCTTGTCCTGGCTCACCAATACCGAACTGTTCTCGCCGGAGCTTTATTTCCTCTCCAAACTGCCCGCCGAGGTCGATTTCGGCGAAACCAGCGCGGTGGTGATCATGGCGCTGACACTTTCCTTCCTCGCAACCCTCTATCCATCATGGCGTGCCGCCCGCCTCGACCCCGTCGAAGCGCTCCGGTACGAGTGAGGCCGAGATGGCGGAGCGGACGGAAGAGGATGTGCCGGTCATCTATCTGCACGACATCAAGCGCCAGTACATGCAGGGCGAGACGCCGCTGACTATACTCAACGGCGCCAAACTCGCGCTCTGGGCAGGGCAGTCGGTCGCGCTGGTTGCACCCTCCGGTTCCGGCAAATCGACGCTGCTTCATATCGCAGGTCTCCTCGAGAGCCCGGACGAGGGCGAAGTGTATGTGGCGGGGACACCGACCTCGGGCCTGCCGGATGTGGAGCGAACCCAGATTCGCCGCACCGAAATCGGCTTCGTCTACCAGTCGCACCGGCTGCTGCCGGAATTCACGGCGCTCGAAAACGTGATGTTGCCGCAGATGATCCGTGGCTTGAAAAGGTCGGAGACCATCAAGCGCTCGATCGAAATTCTTAGCTATCTCGGCCTCGGCGACCGCATCAAGCATCGGCCGGCTGAATTGTCTGGCGGCGAGCAGCAACGCGTCGCAATCGCGCGCGCGGTCGCCAACGCCCCGCGGGCGCTGCTCGCCGACGAACCGACCGGCAATCTTGATCCGCATACGGCTGATCACGTGTTCCAGGCGTTGATGCAGTTGGTGAAGGGCACGCGAGTGGCAGTGCTGATCGCAACTCACAACATGGAACTTGCGGGCCGGATGGACCGACGGGTGTCGTTGGTCGAGGGCGAAATCGTCGAGCTGGATTAAGAAGGCCGGCGCTAGTGTCCTGATTCCGAAGCTCGTATCATTGCGCAGCATAATTTGCGCGGAGGTCATGCTCAAACAAAGAGATGCGATTCATGATGCGATTCCACTTAATCGCATCATGATCCAGGGGCTGGAAAGCCTTTCATCGACACGGCATAGTCGCGCTCATGAAAAGATCTGACGTCACTTGTCCCAAGTGCAGCGCCGGTTATCGGCGCATCGAGTTGACCTCTCGCCCCGGGGCCAGAGGTGAATTTCGCTGTCTGCTCTGCGACGAGGTGCTTGAGGTGTTTGATGGCTCAACCGACGTCGCCATCCGCCTTACTGTGCAGCCCGAAAAGACCTTCGAATAGCGCAAGTCCTTTTGTTCCCTCACCGGACGCATCGCTGTTCCCGAGCATTGCTTAAGGACACGCAGTAGCCGTGGTGCAACCCATGCGAGTTCCACTGCAGAATTGTTGTTGGAACTTCCGGAGCAGGAAACTCTCGCGCGCACAGCGATAAATTAAATTTTAGTAAGCATAGTTTCCGCGCCGATGTTGCGATGCGGTTACAGCAATACAATCGGAGGCTGATAGAATTTCATCGTGGGACTGCGATTCCAAGATTGGAAAATCAAACAATGAAGAAACTCCTGCTTTTCACGACGGCCATTATCGCGCTGGGCGCCGCGCCGGCCGTTGCCGCGGACCTTCCGGCACGACCTTATACGAAGGCGCCTCCAGTATTTGCTCCGATCTACGACTGGAGCGGTTTTTACATCGGGATCAACGGCGGCGGCGGCTCAAGCCACAAGTGCTGGGATTTCATTGATGATGCCGGCTTTGCGAATCCGGAAGGTTGTCACAATGCGACCGGCGGTACTTTCGGTGGCCAGATCGGCTACCGTTGGCAGATGGCATCCTGGGTGTTTGGATTGGAAGCACAGGGCAACTGGGCTGATTTCCGTGGCGACAATATCAGCATCATCCCTTTGTTTAGCACTGACCGGAATCAATCCCGCATCGACGCCTTCGGTTTGTTTACTGGCCAGGTCGGCTATGCCTGGAACAACGCGCTTCTCTACGTGAAAGGCGGCGCGGCCGTCACGGATGACCGGTACAGAATCTTTGATGTTCCGACCGGGCTTCTGGATGACAGGGCCAACGAGACCCGCTGGGGTGGCGTGGTCGGCGTCGGCTTCGAATACGGATTTGCCCCGAGCCTGTCGGTCGGCTTCGAGTACGATCACATGTTCATGGGATCCAAAGATGTCAGCTTTACTTCTGTCACCGGTGCATTCGATGGGATCGATCGCATCCGTCAGGACGTCGATATCTTCACCGTCCGCCTCAACTACAAGTTCGGCGGGTTCGGTGGGCCAGTGGTCGCGCGCTACTGATCGCGAACTGGTTTGATTCCCAACGCATCAAAGCCCTGGCTTCGGCCGGGTTTTTTTTGTGCCGGTTGCCTTCGGGGCCGCGAGCGCCAGTGCCTTGTGGTTTTAGCGCTGGCGACGCCTCGTGAGGTCTAAGGGTCAAGTCTGCTTGTGGCAGCCGGTAGGAAATCAGGACACCAGGGATCCCTTGATACGCTCCATTGCGCGAGCTTGTCCGGCATCTCGCGCAAAAGGCGAGACACCTGGTCAAGGGGTTAACCAAGGAGGTCATTCGACCCATTACCACCCCTTGACCAAAGAACAGAAAGAGAACTATGTTCCTCTTATGTTCTGGGAGAGGAGGTATTCATGCTGAAGGTATTTGTCGAGGAAGCGGCGGCGCTGGCATCCATCGTGTTGTTTGTGGGAATGATCGCGGTCTGGGCGCAACTGATTACCCAGCTTTGAAGGCAGGAAGGGGGGTCCCGCCGGTCCCGGAGGTCTTGGCGGCCCCACTGACCTGCTGGGGAAAAGCCGGACGGCGCCTGACAATAAAGGCTTCCGCGTGGACTCATCCTCTCCGAGACGGCACCATTGCCGGTCCGAGTCGGCATGCAGGCCCACTCGCAAGCCCCTAAAGTCCTCAGTGATTGCTGATCCCAGCCCATGTCAAAGCTATCGGCCTTGCCGGCCAATGCCGGATTCGTCCATCTCCACGTCCATTCCGCCTATTCGCTGCTGAAGGGATCGATCAAGATCGCCAAGCTTGGCGAACTGGCGAAGGCGGATCGTCAGCCGGCGCTGGCCCTGACCGATACCGACAACATGTTCGGGGCGCTGGAGTTCTCCGACAAGATGGCGGGATACGGCATCCAGCCGATCATCGGTTGCGAGCTTGCGGTCGATTTCGGCGACCAGGACCCCAATGCGCGCACGGCGTCGGCGGCGCCGCCCTCGCGCATCGTGCTGCTGGCGGCGCGCGAGCGCGGCTATCGCAGCCTGATGCGGCTGAACTCGCGCGCTTTCCTGGAAACGCCGGTCCACCAAACCCCGCATATCAAGTTCCACTGGCTCGAAGGCGACTGCGAGGACGTGATCGCGCTGACCGGCGGAGCGGATGGGCCCATCTCGCTGGCGATCGCGGCCGATCACGCGGCATTGGCCGCATCGCGGTGCGATCGGCTGGCGGCTCTGTTCGGTGACCGCCTTTACATCGAATTGCAGCGCCATGGTGCCGAGAAGGAACGCCGCGTCGAGGCCTCCCTGATCGACCTTGCCTATTCAAAGGGATTTCCTCTGGTCGCAACCAACGAGCCTTTTTTTGCGACCTCCGACGATTACGAAGCCCACGACGCGCTGCTCTGCATCGCCGGCGGACGCCTGATCGCCGACACCGACCGTGAACAGCTGACGCCCGATCATCGGTTCAAGACCCGGGCGGAAATGGCCGTGCTGTTCGCCGATGTTCCGGAGGCGCTCGCTTCGACGATCGAGATCGCCGAGCGCTGCGCGTTCCGCCCGGTGACGTGCAAGCCGATTTTGCCTCGCTTCACGGTTGGCGCGGGTGCGAATACCGCGGACGCCGCCGGTGAGGAGGCTGCCGAATTGCGCCGCCAGGCCGAGGAGGGCCTCAGTCAACGCCTCAGGGTACACGGGCTTTCGACAGGAGCTTCCGAGGAAGATTATCGCAACCGGCTCGCCTTCGAAATCGATGTCATCACCCGCATGAACTATGCGGGCTATTTCCTGATCGTGGCCGACTTCATCAAATGGGCGAAGGCCGAAGGCATTCCGGTCGGCCCCGGCCGCGGCTCCGGCGCGGGCTCGCTGGTCGCCTACGCGCTGACCATCACCGACCTCGATCCGATCCGCTTTGGCCTTCTGTTCGAACGCTTCCTCAATCCGGAACGGGTGTCGATGCCGGACTTCGACATCGATTTTTGCCAGGACCGGCGCGGCGAGGTGATCGACTATGTGCAGCGGCGCTATGGCCGCGATCAGGTGGCGCAGATCATCACCTTCGGAACGCTGCAGGCGAGGGGCGTGCTGCGCGACGTCGGGCGGGTGCTGCAGATGCCCTATGGGCAGGTCGACAAGCTCACCAAACTCGTTCCGCAAAATCCGGCCGCACCGGTGACGCTGGCAGCCGCAATCGAGGGCGAACCGAAACTGCAGGCGTTTCGCGACGAGGACCCGGTTGTGGCGCGGGCCTTCGATATCGCCCAGCGCCTTGAGGGTCTCACCCGTCATGCTTCGACCCACGCCGCAGGCATCGTGATCGGTGACCGGCCGCTCAGCGAGCTGGTGCCGCTCTACCGCGATCCGAAATCAGACATGCCGGTGACCCAGTTCAACATGAAATGGGTCGAGCCCGCCGGGCTTGTCAAATTCGACTTCCTCGGCCTCAAGACGCTCACGGTGCTCGATGTCGCGGTGAAACTGCTCAGCCAGCGCGGTGTCGAGGTCGATCTTGCGACGCTGCCGCTCGATGACGCCGAGAGCTACCAGATGCTCGCGCGCGGCGATGTCGTCGGCGTGTTCCAGGTGGAAAGTCAGGGCATGCGGCGGGCGCTGGTCGACATGCGGCCAGACCGGTTCGAGGACATCATCGCGCTGGTGGCACTGTATCGGCCGGGTCCGATGGCGAATATTCCGACCTACTGTGCCCGCAAGCACGGCGACGAGGAGCCTGAATATCTGCATCCGATGCTCGAGCCGATCCTGAAGGAGACGTTCGGCGTCATCATCTACCAGGAACAGGTGATGCAGATTGCGCAGGTGATGGCCGGCTATTCGCTGGGCGAGGCGGACCTGTTGCGGCGCGCGATGGGCAAGAAGATCCGCTCCGAGATGGAAAAGCAGCGCGCCCGCTTCGTTGCCGGTTCGGTCAAGAACGGCGTGCCGAAAGCCCAGGCCGATACCATTTTCGAGTTGCTGGCAAAATTCGCCGACTACGGTTTCAACAAGAGTCACGCCGCGGCCTACGCGCTGGTATCGTATCACACCGCCTACATGAAGGCGCATTATCCGGTCGAGTTCCTTGCTGCGTCGATGACGCTCGACCTCAACAATACCGACAAGCTGTCGGAGTTTCGTGCCGAGGCCCAGCGGCTTGGAATCAAGGTCGAGGCGCCTTCGATCAATCGCTCCGCCGCCACCTTCGAAGTCCACAACGGCACGATCTATTACGCGCTCGCCGCACTCAAGGGCGTCGGCCCGCAGGCGGTCGAACTGATCGTGGAGGCGCGCGGCCGCGGTCAATTCAACTCACTGGCCGACTTCGCGGCTCGCGTCAGTCCGCGCGCCATCAACAAGCGCATCATCGAAAGCCTCGCCGCGGCTGGCGCCTTCGATGCGCTCGACGCCAACCGCGCCCGCGTGTTCGCGGGCGCCGAGGCGATCCTGGCTGCCTGCCAGCGCAGCCACGAGGCCGCGCTGATTGGACAGAACGACATGTTCGGAGGAGCCGCCGACGCACCGACCATCATTTTGCCGCAGGTTGAGCCTTGGCTGCCGGCCGAGCGGCTGCGGCGCGAATATGACGCAATCGGCTTCTTCCTGTCGGGCCATCCGCTCGATGATTACGCGACGGTGCTCAAGCGCCTGAGGGTGCAATCCTGGGCGGAGTTCTCGCGTGCGGTGAAAACCGGCGCAACCGCCGGCAAGGTCGCGGCGACCGTCGTGTCGCGCATGGAGCGGCGGACCAAGACCGGCAACAAGATGGGCATCATGGGGCTCTCGGATCCGACCGGCCATTTCGAGGCCGTGCTGTTTTCGGAAGGCCTTGCCCAGTATCGGGACGTGCTGGAGCCGGGTGCGGCGGTACTGTTGCAATTGGGCGCCGAGCTGCAGGGTGAGGACATCCGTGCACGCGTGCTGCACGCCGAGCCGCTCGATGACGCCGCCGCCAAGACCCAGAGGGGCTTGCGCATTTTCGTTCGCGACACGAAGCCGCTGGAATCCATCGCCAAACGGTTGCAGATGGGGGAGCCGGCAGCGCAGAATGGAGTTGCTCGTGCTGCCCAGGCCAAGCCCACCGCCGGAGGCACTGACGGGGACGTGTCGCTGGTGATGATGCTCGATCTCGAAACCGAGGTGGAGCTGAAGCTGCCGGGCCGCTTCAGGGTCTCGCCCCAGATTGCTGGCGCGATCAAGGCGGTGTCGGGCGTGGTGGACGTCCAAACATTGTAAAAGTAGAGGGAACTTCCATGTGCCAGATGTGCCGCCAGGATTCGATTCAAAAGCTTGGGCCTTCGCGCCGCAGCCTGCTTGGCGCGGCCGCCGCAACGATGGGGTTGTTGCTGGCGGGCGCGGCTGACGCCAAGGAGAAGGCAGCACCGAAGCCGCAGAACGTGTTGACGCCGGATGCCTCGCTCAAGCGCCTTTTGAAAGGAAATTCGCGCTACGTCGAAGGCGTGGCGGTGCGCCATGACTTCAGGCATGAGCGGGAAGCTTTGGCCGGCGGCCAGAATCCCTACGCCGCGATCCTGAGTTGCGCTGATTCGCGTATCGCGCCCGAATACGCCTTCGACAGCGGCAGAGGCGACCTGTTTGTGTGCCGTGTCGCAGGCAACTTCGCCAACCCGGAGAGCATCGCGAGCCTGGAATATGCAGTTGCCGAATTGGGTACCCCCCTGATTTTCGTGTTGGGTCACGACAAGTGCGGCGCGATCGATGCGACGATCAAATCGCTCAAGGACGGCACCACATTGCCCGGGCACCTGCCCTCGCTGGTCGAGGCGCTGGCTCCTTCGGTGAAGGCGGTGTCGCAGCAGGGAGGCGATACGCTTGCAAACGCCATTCGGCAGAACGTGATCGACAACGTCGCCAAACTTCGCGGGGCAGGGCCGATCCTGAGCGCCGCCGTCGAGCAGGGCAAGCTCAAGGTGGTCGGCGGCATCTACCGGCTCCGGGATGGCAGAGTGGAGATGGTTGGCTGATTTTGGCTTGCCGCGCCGGCACTGCCTTATTGCCATCGCTTTTCGTTCAAACCATGTTCAGATAATCCGGCGTTCAATGTTCATGCCGGGTCGGTTTCGAGCGCGCGAGGGAGACAGGCCCATGATCAAAACGTCTTTCATTCTTTCCCTGTGCCTGATCCTGCTTTCGGGGGTCGAGGCATCCCTGAGCTCCGCCGCTGCGCAGCAGCAGGAAAAGCGGATCGCGCTGGTGGTGGGCGACGGCGCCTATGCCAAGTCGCCGCTGGCGACCGCCGCCAACGATGCCGGCTTGATCGCGCAGACCTTGCAGGCTGCGGGTTTCGACGTGGTCGGCGCGCGTGATCTCGACGGTGATACGCTGCGCCGAAGTTTTCGCGACTTCGTGCAGAAGGCCCAGACCTCGGGTGAGGGCACCATTGCCATGGTCTACCTCGCCGGCTACGGCATCCAGCTTGCAGGCGAAAACTACTTCATACCTGTTGATACCCCGCTCAGCCGCGACACCGAGATCCCGATCGAGGGATTGCGGATCAGCGACTACCTGCGCGAGCTGGGATCGCTTCCGCTGAAGGCGAGCATCTTTGTGCTCGATGCCGCCCGCCAGCAGCCCTTTATCGAGGGCGGTCAGCCGATTGCAGGCGGTCTGGCACTGGTCGAGCCGCAGGCTCGTATGCTGATCGCTTTCAATGCCGCACCGGGGACGGTGGCGCCTGAAGAGCAGGGGCCCTATGGAGCCTACGCCCAGTCGCTCGCGGAAATGATCCGCACCGGCGGACTGCCGCTGCCGGAGGTTTTCAACCGCTTGCGGCTACGCGTCAATGAATCGACCAAAGGCGCGCAAATACCTTGGGATGCCGAGAAACTCGACGCGCAGTTCGCCTTCTTCGATCGGGCACCGGATGCTCCGGTGCAAGCGCCGCCGGACCAGGCGGCCGAGGTCAGGAACAAGCCGATCCGCGATCTCGGTGTGCAGGATGCCTATGCGGCTGCGCTCGAGCGCGACACCCTGCAAGGCTATGAGGATTTCATCGTCGCCTATCCCGGCGATCCGCTTGCCAGGCGCGTGCGCGCGATCGTCGCGGCTCGACGTGAGGCCGTCACCTGGCTGCGCAGTTACCGCGCCGATACGCCACAAGCCTATTGGTCCTACCTGCGGCGCTATCAAAATGGACCCCATGCCTGGGATGCTCGGCGCCGACTCCTCATTCTGAGCGCGCCGGTCGAGCCGCCGCCGTCGTTTGCGGCTTACGACTACGACGTGCCGCCACCGCCGCCTGACGAGTTCGCCTATGTTGATCGACCGGTGCTGATGTACGGTGATCCCGATTTTGGCTTTGTGCCGCCGCCACCGCCGCCGGTATTTTTCCTGCCGCCACCGCCGCCCGATTTCATCGTGCTGGCGCCACCAATCGCAGCGGTTGGGCTGTTTATCCTGCCGCAGCCTTTTTTCGTGCCAATTCCGGTCTACGTCCGGCCGCCGATCTATGTGGCGCCGCCGCCGAACAACATCATCTTCGCCAACATCCACAACACCACGGTCATCAATAACGTGATCAATCAGCCGCCGCAGCCCGGCCCGGCCGGGCCCGGTGGCGCGAAAGGTCCGCCGGGCGCGGGTGGCGCACCGCCGTCTGCGGCATCTCCGGGTCTGCCACCCTCGGTGGCGCAAAAGGCTTCCCTGATCCAGCAGGGAAAATTGCCGGTGCCGCCAAGCGCGTCGATCAATCCGGCCATCAAGCCCGCCACGCTGGGCGCGCCTTCTGGTGCGGGCCCGGCGTCAGGCAAGCCACTCTCCACGAATGTGAGCCCCGATGCATTGCCGAAGACCAATGCACTACCGGTACCTGGCCAAAAGGGAGCGCCTCCGTTGCCATCAGGCGCGGCACCGGCCACTTCCAGTCCGAATTTGAAATTGGCGCCTGCAACGACATCTCCGGCGGCTTCAACACCGAACGTTCCGCCGAGCGCGGCTGCACCGAAGACGCCGGGCGCCGAAACGCCTGCCATGAGGGACCGCAGGACGGGCGGTGCTGCGACAACTCCCGGTGCCAAGCCGGTGGTTCCGGAATCGACGCAGAGGAAAAACGTGGCAACGCCTGCGCCGCCACCACCGCCACCGCCACCCAAGCCGGAAGTGGGCCGGGTTGGCCCGCCGCCGCAGGCCGCCAGGCCAACGCCTCCACCGCCGCCAAAGCCGGCTCCTCAAGTCGCACGTCCGGCACCGCCGCCCCCGCCGCCAAAGCCGGCGCCTCAGGTCGCGCGTCCGGCACCGCCGCCTCCACCGCCGCGTGCCGCTCCGCCGCCGCCAAGGCCGGCTCCGGCAGCTGCGGCCGCCAAGAAATGTCCGCCCAACAACCCGAAGTGTTGAGGTCTTCGTCAAGACGCCAGGTCTTAACTTAGCGGCGGCGCGCTCTCCGCCGCCGTCGGCCCGCATCGCCGCAGATGTCGTCCCGGCTCAAGCCAGCCTCATGGCCTGGGCTGAATCCCTTTTCAGCGCGGAAGCCGGAGAAGAAAGGTCCGGCTGAAGCGGAGGCGAGAAGATGTGGGGACGGAAGAGGGAAGAAAATTCCTCCGGCGGCAACGGCTTGCTGAAAAGATAGCCCTGAACTTCGTCGCATGCATGGCGCCGCAGGAAGACGCCCTGCTCGGCGGTCTCGACGCCTTCCGCAACCACCGTCAATCCGAGCGCCTTGCCCATGCTTGATGATCGCCGTTGCGATGGCCCGATCTTCCGGGCTTTTCGCAAGGTCGCGGACAAAAGATCGGTCGATCTTGATGGTGTCGATCGGAAATTTCTTCATCAATGACATCGATGAATAGCCTGTGCCGAAATCATCGATCGCCAGCCGAACGCCGCGGCTTCGAATTTTGTCAAGCAGCCTGATCGCCCGTTCGACGTTCTGCATCACCACGCTTTCTGTGATTTCAAGCTGCAACAGGTGAGCCGGCATCCCGGTCGAAGCCAATACTCCATCGATGTCATCGAGCAAATTTGCGTCCAGGAATTGCCGCGGCGTGACGCAAATCCGCTTCCAGTTTCAACCGCTCGATCGATTGGCTTTTCGCTTCGGCGGAGAAAAAGCGAAAATTGTTTTTTCCCTCTTCCTTGGCGCGGTACATCGCCATGTCGGCGTTCTTGGTCAGGGTTTGTACGTCGTTGCCGTTGTCCGGGTATACGGCGATACCGATACTGCCTGTGGCGCGGCACTCGTGTCCGGCAAGAACGATGGGTGGCAAAAGGGTCGCCAGTACCTTTTCCGCAACGACGGCAACCTGTTCCCGACCGGAAATCCCGTCGAGAAGGATGACGAACTCGTCGCCGCCAAACCGCGCGACAAGGGCGCTGTCGCGCACGCAACGTTTCAGCCGGTCGGCCACCTCGATCAGCAGCGCGTCGCCGGCCTCGTGCCCAAGCGAGTCGTTGATGACCTTGAAGCGGTCGAGATCGATGAATAGCAGGGCACTTTGCCGCCATGTAGATGGGCGGACCTGATCGATTTCTCGAATAGCTGATGAAAAGTCACACGATTGGGTAAACCGGTGAGCTCGTCGTGCGTCGCCAGATATTGAATACGACCGTCGGCCTGAACCTTTTCAAAGGCCCGGTCGAGGTTATCCAGAGCGGCCGAAACGGTTTCGCCCATGCGCGACAGAAGCGCGATGATCTCCTTGTCCGCCGCCCACGATTTGGTGACGAAGAACAGGATTACGCCGATGCTCTGGCCGCCCTTGACCAGCGGCACGGCGCAACTCGCAACCACCCCCGCCTGGTGGCTGGATTCCCGCCACGGGCGCCCTTGCTCCGAGTTGAGGATATCTTCGTTGACGCTGGCCATTTGAGTTCGAAACGCTTTTCCGCAAACGCCCTTGCCGTAGGGGTTGTCCGGATCGACCGAAAATCGCGACTGCCTGACCGCGCCCATGTCGACGATTTGGCCAGTGCCGACCACCGCGCGCAGCCACGGAGAGCCCGGCTCTGCCAAAAGAACGGTGGCGGCCAGCGATCTGCCGACATGCACGGCGGCGTCGCACACCAGTTGATAAAGCTCGTCGGCTGTCTTTGCGCGCAGGATCGCCTCGTTGGTGGCGCTGAGTGCCGCAAACATCTTGGCCAGTCGACGGGCCGCTCGCTCATTGCGCTTGCACGCTTCTTCGCGGTCGATGTTGTCCAGTCCGAACGCCAGATTTTCGGCCATGCGGGTAAGCAGCGAGACGGCCTCTTCGTCGAGCGCGTTGATCTCGTCAAGGACCACCAGCAGGACGCCGACACTCTCTCCGCCGCGGATCACGGGAAGGCCGGCAGCGGCACGCGCGCCGGCACGAACTGCGGCCTGATGCCAGGATTTCAATCGTTCGTCGTTGAGAAGGTCATTGCTTACGCATGGTTGCTGGGTGCGACAGGCAATTCCGACAAGACCATTGCCGAGCGGTGACGACGCGGAGACGGAGTAGGCTCGGGCACGAAGCTCAATGTCGTTACCGGCCCCGGCCACCGCCCTCAAGTTGTCCGTTCCTGGTTCGCGCAGCAGGATGACGGCTGCGATGAAGTTTCCGCTCTGCAACGCGGCATCACACACTTGCTGGAAAAGCTTCTCCTTCGAGTTGATCCGAAGGATGGCCTCGTTGGTCGCGCTCAACGCGGCGAACATTTTGAAGAGACGAGGCGGGGCCTGCCCGGCGTTAGCGGGCACGATCGGACCTGATTTGACTGTCGGCACAGACATTGCGTCTCTCTTCGCATTCAAAGTGACTTCAGTCCGTCGGCGGCCGCTGGACTGAATGGGTCCCTCAACGATCGATCAGTCAGGGAATGGTGCTGGTACCTCCCTACCCAAAAGACCGAAATAAACTATTACGATCATCCGTGCCGGACCGCTGCCTCAGATTGAGCAGCGGCAAAGAAGCAGTTGGTAAACGTTCGACTAAGCCTTTCAGGGCGATAAATATTCAGAAATTGCGCCAGTTCTCGCGCCATTCTGATGCCACTCGCCATGCGGCCTCGCCTCTGCGCCCTGGCAAGAAAGCATTTACCGTCCCCTCAAATGCCGATCGGTGATCTCTCGCGTCATCGAATTCGCAAGCTTCAGGGGTCGGGCTGTTACACCCAAACGTTGTCTTGGAAAGGATGAGCGGAAATTGGCCATAGGCCGCTATCCGGTTCATGCGGAATTTTTTGACCGCCTGCTCGGCGGTCCTTCTTCGCCTTCCGTTTTTGACGATCGCAGCACCGCCCTGCCGTGGCGGACAATTGGCCCCTGCGGACTTCAGGGTTGGGTCGATTTTCCGGGCTCGGAGGCTTTGTGGCATTTGGCACGAAAAAGCCTTCAAAACCGGCATATTTCCTTGCTTCTCGCCGAATTCCCGCTATATAGCGCGGCATCTCACACGGAAACATGGCTCAAAAGGCCGTCCGGTGGCAGCCGGGCCATAAGGCTCGCTTGCTCACACGTTTCCGCCAGGACCAACCGGAGAACTCAAACGATGTCAGTACCCGATTTTTCCATGCGTCAGCTCCTTGAAGCTGGCGTTCACTTTGGCCATCAGGCCCACCGCTGGAATCCGAAGATGGCGGATTACATCTTCGGCGAACGCAACAACATCCACATCATCGACCTCGCGCAGACCGTACCGATGCTGCATCGTGCACTGCAGGCGGTCAGCGACACCGTGGCCAAGGGCGGGCGTATCCTGTTCGTCGGCACCAAACGGCAGGCGCAGGATGGCGTTGCCGAAGCGGCCAAGCGCTCGGCGCAATATTTCGTCAATTCGCGCTGGCTCGGCGGGACCCTGACCAACTGGAAGACGATTTCCGGATCGATCAAGCGGCTGCGGCATCTCGACGAAGTGCTCAATTCCGGCGATGCCAACGCCTACACCAAGAAGGAACGGCTGACGCTGCAGCGTGAGCGCGACAAGCTCGATCGTTCGCTCGGCGGCATCAAGGACATGGGCGGTCTGCCGGACATGATCTTTGTGATCGATACCAACAAGGAAGACATTGCGATCCAGGAAGCGCAGCGGCTCAATATTCCGGTCGCCGCGATCGTCGACACCAATTCGGATCCGAAGGGCATCACCTATGTCGTCCCCGGCAATGACGACGCCGGACGCGCCATTTCGCTCTATTGCGATCTGGTCGCCCGCGCGGCGATCGATGGGATTTCGCGCGCGCAGGGCGAAGCCGGCATCGACGTCGGCGCCTCTGCCCATCCAGCGCGTGAGGAAGTCCCGAGCGCACAGCAGGCTTCGGGCTTCCAGGGGCTTGCCGGGCCGCGCGGCGCTCCCGATGATCTCAAGAAGCTTCCAGGCGTCTCGGGTACGATCGAGAAGAAGTTCAACGATCTCGGTATTTTCCACTACTGGCAGCTCGCCGAACTCGACCACGAAACAGCCCACCAGATTGGCGAAGAAGTCGGCCTGCCGAGCAGGGCGGATGCCTGGGTAGCGCAGGCCAAGGCCCTTACCGCGGAAGCGGAGTAGCGAAGCGTCAGCCGGAAACTCCGGCCGACCAAATTCCAGGACAGATTTCGAGTATCGGACGGCGGCGGGACAAAGTCCCGCCGCTACCAGTGCCGACAGGGCAAAGGACATACAACGATGGCGACAATCACAGCGGCGATGGTCAAGGACCTTCGTGAATCCACAGGCGCCGGCATGATGGATTGCAAGGCCGCGCTGACGGAAAGCGGCGGCGACATGCAGGCGGCACAGGATTGGCTGCGCAAGAAGGGCCTGTCGAAGGCCGCCAAGAAAGCCGGCCGCGTTGCGGCGGAAGGCCTCATTGGCGCGCTGACGGCTGGAACCAGGGGCGTCGTGGTGGAAGTCAATTCCGAAACGGATTTCGTCGCACGTAACGGCCAGTTCCAGGGACTCGTGAAGATGATCGCGCAGGTCGCGCTCGAGGTCGGCGCCGATGTGGAAAAAATCAAGGCCGCCAAGGTCGGCAACGTGACGGTGGAAACTGCGATCGCGGACGCGATCGCAACCATCGGCGAAAACATGACGCTGCGCCGTGCAGCTTCGCTCGAAGTCGGCAAGGGCGTCGTGTCGAGCTACGTCCACAATGCGGTGATCGAGGGCGCGGGCAAGATGGGCGTGGTTGTGGCGCTGGAATCGGCCGGCAAAACCGATGAACTGGCCATACTCGGAAAGCAGCTCGCGATGCATGTCGCCGCCGCCAACCCGTTGGCGCTCGATCCCGCCGGTCTCGATCCTGCCGCCGTGAGGCGCGAGAAGGACGTTCTGGCTGATAAGTACCGTCAGCAGGGCAAGCCGGAAAACGTGATCGAAAAGATCGTCGAGTCCGGGTTGAAGACCTACTACAAGGAGGTCTGTCTCTTGGAACAGGCCTCGATCCACGCCGAGCACGGCGGCAAGTCGGTGGCTCAGGCGGTGAAAGAAGCTGAGGGTAAGGTCGGCGCGCCGATCAAGGTGGCCGGATTTCTGCGATATGCTCTTGGCGAGGGAATCGAGCGGCAGGAAAGCGATTTCGCGGCTGAAGTCGCGGCCGCTAGCGGAAAGAAATAGCGGCCCGATGCTGCTTTGACCCGTTTGCGCGGGGCCGCCTGGCGAACTTAAGGAAGGCGATTCGCAATGGCTGAGCCGGTCTATCGTCGTGTTGTGATCAAGCTCTCCGGCGAATATCTCGCCGGCACGCAATCTTGTGGCATTGATCAGTCGACGGTCGACCGGCTCGCGGGCGAGTTGATCGCCGCCCAGAAGCTGGGAACGGAAATCGCGGTCGTCGTCGGTGGCGGCAATATCGTGCGCGGTCTGGAAGTGTCCTTGCGCGGCATTTCGCGTCCCACGGGCGATACCATGGGCATGCTCGCGACGGTGATGAACTGCCTGGCGCTGGAGGCGGCCATCGAACGCAAGGGGGCGCTGGCGCGCACATTGTCGGCTTTCGTCATGCCCGAAATCTCCGAGCTTTTCACACGAAGTGCGACGCACAAATATCTCGCCGAAGGCCGAATCGTGCTGCTCGGCGGCGGCACCGGCAATCCATTCTTCACCACCGACACCACCGCGGTATTGCGGGCGGCAGAGATCGGAGCGCAGGCCGTGCTCAAGGCGACCAATGTCGACGGTATCTACAGCGCCGATCCCAAGAAAGACCCGTCCGCCCGGAGATTTGACCGCCTCAGCCATTCCGAGGCCATTGAAGGCGGCTATAAGGTCATGGACGCCACCGCATTCGCGCTTGCCCGGGAAACCTCACTGCCTATCATCGTGTTTTCGATCGCGGAGCCAGGCTCGATCGGCGCAATTTTGCGCCGCACCGGCCGCGGCACGGTCGTCGCGGGTTGACGGCCGCCGTAGCCTGGGTGCGGAGGGCTGCCGGCGGCGATGAGCAGCTGTCAGGAGGAGAGAGCGTCATGCCCACGGGTAGTTTCGACATCAACGAGCTGAAGCGCCGCATGCAGGGCGCCACGCAGTCTCTCAAGCACGAACTCGGCGGTTTGCGGACCGGCCGTGCCGCGGCTTCCATGCTGGAACCGGTGCAGGTCGACGCCTACGGAACCCACATGCCGCTCAACCAGCTTGCGACCATCAGCGTGCCCGAGCCGCGGCTCCTTTCGGTGCAGGTATGGGACAAGTCGATGGTCAAGGCGGTTGAGAAGGCGATCGTCGATTCAAATCTCGGTTTGAGCCCGGCGACCGAAGGACAGGTGCTTCGCCTGAGAATTCCCGAACTCAACGAAGAGCGGCGTAAGGAGCTGGTGAAGGTTGCGCACAAATATGCGGAAGCCGCACGCGTCGCGGTTCGGCATGTCAGGCGCGATGGCCTCGATATCATCAAGAAGCTGGAAAAAAACCACGAGATCTCGGAGGACGATCAGGAGCGGCTCGCCCACGATGTTCAGAAGGCCACCGACGGGACGATTTCGGAGATCGATCACCTGCTGGCGGCAAAGGAAAAGGAAATTCTCACCGTTTGAGCCTATCCTTCTGTTTAAGCACGATCTTTTGCGAAGACGGACTGTCGTTTTTCGAAGATCATGCGCCAAAGGATTGCTAGATGTCGAATGCCGCGGCCCCTGCGACTGAAGGACCGGATCGAGACGGTCCGTTGCATGTGGCCATCATCATGGACGGAAACGGACGCTGGGCTGCCGCCCGCGGGCTGCCGCGCGCCGAAGGTCATCGGCGTGGCGTCGAGGCCCTGCGCAAGGTGGTTCGTGCCGCGGGCGAACTTGGCATTCTCTACCTGACGATTTTCTCGTTCAGCTCGGAAAACTGGTCGCGTCCGGCGAGTGAGATCGGTGACCTGTTCGGCCTGCTGCGGCGCTTCATCCGCAACGACCTGGCGACCTTGCACCGTGACGGAGTGAGGGTTCGCGTGATCGGTGAACGCGAGGGATTGGAGCCCGACATTTGCGCGCTTCTGAAGGAAGCCGAGGATCTGACGCGGGACAACAACCGCATGCATCTGGTGGTCGCGTTCAATTACGGCTCGCGGCAGGAGATTGCGCGTGCGGCGCAACGGCTCGCCTGTGAGGTCGCCGAAGGAAAACGCGATCCCGCATCGATCGATGCCGATATGCTCGGCCGTTATCTCGACGCGCCCGAGATTCCGGATCCCGACCTGATAATCCGCACCAGCGGTGAACAGCGGCTTTCGAATTTCCTGATGTGGCAGGCGGCCTACAGCGAACTGGTGTTCGTGCCGACCCAGTGGCCGGATTTCGACAAGGCTGCGCTGGAAGAGGCGATCGCCGAGTATGCCAGACGTGAGCGCCGGTTCGGCGGTTTGGCCGTGAAAACCGGATCGTGAACGAAGGCGAAGCAACATCGGCGGGCGCTGCCGGACGCGACGGGCACAATCTGCTATTGCGGATAAGGGCTGCGCTCATCCTGGCGCCGCTTGCGATCGCTGCTGCGTATGTCGGCGGATGGTTGTGGGTCGCTTTTGTCACTGCGGCAGCGATCGGCCTTTACGTGGAATGGCTCACGATCATCGCGGCGCGTACGGCCATTTCCATGGTTGCCGGCGCCGCCATTATTTTTGCTGCAGGGTGGATCGAATTTAATCAGACGGCATCAGGCTATGTTTTCGCCGCTCTTGCTGCGATTGTCGTTTCCATCGCGCTAGCTGCCCCAAATCACCGCGGTTGGGTCGCGCTCGGCGCCTGCTATGCGCTCGCCGCGTCGATCGCCTCGGTCGCCGTACGGCTTGATCAGGCCTTTGGATTTGCGGCGCTGATGTTCGTTTTGCTGGTGGTCTGGGCGACGGACATTGGTGGTTATTTCGTCGGTCGGCAGATCGGCGGTCCAAAACTCTGGCCGCGTGTCTCTCCGAAAAAAACCTGGGCCGGTTCGATCGGTGGATTGGTGGCAAGCTTGGCCGTGGCCGCGGGATTTGCAGCAATTGGTGTTGGAAAAACCCTACCCATGCTGGCGCTCGGCGCCTCTCTCTCGATCGTCTCGCAGCTCGGCGATCTCTTCGAGTCAGCCGTCAAGCGCCGCTTTGGCGTCAAGGATTCGAGCCAGATCATTCCCGGGCACGGCGGACTGCTCGATCGCCTTGATGGGTTCGTGGCCGCGGTTGTTTTGGCCGCGATTTTGGGATTTTTACGCGGCGGCGCGGATGGCGTTGGCCGCGGTCTTATGGTTTGGTGATGAGGTCATGAGCGCAGTTCCCTTGCGTAACAATAGAGCCTCGGCCACGGCCGTGCGTTCGGTTTCGGTGCTGGGTGCAACCGGTTCCATCGGCGACAGCACGATGGATCTCTTGCGCGCATCGCGCGACCGCTATCGGGTCGAAGCGTTGACGGCGAACAGCAATGTCGAGGCGTTGGCCAAGCTTGCCAGGGAGTTCGGCGCGCGCTTTGCGGCGGTGGCCGATCCCGATCGGCTTGACGAATTGAAGGCGGCGCTGGAGGGCACGCGCATCGAATGCGGTGCGGGCGAAAGCGCGGTGATCGAAGCGGCGGCCCGGCCTTCGGATTGGGTCATGGCAGCGGTCAGCGGGGCCGCCGGATTGAAGCCTGCGCTTGCGGCGGTCGATCGCGGTGCCACCGTTGCGCTTGCTAACAAGGAATGCCTCGTTTGCGCGGGCGATTTCTTCATGCAGCGCGCGTCCAAGGCCGGGGCCTGTATTCTGCCTGCGGACTCCGAACACAACGCGCTGTTCCAGGCGCTGAGCTCCGGCAATCGCGAAGAGCTGGTGCGTGTCATCATTACCGCGTCGGGAGGACCGTTCCGGACCTGGGCCAGCGCCGATATCGAGCAGGCGACGCTGGCGCAGGCCTTGAAACATCCGAACTGGAGCATGGGGCAAAAGATCACCATCGATTCCGCATCGATGATGAACAAGGGCCTGGAGGTGATCGAAGCGTCTTGCCTGTTTGCGTTGACCCCGGAGCAGATCGACGTCCTGGTCCACCCGCAGTCGATCATCCACGGGATGGTGGAGTTTTCCGATCGCTCGGTGGTGGCGCAATTGGGGGCGCCCGACATGCGCACGCCGATTGCGCACTGCCTCGGCTGGCCGGATCGAATCGTTGGACCGGCGGCAAGGCTCGATCTCGCAAGAATCGGACAGCTGACATTCGAAGCCCCGGATTATGAACGGTTCCCCGGACTTCGGCTGGCTTACGAGGCTTTGCGAACCGGCCGAGGCGCGACTACGGTTTACAATGCCGCGAACGAAGTCGCAGTGGCCGCGTTTATTGATGGCAAAATCAGGTTTGGCGCCATTGCCCGACTGGTTGAGGCAACGCTTGAAACCTATATACGGTCCGGCAATCTGGCGCCGCTTACGTCAGCGGATGATGCTATATCCGTTGACCATAACGCGCGAAATATGGCTGCCGCCCTATTGCCTCAAATTGCCTTAAAGGCATCTTAGAGGGTTGGGGCGGGGCCTTTGGCCCCGGGTGAGGGAAGTTGGATGTCCGAGTTTTTTCTGCACAGTTTCAATGTGTTAAGCCATGGCTTGATCGGGTATGTAATTCCCTTCCTGTTCGTACTCACCATCGTCGTTTTCTTCCATGAGCTTGGCCATTTTCTGATAGCGCGCTGGGCGGGCGTCAGGGTTCTGACCTTTTCCCTTGGCTTCGGACCGGAGCTTGCGGGCTTCAACGACCGGCACGGCACGCGATGGAAGATTTCGGCTGTTCCGCTCGGCGGCTACGTCAAATTCTTTGGTGACGACAACGAGGCCTCTGCGCCGTCGCCCGAGACCCTCGACAGCATGACCGAGGAGGAACGGGCGGGCAGCTTCCATTACAAGAAGGTGGGACCGCGTGCGGCGATCGTAGCGGCCGGGCCGATTGCCAATTTCCTCCTGGCGATCGTGATTTTCACCTGTCTGTTCACATTTTTCGGCAAGCCGAGCACGACGGCGCGCGTCGATAAAGTGGAAGTGGGCAGCGCTGCGGCGGCGGCCGGCTTTCAGGTCGGCGATGTCGTTACCGCTATCGATGGTCGAGCGATCGGCAGCTTCTCCGACATGCAGCGAATCGTCAGCGTTCGGGCAGGCGAGCAGCTAACGTTCACGGTCAAGCGCGCAGATGCGATTCTGCAATTGCACGGCACGCCGGAACTGAAAGAAGTGAAGGACGCTTTCGGCAACGCGCATCGGCTTGGCGTTCTTGGCATCACCCGCCAGACAGCGGCTGGCGACGTCACTACGGAGCGCGTCGATCCGGCCACCGCGCTTTGGCTCGGGGTCAAGGAAACCTGGTTTGTGGTCGATCGGACGCTGGCCTATATCGGCGGCGTTTTTGTTGGACGTGAAGCGGCCGACCAGGTCGGCGGGCCACTGCGAATCGCGCAGATCTCCGGACAGGTAGCGACCATCGGGCTTGCCGCCCTGGTGCATCTGGCCGCGGTTCTCTCGATTTCGATCGGGCTTTTGAACCTTTTCCCGGTACCACTGCTGGATGGGGGTCACCTTCTGTTCTACGCGGTGGAGGCCGTCCGGGGGCGGCCATTGTCTCCACGGGCGCAGGAGATGGGATTCCGGATCGGATTGGGGCTGGTGCTGATGCTCATGGTGTTCGCCACCTACAATGACATCCTGCACCTCGCAGCATCGTAAAGCGCGGCTTTTTTATGACGTGGCCGATGGGCAACGTCTTGGAGTGAAAATCAAATCGCGCTGCCACATTAAGTTTGCCGGCTTGGCAAAATTGGCTACAAGCGTGGTCGACCAAGGGGAATCTGTCGGTTCGTCGGGGTACGGGTCGGCATTGGAATTGTAAGGGCGCCTGGCGCATGAAGGTTGGAATGGGGGTACGGGGAGGCTTTTTGGCCGCCCTGATCATGTTCGGGGCGCCAATGGCCGCCACTGTAGCGGCCGGGGTCGCATCCTCGTCGGCGTTTGCGCAAACCGCGGACTCGATTCAGGTTGAAGGGAACCGGCGAGTCGAGGTCTCGACCATCCGCTCCTATTTCAAGCCGGGTCCCGGCGGGCGTCTGGACCAGGGTCACATCGATGACGGCCTGAAGGCCCTGATCGAGACCGGTCTGTTCCAGGACGTCAAAATCAGCCAGGCCGGGGGCCGGATCATCGTGACCGTGGTTGAAAACCCGGTGATTGGCCGCGTCGCGTTCGAGGGCAACAAGAAAGTCAAGGACGAGCAGCTCTCCTCGGAGATTCAGTCCAAACCGCGCGGTACGCTGTCGCGTCCCGTGGTTCAGTCCGATGCCCAGCGCATCGCCGACATTTATCGGCATGCCGGTCGTTATGACGTGACCGTGGTTCCCGAAATCATCGAGCAGCCGAACAACCGCGTCGACCTGGTCTTCACCATTACGGAAGGCAACAAGACCGGCATCAACTCGATCGAATTCGAAGGCAACAGGGCCTATTCTTCATATCGTCTGAAGGACCAGATCAAGACTCGCGAATCCAACCTGCTGAGCTTTCTCGGCGGCAGCGACGTCTACGATCCGGACCGAATCGAAGCCGACCGCGACCTGATTCGCCGTTTCTATCTGAAGCATGGCTACGCCGACGTGCAGGTGGTGGCCGCGCTCACGGAATACGATCCGCAGCGCAAGGGCTTCTTGGTGACCTTCAGGATCGAGGAAGGCCAGCAGTACCGGGTCGGATCGGTCGATTACCAATCCAGTATTCCCTCGCTTGAAGGCAGAGCTCTCGCCCGCTTCTCGCGCGTCAATGTCGGCTCGGTCTATAACGCCGAGGCGCTGGAGAAGTCGGTCGAGGAAATGCAGATCGAGGCTTCGCGGCGCGGATTCGCGTTTGCAGTCGTGCATCCTCGCGGAGACCGCAATTTCGAGGCGCACACCGTCGCGATCATCTTTGCCATCGACGAGGGACCGCGGACCTACATCGAGCGAATCAACGTGCGCGGCAATACCCGCACCCGCGATTATGTGATCCGCCGCGAATTCGATATCGCCGAAGGCGATGCGTACAACCGCGCGCTGGTCGATCGCGCCGAGCGCCGGCTGAAGAATCTCGATTTCTTCAAGAGCGTGAAGATCACGACCGAGCCCGGGTCGGCGAGCGATCGTGTCATCCTCAATGTCGATCTCGAAGAGAAATCCACCGGCGACTTCTCCGTCTCGGGCGGCTATTCGACCACCGACGGTCCGCTGGCGGAGGTGAGTATTTCCGAACGCAACCTGTTGGGACGCGGACTTTTCGGCAAGGCTTCGGTCGTCTACGGGCAATATGCGCGCGGCGTGTCGCTTTCCTATGTCGAGCCTTATCTGCTCGATTACCGGGTCGGACTTGGTCTTGACGCGTATTATCGCGAGCAGTTGCCAAACACCTTCATCTCGTACGGCACCAAGACCATCGGCTTCAGTCCGCGAATCGGAATGACACTTCGCGAGGATCTCAGCCTGCAACTGCGTTATTCGATCTATGACCAGAAAATCACGCTTCCGAGCAATCTCGATAATTGCAATAACATCGTTAACGGAGCGAACGGATTGCCGTTCAATCCGTCGCCGGCATTTGTAAACCAGTTTGGACCGATGGGCGCGACCGATCTCTCAGGTATCGGTCTGTGGTGTTTCAGCGATGGCGAAGCCTCGCTCCCGGTCCGCAGAGAGCTGGCCGCTGGCGCGACGTTGACCTCGGCGCTCGGTTACTCGCTCACCTACAATACGCTGGACAACAACAAGAACCCCACCGAGGGCCTGATCATCGACTTCCGACAGGACTTCGCGGGTGTTGGCGGCGACGTGACTTATCTGAAATCGGCGATGGATGCGAAATTTTATACAACGCTGGTGGCCGATATTATCGGCCTGATCCACCTCCAGGGCGGTATTCTCACCCAGGTCGGCGACAACCAGATCAGGATGCTTGATCACTTCCAGATGGGTCCGAATCTCGTCCGCGGCTTTGCCCCGAACGGGATCGGGCCTCGCGACATCAATCCCTTTGGCACCCAGGACGCGCTCGGCGGCACCAAGTACTGGGGCGCTTCCCTCGAAATGCAGTACCCGTTCTGGTTCCTGCCGAAGGAGATTGGCCTGAAGGGCGCGGTCTATGCCGACGCCGGCGGCCTTTACGATTACGTCGGACCAACGAACTGGGCGTTCACAGGCGAAGTCAACACGCCCGGTTGTATTCCGCCAACGAACACCAAGAATCTTCCGCCAGCTCCAGGCACTTGTCTGGGATTGCAGTTTGATCCGCAGAATGTCATTCGCACCTCCGTTGGTATCGGCATGATCTGGGCGTCGCCGTTCGGTCCGCTGCGCTTCGATTATGCGATTCCGCTTACCAAGGGTCCGCACGACGTCGTACAGCAGTTCAAGTTTGGCGGCGGAACAACGTTCTGATTTCGAGCAATGATCGGGCTGCGACCGGGCAGATGGCGCAGGCGAAGTGGGCAGCGGCCTTCTTCGGCGCCGGCGGAGATCGCCGCGCTGAGGGAGGCGTTCTAGAGGCGGGAGCGATGGAGGAGGCACCGGTCAGGATTGCGCTCGTGGATATCAATGAGATCCTCAAGACGCTTCCGCACCGCTATCCCATGCTGCTGATCGACCGGGTGATCAATATCCGGACCGACTACAGCGGCATCGGCGTCAAGAACGTCACCTTCAACGAGCCGGCATTTACCGGGCATTTTCCAGAGCGACCGGTGTATCCCGGAGTGATGATGATCGAAGCCATGGCGCAGACCGCCGGCGTCATCGGAATCAAATCGATCGAAGGTACCGAGAAGCCCAGTGCGGTCTATTTTCTGACCATCGACAAGTGCAAATTCCGCAAGCCGGTTTTGCCCGGCGATACGGTGGAATATCACATGCGCCGGCTCAACCGGCGAAAGGCGATGTGGTGGTTTCACGGCGACGCCAAAGTGAACGGCGTGACTGTCGCTGAAGCCGAGGTTGGCGCGATGCTGGCGGACTGACCCGCTGCCGAACCTCTTGTCCGACTACACCCGACCGTGTTGCTAGCTTGATCGACACGACAAAAATTCTGTGTTCTAATTTGTTTGCGCATGATCTTTTCGGAAAACCGCTGCACACTTTTCCGGATCATGCGACGGGGCCGGAACACATCGAATGCGCATCGCCGTTATATTCGTCGTTTCGTCTCTGTTGGCTGCCGGGAGCGGCCGCGCCGAAGCCGCCAGCACGTGCATATCCAAGGCCACCGAGGCGCTACCGCGTATCTCAGGGCTGGTTGTGAAGAAATCACGGACGCGCCCTGTGTCGCCAACGATTTTATCGACATGGAGAGGCCAGTCGAAGCCGGTCATCATCGATGTCGATTTCGAGGCTGCCGGTGAGGCCCAAACTTTTTCCTACATGTGTGTCGTGACGCAAGGCTCGGCGTTCGTTCAGCGCACGATGAATTAATCGCTTTGCTTTCCCGCCGCTTAGGTGGAAGTAGGCCACCAGAGGTCACTGGACAGTATCCCCGGTCCACGCTAACCACCGAAAAATCGAATGTTTTGCGCTTCACACCGGCTAGCGATCCGAGACCATTGAATGAGCACGATCGATCCCACCGCGCGAGTTGAAGGCGGCGCTATGATTGGCGAGGGCACGCATATTGGGCCCTATTGCATCATCGGACCTCATGCCACGATCGGCGCCAACTGCAGTCTGATCTCGCATGTGCGGGTAATGGGCTATACCACGATCGGCGATGGCTGCGTGATTTCGCCGTTTGTGGCGCTCGGCGGCGCACCGCAGGATCTCAGCTACAGCGGCGAGCCGACGCGGCTCGAAATCGGCGCGGGCTGCACGATCCGCGAAGGCGTCACCATGAACATCGGCACCGTCAAGGGCGGCGGCCTCACCCGCGTCGGCGAGCGCGGTTTCTTCATGAACAACAGCCATGTCGGCCACGACTGCATCGTCGGCGACGACGTGATCTTTGCAACCTCCGCAACGCTCGGCGGTCATTGCGAGATCGGTGACCACGTCTATATCGGCGGTCTGTCGGCGGTGCATCAGTTCACCCGCATCGGATCGCAGGTGATGATCGGCGGCGTGTGTGGCGTGCGCGGCGACGTCATTCCCTTCGGGCTGGTGAACGGACAATATGCCGTGCTTGAAGGCCTCAACATCATCGGCATGCGACGGCGCAAATTTACTCGCGAGCGGCTCGCCGCGCTTCGTTCATTCTATCAAAAACTGTTTCACGGACCTGGCGTGTTCGCCGAAAGGCTCGCTGCGGTGCAGCCGTTGGCGGGCACAGATCCGGCGATCGGCGAAATTCTCAGCTTTATCGGTGACGGCAAGCATCGCCCGCTGTGCCTTCCGGCCGATCAGGCGGAGAAACATTGACCCACGGAGCTACCGGAGCCATGACATCAGCGGCGTTGGAGATTTCGTCGCCGGTTGGACTGATCGCGGGTGGCGGGGTGATGCCGTTCGCGGTGGCGGATTCGCTTGCGGCACGAGGGATTGATTCCGTTCTGTTCGCGCTGAAGGGCGCCTGCGATCCCAAAGGCGCCGAGCGCTTTCGCCACCACTGGATTTCGGTCGGACAGCTGGGCAGAGCGGAGAAGCTGTTCCGCTCCGAGAACTGCCGGAATCTGATTTTCATCGGATCACTGGTCCGACCGGCACTCTCGGAAATCCGTCTCGACTGGGGAACGCTTCGCGTGCTCGGAAGCGTATGGGCGGCTTTCCGCGGCGGCGACGATCATCTGCTGTCAAGTATCGGCCGGATCCTCGAGCAGGATGGCTTCCGGATGGTGGGGATCAAGGATGTCGCGCCGGAATTGCTGATGCCGCAGGGTTGCCTCACCCGAAAGACGCCCGATGCTGGCGCTGCCGCCGATATCGCCAAGGGGCTGGACGTGTTGCGCGCGCTTGGTCCTTTCGACATCGGTCAGGCCGTCGTGGTGATCGAGGGACATGTGGTCGGCGTTGAGGATATTGAAGGTACCGACGGCTTGCTGGCGCGCGTTGCACACCTTCGCACCGAGCGCCGTATTCGCGCCGGCTCCGCGCGCGGCGTGCTCGTAAAGGCCCCAAAAAGCGGACAGGATCTGCGTTTCGATTTGCCGACCGTGGGCCCGCGGACGGTCGAGGGTGCGGCCGCCGCTTCGCTCGCGGGAATTGCGGTTGTCGCCGGCAACACCGTCGTGGTCGAGCCGCAGACCATGGTGGAAGCCGCCGACGCGGCAGGTCTTTTCATCCACGGTTTGCCGGCGTGATGCCGATCCGGGCAAGCGGCAGGGTCGGGCGGACGATCTTCCTGATCGCTACCGAGGAATCTGGCGACCGGCTTGGGGCCGCCCTGATGAAGGTCTTGCGCCAGCGTCTCGGCGATGCCGTGCGCTTTGAAGGCGTGGGCGGCCAGTCGATGGCGCGTGAGGGGCTCACCTCGCTGTTTGCGATCCAGGAACTTTCGATTATCGGCTTCGCCGGCGTGGTGAAGCAGTTGCCAAAGGTGCTGCGTCTGATCCGGGAAACCGTCGGCGCGGTGATGCGTGCGCAACCCGACATCCTCGTCATCATCGACAGCCCCGACTTCACCCACCGGGTGGCGAGACGGGTGCGGGCCCGCGATCCCGCCATCCCGATCGTCGATTATGTCTCGCCGTCGGTCTGGGCCTGGAGGCCGGGCCGGGCGCGCGCCATGCGCGGTTATATCGATCACGTCCTGGCGTTGCTGCCGTTCGAGCCGAGGGAATACAGCAGGTTGCACGGACCGCCTTGCAGCTATGTCGGCCATCCCCTGACCGAGCAGATCGGCACGCTCAGGCCGAGCCTTGAGGAACAAAAGCGCCGCGACCAGGCGCCGCCCGCGCTTCTGGTGTTGCCTGGAAGCCGTCGCAGCGAGATCAGGCATCACGTGAAGATTTTTGGCGAGGCGTTGGGCCGGCTGCAAGCCGAAGGCGTGGCGTTCGAATTGATTTTGCCGACCATGCCGCACCTGACGGAAATGGTCCGGGAGAGCGTGAAGGATTGGAGCGTCACGCCGCGGATCGTTGCCGGCGAGCCAGAAAAACGCGCGGCCTTTCGGATCGCTCACGCAGCTCTTGCCAAGTCCGGCACTGTCACGCTTGAGCTCGCCCTTGCAGGAGTGCCGATGATCACAGCCTACCGGGTCGGAGCCGCCGAGGCCTGGATTTTACGGCGCGCCATCAAGGCGAATTCCGTGATTCTGGCGAACCTGGTGCTCGGCGAAAACGTGATACCGGAATTCCTGCAAGAGGATTGTACGCCGGAAAAGCTCGTGGGAGCCTTGCACGAGGTCCTGTCCGATTCTCCCATGCGGCTGCGTCAGGTTGAGGCGTTTGCCGGGATCGGCGACATCATGTCGACGGGCAACCTGTCGCCGAGCGTGCGCGCAGCCGACATCGTGCTGGCGACGTTGCGAAAATCCAGGGGGGTGTAATAGAAGACCGGGCTCGAGCCGGTTCGTAGCGTAGCCTGCATTCTTCGAAGCCGCGTTATTTGCGGCTTCCAATCGGCACGTAGTCGCGATGCGCAACGCCGGTGTAAAGCTGTCGCGGACGGCCGATCTTCTGCTGCGGATCCTCGATCATCTCGCTCCACTGGCTGATCCAGCCCACGGTGCGGGCAACCGCAAACAGCACGGTGAACATCGAGGTCGGGAATCCCATCGCCTTGAGCGTGATACCCGAATAGAAATCGACATTCGGATAGAGCTTGCGATCGATGAAATATTGATCGTGGAGTGCAATCTTTTCCAATTCCAGCGCGACCTTCAGCATCGGATCGTCGCCGTGGCCGGTTTCCGCCAGCACCGCGTGACACATCCTTTGCATGATCTTGGCGCGAGGATCGTAGTTCTTGTACACGCGGTGGCCGAAGCCCATCAGGCGAACGTCGCTGTTCTTGTCTTTCACCCTTTTGATGAAGTCGGGAATCTTGTCGACCGTGCCGATGCCGTAGAGCATGTTCAGCGCGGCCTCATTGGCGCCGCCATGCGCCGGGCCCCACAGGCAGGCGATGCCTGCGGCAATACACGCGAACGGATTGGCGCCGGAGGAGCCGGCGATGCGCACCGTCGAGGTCGAGGCGTTTTGCTCGTGATCGGCGTGCAGGATGAAGATCTTCTCAAGCGCATCCGCGAGCACCGGATTGACCTTGTATTCCTCGCAAGGGACCGCGAAGCACATGTAGAGGAAGTTTTCAGCGAACTTCAGCGAGTTCTTCGGATACATGAAGGGCTGGCCCAAATTGTATTTGTAGGCCATCGCCGCCAGTGTCGGGATTTTCGCGATCATGCGCATGGACGCGATCATGCGCTGTAGCGGATCATTGATGTCGGTGGAGTCGTGATAGAACGCGGCCAGCGCGCCGACGGAAGCGACCATCACCGCCATCGGATGAGCGTCGCGCCGGAATCCCTGGAAAAACCGCGCCATCTGCTCGTGAACCATGGTGTGGTGGATCACGCGGTGATCGAAATCCTTTTTCTGCGCGGCGGTCGGCAGCTCCCCGTAGAGCAGCAGGTAACAGGTCTCAAGAAAGTCGCCGTGCTCGGCGAGCTGCTCGATGGGATAGCCGCGATATTCCAGGACGCCCGCGTCGCCGTCGATATAGGTAATCTTCGACTGGCAGCTCGCGGTGGAGGTGAAACCGGGGTCATACGTGAACATGCCGGTCTGTGCGTAGAGCTTTCCGATGTCGATGACATCCGGCCCAACGGTGCCGCTCGAAATCGGGAAATCGTAGGTCTTGTTGCCGACCGTCAGCGTCGCGGCTTTGTTATGGGAGTTTGCATCCATCGTGAGGTCCCCGATGAGGTCGTTGCAAAGCCGGCGACCCGCTATTCCGGAACAGGACGGCGAAGGTGGCCAAGTATTCTAAAGACCGAACAAATGCGTAGCTTATTCCTGTGTGCACTGCAAGACGGCGCCGCCTAGTGGAGCCGATTTGACGTTCGCTACCCATCCGCCGCGAAACCCTCATGCGAACGTCAAATCGAAAGCTCCACTAGCATTAATATTTTACTAGTGGTCCTTTCCTCCTCGACTGGGGTGCGAATGTCAGAATCGGACCACTAGTGCTCCGATTCCGAAGTTCGCAAATTTTCGTGGTGGCCTCCGATGCGAACTTCGGAATCAAAGGAGCACTAGCAAGTTAATGTTTCTAGTGCGATTTTTGAATTTGAAGTTCCTATGATGAGATTGCAGCAACACTGATAGGAACTTCAAATTCACCGCACTAAGCCTCAAGTAGGGGCCTGGTCGCCGAGTCGGGCCAGGCACTCCTGTCGTCCCAGCACCGCCAGAACGTCGAATATCCCCGGCGAAGTCGAGCGTCCGGTGAGTGCGGCGCGCAGCGGTTGGGCCACCGCGCCAAGCTTGAGACCGTTCTGTTCGGCGAAAGCCCGCAGTGCGGCTTCGGTGCTTTCCGCCGACCAATCCTTGACCGCCTCCAGCACGCTGCGGAGCTTGCCGATGAGCTCGCGGTTTTCCGGCGTCAGCAATGCGGCTGCTTTCGGTTCGATCTGCAGCGGTCTGTCGGCGAAGATGAAGTAGGCGCCATCGATCAAATCGACCAGGGTTTTGGCGCGCTCCTTGAGATATGGCATCGCCTGGTGCAGTTGCGCGCGAGTTGACGGATTGAGCTTTGCCTTGAGCTCCAGCCCGTTCGGCACGTAATCCAGCACCCCCTCGAACATCTTCACGAGGGATTGATCGTCGCTGTGACGGATGTAATGGCCGTTGAGGTTTTCCAGCTTGGCAAAGTCGAACCGCGCGGCCGAGCGGCCCACACCCGAAAGGTCGAACGCGGCGATCATCTCGTCGGTGGAAAATATCTCCTGGTCGCCATGACTCCAGCCGAGCCTGACCAGGTAGTTGCGCAATGCCGCCGGCAGGTAGCCCATCGCCCGATAGGCATCCACGCCTAACGCGCCGTGGCGCTTGGATAGCTTCGAGCCGTCAGGACCATGGATCAGCGGAATGTGGGACATGTTTGGGATGTTCCAGCCAAGCGCGTCGTAGATCTGCTTCTGGCGCGCCGCGTTGATCAGGTGATCGTCGCCGCGAATGATATGGGTGACGCCCATGTCATGGTCATCGACCACAACGGCCAGCATATAGGTCGGATTGCCGTCGCCCCGCAGCAACACCAGGTCGTCGAGGTTTTCGTTTTGCCAGACGACGCGGCCCTGGACCTGATCCTCGATCACGGTCTCGCCGATCTGCGGGGCCCGGAGGCGGATCGTCGGTTTCATGCCGGGTGGGGCCTCGGAGGGGTCGCGGTCGCGCCACATTCCATCGTAAAGCCGCGTGCGGCCTTCGGCGCGGGCCTTTTCACGCATCGCCGCGAGTCCCTCAGCCGTCGCGTAGCAGCGATACGCCTTGCCGCTTGCAAGCAGCGCCTCGGCTACCTCGCGGTGGCGCGCGGCGCGACTATATTGGTAGATGACATCGCCATCCCAATCGAGTTCGAGCCATTTGAGCCCATCAAGGATCGCGGCGATCGCCGCCTGCGTCGACCGCTCCCGGTCGGTGTCCTCTATCCGCAGCAGCATCTTGCCGGCGCGGCCACGCGCGAAGAGCCAGTTGAATAGCGCGGTGCGGGCCCCTCCGATATGGAGGAAACCAGTCGGCGAGGGGGCAAAGCGCGTGACGATCGGGTCGGTCATTGATGCACTGGCGGGGAAAGTCCGGGACGCGCTAGTGGAGTGGATTTGACATTCGCTAAACACCTAGCCGCAAGCTCATAAAGCGAATGTCAAATCCCAAACTCCACTAGCATCCTGTATTCGCTAGTGGTCTTTCGATTCTAACATTCGCAAAGGTGTCCGTGTAAATGGGGGGCGAATGTTAGAATCGGACCACTATCGACGCGATGGTGTATAGCAGGAACCGGGCATAACTAAAGCCTTCCTTGGGAGCGGTGGATTTGGCAGATAGACCGCTCGTTCCGAAACAGGAAACAAGAATGACCAAAGAAGCATTGGCGGCGGAGGCAGGGCGCGACTTCATTCGCGACATCGTCCAAGCCGATCTCGACGCCAAAAAATACAAGCTGATTGTGACGCGGTTTCCGCCGGAACCGAACGGCTACCTTCATATCGGCCACGCCAAATCCATCGCTCTTAACTTCGGCATCGCGCAGGAGTTCTCCGGGCGTTGCCACCTGCGGTTCGACGATACCAACCCGACCAAGGAGGAACAGGAGTATATCGACTCCATCCAGGCCGACGTGAAATGGCTGGGTTACGACTGGGGCAAATATCTGTTTTTTGCCTCCGATTACTTCCAGCAGCTCTACGAATGGGCGGAAGGGCTCATTGTTGCCGGCCTCGCCTATGTCGACGATCAGTCGCAGGAAGAGATCAGGGCCACGCGCGGCACGCTTACCGAGCCCGGCAAAAACAGCCCCTACCGCGATCGTTCGGTGGAAGAAAACCTCGACCTGTTTCGCCGCATGAAGGCTGGCGAGTTTCCCAATGGCGCGCGCGTGCTGCGCGCCAGGATCGACATGGCCTCCGGCAACATCAATCTGCGCGACCCCGTGCTCTACCGGATCCTGCACGCCGCCCATCCGCGGACCGGCGACAAATGGTCGATCTACCCAAGCTACGATTATGCCCACGGACAATCCGACGCGATCGAGGGCATCACGCATTCGATTTGCACGCTCGAATTCGAGGACCATCGACCGCTCTACGATTGGCTTCTGGACAAGCTTCCGGTGCCATCAACGCCGCATCAGTACGAATTCGCGCGGCTGAACCTGACCTACACGCTGCTCTCGAAGCGCGTGTTGACCGAACTCGTGCGCGGCGGGCACGTCGCCGGCTGGGATGATCCGCGGATGCCCACAATCGCCGGGTTGAAGCGACGCGGCGTGCCGCCGGCCGCGATCCGGGAGTTCGTCAAGCGCATCGGCGTGGCCAAGGCCAACAGCGTCGTCGATGTCGGCATGCTGGAATTTTGCATCCGCGAAGTGCTCAATAAAACGGCGCAGCGGCGGATGGCGGTGCTGCGGCCGCTCAAGGTCGTGATCGAGAACTATCCGGAAGGCCGGATCGAGGAGATCGAAGCGGTCAACCATCCCGATGATCCCGCAGCCGGTACCCGCCGCATCGCCTTTGGCCGCGAACTCTATATCGAGCGGGACGACTTCATGGAAAATCCGCCAAAGAAGTTCTTCCGGCTTTCGCCGGGAAGCGAAGTGCGCCTGCGCTATGCTTATTTTCTCACCTGCCGCGAGGCCGTCAAAAACGCCGCAGGCGAGATCACGGAACTGCGCTGCAGCTATGATCCCGCAACCCGCGGCGGCAACGCGCCCGATGGTCGCAAGGTCAAGGCGACCCTGCACTGGTTATCGGCCGCGCAGTCCAGACCAGCGGAAATCCGTCTCTACAATCCGCTGTTCACCAACCCAAGCCCGGACGCCGCCAATTTCGCGGCTGACCTTAATCCAGAGTCGCTGGAGGTTTTGAGCGATGCGAGGGTCGAACCCGATGTCGCAGATGCAGCTTCGAGCGATGTCGTGCAGTTCGAACGGCAAGGCTACTTTGTGCGCGACGCCGATTCGACGCCTGCCCTGCCGGTGTTCAATCGAACCATCGGCCTGCGCGACACCTTTGCCAAGGAGGTCGGCAAAGGCGGCTAGAGCAGGATCCGGACCCGAAGGGCCGCGCTAGCGCAAAGTGGAAACCGGTTTTCCCTTAGCTGACAAACGCGGAACGCGTTTGCGCGGAGATCATGCTCAACAAAGAGACGAGATCATGATGCGATTCCACTTAAATCGCATCATGATCTAGGGCGACTTCCGTTGGAGAACCTTCTCCATCGAAAGCGCCTTGGGAAAAGCGGGCGCTTCCGCCTTCAATCCCAAGCCCGAAAGTCGGGCCCGCAGCGCCTGTGCGACAAGCCGGTCCCTGGCTTTTTCTTCAATCAGCAAATCGATCAGGGCCAGCCGCTTTCGCTCATCGGTCGCTTCGGCCAGCAATCTGCGATAGCGATCGAAATCAAAACCGGCGTCCGAACTATCCATGGCCCGCCCCCAAGCCGTGCTCGAGCATGATCCGGAAAAGTGGAAACCGGTTTTCCGAAAAGATCATGCTCAAACAAAGAGATGAGATCATGATGCGATTCCACTTGATCGCATCGTGATCTCGAGGAGTTTTCCGCAACCACCATCAGCGCGCAAGCGACTGTGGGATCACCCCACACCGTTTTGCGCTGAACGTTGTGGATAACGGAAATGCAGGCGACCGATCCTGGACCGCGTCGCGATCGTGCGACGGTGACGCCCGAGGCGAAGGCGATCAGGCAAGCCGCTGGCGAATTTCGTCTCGCATCTTGGCGCGAAACGCTTCGCGTCGGGCTGGCCGCTCCTTCTCATCGAAATCCCACCTGTCGAAGATATTGAAGTTTTCGAGGATCGGATGGCGATCGCTGGCCATTGCCAGAATGCGGAGAAGCTTGCCTGCGGGTCCGCTGGGACCACTCACTTCCCACCTCCGAATGGTATCGGGGCCTTCGCCTGGCTCCAGGCCGCACAACTTTGCCATGTCGGCAGCCGACAGCGGCCGGCCGATCGCGTCGGCGAGATCCTGGCGGAGTTGTTTCAGTTCTGGACCTGTCACGGGTTGTTCCTGGTTTGAAGAAGGCCGCGCGAAGCCCCATCGGGTTTCGCCGCAGCCAGAGTACTTGATCTCATGAAGCCAATCCGGGCGGCAGGAATATTGGTCGATCTGGTTGGCAGGCAAACTCAAGCGCTCAAAGCATGTGGAAAAGATAGGCACTGCCTCAGAAAAATACCAATCCTGCATGAGAACGGCCCCGGCGCGGGGGAGCGCCGAGGCCGCCAACCCGACAGAGGGGGGCCTTATTTGGTGGGGTAACCAAAGCTCCGACGGGCGGAATCTGAGATAGGCGGAAACACAAGTCTGTGGAAGGCCTTCGGGCAAAAAAGGCCCCGGCAAGCAAATGCCGGGGCCTTCTGTTATCCGGATTTATCAGGCGAACGGCAGCTATCGTGAGTTTGGAGCACGTTGCTCGCTACCGTCAGTATCCGACCAAGTAAATTAACAATACGACGAAACCGGCAATCAGCACGCGATGGCGAAGAGATCGCGAAGGATTTCGATGCCGATCTTGCGGCGGGTCACTCAGGTCAAAAACCCCTAATCACCGCGCTGGCTTGTCCCAATCGAAGTCGGGCCGCAAATCGAGGTCGCCCGCGTACGTCCGGCGAGCTCAACTCGAGCGCCTTAAGCGTGACGAGCCGCAAAGGCATTCGCTGACCGGCATGTGAATCCGAGTTCATTTAAGGTTCATGTTCATAGTGGTGAACCTGCTTGGAACGACTGCGGTCACACGCGGTTTTTTTCGGTAATTGATTTTCGTAGTTTAGGAGTGCGCTGTGAGTAACCGCACTGTGGCTTCCAATCGTTTGCTTGCCCTACGTCTCTGTGTTCAGACGCTGACCAAACAGCTTGAAGAACTTCAGCAACTTCAAGACCAGCTACGCAGGGCCGAAGCGAAAGCCGTAGGAGCGCGGCCGCGTCAGCGCTCCTGGCGCAGTCGGCAGACTGGCTCCAGCCGCCGCGTAAGGCGCGGCGGCCGGAAAGTACGCTGAAACCCTGGGGGCCGGCCAGCGCGCCCGAAATATGCTTGTTACGCAACCACTATTTCGACCGATGCGCGGCCAAAGTTACACCCCGCCGGGTTGCGGCTTTTTCCATTGTTCCGAATCGGAAACTGGTTACCATTTGCTACCTTGCGCCAGGGGGCTTCCGCTTTGCGGATGTCATCTTACATCGCGCTGGAGGGCGCCTTGGCCCGTGTAGCACGAGAGGGTCCGATCGATGGAAGGCTATGCTTTCAAATCCACGTCCACAGATGAGTTGTGGAGCTTGCACAAACAGGTGACTTCGATCCTGGCTCGCAAGATAGCGGAGGAGAAGGCCAAGCTCGAAGAACGTCTGCGCAGGCTTGAAAACGCCAATAGCGCGATTGGGTCCAATCGGCCGCCACGCCGTGCCTATCCGAAAGTTCTTCCGAAATATCAGAACCCCAAAAATACTGCCGAGACATGGCCCGGCCGTGGAAAGCAACCGCATTGGGTACAGGCGCAGCTCAGGGCGGGCAAGAAGCTCGAGCATTTTCTGATCGCTCGGTCATCAGTCGAAAAGCGTCGCCAGGCTCGGTAAACAGTCTCTGGCACGCTGGATCATCGTTGATCTTCGACGCGTATCCGATTGGGGCCAGCCTGCCGAACGATGCAACTACGGGGGAACAAAAATCCCGGCACGCGGTTGGTGCCAGGGGTCAGGCAAGCGATCATCGGAATAGCCGTCAACACCCAAGATGACGGCCTCACCATCGGGTTCTTCAGGGCGGCCTTAACAATCCAGGGGAAGCGCTTTGTGCAATCGTATCCGCCTCGGCCAGTCAACGGTACCCGGTCGCCCTTGCGCTCGACACCCAGGCGGTAGCCGGCATACTTTATTTTGTGTATCCGGTCATTTCGTGGATCCGGTCGGGGCAGTCAGGAACCAAGGTTCCTCTTGTCGGAATACAAAACTCAAATGATTTGAGCATCTTCTCCAGGATAAGCATTCGCCGCAGTTTTGCGAATCTTTTGCCACGAATCGGAGTTCAAAACGCCATTCAGAGGTGGATCATGCGGGGTGGTCAGGGCCGCCCGTTGGCCATTGTCCGGACTCATCGCGGGCCGGCCCTTTTTGCTCATGGGTAGGGTCCGGACCCCGAGTAGAAGGAAATCAGCATGGCGGGCATCGAGAATATACCGAGAGTGGATATGGCCAAACTTGAAGCGGCACTCACGGCTGAGGCTGTGAAGCGAGAGTATGAGTCGGCAGCCAGAGAGTTCGAAGCAATGGGGGCTGAGCTGATCAGCGCGGCAAAGAAATTTGAGGCGCTAACTGCCGATGTGCAAAACATGATCCGTGATACCGCAGAGGCATATCGCCAGGAAGGCAAGAAGCTTTTCAACCGCATAGAGGAATCTGCGCTGTTCACCGAGAACGTTCGCAAGACCTGCGAAGATGCCAAACGCAGGATGATAGGGGGCAACGGCGTGGTTAATCGGATGGATCAGTAGGTTACTGAATATGTCTCTGCAGTTCCATCATGCGGTCAAAAGCATGGACGTATGGAGCGCGAGCAGCGCTGGCATTTCGTTCGTCATCACATTCGCAAGTCCGACCGGCCCCGGCTTTCACGGGCGTCGCGGCTTTCTTGCGTCGTGGCGACCGCTCCATTCGAGCACAGGCGCGGTCGAGGTCAGCGGCTCACCGTTTAATACCCTCGCGGATGCCGAGGGGGCCTGCAACGCAAAGCTCGGGGAATTGGAAAATAACGGCGGCTAGGGCTGCTGGCGGAACATCAATACCTGACTTCCGGTCCCGGTTAAAATCGGTCGCACGTCAGCACCGCGCTTGCCGCAGGCTGAGCCAACGAAGCGCGGTTCGAGATCAGACCGCCGAACATCATTAGGCCAACTATCGCCGCTGATTGCGATGCAATGGCTGCACCTGAAATCGGAGCAACCGGCGAGATGACCGCGCACGTCGGATGAGCGCATTTCGGTCTTTGCGCGCAGCATCACCCGCCGCTGGCGCCCCGTTTTCGATCGGGATCCTCATCAAATGGGGGAGGCCACACCTTGCAATCGATGCTTCGGGCGATTCCCGGGCAGACCGGGCCGGCCTGACTGTACGGCGGGACAAACGCCTGCGCCTGACCGACATACCAGGGTCCGCCAACGCGGGACCGCCAGTGCTTTTTGTGTTTCTGGATATGCCCGCTGCTGCTCGTCGCGGCCTTGGCCGGCGTGATCATAGCAATAACCGGCAGCGAAGCTGCGTACACGGCTAGTGTGAAAAGCCCTATCGCAAACTTGCTCACGCTCGCCTCCGTTAAAGCGCAAGGGGACGGTTCTACTGGGTGCTGTAGGCCTCGACAGCGTGCGCCAGGAAAATGCCCGCGCTACATAACCCAAGAAATGCTGCTACGACCTCGACCATCGAACTCACCCTGTTGCGCTAGAAGGACCGCTTGCGTTGCCACAAGCGGCCAAGTCTAGGGAGGAAACGCCCAAGGAGGGCAGCGGTAGCGGGTGGGGGGGGGTCGCTACCACATACCGTATCTAAGATGATCGCGATCAGCGGCTCAATTGAACGATGGGGTCACCAACCGATACGAAGGTTTATGACGCTCGCCCCAGTCGGTTCGCAGTTACCGAAGATCCGGCCATCGATCGCCAAGATTTTCCGGTTGAGATTTGCATGTCTTTGAAATTAGGAGCCCATACTGATGACCGAAAGCATCGATATTTCTCCGACACCGGCCGAAGTCATCGCAATCCTCCGCGCAACAGGACCGTTGGCCCATGGATCAGAAATATCCCGATGGCTTCCTTGACGTGCAAGTCAAAATCCAGCGCACTTGCGGTCAAAACAAAAGGGAAATTTCCTAGAGAAGCGACGCTTCATAGACGATCACCAATTAAGAGATAATTCGACACTGTTGCAGCCGCGCCCGTTCCCAGAATCGTTCGTTGTTGCCATCATCGATTCCAACCGCCGATCTTGGTCAACGCAGGCCTGCCGCGCCGTGAGCGGAATCCATCCAGAACCAGCTGAAAAGGACAATGTTGCTGAGGCAATCGACCATGTGTTGCACGAGGTGGAGGCCGCGCGGCGCGACCTCAGCATGACTCGCTTCTGCCTCCAGCAGGCGGAAGTCCTTCGCAGGATTGATCGAGCCAAAGCTAACATCCCTGGTCTGATGCAGTCCCGGACCCGCAAGAAAGGCACTCGCCGGGCATGTGAGCGTCCCGCCGGTCAACGCCCTTAGTTTCCAATCGAAGTCCGGGACCATCGATGCGCCGGCACATTGCCGCTGGCGAATTCCATGAGGTTTCCACCGGATTTGGAATAATTTGCCGGGAATTGCATCTGTTCCGGCTTTCTTCTGCGGTACAGCCTAAGGTAGCGTCGCGGCTGTCGAGTGTAGCGTAAGGTGGCCAATGGCAGAGCGGGGCAGGGCTCCCGGCCGGGCGCGGGGAATTGCAGGAACGTGGCCACCGCCCGGCGCGGCGCAGGCGGGGGGCTTTGCGCCCGCCGGCTTTGGCATCTGGTCGAACTCTCTCGAAAAACTGCGCGAATGGGTAAAGGCCGAGGCCGGTGCCGGCCGATTGCTGCCGTGGGTGCCGATCGCCTATGGCACCGGGATTGCGCTCTATTTCGCGGCCGAACGCGAACCTGTCCTGCCGGTTGCCGCCACGACCGCGATCGGCCTGTGCGTGGCGGCGTTCTTACTTCGGCGACGCAGGGTATTTCCGTTGGCCGTGATGATCGCCGGAATCGCTGCCGGTTTCGCAACGTCGACGTGGAGGACTGCACTGGTCGGCCATGGGATACTGACGAGGCCCGCTTATTCCGTGTCGCTTGCCGGCTTTGTCGAAACCCGGGACATCCGCGAGCGCACCGACCGCTTCTTGCTGCGTGTCACCGCGATGGACGCTCCGCGCCTGCATATGAAACTGGAACGCGTCCGGTTATCGGTGCGCAAGGGCGCCGCGCCGGCCGTCGGCAGTTTTGTCGAATTGAAAGCGCGCCTGCAGCCGCCGCTCACCCCGTTGCGGCCGGGCAGCTACGACTTCGGACGCGACGTGTTCTTTCAAGGTATCGGTGCATCCGGCTTTGTCACCGGCGCCATCAAGACCGTCGAACCGCCGGTCGAAGGCGGCCTTTACCTGCGTTACGCGGCCTTCATGCAGAACCTGCGCGATGCGATCGATGCGCGTATCCGGACCACGCTCGATGGCGACAAGCGAGCGATTGCGACCGCTCTTTTGACCGGCCGCCGCGACGCGATCACTACGCCCGTGAACGACGCGATGTTCATCTCCGGCCTGGGACACGTGTTGTCGATTTCGGGATATCACATGGCGGTGGTCGCCGGCGTCGTCTTCTTCGCGATGCGTGCGCTGCTGGCGCTGGTCCCTGTGCTGACCGTGTCTTTCCCGATCAAGAAATGGGCGGCCGCTGCAGCGCTTGCGGCCGCGGCCTTTTACCTGCTGCTCTCCGGTGCCGAGGTCGCGACGCAAAGATCGTTCTATATGACGGCCGTCGTGCTGATCGCAGTGATGGTCGATCGCCGTGCGTTGACGTTCCGCACCCTTGCGCTCGCGGCGATGGTGGTGCTCGCGCTGTCGCCTGAGGCCCTGGTGCATCCGAGCTTCCAGAACTGAAATGTGCAGACAGCGCCGATCGCGTTTTTATCTATAAACCCACTGAATTATTTGGGTTTTCGGATTCGCGTCAGTCCGATCATGGCGAACAAAAGCAGGCCGGAAGGGGGCATAAATCAGGGTCTGACGGCGCAAAGTCCCGGAAAAAGTCCCAGAATCTGTTCACTGGCTGTTCGCCGGGGGGCGCCGGCCTGAGCGAGTCCTCTGAGGGTTACGCTGGCGTCATTGCCCGGTTGAATCCGCGGTGGCGGATCATCGAATGCCGGCACCGGATCCAGTGGATTCTTCAGTACCGCGCCAGCGCAGAAACCTATCCCACATCCAATTGGAAGGGTCGGAGCTTCTGTAGGACCCGGGAAGCGCTTCTCCGCTGCTGCAGGGAGCACGCCGGCGTCATTGACCCGACTGCCGCCGCCGTCCTGGCCGCGTTGCCGGAGCGGATCGACGCGCCGCTCACTCAACAGATTGGTGGCGTCGAGAGGTGCGAGATGTTCGCTAATGATGGGGAGGCGTCATGACGAGGCCGCCTGACCCATCAAGCGAAAGGGCCGCCTCGGCAAAGGCAGCCCCGGAGATCGCACCTTCAGAACAACAGCGAACATACATAATTCCGGTGAACGTTCAAGCGTTCATTGCGGCGCTGCTGCCGTTCTCGTTCCCGTTCGTCTGCATCCTCGCATCCTGCGGAGGATCGCGATGAACGCCAATCAAATCGGAAACGCGCTCAAGGGGCGTCGCAACGGCAAGGGCTGGTTGGTTCGTTGCCCTTGTCCCAACCACGGCAAGGGTCGCGGCGATCGTAACCCATCGCTATCGATTGAAGACGGCGACGGGCGACTGCTGCTGTACTGCTTCGCCGGCTGCAGTTTTGAGGAAATCCTTGACGAGCTTGACCGTCGCGGCCTGGTTGATGACGAGCGAGAGGAGCCCTGCGAACGGCCGGTCAGCGTAACGCCGCATCGACCGAACGCCGACGCGGTGCTGATCTGGCGGGCTGCCGAGCCGCTTCATCGTACGCTCGCTGACGAGTACCTCAGCCGCCGCGGCATCACGCTACGACCTCCGACGCTGCGATATCGTCCTGACCGGCGGGAGATGATCGCCGCGATCCAGGCTCCGGACGGCAATGTCATTGCAATTCAGCGGACGCGACTGAACAACCAGGCTGAGAAGATCGAGCGGCTGACGAGCGTTGGCGGACTTGGTGCCGGGTGCGTTCGGCTGGGTCCCGCTGCCGAGGTGATGGGTATCGCCGAGGGTGTCGAGACGGCACTGGCGGCGATGCAGATGACCCGCATGACGGTTTGGGCGTCTCTGGGAGCGGCGCGATTGGATAAAATCTGGCTGCCACCGATCGTCAAGGAGGTTCACATCTTCGGTGATGACGACGAGGCTGGCCGGAAGGCATCCGATCGCGCGACGCTTATGCACGCGAATGAGCGACGAACAGTAGTACCGCGTTTTCCGCCAAACGGGCTCAAAGATTACAACGATTTACTCAATTTTATTGCGGACAGAGACGGTCGCGACCTTCTGACTACCCAGGAGGTTGCACGAGCGACGACACAACGACGACGACCGACAGCCGAGCCGATATTGTGGACAGGCTGAGGATCATCCCTGGCGAGCGGATCGTTAAGAAAATCACCGGTCTCGAGTGGCTCGATATGTCGGACTGGGACAATCGACCGATTCCAGAGCGCGAATGGATCATTCGAGATCGGGTGCCGATCAGGCAGGTTGGACTGTTCAGCGGGGAGGGAGGCACAGGTAAGAGCATTATCGAGCTAATGAGAGACGTAGCTCACGCCACAGGGAAGGATTGGCTTGGTTCTGTGCCCGAACCTGGTCCCGCATTCTATCTAGGGGCGGAGGACGAAGCCAAGGAGATCCACATCCGTCTTGCCGCGATCGCCAAGCACTATGGCGTCACGTTCAAGCAGATGATTGAGGGTGGCTTGCACGTTCTTCCTCTACTCGGGAAGGACGCAACGCTTTGCGCCCCCACAAAGAGCGGCAGTATCGAGGTCACGGCCCTTTACAAGCAGCTCTACGAGGCCGCGGGCGACATCAAGCCGAAGAACATCAGCATTGATACGCTCTCGCGCGCCTTTGCCGGCAATGAGATCGATCGCGTACAGGTGTACGCCTTCGCGATGCACATGCAGGCCCTCGCCGACGTCGCAGATGGTTCTGTAACGGTCCTGAGCCACCCAAGCCTGGCGGGCATCAATTCGGGCTCGGGGATATCAGGCTCGACAGCCTGGCACGGCGCATTTCGGTTCCGTTTTTACCTGAAGAGCACCAAACCAGAAGGCGGCGAGCAGCCGGACAACGACCTGCGCGAGATAGAGTTCAAAAAGAACCAGTATGGCCCGAAGGGCGAAAGCATGGTCCTCCGCTATCAGCGCGGCCTCTTCCTGCCCGAAGGCGAAATCTCCAACCTCGACCAGGCGACGCGCAGAGCCGAGGCGGAAGACGTGTTCATGGAATTGCTGCACCGATTTTCGGGCCAGCTGCGCAACGTCAGCGACAAAGCCACCGCGAACAATTATGCCCCGACGGTCTTTGCGAAGGAGGACGAGGCGAAGAAACACAGGATCAAGAAGGCTGAGTTCGAGCAGACCATGCGCGACCTCTTCAAGGCCAACAGAATCACCCTCGAGCAATACGACAAGCCATCGCTGCACCGTTACAGGCTCGTGGCTTGCTGAGCCAAGGCCTATCCCCTGGGTGGGGATGCGAGTACGTGGTGCTCGCTCCCACAGAGGTAGGCTAGAGGGTAGCACGCACCCCCAGGCAAGCACCCTGCGAGTCCGTAGCAAGCACCTATGCGAGTACCTATGCGAGTACCTAAGAGAACAGAATGTGAATTAGGCAAAAATGACCAGAATCGCTCAGGAGCGCAGCCGTCCGCGTGCCTTCCCATTCAGGAAAACACCGCGCCACGTTCATTGACATAACCAAGGCGTGCCCGCTCGGCGGCGATGTCGCGCAATGACCGTTGACCAAATGAGGCGCGAGCTAGTGGCGAACTTCGGTTATAGTTTTTTGATTAGCTTTTGGGCTGCAAACCAAGCGTCAGCCTCGGACGGATAGTCATCCGGCGTCACGATACTGCGCACCTTTTCGCCTCCGACGCCTTCAGAGCCGACCTTCGGGGTAATGGCCGCGCGCCAAAACCCCGGTTTGCGCTCGTAAGTGACTATCGAAAACTTGAAGATGTCAGCCATTCAACCGCTCCAGAAGACCAGGACACCGGGCCTCAAATACGGACAGTATCCCCTAAGTGCCCGTATGTTCCCGTTCTGATGCACCACAATTTGGTAGTGGTTCAGTTTGGAAAATGACCCCGAGGGAAATCGCGAGCGCGTGGGGTCCGTATTTAAGCCCAAGTGTCCTAAGTTGATTTGGGGATTGTCCTAATTCGATGTTCCGTTTTGAATTGACGCCGCTTGGAACCGGCGGCAGAATTATGGCATGGGCCAAGCCACACGACCGACTTGCCCCATTTGCGGGGCACCTATGGTCTTAGCGCTACCTCCCGATGGGAGGGGACCGCGCAAGTTCCAGTGTTTTGACTGCGACCGGCCCGATCCGCTGAAAACGGACCGAGTGATAGGCTGGCTCAACAGTGAGTTGCAGCCGCCAAAGTAAGGCCGCCTCAGTTGGCGGCCTCTTTCATTAGAGTGCTGCCGATAGATCTCTGTGGGGAGGTCAATCGATAGCAGCTACATTTTCCAGTGTCCTAATTCCCCGCCGTTAGTGTTTCATTTTGGACAGACGAACCCAATTCAACCGCTCAAGCTGCGGCTTTCATACTTATTCATTATTTGCGATTAGCTCAGCGGGCTCCGGCCTGCTGAGCTTTTGCGGCTTCCCCTCCGCAACGATCGGCGCAATCATAGGGGATGCAGGGGTGGCATAGGGCGGAAGCCGGGCGCATATTCGTGGGATGGCGACAATTGTCCGATGCAATTGCGGCGCCGAGTACAAACGCACTGAAGAGAAGTTCTTGGTGGCGCACACGGGTGGCGAGTCCTGTAAAGTCTGCGGGGCAGTGCTAGAGGCTTGGTGGGACACTACCCATGTCCCCTCGTTCGAACTTATCAAATACCCAGATGGAAAGCCGGATGACACCCAAACGCCCTAGAGACCTAAACCAGCTTGCCAAGGCGATTATTGATATCGTGACGGGGGCAAGCGAAGTGGAGCGCAACCCAAGTTAAGCGCGCCCTAGAGGCGTTACCAAAAATTGGATACTAAAAACTGTTGGTAGGCACCCGGTAAGCAGGAGGGTGAATATGACAGACGATCAAATCAACCGCATCGTCCAGCACCTTTGCCAGCAATTGCACCTGACGATCCGATTGAAGGGCAGCGAGGCCCATCCACCAAACGCTAAGGACCTTGGATTCGATTCCGCTTCTGTAAACGCTGTCTTACGAACCGGCTTGAAGTTGGCCGGCGTTACTGTCGTCAACCAATCGCTGACATACGCAGGCGTAGAGCCGCCGTGGTCTTAACGAAGGGCGGATCGGTATCGCGTTCGAGCTGCCGAGCCTATGGAAAACCTGTGGAAAAGCTGTAACAACTCTAGTAAAATGCATGCCAGCTCAAAGCCTTGGCCGTCGACGGGTGCAAACAAGCGGAGTTTCGCAATGCGCCGACAACGCAAAGATATGCCTGCTTCCAGGGAGAAAGTTGGGACCGACCGTCCGACAAGTGGTTACGCGGTTGTTGTGGACGGCCACGCCGAGGCTGCCTTCGCTACCAGCGATCAGGCCGTGAAAACTGCTATGGACCTGAAGGGGCGTTTTCCGATGCTTCAGATCAAGGTCTACGATGCCGAGGGAAAGCGGAGCGCGAAGATTGAGCTAGCCGCCTAGGCCCGTGCGGCCGACTCTTAGGCCCGCTGCGATTATCTCGCAAGGTGACTGCGCCATTACCCGAATTGCTGCGATAGTCGGGGCCAAGTCGGCCGCGCGATCGGCGGCGCGCACGGACGCCTGCCACTAAAAAAATACACCACAATCCGCTCCCTTAATCGCCACAAGAGGCTCGGGGCCATCGCGCCTCGCGCGGCTGGATCTCGGCCAGCGGCCAAGCCTCTGAAAAGTTGGCATAGATTTTGACGCGGCGGTCTCGCTTTTTCCGCTGGGGTTGGATTCTGGCCCTGTTTTGATCCGCCTCAAGGCGGGGGTTCATGAAAGCGTCATAGAGTGAACTTGTGGCCTGCGGGTTGCGGCCATGGTTGAGAGGCGTGGCCGACGTCGGGGAGCGTCAGGCCGGCTGCCTCTTCCAGTCAGTCCAGTAGGAGACATCATGACTGGCCCGGTGTATCAGCGCCGGGCCTTCTCTTTGTGCTGTGATTGCGAGCAAACAGGGCTTTACATCTGTCGGCAAAATTATGTCGACAGTTGATTTGCTCACAGGGGGAATTTGCCAATGAATACGGTGATCCAGTTGCGGCCCTCACGATCTGAAAAGCCGACAGTTCGTGGAGGTCGGGCCAAGAACGCTGATTATCGGCAGCGCGAGTACCTGACGGAAAGCGAGATCGACAAGCTGGTCGCCGCCGCGGGTGACAGCCGCAATCCGGTCCGCGATCGGCTGCTGATCTCATGGCCTTCCGGCATGCGTTGCGGGTTAGCGAGTTGGTGGACCTTCGCTGGCAGCAAATCACCGCTCTTCTCCGCGCAATTGTCTATCCTGCATGCGTCAAGCAGAGGACGGGCATTCGTTCCGAGGAAATGTCCGAAAGCATACCAGGCCGCGCTGAAGAACCGCCGGAAGCACTTCGTCATCGATGGCGAGGCGGTCATTTTTGCGCAGCGTCCATAGCTCATCAATTGACATGCTCTCCAAATTGGTTCGGCTCATTAAGCCGCTTAGCCATCGAACTTAATTTCCTGAAGCCAGTCGGCGCTGGAGGGAACCTTGGTTCCGCACGTGAGTATGCAAAACTCAAAATGCTCTAAACATTTGCCCTAGATAGGTGATGGCTCAGAAAGAAAAAGCAAAGGGCGAATCCGTCAAAAGCTACTCGTCCCACTCGCTTCAAGAACTAACGAGAGTTATCCACAGGCAAATCAACTGACGCCTTACATATGTGATAAACGTCAACGACAACCTTCCGGCGCTGCTGTAGTGGCACTGTGGGATTTTAGCGGAGTAAGGGTCTCCCTGGACTTGGAGCCCGTCGCGCATGGCGGGCTTTATTTTTTTGCCACCACAAAATTCGACCAATGCGCTGGAGAGCGCCTTGGCCTGTGGGGGAATAGCACCGGAGGGTCCGTTCATGGAAAGTAATGCTTTCAAATCCATGTCCACAGATAAGCTGTGGAGCTTGCACGAACAGATGACTTCGATTCTGGCTCGCAAGATAGCCGAGGAAAAGACCAAGCTCGAAGAACGTCTGTGCAGGCTTGAAAACGCTAATAGCGCGATTGGACCCAATCGGCCGCGCCGCGCCTATCCGAAGGTTCTTCCGAAATATCAGAACCCAAATAATACCGCCGAGACATGGTCCGGCCGTGGAAGGCAACCGCATTGGGTACGGGCGCAGCTCACGGCGGGCAAAAAGCTCGAGCATTTTCTTATTGCTCAACCCTCAATCGAGAGGCGTCACATCTTGAAGATGGCCAGGACGAGCGCTTAGCTCGGTTTGGTTCCGCTGCGTTCGTTAGATGTCCGCGACCTGTGACGAGCATCAACACCCTCGGTTCGCCGGCCGTTCTGTTGCCCACTATGGCGATGGCTGGCTTCGGCCACCTCGGCAGCGCTGCGGCACGCAGCTTGCTTGGTCTTCGAATGCCGCGGCCTGGGGTCCCCTAGGTTTGTGCGGTTTCCTCCCTGACTTGGGCCCGGCGCGAGCCAAGCGCGCCGGGCCTTTTTGTGTGCCTGCCTGAGCGCGCCACGCTGAACCGCCTGGGCGTCGCACCGTCGTCCGACTGTCACATGGCGGTGATAAACTTGTCGCATCCGCAATGTGACTGGCCCGGTGCAATTAGCGCAAGCTGATCCTGTCTCGCACCGAGGCAGGCATCGCCAAGGCACGCGAGCAGGGCAAGAAGTTCGGTCGCCCCTCCGCGCTGGATGTCGGTCAGAAGCGCAAGATCGCCGATCGGTACGCTGCCGGCGAGACGATGGCGGCGCTGGCGCGGGAATACGAGGTCGGCGAGGCCACCATCTTTCGGGCGCTGCAAGGCCCTTTCGAAGTGGCCGCGTGAAGCGGCGAGACCGCAATCCGGCCTGGGCCGACATCAGGCTAGACGCTACGGCCAGACAGACCTATGCTCACCTTGCGGTGCGAGCACCGCATCCCCTACCTAGCCCCGCCTTCGCCCGCGGGGCTTTTTCTTGCCATGGCCCGGATCTGCGGCTTTCGCGTCGCACCTACACGCCGTGTCTACGATCATATGATCAACTGTGACCGCCGATCGGCAAAAGATGTGGCAAGGTGAGTTTGCGCTGTCCTCTCCCTCATCTCGACGGCGCCTTGGTCAGGGGCCCCGCCACATCCCCAGATGGGCGGGGCCTTTCATTGCCAGCGCACCGCCATAGCCAGCGCGGCGCGGCGTGAAGCTCGGCGAGGTGGCGATCCTTGCTGTTGAGTTCTGTCCCCATATGGGGACAGAACTGCATAACCGAAGCCGCGCTCCTATTGCGATCGATTTCGGATTTCGATTTCCCAACCTTGTCAGCATATTCCCGCACGCCGAGCCCACTCCCCAGCGCGTGCAGCCTCTCGTTTCGGTCTCGTAATCGCGACAAGCGGCTCGGGGGAGTTGCAGTAACAGCAAGCTCTGTTGAGCCCACCATTCAATCAAAGAACACCACCTCGAGCGCGTCGGCTTTTCGCGCGCAAAGCCGGTTCAAGGATTTGCGTTCGTCTCCGCAACGGTTCGCTCGAGGCTATCGCGCCTGGCGGCAAGCGGGCGGCCGGATCGTGCGTCAAGATGCGGCGGGTCCGTTTAGCTGCTGGTTTAGCGGCCCAGAACCAAGGTCGCGATTCCAGCAGGGGCGCCGACAAGGCGAGCGCCAATATGAGTTCGATCTTGCTTTGCTTGTCCATCCCACGCACTCCCATCCGCGATCCCCAACGGCGAAGGGCAGTGAATGGTTCCGCTCGTTGAAGTAGAGCTTTACAACTGTCGCCGTTATTTTGTCACGCCGACCACGATTTGCCCGACCTGAAGTGTCACGCCGCCTCCCGCTGCTCGCTTGGGTCTCCCCTAAGAGACAGTTTCAGCCGCGCGAATATTCCTACCGGTTCGGAAATAGAGCTTTAAAACTGTTACCAATATGAACGCTGATTATCGGCAGCGCGAGTACCTGACGGAAAGCGAGATCGACAAGCTGGTCGCCGCCGCGGGCGACAGCCGCAATCCGATCCGCGACCGGCTGCTGATCCTCATGGCGTTCCGGCATGCGTTGCGGGTTAGTGAATTGGTTGGACTGCGCTGGCAGCAAATCCATCTCGACACCGCGACCGTCCACATCACCCGCGCCAAGAACGGCACGCCTGGCAACCATGGCTTACAGGGTGATGAGCTGCGGCTGTTGCGGGCACTTCGTCGGGAGCATCCGCACTCAGACTTCGTATTTCTATCCGAGCGGAAGGCTCCCCTCTCCGTCGATGGCGCTCAGAAGCTCACAGAACGGCTTGGCGAGGCCGCTAAGCTGCCTTTCCCGATCCATGCTCACATGCTGCGGCATGCGGCTGGCTACGCTCTAGCGGCTCGTGGAGTCGATACAAGGACCCTTCAGGCTTTCATGGGCCATCGCTCGATCGCGAACACCGTTGTCTACACCGCGGTCGCCGACAAGCGAATCCGCAACATCTGGGGCAAATGAACAAGGTTCGATCAGATCAACTGAAACGGGATCAGGAAAGGGCGGATACTAATGGCCGCTGGTGGCTACGGGCGTGGTTCGTTCATGGAGATGCCCGCCCAGTGCACATCTTCGTAGGCTGCGTCCCGCCGTCGTTGAGGCAGTAGAACACGTCCGGGAACAATGGTCCCTTGAAGTAGTCGAGTACGATCACGCCGGAAATAACGACGAGAGCAATGACAACAGCTGGTAAGTTCGTGCTTCTCTCTTTTCCGTCGTGTCTGGGTTTTCCTTCAGCGGCGGCAAGCCGCGCATGCTGTACCTCGCGTGCTTTGCGTGCGTTGTGCCTTCCGTGTGGATGGAGCGACGCACCCACGAACAGGCCCGAAATGAACAGGACAAAGCTGAGGATGATGTACAGCACTATCCCGAGATCTGACGGTTCAGCCATGGCGAGCCACTAGTTTCCGCTGCCTAGTTCTAGCGGCATCTCACGTCCCGGGCCTAGGCAAACGCGAACAAACCTTAATCCGGATAATTTTAGACAACTCTGCATGACTCAGAATTGGCCGCTGGTAAGTAATTTTCCGGGAGCTAGGTGAGTACCCACCAAGAGCCAAAACGATCTACGCGGCTCTCTGAGTCAGTGAGAGCCCTTTGTATCGTTGCGTACTGCGTATCCCCATCAACATCAACATCAACAGAAGGATCCCCGCACGTGAGCGGCGCGGCTTACTTACCTATAGAGAGAGCCCCATGAGCGAAACCGCGCGCCGGTCAGCAGAGCGCTTCAATAATCGTAACCGATTGGCAAACGCCAAGAACCGCCCCCGGACACCGGTTCAGTAATTCGGTTAGGCCAAAAAATGAGAAACTAATATCACGCCGGAAACAACGATGAGAGCAAGGACAACAGCTAGCAAGTTCATGCTTCTCTTCTTTCCGCCGTGTCTGGGTTCTCTTTCAGCAGCGGCAAGCCGCGCATGCCATGGCTCGTATTCTTTGCGTTCGCGGGCCGGAGAGAATAACGCACCCAGCAAGATGCCCGAAATGAATACGACGAAGATGAGGATGATATACAGCGTTAACCATATATCTGCGTTACGTTCGACCATGGCGGGCCATTCCATCGTGGCGATGCGGAAACTGCTCAACCTCGTTCATTGGAATCTATGGGTCGCGGTTCCCGAAATAACCTGTGTTACTGATCCAATAACTCCTAAGCATTAGTGACCCAATAATTCCTAAAGGAAGGTTGAACTGTTTTTGACAATTTTGCCTTCGCCGATGGCGGCCTCTGTCGGATCAATCACCCGTTCACCGGGCTTGCAGGGCTTCTCAACCCATGGCGGCTATCTGACCGGCTAGTAGAGAAGGATGATGCCCGTCTGTCAGCGTGACGGTTGTCGTGCGAGGTGTCACAACGAAAAGGCAGGAATGCAACCAACCTCCGAGCCTAACCTAAGTAAATGGCGGCTATCACCTCATAGTCCATTTTCGGCGGTGGGGAGATAGAGAGCCATGAGCCATCAGTTTCTCAAGGTTTTGGCGGCCGCCGCCCAGTTGACGACAGACGAACAACAGCACGGGAGGCCGTCAACGGTTTCCGTTCGCAAGGCGCTGAAGGTTCTAGGAAGCCCTCGCTTAGCTGCGGCCCTCATCAACGCTCAAGTTCATCTTCGAGGTAAGGCGAAGGTACCCCTGTCGGTACGGCTTAAAGGTCGCATTATGCTCGCCGGTGAGAGAGGTGGAATTTGGGAACGGTGTGAGCCTTGTCGGCAATGTCGTTCCGATCGAAATCGTCTGTCACAAAGGCGCTCGTATATCGATAGGTGATCATACGTTCATCAATTACGGCTCATCAATTTCAGCGCACAAAAACATAACAATTGGCCGCCACTGCCTGTTGGGCCATTACCTGAGATTGCTCGACAACAACGAGCATGGCGTCGAACAGCATGACGTACCGACGCCGTCAGCCCCAATCATGATTGGAGATCGCGTCTGGATCGGTTCTTGCGTCATCATCCTCCCAGGCGTGTCCATCGGTGACCACGCGGCTGTGGGCGCTGGTAGCGTGGTCACCAAAGCATCCCTCCGAATTGTTTGGCCGTTGGAAATCCAGCTCGCATACTGCGGGAACTACCAGCCAAATAGTCCCGCGCCGCACCGCGCCCATCTACACGCAGGCGGCAGCCATCGTATTTGATCTGGTGAAGCCAGTCGGGGCCGGTCGGGAACCTTGGCGCCGGTTGTGGGTAAGCAGAACTCAAACATGCGCCCAAGATAGGCTCGCACGATTGGCGAATCAGTGCCCCAAATGAACCTCTGCGCCAGCGCATCGTACCCATAGAGTGGCCGGGGTCAGTCGTGCGGGATCGCAACGGTTCGGGTGGCGTTTGCATTGCTGAAACGTTGATGCGAGTTCCGCTTTTGCCCTTATGAACCGAGGTAGCCCCAGATGACGGCGTCTTGATTCAAGCAAAGACAGCCAAAAATAAGAAGGAGTCACGAAAATGCGCAAAAGGAAATCGGCTATCATCCTCTCCGGTCTTGGGATTATCGTGTTGCTACTCGCGCTGGCTCCAGTGCTACATGCTCAAGATGAAAAAGGCCCGAAAGCAGATCCCTCCTATCCCAGCGGATCGGAGATCGCGTTCGAATGGCAATATTCCTGCCCCACCGGAAAGGGCTGCTCATTTAGTTGTCCCGGATCGGGCGGTGCATCGAGCGTCACGAAACTTGCAATGCATTTGGGGACCATCCCTCTTCGCGGCACCGACAGAGCCTTTGGCCTATTTTATGAGTTTTCGACCTTACAGATTCCGCGCGCCAACGGTTTTAGCCTCACGACCGGAATAAGCACGCTGTCATGCCAAGTGAGTGGCATGAACCTCGACTATTCCGGGCCACCGAAGGACCGGTCTCTCCCGATCGACAGACCGCGCACTCCAGATGAGCGCATTTCAAAAGGTTTGGGGACGGGCGGACATGCCCAATAATTACGCCGATCAGTGCGCGAGTGAAAGCCGCTAGGACTTGGGGCTTGTTCGATGGATCGCAACTAGCCGCGCTTTGCCTATGGCGAAGGTGCTGTTGAAAGAGTTGGCAATAAGTGTCGATCAGCGTCCGCCTGGTGGACTTGATCCCAATGCATTCGCGGCATTGCGTTCGTTGCTCGACGTTATCCAGCGCGTCGGAATCGAGGGCGAACCACAACAGGTGTTCGAGATGATCGAGGAGGATCTGCGGGCGCGCCTGGCTGTGCCTGTAAATCGGGCCGGAGCAGCAGGACGGCAAAGACAGCGGCGTTGAGTGCAAACCAAGCCGCTACGCAAATAAGAAGAGTTGACACGCCTGAGGAAATGATGAGCTTTATCTTCGTTCTGTATTGTGTGGCTGGATGCGAACTGTCTCACCCAAGCCATCGCATAAATAGCGCCTACGCCACAATCGAGCGTTGCCAAAAGGTGAAGGAGAACCTGGAAGCGATGTCCCGCTCGCTCTATTCGTGCGAGAGGGTCATGTTCGAAGAAGCACGCACTTGAATCAGCACGGATCGCCAACACCGTTGTCTACACCGCGGTCGCTGACAAACGGATCCGCAACATCTGGGGCAAATGAGCAAGGTTCGATCAGGTCAACTGAAACGGGATCGAGGGAACGGCTCCCGTTCCACATTACATAGGCGTGCGAACAGTCACTGCTGTAGCCTGCAATTCGGCCGGTGCGACTCTGCCAATCCGCATGACGCCGGACCCTAGCGCCGCCGGAGGCCATGTACGTGCGAACGCCTCTTTCGTTTAGTTTTATGAGCATCGTCGGTGTCCCCAATTTGACCGAAGGTGCTTTAGGATCGAAATGACGGGGGGCCATTTCGTGATTGATCAAAGGCGAAGTCTGGGCAGTGCACTGCCTTATGTTTGAGGGGCAAATGTGGGACTTTTGCGGTTCTGTGATCACAAAAGCAGTAACATGAATGACGATCGCGAACTGATCGCACGCAAGGCAGAAGACATCCTGACCATGCTGGACGATGAGGATAGGCCCTTGCGGGACCGGAAGGGGTTTGTTCGTCGGACGCTAGAGCCGGGAGAGGATGCCTCGATTATTGCGAGAATGCTGACGCGGGATATGAGCATGCGGCAGGCTGACGCTAACGATTTCAACCGGCGGATTGAGTACCCTGATCTTGGTGGCAATAGGGGGAACTCGGTCCCATAATTGCCCCAGCGCTGCTGTGCCCCCGCCTCCCTTCGGTCAAACCGGTAAGGTCTCTAGCATCGGCGTTCCAGAGGTGCCCTCACGATGATCTTTCTCGCAGAAGCACGTTCAGCATAAAAAGGCCCCGGCAAAGCACCGGGGCCAAGTGGTGTCCCCACTAGAGCAGGAGTTTCCGGGAGACCACTCAGCTTGGCTGGGCAATGTTGTCGTGATTGCGCCGTTTTGGCAGCGCAAAGGAAGTAGCCTGAATGCGCCGGTTCCGTTCCATGGAACCGGCGCATTGCCAATTCAGTTACAGTTAGAATTCCTAAGCGCGCGAAGGAGGAAGGCGTGCGAGCAGTCTTGGAAATCGATCTTGCCTTGTGGGGAATGATAGCCTGCTTGGCAATGAAAGTTGCGCAACACTCTTTTTAGGACAGAGCGCGTTCCGTCAACCAAATGGCCGCCCAGGTTAATCCAGCCAGCCAACCTGCTGTTGCGAGTCCAAGCAAGATTGCCCAAAAACCGACAACGCACCGATCTCGCAAGCTCATACGCATGACGAAATCGCTCCCCATCCACCACAGTGCGACCGTGTCCGCACGGTGCAAGGCCGACACCTTAAGCTAGGTGCACGGCCCCTCTGATCAGAACCAGGACTCGAAGCAGCGGGGCCGTGTCTGAGCCACGGATAGAGGGCCTGCCGTCAAATGCAAAGGGCATGCAGATGGTTCCTATTGGGAGATCAGCGCCGGTTGTCCTCCATGAACTCCAGCACCGACCCCGGAATCTCGCCGAAATCATTGCGGCGTTGGCGCAATTCATCGGCGATGTCCACAGTCACATCGCGGGACCATCCTTCAGCGGTATTGAAGGCGACGATGCGGATCGGGCCGTTGAACTGGCCCTCCACCAGATCACGGATCAGCGTCTCACGATCAGTGGCGTTTTCGTCAGTCTCACGCCACGCTCGTCCGAGCCGACCACCGAAGTCATCCAGCACAAGGTAAGTGTCTTGCTCCGGCCCATGGGGCGCAATGGATGGCGAGGTACGCATAACTGGACTCCTCCGAACCTAGATCGCGAAGGTTACGCGCCTCTATGCTGAGCCGGGAGGTATCAATAGCCGCGCGACCTCTTGCCCCAGCCCGGATGCGGCCTGACGTCAGCGCCCCGGCGGCCACAAGTGCTGCACACGAAACGTGGCTCGATGTCGCTCAACCGGACATCATTGGCCCATTGGTCGGCGAGCATTTCGACCGAATGGCAGCATCTGAAGTCCGAACAATAGATCAGCGAGGCTGTAACGCCGGACTCTCGCATTTCGGCGAAGGTGATCTTCTGTGGCCGCTCCATGCCCCATGATTCCGCTGATTGGGGCGGGAGGAAAGCCGCTAGGAGTTGGGGCTTTCTGCCGATCGTGCACCAGGGAAACGAAAACCCTGGCTCCGAATGGGGGTCTGAGCCAGGGCCAGTCTGGACGTTGCGGACTTGTGAAGCAGGTTTAGCCGGGATTTTTGAAGGTATGACGAAAGCCACATGACGGCTGCAGCGTATCCCTCAAACGAAAAACCCCAGCTCCGCAGGAAGCTAGGGTTCGTGAGACCGCCCGCGTACATCCGGCGGGCGAATCGTCAATACCAAGTCAAACGGGTGTCTTTGAACAAACGATGACCTGAAGGAGGCCCAAGTGCGGCTTCACGATCAAGACGCTGCGGCACTACCACGGCACAAGCCTCTTGGAGGCGGCCGACGCCGATCTCCTGCGGGAACTGTTTTGGCAATTGCCGATTGAATCCTCTCCAACGCGAGGAGGGCTGCCGCCATGCGCCTTCACAGCCACATCGATGAAAACCGTTCCCGACACCTCGACCTGATCGGTGGACGCGGGCACCCCTGGTCAATTGACCTGGTCGCCGTGATAGCCTCTGGCCTGCTGTTAATGGGCTTCGCCTGTGCCCTAGCTGCCCTGTGGGTTCACTAAGATCAAGGATGCCGGGATAGGAGCGCCCATGGACCGACAGACGAGAATCGAAATTATGTTGGCGATTGGAATGTCGGCGGCGCCAGCTGCTATCGCAACTCTCGTCATGCTGGTCCGCTAGACCCGCGTGCAAGGATCTCGCAAACCGCGTCACTGCGATCCGTTAGGTTGAGCTTGCGTAGGCGGATCTCGAGTGATTCCTCTAATAGGCCGCCAGCCCTCAGCGGAGTCCGATGATCCGTTTTCCGCTTAAGGTATAACCAGGGCGCAACGTAGCTGCCCGTCCATATATGCCGCGCCCGGCATGCTCAGCCTCTCGTTGGAACGTATCGTACATGCCGTGGGAATAGTTTGGCCAGTCGAGCGCTAGACCATTGCTTACCAACCATTGGCCAAGGTCAGATAATCACGCTTTTGGGTGTGCCTGAAAACGCCGCTCTCTCACGATGCAGTTGGGGGCTTGAGTGAGCTCGCTATTTGGGCGCCCAACTTTTGTGCGTCTTCCGCAACGGCCTTCAGTTGAGACTGAAAGTGTTCGACTTGAATGCGGAATGCTTCCTGGAAATCCTTTGCACGCAGAAGCTTTTCCAAGAAGTCACGGTTGGTCGCAACTTGCCGCTCAAGGTAGGTTTTGAAGTCGGCTATTCGCTCTTGATTGGCACCAGGAAAGCCTTGCATGGCCTTTTCAATCATATCCAAGCAGCTTTGACTGACGCCTTGCATCTTTTCGAGATTTTCAAGCATGAGGGCTTGGAAGGCTTCAAACGGGTTCTTCTCATCTGCCATGGGGCGCTCCCGACCTCGGCGTTAAGAAACGGTCCCGTCGCGGGAGGCTCCGGCGCCAGGGCCGCTCTAAATCAGAAAGTCTACGATCTTGGAAAGGATATACTCCATCGCCTGAATATGCGCCCCGGGTAGCCCGTTTGCCAGCCCGGAATAAGAGGCCCGCAGTCTTAGGATGACGAGGCAACATAGGAGTGGAGCGCGATGAGGCTGGTCAAGCTTTCTTTGATCTTAGCGACGGGGCTGATGGCTGCGCCAGCATTGGGCGGCGGCTTATCGAAGGAAGAAGCACTCCACGAGTTCTCTTTTGAGTGCGCGCGATGTGCTGCCTATTTTGACCTGACCAGTAAGTGTTTCGTTAGCAGTGGCCAGCTTCAAGGAGACGACAAAGCAAGTATCGAGAAGACCCGCAATTTCTTCTATCAGTTGCAGTACGCGGCCGGCAAAGCGGCAGGCATGTCCGACAAGGCCATAGAAGCCCATTTTGCAATGGTCCTGGATTCCATCAACAACGACATCGATAAGAACTGCTTCAACATATCGGTGATCATAAAAAGGTATGCGAAGTTCTGCAAAGCTCTCGCGGAAAATCCGGATCAACTGCTCGATCAACTCATGACGAAGGGCCCGCCGACGCTCGAATAGAAGGAGCGGGGTTTCATGTGGTTTCTGCTCCAGGCTTCTATCATTTTCCCCGTCGTGGCCTCCAACATACATTGGCACCGGACACCGAGCCGATATCTAACGGCTATTATTGGAGTGGGTCTTGCATGGCTGCTGAGTCTGTGCTTGTGGAAGCTACAAACGCCTCTCCGTGTCATACGTAGTAAGCGCCGATAACGTGCAAAATCCAACCCAGCCCAACGATAGCGGTTAGATAGCTGATGATCAAAATAAGTTCCTTCCTTGGCATCTGATTACTATGCGTCTACGGCGAGCCGGTTCAAGACAGAAACCCTGCCACTTGCCGACCGGTGACTCGCTGATGCGCCCCTCGCTTCCAAGCTAGGTGGGTAGCCACTTCCAGAAATAACGAATCCTGGGTACCTCCCTGAGTCATACAGAGGCCCTCTAGAGTAAGCGTCGCGTCGTTGCGTTTGTGTCCCATTCATTTCTCAAATCACAGGACCAGCATGACCGGCAACGCGCCCGTGCATCCCCGACTCACACCGAAGAAAACGCCCGACATTGATCTGATCCAGAGCTTTATCGCGAAAAACGGTGTCACCAAACCAACTACGGCCCAAGAGTTGCGTTACGCTCGAAAGGAACAGCGCGATCGTGGCCTGTTGTCGGCGAGCGACCCATCTTCCTATCGCTTCCGGCCCAGCAACGAGGCCTTCTCCCATCGTTCCACCTTGATGTCTGAGGGCTTTACGCTTGACCACAAGCCCGTGCCCTTGGAAAAGCTCAGGGGAGAATATGCCGAGGAGCCTGAGAAGCCTGCACCGAAACCCGCACCTGCACCGCCTGAGCCCGTCAAGGGCTACTGCGCGCATTGTCATAAGCAGTTGCCGCGCCGCTCACGAGCCGACGCCCTGTATTGCTGCGACGCTCATCGAAAGGCTGCGGCTCGACGGGCGGCAAAGTTTGCCGAGGCTAACAAGGCCTTCAAGACGGATCTGACGATCGCGGAGAACACGCATCACGCCGAGATCCTGGCCGGGGAATATTCCTGGTTCGCTAGGTATATGAACCGGGACGCGGGGCTGCACGGCATCGAGGCTACCTTCTGGGAAACGCCGCACGGTGTTCTTATCACCGAGGATTCCCCCGGCTCCGCCGCGCTGGCAATGTCCGTGAAATCCTTCTCCGATTTCGGTCGATTTGACTGGCGGTTTGACGTTAAGCCGGATCGATCCCTGACGGAGCACAGTTCCCGCGATCCCAAGGTGGTCGAGGCGATCGACGCTGCTGTGAGCGAGAACATGAAGGGTGCCTGTGAGCCCGATCTGCTTGGCGTTTCGGTCATGAAGAGAGAGGAGCACAAGCAGTTCAAGGAAGACTGCGCCGCATTCCTCTTGAAGCTCAATGGCCTGCTAAGTGGCCCCGAGCGCAAGGTGTGGATGCTCACCTGGTCGCGCTATTCGTTTGGCCACGCTTTGCACAAACAATTCGTTTGGCCACGCTTGCTCTGTCCGGGATAATTCGAGGATAACTTAACAACATCAATAAGTTGCGTATTTGGGTGATTTCTCAATCCTATATATAGGAGGGGGGAACGTAGGCTCCCGACACATTCGACCGCCCGCCCGGCATTCCGCTCGGCGGGTTTTTCTATGGAGCAACCGAAATGGAAAGTGTTCGACAGATGCTCGGCACCATGTTCATCGCCCTGGCGGACGCTAGCGGTGACGATGTGCTGGAGCGAGCCTGTGAGACGATAACCCGCGCCGTCGATTCCGGCGGGGTGGATGACATCTACGCCCGGAGCGCCCTCCAGGCCCTCGTTAGGTCTTGCAAGAGGACGGAAGTCGCCTGATGTCCGCCTCGGAGGTCTACCTAGAACTATCCACCAGTGGCGACGCCACGGGTCAAAAAGTGGGGAAATTGCCACGTTCTGTCCCGCTGAATGATCTCCGCGACCTTGGACACCCGGAAAGCCCGATCAAGGCAATTCGGGCGAAATGCGTAGAGTGCTCGGGCGGCAGAGAGTTAAGCCGGCTAGGGCGAGGGCGCCCATCCAGGAATGCGGATAGTGAAAAACAATCAGAGTCAATTCAACAGTCGGAGCGAGGACGCTCGCTTTCGAATGATCGGAGACCGTCTTGAGGAAAAAGTCTGAAATTGCAGGCAAAAAGCAGGATACCAGGTTCAAGCCCGGGCAGAGTGGAAACCCCGCCGGCAAGCCCAAGGGTCTTCGCAACCGAGCGACACTAGCACTGGAAGCATTGCTTGACGGGGAGGCCGAGGAACTGACCCGAAAGGCGATTGAGCTTGCGAAGGGTGGCGACATGGCTGCACTTCGTCTCTGCCTAGATCGCATCGTACCGCCCCGCAAGGATCGTCACGTAGCTTTCGCGTTGCCGGCGATGAATGCGCCTGTTGATGCGGTGAAGGGCCTTGCCTCGATCGTGGCAGCGGTGGCGAGCGGGGAACTGACTCCATCGGAGGCGTCCGAGTTGACGAAGCTGGTGGAGGGCTATGCGCGAGTCCTTGAAACAATTGACCACGAGGAGCGTCTCAAAGCATTGGAAGGAAGGATCAATGGCAACAAATCATGACAGGCGCTTGAGCCGCCTTGAGGAGCAGCACAGTTCTGAAAAACCGAGCGTGCACTGGATTAGGGGCGCATCGCAGCCCGAGATTGATGCCCGTGTGGAGAAGATGATTTCTTCAGGGCAGGCTAGAGATTCCGACCTGTTCGTACATTGGCAGGTTTGAAATGACCTCTAACCATGGCCGCCGATTAGATCGGCTTGAGGAAGCTCACGCTCCCAGCGGGCGCCCCGAGCGGTGGCATCACGTGATAGGCGATACGGAAGCCGAACTCGATGAGAGAATGGAAGAATTGATTGCTTCGGGGCGGGCGAAACGGGGCGATGGCTTTATCCGAAATTTGATTGTGGACCCGCCGCAACGAATTGAGGTTTGAGATGGCTATCAATCACGGCAGGCGCCTTGACCGCCTTGAAGAGACTCACCGGCCGAAGGCGGAATATCGCCGGGGCCATCGCGTGATCGGCCACGATGACAGGGAAATCGAGCGCGAGAAACAGAAGCTCATTGCTTCCGGGGTGGCGAAGCCCGGAGACTTCTTCATTGCTCGGCTGATCATTTCGCCATGACCGAGCTGAAAGCAATGAGCCGAGTGTTACAAGTATCAGAGGACCCCGCCAGGATTGCCGGACGCCTGACCCGCGAGGCATGGGCGAAGCAGGCGGGGGAACGCAATTTCAACAGGCCGCTCGTCTATGCTCCTCGCGGAATTGTTTAGATGAGTCAGCGGCAGCCTGTCGCATCTGCGGAACTTGTTTGTCAGCCGGCTATTGCTTTTCACCGTTGTCGAATTCAGGTGTGAGTTAAATGGTCCGCTATCAGGAACACCTTACCGCTCATACGGAAATGCTAGCCAGGCTGATTGCGGAACTGAACGAATTGAAGCGTCTTCGTGAGCGGGTCAAACAAGCAGAACTGTCTCTTCGCCCCTCGGAGCGGACAGAAGCCACAAAGCCTCGCTATCGCACAGGCGCCGATCGGTCGCCTTTGTCGCGTTGTCGATGAGCGATTAGGAAGTGCTCGATCCGCTTTCCGGAACGAAGCTGGGCAGTTAACCAGCGTGGTTGTTTGCCTCGACCGCTCCACGTTTCCGAGGGTCGGTCTGTGTTACGGTATTTTGGGAGAACTCTCGGGTACGGCCGGCGGGCGTGTTGCCCTATTCGAGTGAGGTCCCTCAAGCGTTTTTCAAGGACGCTCTTTTGATCGATAATCCTCTTCTTGAGCATCCCCGCTACTTCTTCATGCAACGTCCACAGCTCATCAATGGACATGCTCTCCAAATTGATGCGGCTCATTCAGCGCTCCAATGTCATTCAAAGACAACGGTATGTCCCATCACATGAATTTAAAGACGCATCTCGCGCATTTGATCTCTTGTTAAGGTTGGTCTTTTTGCGGTGCACGCATGGCCGTGGTTACGAGGCTTGCGATTGCCGATATGGGCAGTCTGACATGCCGATGGTTCCTATTTTTCCGGGAGGCAAAGGAAGTAGTCTGAATGCGCGGATCAAAAACCCTTGGTGAGGGCGCCCGGCTTATCCCATTTGAAATCGGGCCGACTTGTCCTTCGGCTTCGCCTTCAGCCCGAGCTCGACCAAACGCCTTATGGCCTCCGATTGATTAGGAACTGGCTTTTGCTTTGCTCGCCAGCGATCGACGGCATCGATCATGTCTTCAGAGAAACCAATGACCTTCTTTATGGGGTGGGTTTCAGGTCTACCTATCATTTCGCATATGCCAATTGACTTGGGTCTATTTCGCATATATCAAATAAGCGGACCGAGGGGAAGCGTCAACTTCCGCCCAAGTGATTGAAAAGTAATGTTGCGGGGTAGTTACATCCCACACAAAACATATGATTTGTTCGCGATCGCGGAAATCTAGCACAACTATTGCATTGCGCAGCGACGCAACTCACCGGACAATTCCAGTGTCGCAACATTGGAGTCCCCCTGTGTCCCTTGCGCCGGATTCATGAGTCGCCTTAGCGTTCTTGCTAATGCTTCCACTGTATTCGGGTCTTGGGGTGTGAATTTGTCGGGTAAGCGTCGCGAATTCCCGATGCCGATTGTTTGAATCGGGCAAAAGGCATCTCGCCACTTTTGTCTGCCCAAATCTGCCCTAGTTGCCTTTGATCTACTGACGAACGAATTCCCCCGCCTGCCAGCGGGTGGCGCGAAACCAGATCCCTCTTCCATTGGGCATCCCGGTTTCGCTTTTTGCGAACCATGATTTACGCGCCGTGGCCTGGCAGGCCGGGGTGCCCGATGGAGACCTGATGACAGCCTCGGCCGACACGAACCCTTCACAAAGCCCGGCGGTCGGCCGGGGCGGGGTAGTACCTCTGACCCCCCAAGAGACCGCGCTCCGGCTCAACATCACCACGGACCAACTTGCTGCGTTCACGGCAGACGGCGAGATCAGCTACATCAACGTGGGGCGCGGCAAGAAGCGTCCGCGCCGACGATACACCGAACAGGACATTCAGGAGTTTTTAGAGAGGCGCCGCAGGAGGGAAGTGTGTCTGTCTACAGCGACAAGCGTTCCCCGTACTACCAGTTCGATTTCCAGATCGAAGGTCATCGGTTTCATGGCTCAACGAAATGCACGTCGCGCAAAGACGCCTTAAAATTCGAGGCCGCAGAGCAGGAGCGGGCGAGGGCGCAAATAAAAGCCGCGAGACGCGCGAAAGCGTCGCTTGCGATCGACGATGTTGCCGACCGGCTGTGGAATGACCAGGCGCAATATGACGCGGAGCCGAAGGCCACCGAAACGAATCTTGCGCGACTTATCGAATATTTCGGCGAGGCGAAATCATTGACTGCAATCGACCATAGCGAGGCCAAGAAGCTGGTCGCATGGCGGCGAGGTCATCGCGTCTCAAGGCGCGGCAAGCTGACCAAGGACAAGAGGGAAGCGCTGCCCCTGATTTCCAACGCCACCGTAAATCGCTCGACCACCAAGGTTCTGCAACGGCTGTTCGCCTTCGCCAAGGCCGAGGGCGCGGTGTTCGACAATGAATCGAAGTGGGAAGAGTTGCTGTTGTCCGAACCTGTCGAGCGCATCCGCGAGCTACAGGACGACGAAGCCAGGGCCATCGATGACGCGATGCGCGCCGACTATGAGCCGTTCTTCGCCTTTGTGCGGGCTTCTGGCATGCGGCTGAAGGAGTGCGTGACGCTCAACTGGGCCGAGGTCAACTTCGGCACCAGGCAGATCGTCCGCACCGGCAAGGGCGGTCGGCGCATCACGTTTCCGATCACCGACGCGATCCGGGAGATTCTGTTTCCGCTCCAGCAACATCATGACGAGCACGTCTTCACCTATGTCTGCGCCAGCACCAACAAGCGCACCGGCAAGGTGAGGGGCGAGCGATACCCGATCAGCTACAACGGCACCAAAAGCGCATGGCAGCGCATCAGGGCCGAGGCTGGCGTCGAGGGCTTCCGCTTCCATGACTTCCGGCACGACTTCGGAAGCAAGCTGCTGCGCGATTCCGGCAACGTGAAGCTGGTGCAGAAGGCGCTCAACCACGCCGATATCAAATCAACGCTGAGATACGCGCATGTACTGGACGATGACGTTGCTGTCGCCATCGAGCGCGTCGCAAAGTCCCGGAAAAAGTCCCGGAAAGACAATAGAAAGGCAGGTTAAAATGTTGATGCTACAAACGAAACTGGAAGGGGCATACATCCTTCCAGATGTCGTTTGCGGCCACGCTTGGGCTGGTGGCGCTGGTGCAGATCGGCATGCCCCGCTTGTTTGCATCGCCCGACGATTCAACCACCGCCAAAGTTGCGCTATGGGGTGGAAGGGAAATCGTGATGCTGACGCTGACCTCGCTGGTGGCGGGGCTTGCGACCACGCCCTATGCCGCCTTCCACTTTCACCGGGTGACGCCCTATGGCGTGCTGGCCAACCTGGCCGCGATGCCGGTGGTCTCGGCCATTGTGATGCCTGCGGGCATGTTGGGTCTGATTGCGGCTCCCTTTGGCCTCGACGGCTTCTTCTGGTGGCTGATGGGTGTTGGCACCGACTGGATGATCGTGGTGACCGAATGGGTGGCGTCGCTCCCGGGCGCCGTCGGGCGCGTCACCGCGTTCGGATCGGGGACGCTGGTTCTGGCAAGTCTCGGGATCATCCTGCTTGGACTGCTGCGGACACCGCTGCGCTGGTGCGGCGCAGCCGTGCTCGTGCTCGCGGTGATCTCTGCATTCATGACGCCGCTGCCGGATATCCTGATATCCGGCGACGGCCACAATGTCGGCGTGCGTGGCAGGGATGGCCGGCTGCATTTGATGAAAATCGGCAAGGATACTTTTTTGATCAAGGAATGGCTCGCTGCCGATGCCGATGCGAGACAGGGTGGCGATGCTTCGCTGACAGAGGGTGTCTCCTGCGATGATGACGGCTGCGTGGTGCAGATGGCTGACGGCTCCTTTGTCGCGCTGACGTTCAAGCCCGAGGCATTCGCCGACGATTGCTCGCGTGCATTGCTGCTGGTGACCACGAGGCAAGTGCCGACGTCATGCGCTGCCACGGTCATCGCTGCCGAGCGTTTGCGGCAGCAGGGCGCAATCGCGCTTCGGCGCACCAGAGGCGGATTTGATGTCGATCCGGTCAAGCCGAAAGGCTTCGACCGGCCGTGGGCGCCAGCAAGCGCAGGCGACACCGACGCGGACTCCGGCACGCCTGGCATACGCCTGTCTGCGCCTCCGGCAGTGGACGCGACGCCCGCGGAAGCCGATCTTCAAGCGGAAGATTGAGAGCTCGGCGGCCTCGAACTGGCGCCTTGGGGTTGATCTTGCCGGCTTCGCGGAAGGCAAAAGCGCGCAGCCTCATTTCTCGTGACGCAACGAACTTTGTCGTAATTCGAATGCGCCAAGGTGGAATTCTTCCGCCTCGTCCGGCGCCGACTTTCCTGTCGTTTTGACGAGCGTAAACGTAGCGTCGGGAAACTGTTCCCAGACGGAGAGATCGTCTGCGGTAACGGAAAGCCAGCCAAATCTGAACATGTAGCGGCCGGGTTGGGTCACATGCCCCACTTGTTGCCATGTGACTTTATTGACCACCGGTCGGGTCATCCATCGGCGGGCCGGCGATCTCTTTGATACGCGGGCCCGCCATCGGCGAGAGGATTTTCCGTTACAGGCTGTTCGACCGCGAGCAATACTTCATGGGTCCGCTGCTCGAAAGCATCGAGCTGCAACGCGAATGTGGCCAGCGCCAGTTTCAGATGGCCGAGTTCTTCAGTGCGCCGTTCGTCGCCCGGTTTCATGGCAACTCTCGTACTGGCAAGTCCTGGATGTGGCCGGACGATCGGCATCAGCATCGCAGGATCTTGCTCCCTGTCGATCGGCTGTGGTGGCGCGCGGCCGACTTCATTCGGCGGAGATCGGCCTTGGCGCGGCGGTGCTTGCCTCTGCGGTGCGGACCACCGGCGACTGGGTCACCGGAAGCTGCAGCACGGTCGCACGCTGTCCTTCACAGAGCAGCGTCACCAGAACGTGGCTTCCGTCCGGAAATTCGATCGCATCATGGTGCCGATCAGGAATGTGCTTGTCGATGACGCCGAATTTGCCGACCTTGAAATTCACTTGCCGCGTCCAGATCCATCGGCTGTCGTATTTGACGTTGTCGGCGAACGCCAGCTCCGTTCCCGGCATCATGCACACCGCAACATCGGGCTCGCGCTCAGATGCAAAGCCTCGAGTTGAGGTGCCACGGAAGGTCGTCGTGATGAGGGTCTCTCCGACTTGTGCGGGTCGCGTCGCCACGGCGTGAAGACTATAGTCACACATCAGTTTGCTCCTCGGTCGAGATAGCCGACCGGCGCCGCCTGGAGCATGATCCGGAAAGTCGGATCCGTCTTTCAAAGGCTCATGCTCTAAAGAGGCGCAGGCCTCTATCAGAGTGGACATCAGTTGTCGCAGCCTCTTCCTGCTTGGCGGCAATTCTACGGCTTCCCGCAGCCAAACGGGATCACAAATATTTTTCGTGAAGGGAGCGGCGCGCGTGGAACTTTTTTGCCCCTGCAGGAGAGGCCGCGCTGACCTCGTCGCGCCAGAGACGGCGCCTTCCGCCGTCGCTCATCGTCTTTCGGTGCAGCTGCCTCAGTACTTCCGGTACAGGCCGACCAGCTTGCCCTGAATTTTCACTCGGTTCGGTGGCAGGATTCGGACTTCATAGGAGGTATTGGCGGGCTCCAGTGCGATCGAAGCACCGCGGCGGCGAAAGCGCTTCAAGGTGGCTTCCTCATCGTCGATCAGGGCCACCACGATGTCCCCGGTCTCGGCGGTCTCGTTGCGCTGAATGAGCGCCATGTCGCCATCCAGGATGCCGGCATCGACCATGGAATCCCCGCGCACCTCGAGCGCGTAATGTTCGCCCGACCCGAGCATGTCCGGGGGCACGCTGATGGTGTGGCTGCGGGTCTGCAAAGCCTCGATCGGGGTGCCGGCAGCGATCCGGCCCATCACCGGGACGGCTACGGGACGGTTGCCCTCGTCCTCCGCGCCGGCGCTGCCGCTGCTGGTGCGGACCCTGCCTAAAGTCCCCTCGATGACGCTGGGTGTGAAGCCTCGCCGGCTATTGCCGTTGCCTGCCGACAGCTCCGGCAGCTTGATCACCTCGATGGCGCGGGCGCGGTTGGGAAGCCGTCGGATGAAGCCGCGCTCCTCCAGCGCCGTAATGAGGCGGTGGATACCGGACTTGGAGCGCAGATCGAGTGCGTCCTTCATCTCGTCGAAGGAGGGCGGCACACCCGACTCCTTCAGGCGCTCGCTGATGAATCGCAGGAGTTCGTATTGTTTGCGCGTGAGCATCTCGTCCAGTCCCCGGTTTGGTGTCGTTCGATTCCGAGACGTCTAGATTTGAGACTGTGGAGCCTGAAACCCTAATCCGAAGCCGTCAGAAACAAATCATGAACGAACACTATCTGTTCCATATGTGTTCTGCAACCACTTAATTTATCGTCAACAAAGTCCGCGCTCGCGAAATCGGGCGGATCTGGCCTTTAGTCCGGCAGCCGCAGGATGTCGCAAATCGAACCGGCGGCGGCCGCGGGCGCGAAGGGGGCGCGGATCACAAGCGCCCGTGCCGCAGCGAGATTCCCAAGCAACGAGCTGTCCTGGTGATCGACGGGGTTAGCGAAAAGGGTGCCGTCGCTGCGCGTCTCGAGGCGGGCGCGCAGATAATCTTCGCGAAGGTCGTTGGCGACGACGTCGCGACCAAGCAGCGCCGTTTCGCGACGGTGATGGACGACCGAGCGTCCTGAAAGCTTCCGAATCAGCGGCACCAGGAACAGAAAGCCGCAGACATAAGACGACACCGGATTGCCGGGCAGTCCGATCACCCGCATGTCGCCGAGCCGGCCGTGCATCATCGGCTTTCCCGGCCGCATGGCGATCCGCCAGAACGCGATGGCCACGCCTTCGGCCTCCAGCGACCGCTTGACGAGGTCATGGTCGCCGACCGAGGCGCCACCGGTGGTGACGAGGACATCGGCACCCAGGTCGCGGGCACGGCGGATACCCTCGGTTGTTGCCTCGATCGTGTCGGCGGCAATACCGAGATCGACGGTTTCCGCACCCTCGTCGCGGGCGAGGGCCCGCAGCGCATAGCCGTTGGAATAAACGATCTGGCCGGGACCTGGGCTCTCGCCCGGCATCACCAATTCGTCGCCGGTGGCAAGGATTGCCACCTTCGGTGGCCGCCGCACGGCGAGGTGGGGATAATTCATGCCTGCGGCCAGGGAAAGATCGCGGTCGGTCAGGCGGCTGCCCGCGGCGAGCAGCACGTCGCCCTGGAAAAAATCGACGCCGGCGGGACGGATATGACGTCCCCGCTTCGCGGCTTCGGTGATGGTGATGCCACCACCCTCGGCGACGGTGTCTTCCTGGATGATGACGGCGTCGGCGCCGTCGGGAATGACGCCGCCGGTAAAAATGCGCACGGCTTCGCCGGGGCCAACGACCCGCCCGAACGGCCGTCCGGCAGCGACTTCGCCGATCACCTTGAGGCGGGCCGCCGGATGCGCAGCGTCGGCCGCGCGCACCGCGTAGCCGTCCATCGCCGACATCGCCTGCGGCGGCTGGGTACGCAGCGCTGCGACGTCGCGCGCCAGCACGCGATGGTGGGCGCAATCCAGCGCGACCATCTCCTCAGCCAGCGGTTCGGTGCCCGCGAGCACCGCGGCCAGGGCATCTGCGACCGGCATCAACGCCAAGACAAAGCTCCCATCGCCAAGGCTCCCAAAGCCAATCCCTTCAGATCCCGAGTGCAGCCAGCGCGCTTGTCAGATCTCCGGGCGAAGTCACGTGAACCGCAATCAGGCCGCACTCGCGCGCACCGGCGACGTTCTCGGCGAGATCATCGAAGAACACGATGCGTTCGGCGGGAATCCCGATCGCCTTCACCACGTGATCATAGGCCTCAGCGTCCGGTTTCCGAAGTCCCATCGAGGAAGATAGAAAAATTTCGCGAAAATGGCCGAGCAGATCGGCGTATTTTCCGGAAAAATATTCGACGTGAGGGTTGTTGGTGTTGGAAAAGGCATAAAGCGGCAGCCGCTGCGCGGCGCGCGAAAGTATCGGTTTGATGCCAGGCATTTCACCAACGAAAATCGCGTTCCAGCCTTCGACAAGCTGGGCGTCGGAGAGCTCGACGCCCAGCGTGGTGCGCAATCCGGCAAAGAATTCCGCATCGCTGATCTCGCCCTTTTCGTGGCGTCGATAGAGCTCGTCGCGCTCAAACCGCGCCATCAGATGTTCCGCATCACATCCGGCGTGACTGGCCCAAAAGGCGAGCGTGCGGGTGAAATCGAGATCAAGCACGACGCGGCCGAGATCGAACAGCAATGCATCGGCAGCGCCGGGAGAGAGCGGGGCTGAGGTCATCGCTTCGGTTTACGAAAATCGGGGAGGGGGAGCAACCGTGATGCGGTTTCGCTTTCGAGCGCAGCTTGCAACCTCACACCCCGTAAAACGCGAATTATTGCGGTTGGCGAGTTCGTTGGCCGGTTTCCATTCGAGCGACAAGACCAAATGAACGAGCAGCAGAAGGGCAGGGAGTACAACGCTCCAAGGCTCACCGAAATGGTCAGTGTCAATACCGATAGGGTTCGATATCGAGCAGGGGAAAGGCGGAAAAAACGTCCGGCAGGTTGGTCGGCGCTGCCGGGTGCAAATAGGATTTGTCCAGTTCGGCGAATTTGGTGACACCCAGGAGCCCGAGGCTGCGGATCACTTCGTCTTCCAACAATTCCAGCATTCGAACGATCCCTGTTTCGCCGGCAGCGGCCAGTGCCCAGCATTGCAGGCGGCCGATGCCAACGAGATCGGCGCCCATTGCAATTGCCTTGATGATGTCGCTGCCGCGGCAGAACGAGCCGTCGACCATGATCTTCGCGCGCCCCGCCACGGCGCTGGCGATTTCGGGCAGTACATGCATGGAGCCACGTCCGTGGTCGAGCTGGCGTCCGCCGTGGTTCGACACGTAGATCCACTCCACACCGTGATCGAGCGCAATTGTTGCGTCCTCGGCGGTGGCGATCCCCTTCAGGATCAGGGGAATCTTGTAATTGTCCTTGATCAGCTTGACGGTGCGCCAATCGAGCCCCTTCTGGAAGTCACCGCCGGTAGCGCGAAGGCGGCTTTCACGCACATAGCGCTTGGCGATGTCCCGCTCGCGCCGGCTGTAATGCGCGGTGTCGACGGTGAGGCAGAATGCGGCATAGCCATTGGCGATTGCGCGGCTGACGCGGTCTTCGACAAAGGCGTCGTCGCCGCGGACATAGAGCTGATAGATACGCAGCGCATCGGGCGCCGCCTCGGCGACCTTCTCGAGACCGGGTTCGGAGACCGAGCTCAGCATATGAGCGGCGCCGAACCTGCCGACGGCGCGGGCGACACCGGCTGCTGCGCCTATAGGATCGAAGATTTCGAGCGCCCCGACCGGCGCCATCATCACCGGCAGGCGCAATTTGCGGCCCAACACCTTGGCGGACGCATCGACCCTGGCGACATTGCGCAGCACACGTGGCCGGAACGCGATCTCGTCGAGTGCCATGCGATTGCGTCGCATCGTAGTTTCGGTCTCGGCGGCACCGACGATGTAGTCCCAGGCATTCTGGTCGAGATTGGCGCGCGCCTTGCGCACGAACTCGTGAAGATTCTGGAATTCTTCCGTGCTGGCGCCGAGTTCGCTTGCTGTCGGGATGCGGGTCGCTTCGTTCATCGTACTCTCCGGGGAATATCCGATCGCTCTTGCCAACGTTCAAATGTCAGCGAACTGCCGGGCAGGCGCATCTCGGCGCTCCTATGCGAGAAATGCTCAGCCGGCAACCAAAAAGCCGACTGATGCATTCAACGGAGCCAGTCGGTTACTTAACCTACCTGGCGTTCGAGGCGACCACGGACATTGGCCTGGCCTCCCGCTTCGCGACCATGTTGGCGGTGGTCGCTGCATATTTCTTGAAATGAGGGGTCTCCCGGTGCGCCTTTAGGGCGGCCTCGTTGTCGTAGATTTCATAGAGGAAGAAATGGTTCGGATCGCTTGCGAGATTGAGGATGTCGAACCGGCGGCAACCGGGCTCCTTCACCGACGCCGTGCCGTTCTCTGTGATCGCCGCCAGAAACTTCTCGCGTTCGGCTGGCACGATGTCGAGATCGACAGCGTTCACAAACATTCCGGCCGATTGCGCGGCTGCGTGCTGGCTCGGCAGCACCATCATCACGGTGCCGGCCATGCAAAGGGCAAGCGCGCCCGCTGCGATCGAAATTGACTTAAGCATCTGATCATCCTCCCTGCTTGTTGCCCCGGCATTGGCTCCGGTGGAAGGCGCATCAATCGCTCCCGAAGTCGCGAGCGTGGCTGGGCGCCGTGGGCCATCCATAACCGATTGCGCGGGGTCAGTTAAGTCCGCGGCTTGCGGGCGGCGAAGGCTGGCGGCGGGAATCCAACGCCGGAGCCAAGTTTGACCGCCGCGCAACCCACCTGCCATGCTTGGGCTCAGTATGTGCTGACAGTCAAGAACAGCCTGCGTTGCCGAGGGAGTGAGACCATGATCGGCACCATAATCTGCGCGCTAGTGGAGTGGCACCAAATTTCGCGTAGTGGAATTTCCGCCACTGGACGCCGCCACCGAAGCGAAAATGGAGCCGGCCTTTTTTGATGAAGGCGGTTGGCCCCATGGCGCCTGCCCGAGGACTTCCCGCAACCCATCCCCTGATGCATCGGACCCGCAGCGTCGATTACGCGGTGGTCTTGTCTGGTGAGATCGACATGATGCTTGACGACACGGTGGGTGCAGTTGAAGCCCGGCGATACCGTGGTGCAACAGGCGACCAATCACGCCTGGGTCAATCACGCAAAGGAGACTTGCCGGATCCTTTTCGTGCTGATGGATTCCAGGCAACCCTAGAGCTTTGCCGCCAGTTTTGGCGGGTTTTGTGGCCCCGATTACAAATTGGAAATGAGGGCGAATTCCTGCTTTTCGAAAGCCTCGGAGCGCGTATATTCGCTTCGAGGTCTGCTTCCGGTCCAAAGCGACTGGCCTTTGGCGGTTGGCGCGGCACCGGCGAGACGGTTTTGGCGCCAGCCGACGGTCACTGTTTGGCGGCCTCAATGATACCGAGTTATCGTGACCTGTTGGCGGATCGAATAAGCAACTTGTTATCGGCCCCCTCTGAACAGCGAGAAGGTTCGCCAATATGCGCAACAACTCCCGATTTTTTTTCGGCGCGGCCGTAGGTGTCTGCCTGACGCTTCTCGTCAGCGCGCCGCAGAGCGCGCAACTCGTCGCGACGGCCAAGGCCACACTCGGGAGCGGGGTCTATTCAAAACTCAATCTGTTCGGCGAAGTCTTCGAGCGCGTCAGGGCCGATTACGTCGAAAAGCCCGACGATGCCAAGCTGATGGAGGGCGCGATCGGCGGCATGATCACCTCGCTCGACCCGCATTCGCGCTACATGAACGACAGCGCCTGGCGCGAAATGCAGGAAACGACCCAGGGTGAGTTCGGCGGCCTCGGTATCGAGGTCACGATGGAAGACGGCCTTGTCAAGGTGGTCGCGCCGATCGATGGCACACCTGCGGCGAGAGCGGGCATCATGTCAGGCGATCTTGTCAGCCAGATCGACGATGAAGCGGTTCAGGGACTGACCCTTGAACAGGCCGTCAACAAGATGAAGGGACCTGCGAATACGAAAACCAAGCTGACCATCATTCGCAAGAGTGCCGACGCGCCGATCAACGTGACTATCACGCGGGAGATCATTCACGTTCGACCTGTCAGCTATCACATCGATGGCGGCAATATCGGCTATATCCGGATCAGCTCGTTCAACGAGCAGGCTTCCGATGAGCTGAAGAAAGCCATTGCCGACATATCGAAACAGGTCCCGTCTCAGAACCTGGCCGGCTATGTTCTCGACCTGCGCAACAATCCCGGCGGACTGCTTGATCAGGCGGTTTCGGTGTCCAGCGCCTTTTTGCCCCGGGGCGAGGTTGTCTCGACCAGGGGCCGTAGGCCGGAGGAAACCCAGCGCTATGCGGCCCATGGCGGCGACCTCACCAAAGGCAAACCGCTCGTTGTCCTGGTCAACGGTGGTTCGGCATCAGCTTCCGAGATAGTCGCGGGTGCGCTGCACGACCACAAGCGCGCGACGCTGATCGGCACTCGCTCGTTCGGCAAGGGCTCGGTGCAAACCATCATTCCGCTCGGTCCCGGCAATGGCGCGCTCGCGCTCACCACGGCGCGCTATTTCACGCCGTCCGGCCGATCGATCCAGGCGCAGGGCATATTGCCGGACATCGAAGTGCTGCAGGAGGTGCCTGACGAGTTGAAGGGCCGCGCGGAAATAAGGGGCGAGGCTTCGATGCGTGGGCATCTGTCGGCGGAAGGTGCGGAGCAGACGGGTTCGCAGTCCTATGTTCCGCCCGTAGAGAAGGACGACAAGGCCCTCGCGGCTGCGTACAATATGTTGCGCGGCGTCACCCTCAATGCGGGGGTGCCCGCGAAACTGCCGCGAGCGGCGGTCCAGAACTAGAGCCTTTTCGGTTCTGATTGAATCAGAACCGAGGCTCTAATCTTTTGTTTTGACGCGTTTTCTTCACGCGAACCGGTATCCACTTCGCTCGAAAACGCTATAGTGTCCCGGTTCCGACGTCCGTATGATTTTGCCGCACGCACTTTTGCGAATGTCGGAACCAAAGGGACGCTAGCAAGTGGAGGCGACGGAAACGCGTGGATTAAGGGGCGGCACCACGATGGCGTCCGCGGCGGCCGTCAGGCTACGGCCGCTGGCTTTAGGTGATGCGCCAAAAGCATTCTTCTAACCTCTTCGGCCGGCTTCGGCGCGCTGAACAGATACCCCTGCATTTCGGTGCAACCCAGCCCACGCAGGATTTCCTGCTGGTGTTGCGTTTCGACGCCCTCTGCGGTGGTCACCATCTGTCGTGCCGTGGCGATGTTCACCACGGCCTGAACGATAGATGATCCGCCCTGTTCGGCGAGGTCGTTGATGAAGCAGCGATCGATCTTGATCTTGTCGAAGGGAAAGCGCTGCAGATAGCTGAGCGAGGAATAGCCCGTGCCGAAATCGTCGAGTGCTATTCTCACGCCGAGGCTGCGAAGCTGGTGCAGGATCTGAAGCGCCGCCTCGTCGTCGCGGATCAGCACAGCCTCGGTGATTTCCAGTTCCAGCCGGCTTGCGGAAAGGCCGCTCGCCGCCAGCGCGGCGACGATCTTCAATGCCAGCGTGCCGCTGCGGAATTGAACCGGCGAAACGTTGACGGCAAGCCGGACATCGTCGGGCCAGTGACTGGCTTCCGCGCAGGCGGTGGCAAGAACCCATTCGCCGAGTTCGTTGATCAGCCCGGTCTCTTCGGCGATCGGGATGAATTCGGCCGGCGAGATCATGCCGCGTTCGCCATGACGCCAGCGCACCAGCGCCTCGCAGACGGTGATGGTGTCGTTCTGCAGCGAGACGCAGGGCTGGTAGTAGACCTCCAGCGCCTGTTCGCCGATCGCCTTGCGCAGATCGGTCTCCAGCATGCGGCTTTCGCGGACATGGGCGTCCATCGCCGGCTCGAAGAAGCGCCAGGTTCGGCGGCCGGCCGATTTGGCCGCGTACATCGCCATGTCCGCGTTCTTGAGGATCTGATCGAGATCGGTGCCGTCCTGCGGCGCCAGCGCGATGCCGATGCTGGCATCCGAACTCACCTGGTGGCCGAGGCAATCGTAGGGCGCGCGGATCGCATCGAAGGTCCGCCGCACGAGCTCGACGACTTCGCACGGATTCTTGACCGCGGTCTGGACGATGGCGAACTCGTCGCCGCCGAGCCGGGCGACGAAATCGCCGGCCCCGACGCAACCGTTGAGGCGCGCGGCCACCGATTTGAGCAGCTCGTCGCCGATCATGTGTCCGAGCGAATCGTTGACGCTCTTGAATTCGTCGATGTCGATATAGAGCACCGCCAGATGCCGGCCTTCGGCGATCTGGGCCAGCTCCTGCTTGAGCCGTTCGTGGAACAGCGCGCGGTTCGGCAGGTCGGTCAGCGCGTCGTAATGCGCAAGATGCCTGATCTGCTCCTCGGCGCGCATGCGCTCGGTGATGTCCTCGTGAGTCGTCAGCCAACCGTTCTTCAGCGGCTGATTGACGATCTGGATCAAACGTCCGTCCGAGGTTTCGACGATGTTGAGGGTGATCTTGCCCAGAGCCACGTTCCGCAAAACGGTCGAAACAAACGCATCGGCGTCGCCCTTGAAGGAGCCGGTCTGCTTTCGGTGCGCGACGAGATCGCGAAAGGCAAGGCCAGGCTTCACGAAATCATTTGAGAGTCCATACATCGAAATATAGCGCTGGTTGCAGACGACGAGCCGCTCGGATGAGTCGTACAGCAATAGCCCCTGGGTCATGTTGTTGATCGCGGTATCGAGGCGCTGCTTTTCAGTCTGGTGTTGCTGCAGCAATTTTCGAACGAAGAGGAACAGCATCGCCGCGATCACGAACACGGAAAAGCTGGCTACCAGGACCAGGAACCTGGTTTGCTCGCGCCAATCGGCAAGGGCTGCCGCAACCGTCATGCTTGCGACAATGGAGATGGGATAATTTTTCAGCGCATAGGCCGAAGCAACGCGCTGCTGGCCGTCGATCGGGCTGGTGAGGCGGATCGTCCCCTGACCCGAAGGCGACGAGATATAGTGATAGATCGGGCTGCTCCGGACATTGGATCCGATCATTCGTTCGATGTGCGGATAGCGCGCCAGAAGCGTTCCGTCGCGCAGATACATCGAAATCGCCGCGCCTTCTCCCAGCACCACCGAGGCGAAATATTTCTCGAAAGTCGCCGGTGCGATGGCCCGCGACACGACGCCGACGAACTCGCCGCTCGGTCCCGTCAATTTGTGAGCAACGATGGTTGCCCAGCCCGGAGCCGAGATCCGGGTCCGCGCCATTTCGATCATGATCGGAGTAGTCTCCGTTCCCGATTTGAAGGCGTGGAAATAGCCGCGATCGGCGATATTGACGTCGGGCACCGGCCAAAAATCCGAGGAATTGATCAGCGTGCCATTGGTGTCGAAGACGTTGATGCCGGCGAGATCGGAATAGGAACCGATCCTGCTCCTCAGCGTCTCGTGCCATTCCAGGGTAGCCAACTGGCCCGCGAATGCTTCAGGCGTCATTCGGTCGGACCGGATTTGCGCCGCGACATCTTTCAGGATGACGGTGAAATCCTCGAGCTGCTGGTCGAAATGGCGCGCGACCAGCAACACGGTGTTTTCCAGCTCGCGCTCATTGCTGTTCAGCGCGCGTTCGCGAAAATTGTCGACCATGATCGTCGTGCCGATGGCGATCGCCGCGATCAAAAAAATGCCGCCGGCGATCAGCCAGCGGATCGGAGCGCTGGAAAGGAACGCTTTCAGATCGAAAGAGCCGGTACCGTCTGCCGTCATTGTCGCAATTGTTGCCAAGGCTGCTGAACACTGGAGCGGAACGCCCCAGGCCAACATAGAAATACCTGGACGGTATGGAGGTGAGGTTAGGAAGTTGGGTTAAGCCTCGGTTAAATCGAGCCGGCCGCGGCATTTGCAACCAAAGGATGAATCCAACTTGGTCGTGCTTGACCGCAAAAAAAACGGCCTTCAGCGTCTTCAGAACGAGGCCAGAAGACGCGTCCGGCGGTGCTTTCATCCCGAAGGCTCAGTCTTGTGCGCGATAATGGCCGGACTTGCCGCCGATCTTTTCGACGAGGCGAATGCCCTCGATACGCACGCCGCGTTCGGCAGCCTTGATCATGTCGTAGATCGTCAGGCAGGCAATCGCGACCGCTGTCAGCGCCTCCATCTCGACCCCCGTCGGACCGGTCACCTTGACAACGGAGCGAACGACACAGCCGGGCAGTTTTTGGTCCGGCGCGATGTCGAGTGTAACCCTGGAGAGGGCCAGTGGGTGACACAACGGGATCAGATCCGAGGTGCGCTTGGCCGCCATGATACCGGCCAGCCGCGCGGTACCCAGCACGTCACCTTTTTTGGCATCGCCCGACAGGATCAAGGCCAGTGTCGCCTTGCTCATGACGACGCGGCCTTCGGCCACGGCTGTTCGTTCCGTCGCTGCCTTGGCGGATACGTCAACCATGCGCGCTTCACCCTTGGCATCGATGTGGGTGAGGGCGGGATCGGCTTTGGATGAACGGCGCGCCATGCCTCAGCGTGTCCCGCTCGCGTCGGCGCCGCTTGCCAGCAGCGCCCGTGTGGCTGCCGCCACGTCGGCCTGGCGCATGAGACTTTCGCCGACCAGAAACGTCGAGATGCCGACGCGTGCCAGTTGCGCCAGATCTGCGGGCGAGAAAATGCCGCTCTCGCCTATCATCAGGCGATCCCTCGGTATCAAGGGTGCCAGCGCCTCACTGGTCGCAAGCGTTGTTTCGAAAGTGCGCAAGTTGCGATTGTTGATCCCGATCATCGGTGATCGAAGTTTCAAGGCGCGGTTGAGCTCGGCCTGGTTATGCACCTCGATGAGGACATCCATGCCATGCGCGATCGCTGCATCCTCGATGTCTTGGGCCGCGGCATCGTCCAGCGCCGCCATGATGATCAGGATGCAATCGGCGCCGTGGGCGCGCGACTCCACCACCTGATAGGTATCGTAGATGAAATCCTTGCGCAGGACCGGCAAGGTCGCGGCGGCACGCGCCGCCACCAGAAAGTCGAGATGGCCCTGGAACGAAGGCGCATCCGTCAACACCGACAAGCAGGTGGCGCCGCCGGCCTCGTAGGCCCTTGCGAGCGCCGGAGGGTCGAAATCGGCGCGGATCAGGCCCCTGGAGGGTGAGGCCTTCTTTATTTCTGCGATCAGCGCGTAGCCGCCACGCGCGTGCCGCTGGCGGATGGCGGTGACAAAGCCGCGCGGGGCGGGCGCTGCCTTGGCCTTGGCCTCCAGGCTCGCCAGCGGACGGGAACGCTTGGCGGCAGCGATCTCGTCCCGCTTGTAGGTCTCGATCCTGGTCAGGATGTCGGACATTGCATCGACCTGCGCTCAGCTGTTGGAGACCGCAACGAGATGCTTCAGCCGCGACGCCGCCGCTCCGCTTTCGATCGATTGGGTGCCGAGCGCCACGCCTTCCTTCAGATCTTTGGCGCGGCCGGCGACGATCAGTGCCGCTGCGGCATTGAACAAGGCGACATCGCGATAGGGGCTCGGCATTCCGTCGAGCACGCTTTTGAGCGCAATCGCGTTGGCCTGCGCGTCGCCGCCTTTCAGCGTCTCACCTGCCACGCATTTGAGACCGGCCTGTTCCGGTGTCACCTCGAAGGAACGAATGTTGCCCTTTTCGAGGGCTGCGACAAAGGTCGGGCCGGTGAGGGTGATCTCATCGAGCCCGTCGGAGCCATGCACCACCCAAACCGATTCAGAGCCGAGATTTTTCAACACCTGCGCCAGCGGCTGTACCCATTGCTTCGAGAAAACTCCGACCATTTGCCGGGTGACACCGGCCGGATTGGAGAGGGGCCCGAGCAGATTGAAGATGGTGCGGGTGGCAAGCTCGACACGGGTCGGGCCAACGTTCTTCATCGCGGGATGGTGCGCCGGCGCGAACATGAAGCCGATACCGGCCTCGGCGACGCAGCGGCCGACATGCTCCGGCGAAATGTCGATCTTGACGCCGAGCGAAGCAAGGACGTCCGCCGAGCCCGAACGCGAGGAGAGCGCGCGATTGCCGTGTTTGGCGACCGGCACGCCGGCGCCTGCGACAATGAAGGAGGCGCAGGTCGAGACGTTGACGGAGCCGGAGCCGTCACCGCCGGTGCCGACCACGTCGATTGCCTCCGGCGGAGCTTTGACCCGCAGCATCTTGGCCCGCATCGCCGATACTGCGCCCGTGATCTCCTCTACGGTTTCGCCTCGAACGCGAAGCCCCATCAAAAGCCCGCCCATTTGCGAGGGCGTCGCTTCGCCGGACATCATTCTGTCGAAGGCTGATATGGCTTCCTGACGCGACAGCGTCGCGCCGGTGGCCACCTTGGCGATGATAGATTTGAAATCGTCCATCACGTGCTTTCAGGAAAACGCGACAACAAGACCCTCACGAGCCATTCAGCTGACCTGTTTTCTGGCGCCGCCCCGGCATTGTCGTTCACGATCAATTATTCGCGCCGGTCACCTGCGCGAAGGCGGTCTGGTTGACGCTGATACCGATATTAGATTGAAGCTGCGTGATGTATTGGGCGAGTTGCTCGTCAGTGATAGCCCGTTTGAGGTTTTCGCTCAATTTCTTCGTCTCGTCGGACGCAAGGTCGACGGGGGGTACGGTGATGTCGGTGACCCGGAAAACGATCCAGGCGTTGGCGGCTGGGTCGGGGGTTTGTCCCACGCCGTCCTTGACGGTTCGAAACGTCGCGGCAACTGCGGCGGCGGGCAGGCCGGGCACGGTTGCATCGCGCTTGAATCCGGAAGCCGTTTCAACGCTCAATCCCGCCTGCGCCGCCTCATCTGCGAGTTTGCCGCCCTGTTCCAGCTTCTGGACCATGTCGGTCGCCTTGGCGCGCAGCCGGCTCGCAATCTGGTCGTCGCGCCATCTCGTTTCGACCTGGTCCCTGACCTCGTCGAGGCTGCGTTCGCGCGACGGCGTAACACCGAGAACGTCGTACCAGACATAGCCGCCGTTGAACGAAATCGGATCATTGTCGACGCCGACGTCGCTGTTGAAGGCTTGCGAAACCACGTCAAGTCCGCGTGGGATGTTCATCGCCGGCTGTCCGCTGGGAAGGCGGCCCGAACGGTCGACCGCGTCGATGGTCACAGGCGCAAGGCCCAGCTTTTGCGCTGCTTCGATGACGCTTGCGCCACCGCCGCGCTCATCTTCCATCTTGTCACGCAGTTCGGCGACCTTGGTTCGCGCTCGCTCCTTCGCGATGTCTCGTTTGATCTCCGCGGCGACGCTCTCATAGTTGGGTGCGACCCCCGGCTCGATCTTGCCGATTTTGACGAGCGCAACGCCAAATCTTCCCTGGGCGGGCTGACTGAGCTCGCCGGATTGCAGCGAGAAGGCGGCGTCCGCGACGGCCGGATCCACTATCGCCGACTTTGCGATGACGCCGAGATCGACGTCGGCAGGATTGAGGCCGCGCTCCTTGGCCAGATCGTCGAAGGACAATCCGGATTCGACACGGCTGCGCGCGGCCTGCGCCTCTTCGGCGTTGGGGAACACGATCTGCCAAACCTGACGCCGTTCAGGCGTCCCGTACTTGTCGCGCCTCTGCTCGAAAAGCTTCTTCGCATCCTCGTCGGAAACCTCTGTCCATTTACCGATCTCTTCCGGCGTTATGACGACGAAGGATATCTTGCGATATTCCGGCGCGCGAAACAGCGCCTTGTGCTCATCGAAATAGGCCGCCAGCGCTTCCGGTGAGGGTGGATCGATTGTGCCGGCCTGGGCAGCGTCGAGTTTCACGTATTCAATCGTGCGCTGTTCGCTCTGATACCGCGCCAGCGCGTCCAACAGTACTTTCGGCGTCTCGAGCCCGGCAGCGACGGTTCCCGCGATCTGACGCCGCAGCGACACCCGCCGCTGCTCGGCGATGAAGCGTTGCTCGCTAAATCCGAGTTGTCGGATCACGCCCTGAAAACGTTGCGGGTCGAACGCGCCATTCACTCCCTTGAAATTGGGGTCGCTGAAGATCAGGCGCATCGTTTCCTCGGGCGACTGCGCAAGTCCGAGCCGCCGTGTCTCTTCGTCAAGTGCTGCTTCCGCGAGCGTCTGCTGGAGAACCTGCCGATCGAATCCGAGGGCACGGGCCTGATCCATGGTCAACGGCCGGCCGAACTGGCGGCCTATCTGTTGCAGCCTTTCGTTGTAGATCTGCCGGAACTGCTCGGTCGAGATCTCGGTGCGGCCGACCTTGGCCAGTGTTGATTGTCCAAAGCCCCGGAAAATGTCGGCGATGCCCCAAATGCCGAAACTGACAATCAGCACGCCCATCACGGTCGCCATGACAATTTTGCCGAGCCAATTTGATGAGGCTTTGCGCATTCCTCGAAGCATGGGATCCAACTTGTTGGCAGGAGGGAACCGGGTCCGCGCGCCCCGAGGAATATCGATAGCCGAATTCCCAAAAAGGGGCGTCACCGGATTGAGAACGCATCATAAAGTGGCAGGCTTGAGGTCGCAACCATGGTGCCGCGGGCCAATTGATGCGGTAAATGGCGAGAAATCCTGAAACTGGCGGTGTCTGGTACAGGTCGGCTTGGTTTGCTAGCGCTTGGCTCACCCAACTTATGAAAGTTTTGAGATGACCAACCCCATAAGGCAACTGATCGCCGGCAATTGGAAAATGAACGGCCTCAAGGCGTCCATAACCGAGTTTGACGCGATGCTGGCGGGTGCGTCCGAGGTGGCCCGGAAAGCCGACCTCCTGGTTTGCCCGCCGGCATCGCTGATAGCGATCTTTGCCTGGAAGGCACAGGGTTCGAAGAGCCTTTCTATTGGTGGTCAGGACTGTCACCCGCAACCATCGGGTGCCCATACCGGCGATATCTCGGCCGAAATGTTGGCGGATGCCGGCGCAAGGGCCGTTATTGTCGGCCATTCGGAGCGGCGGGCCGATCACGGCGAGAGCGATGGACTGGTTCGGCAAAAGGCGCAGGCTGCCTGGCGTGCGGGGCTCACGGCGATTGTCTGTATCGGGGAGACCCACGCGCAGCGCGATTCCGCTCAAACGCTTCAGATTTGCCATAGGCAGCTTGAGGGATCGCTTCCGGATGGCGCGCGCGCGAGCAATCTGGTCGTTGCCTACGAGCCGGTCTGGGCGATCGGCACCGGGCTAACCCCGACGGCCGAAGATGTTAAGCAAATTCATCAGTTTATTCGGGATTTTCTGATCGGCCGGTTTGGCGGGGAGGGGGATGCGATCCGCATCCTCTATGGCGGCTCTGTCAAACCCTCGAACGCCCGGGAATTGCTGGCTGTTGCCAATGTGAACGGCGCCCTGGTCGGTGGCGCGAGCTTAAAGGCGGCCGATTTTCTTGCGATCGCGGCCGACTGTCCTTAACTAACGACTGAGCGGGCATTCGTGTCCCATCTCGGCAGATACCCTTGCCAACGTTAGAATCGAGCGTTCGGCCAGGTGGGTAGCGAATGTCAAATCCACTCCACCAGGGGTGACAATGCCCGGTCCAATCGTGTAACACCCGCGCAAATTTGATCCCGCAAATCCGACCATCTGCCCGGTCGCAGCGCGTTGGTTTGTGACGGAAGGTAAAAATGCAGACTGTCATTATCGTAGTGCACCTGATGATCGTTGCGACCTTGATCGCAACCGTGTTGCTGCAGAAATCCGAAGGGGGCGGGCTTGGCATGGGCGGAGGCGCCGGCTTCATGTCGAGCAGGGGCACGGCCAACTTGCTGACCCGCACGACTGCCGTACTCGCCTTCGGCTTTTTCCTCACCAGCCTCGCTTTGTCCTGGATTGCCAGTTACGACCGCAGGCCAAGTTCCGTGATCGTTCCGTCGTCACAGTCCCAGCCGGCCAGCGGCACGACGCCCGTGGCGCCACCGAGCAGCGGCGGAGGGCTTTTGGATTCGCTGAAGAAGTCGGATGAGCAGCAGAATCAGCCTGCCCCGTCCGGTCCGCAGGCGCCGCAGTCGCAATGAGCAGGATGGCCATGCAGGATTGCAGCCACCGGCCTGCATCAAACATCCCCATCAAGCTACTGATAACACAATCGATTTAGCGTCACCCACAGCCTGGCAAAATGTTTGCTGAAGCGAGGCGATTCGCTTTGGAGAATCGTGCCGGTAGCCTTAAAGGTTAAGTCCCATGGCGCGGTATATCTTCATCACCGGCGGCGTGGTTTCTTCGCTCGGAAAAGGTCTGGCATCGGCAGCGCTTGGCGCACTTTTGCAGGCGCGCGGCTACAAGGTGCGGCTGCGCAAGCTTGATCCCTACCTCAACCTCGATCCGGGAACGATGTCGCCCTATCAGCATGGCGAAGTGTTCGTGACCGATGACGGCGCCGAGACCGATCTCGATCTTGGCCACTACGAGCGCTTCACCGGGCGCCCCGCCACCAGGGCGGACAACATCACCACCGGGCGCATCTATCAAAACATCCTGACCAAGGAGCGGCGCGGCGATTATCTTGGTGCCACCATCCAGGTGATCCCGCACGTCACCAACGCGATCAAGGAATTCATCCTCGACGGCAATGACGAATACGACTTTGTCCTGGTCGAGATCGGCGGCACCGTGGGCGACATCGAGGGACTGCCGTTCTTCGAGGCGATACGGCAGCTGAAGAACGATCTTCCGCGCGATCACGCGATTTTCATCCATTTGACGCTGCTGCCGTTCATTCCGAGCGCTGGCGAGCTGAAGACAAAACCGACCCAGCATTCGGTCAAGGAATTGCGCTCGATCGGCATCCAGCCGGACATCCTGCTCTGCCGGACCGATCGTGCGATCCCCAAGGAGGAGCGACGCAAGCTCGCGCTGTTCTGCAATGTGCGCGAAAGCGCCGTCATCGAGGCGCGCGACGCCGACAACATTTATGCCGTGCCGGAAGCCTATCACGCGGCTGGCCTCGATGACGAAGTGCTAGCGGCGTTTGGCATTGCGCCGAGACTTCCGCCGGCGCTGGAAAGCTGGCACGTCATCAATGAGCGAATCCGTAATCCGGAAGGCCAGGTGAACATCGCCATCGTCGGCAAGTACACCGGCATGAAGGACGCCTATAAGTCGCTGATCGAGGCGCTATCGCATGGCGGCATTGCCAACAAGGTGAAGGTCAATCTCGACTGGATCGAGAGTGAGGTTTTCGAAAACGAAGACCCGGCGCCGTTCCTTGAACATGTCAACGGCATTCTGGTGCCCGGTGGTTTCGGCCAGCGCGGGGCCGAGGGCAAGATCCGCGCAGCGCAGTTCGCACGCGAACGAGACGTGCCCTATTTCGGCATCTGCTTCGGCATGCAGATGGCGGTGATCGAGGCCGCGCGCAATCTGGTCGGAATTGCCGAGGCCAATTCCACCGAATTCGGGCCGACGGGCGAGCCGGTGGTCGGCCTGATGACGGAATGGCTGCGGGGCAATGAACTCGAACGCCGTTCGAAGAACGGCGATCTCGGCGGGACCATGCGGCTTGGCGCCTATCCCGCAATACTCAAGCGGGGCAGCCGGGTCTCCTCGGTCTATGGTGACGCCACCGAGATTTCAGAACGCCACCGTCATCGCTACGAGGTCAATACCGCTTACAAGGACCGGCTCGAACAGCATGGTCTGCGTTTTTCGGGCATGTCGCCGGACGGCGTATTGCCCGAGATCGTCGAATATGACGACCATCCCTGGTTCATCGGGGTGCAGTTCCATCCCGAACTGAAGTCGCGTCCGTTCGAGCCCCACCCTCTTTTCGCTTCCTTCGTGGAAGCGGCGATGGCGCAGTCGCGGCTGGTCTGACGTTATTCGCGGCCTTTGACGGACGCGTCGATTGTTGCGACATATCGATCCCCCAACCTCGTTACCAAAACAGATCAGGGAGCTACGCCGATGATTTACGAAAGCCGTGTCTATCGCTGTGTACCGGGCCGCTTGCCCGCACTCTTGAAGCGGTTTGAAACCATCACGCTCAAAATCTGGGAGAAACACGGCATCCGGCAGGCCGGCTTCTTCACCACCCTGATTGGCGAATCCAACCAGGAGCTGACCTATTTCCTGGCCTGGGAATCGTTGGCCGAGCGCGAGAAAAAATGGACGGCTTTCCAGGCCGACCCCGAGTGGATCGCCGCGCGGGCGCAAACCGAGGCGGACGGGCAAATCGTCGGCAACATCGTCAGTCAACTACTGGTGCCGACAGCATTCTCGGCGGTGAAGTGACGGAATGCCTTCGGGCTGAGGCTTCGGATGCCCCATGGTCTCGACCACATCGTTCACGCGGTCCGTGACCTCGACGCGGCCGCGGCATTCTATGGTCGCGCCGGGTTCACGGTCGGCAGCCGCAATCGTCATCCCTGGGGCACGCACAACCATATCGTGCAGTTCCCCGGCGTTTTCATCGAGCTTCTTGGTGTGGGTGAGCCTGAGCTGATAACCGCCGCCACGCCGGGCACCTTTTCCTTCGCCAGCTTTACGCGTGACTTCCTCGCGCGCGATCAAGGACTCGCGATGCTGGTATTGGAGGGCAGGGGTGCGGCGGCGGATGCCGAGGCGTTCCGCGCCGCGGGCATCGGAGATTTCGACGTGTTCGACTTCGAGCGCGAGGCCAAACGCCCGGACGGGTCGATCGTGAGGGTCGCGTTCTCCCTTGCATTCGCCGCGGACCCCAAAACGCCGGATGCCGGTTACTTCACGTGCCAGCAATACTATCCGGAGAACTTCTGGAATCCGGCATTTCAGCTGCACCCAAATGGCGTTTCGGGCATTGCTGAGATCATCATGGTTTCCGGGAAGCCGAAGGACCATGTTGACTTCCTCCGCGCGTTCTCCAGGGTCCGCGACATCGACTCGAACGCGAGCGGATTCTCCGTTCGGACCGAACGCGGTGACATCAGGGTCATGAATCCGGCCGCTTATCGCGCAGATTCCGGAACCGAACCCCCGAGCTTGACACGAGGCGCGCGTTTTGCGGCCATACGTTTTGTGATGCGCGACAAAAGGGCTGCGATCTCCGCGCTCAAGAAGGGAGGCGTCGCCTTCGTCGAGCGCGATTTTGGGATTGTTGTGCCGCCGGATGCGGCCTTCGGCGCAACCCTCATATTCGACGGTACGAAAGTGGGTTGATCCCGCAGCCCTCGCCCGGCATGGTTCACCGCGAAGAAAAGTGCCCTGAAAACGGCGGCTTGAAAGGTAAACGTTTTTGAACGCCAAGATCTCGCTCGTCTCGATCGGACCGGTCAAATTCGGCAATGATTTGCCGATTTCGGTCATCGCAGGCCCCTGCCAGCTCGAAAGCCGTGCGCACGGCCTTGAGGTCGCAACCGCGCTCAAGGAAATTGCGGCACGGTTGAAGATCGGCCTCGTCTACAAGACCTCGTTCGACAAGGCCAACCGCACCAGCGCCTCCGCCGCGCGCGGCATCGGGCTTGCCCAGGCGCTGCCGATCTTTGCCGAGATACGCTCCTGCGTTGGAATACCCGTGCTCACCGACGTACACGAGGCCGCGCAGTGTACTGAGGTGGCGCAGGCCGTCGATGTCCTGCAGATCCCGGCTTTCCTGTGCCGGCAGACGGATCTGTTGCTGGCCGCCGCCGCGACGGGGAAAGCGGTCAACGTCAAGAAGGGACAGTTTCTGGCGCCCTGGGATATGGCCAATGTCGTCGCCAAGATTACAAATGCAGGCAATCCGAACGTGCTGGTGACCGAGCGGGGCGCCTCGTTCGGTTACAATACACTCGTCTCCGACATGCGTTCGCTGCCGATCATGGCGCGCACGACGGGTGCGCCCGTCATCTTCGATGCGACCCACTCGGTACAGCAGCCCGGCGGCAAAGGCACCGCTTCGGGCGGTGAGCGGGAATTTGTGCCGGTTCTGGCGCGCGCCGCGGTCGCCGTCGGCGTCGCCGGCGTGTTCATTGAAACTCATCCCGACCCTGACCATGCGCCTTCCGACGGACCGAACATGGTACCACTGCGTGAGTTCGAAGGCCTGGTGCGGGCGTTGATGGCGTTCGACGCCATCGCCAAGAATCTCGACAAGAACGCAGCGCGCTGATGCCGCAGAAGGCACTGCGGGTGCATGAGCGCATGCCACCGGCGATCAATATCATTTCGATCGCGACCTTTGCCGCCAGCCTCTCGGCTCGCGCGCTCGATCCGGTGCTGCCGCATATTGCCGACGATTTCAGGGTCAGCATTGCGACCGCCGCGAGCTTCGCTGCGGTGTTCGCCTTTACTTTCGCCGTCATTCAGCCTGTGCTGGGCGCGGCGGCCGATCTGTTCGGCAAGGCGCGGTTGATGATTGCGTGCCTGGTGCTGCTCGGCATTGCGAACATTCTCGGCGCGATCTCGAGCTCGTTTCCGCTCCTGTTCGCAACCCGCATCCTTGCCGGCGTCGGCTCGGGCGGCGTGTTTCCGGTCGCGCTCAGCCTGACCAGCGAACTCGTCGGGGCCGAGAAGCGTCAGGTCGCGATCGGGCGCACGCTGGCGGGCTCCATGACGGGCAATCTCCTGGGCGCGTCGTTTTCCGGCGTGATCGGCGACTTCCTGGGCTGGCGCGGCGTCTTGGCGGTGCTAGGCCTCCTGGTGATCACAGCGTCCGTCGCAGTGGCGGCCGGATTTCGCAGTGCTGCGCTGACGCGCGGCCCGAAAAGCAGTCTTTCGACGCTTTGGCATGGCTATCGCACGATTTTTCGCAATCCGAACGCGCTCTGCTACGCGGCCGTCTTTATCGAGGGCTGCTGCGTGCTTGGACTTTTCCCCTACATCGCCTCGTTCCTGTTCGACCTCGGCGAAACCAGCCTGTCGATCGCAGGCATTGTGATCGCTGGATTTGCGGTCGGCGGGCTGCTCTACACCATGACCGTTTCCCGCTTTCTCCCCCGCCTTGGCGTCAACGGCATGATGATCACCGGTGCCACGCTGGTCGGTCTGCAGCTCGCGGCGATCGCCTTTGGTCCGGGCTGGAAAATCCAGGCGATCAACCTCGTCATCATGGGTTGGGGCTTTTACATGATCCACGGCTGCTTGCAGGTATTTGCCAGCGAACTGTCGGTGGAAGCCCGCGCGACTGCACTGGCACTCCACTCGTTCTTCTTTTTCATGGGACAGACCGTTGGTCCGATCGCCTACGGGTTCGGAATCCAGACTGTCGGCAAGGTAGCGACGCTGCTGACCAGCGCTGTCATTATCACCGCGCTTGGCTTTGCGTGTGCGCAGCTGTTGCGCCAGAAGAAGCCCACTGACGCGCGCCCGCACTAGGACGTGCACTCGTAAAGTCGACTGCAAAGTAACCTGGTGCCGCGGCGGCCAGTATCCACTGTTGGAGGTAAGGCAGACCGATACCAGGCGTGGCGCACAAACACGCTCTCTCCGCTGTGGTCGTCGTCGGCTGATTGAAAGGCCGCAGGCCGACAGCGAGCGCGATGGGATGTGGCGTAACGGCAACGCCCCGAAGGATTATTTGCGCTCCCCCCAAAAGCGCGGCTCGCCTGTTGACCGATTGCCCGCGAACGACGGAAACTTTCGGCGCGCGGTGCAATCGGACGAAGAGCCTTGGAGATCGAAATTAAAGGGGTAATTTCGATGCCGCTGACGCGTGACAAAATTGTTGGACATGACCGCGAACGATTGGCGTTTGCGTTTCTCATGCTGAACGGAAATGAACCCATCGAATGTCGGATCAGCGAAGCCGCCATGGACGCTCTTGCTGGCGAAAGAGGCCGTCAGACGACCGCCAGGCAGGAACAATTCTTGGCGCATCGCGACGCGATCGAGCAAATTGCATCCGATCTGTTCGACGTCAGCCCGAACGTAAAGGGATACGTCATTCGGATATTCACTAAACACATTCCCAAAAAGCGCGTTGCGCCCGATAGTAATGTGACGGATTGAGGTGCCCTGCGTCATTAGCCGGCCCGCACACAATGTCGCTTTCAGGTCAAAGAGGTGCCGAAATGAACTTTGCAATTGTTATGATCCTGGCGCTGTTGCTCTCAGCCCCTGCTGCCGCGGCCGAAACCGCCGCGATGTTCGCTAAAGGCGTCATTACCGAGCCCGGCTTGCATCCATGGACGATCGTTACATTTCCTGATGAATGCCTTGTGGTTGAGTTCAACCTCGATCCATTCGTTACCAAGCGGCGCGATTTGAAGACTGAGTTCGGCGCCATAGCGCGGACGGTTGTTCCCGCAGCGCTGGCCAAATTCCCAAAACTCAAGAGCGTTCAGTTGACTGGCTTGGTCACGGTCCGCGACAAGCGCGGCAACGAACACGAGGTCCAGGCAGTAGTGGTGAAGTTTTATCGGGCAAATTCGGCTTCGATAAAATGGGACACAGTCAATCCTGCGGACGTAATCGATATTTCTGACAAGAAAACCGTTTCGCCGATGCTTGCAACGATCGTTGCACGATGAACGCTTTACTGCCCATTGCCGACGGGCTGAACGTCGGCGCAGCGCGCTCGTCCGGCATCGCCATTCAGGCCGCAGCGTCCGGTTGCAGCAAGGTCCGCCGGAAAAACGCGATCACTTCATCTGCTGCCGCCCGCGTGGGTTGGCCGGCGGCATCGATCAGATCGCCGGTAAAGACCGAGTGCGGCGGCTTGCCGCGTGCTTTCATGCCGGCCGGGTTGCCGGCCACATCAGGCAATTCGGTGCCGGTGAACGCCGTGCCGAACGAGCTGCGCAGGGCTGCAAAACGCGACGCGGGACAGATCGTATCGCCTTCAAAACGATAGCCACGCAGCTCCAATCCATGGCGTGTGCGTTCACGCACGCGGTCAAGATCTTCCGGCGCGATGTCGATCGCCGCCGAATTCAGCGCCGGCACGCCTGGCTGGGCCAGAACCGGCGCGAGCACGACCGGATCAAGTGCCATCGAGAGCGCAAAGCCGCCGGTGACGCACATCCCGATCGCACCGACGCCTGGTCCGCCGCACTCGTGGTGCGCAAGTCGCGCCAACGCGCGCAGCCAATCGGTCACCGGGCTCGATCTGTTGGCCCTCAGAATCGTGAACTCACGTGAGATGCAAAGCGAGAGAATCCGCATCATCGAAGGTTTTTCGAGGTTGCTCGCGTCCGGCGCTCCGAACAGAATGGGAGCATAGACGCGCAATCCCGCATCTCCCAGCCAGCGGCAAAACCGCGCCAGCGTTGGGGTAAACCCGTAGATCTCGTGAATGACGATGACCGCGGGTCCCGTCGCGCCCGTCAACAGAACGGGTTTAGTCTTGCCGAGCAGGGTAAGGTCGCGTCTGGTAAAGTCGGAGATGTCAGAGTTTAATTCCATTCCCAACTCCTCTTTGGGCCAACGCGTCGATATTGAGTCCCTCGATTAATTGCAAGCCAAGGAGCTTTCAGCCATGCCCGATATCATCCCCGCTCGAATGTCGGCTCAGCTTGATGGCGACTTCGTTGTGTTCCTGATCGGCATGCGCGTCAACAAATGGTGGAAATTCTGGAAGTGGATGCCGGTGGCCAAGGCGATGCCGAAAATGCTGACCGAGCTTGCCGGACGACCCGAGCTGGGACTCCTGCACGCGCGAACCGTCTTCGGCTTTCCAAATCTCCTGGTGATTCAGTATTGGCGAAGCTTTGAACAGCTCCACGCTTATGCGTCCGATCGCTCGCTTCAACATTTGCCGGCCTGGCGCGAATTCAATCGCAAGATCGCATCAAACGGCGACGTCGGTATCTGGCACGAGACCTATCTCGTGCAGGTTGGCGCTTATGAGTGCCTCTACAACAACATGCCAATTTGGGGCCTGGCTGCCGCGGGTGGCCTGGTGCCTGCCGAGGGACAGCGCAAGAGCGCCAAGGGGCGCTTGCGCCAAAGCGATGGCACGGACCTCGCCGTGAAATGACCCTTTCGTCAACCCCTCCCCCGATAGGGGGCGACACCCTGGTCTGGAATCCACATTCCCTTCGGCAACTTGCCCGTCTGCCAGAAGACGTCGATCGGAATGCCGCCGCGCGGGTACCAGTAACCGCCGATCCGTAGCCATTTCGGCTTGATCTCCACGGATATTCGCTTGCCTATCGCGACCGTGCAGTCCTCATGGAAGGCGCCGTGGTTGCGGAAGCTGGCGACGTAAAGTTTCAGGGATTTCGATTCCAGCAGCCATTGGCCCGGTACATAGTCAATCACGATATGCGCGAAGTCCGGCTGGCCGGTGACGGGGCAAAGAGAGGTAAATTCCGGCACGATGAACCGCACCACGTAATCGCTGTCCTTCTGCGGATTGGGCACGCGGTCGAGTTTCGCAGCGTCAGGTGTGGTCGGCCATTCGACGGCCCGGCCGAGTTGCAGGTCGGGCGAGAAGGACGCCGACTTCGATGGCTTCCGGGGCTTCCTGGACATAATCTTGGTCTCCGTTCCCGCGTTAATAGCCGTTTCGCCCATCAGTGTCACCGGCAACGCAACCTTTTCCGCTGTGATGGCTTGCTGTAGAAGCAGCGCCAGCCGCTTACATCCGGATTTGCAAGAAGAGAGGCATTCATGACTGCAATCGTCGAGATCATCGGCCGCGAAATCCTCGATAGCCGCGGCAATCCCACCGTGGAAGTCGACGTGGTCCTGGCGGACGGTTCGGTGGGGCGCGCGGCGGTGCCGTCAGGCGCTTCCACCGGCGCGCATGAGGCGGTCGAACTCCGCGACGGCGACAAGGCGCGCTACCTCGGCAAGGGCGTGCAGCAGGCAATCGCGGCCGTGAACGGCGAAATTTTCGAAGCGCTCAACGATATCGCTGCCGAGGAGCAGATCCAGATCGACCAGATCATGATCGATCTCGACGGGACGCCGAACAAGGGCAGGCTCGGCGCCAATGCGATTCTTGGCGTCTCGCTTGCCTGTGCGAAGGCCGCCGCGACATCCTTCGACATGCCGCTCTATCGTTACGTCGGCGGCACCTTGGCGCGAACATTGCCGGTGCCGATGATGAATATCATCAACGGTGGCGTGCATGCCGACAATCCGATCGACTTCCAGGAATTCATGATCATGCCGGTCGGCGCCCTCACGTTTGCCGAAGGCTTGCGCTGTGGCTCGGAAATCTTCCACACGCTGAGATCAGAACTGAAGAAGGCCGGTCATAATACCAATGTCGGCGATGAGGGCGGTTTTGCTCCGAATCTGCCTTCGGCGGATGCGGCGCTCGATTTCGTCATGGGTGCGATCGGAAAAGCGGGCTACAAGGCTGGCAGCGACGTGATGCTGGCGCTTGATTGCGCGGCCACCGAATTTTTCAAGGACGGCAAGTACGTCTATGGCGGCGAGAAAAAGACCCGCTCGCGTTCCGAACAGGCGAAATACCTGGCCGATCTCGCCTCGCGCTATCCGATCGTCTCGATAGAGGATGGCATGGCGGAAGACGACATGGAAGGCTGGAAGGAGCTGACCGATCTCATCGGCGGTAAATGCCAGCTGGTCGGCGACGACCTGTTCGTCACCAATGTCGAGCGGCTTGCCGACGGCATCAAGAACGGCCGCGCCAATTCCATTCTCATCAAGGTCAACCAGATCGGTACGCTGACGGAGACGCTCAGCGCGGTCGAAATGGCCTTCAAGGCCGGCTACACCGCAGTGATGTCGCACCGCTCCGGAGAGAGCGAGGATTCCACCATTGCCGATCTTGCGGTTGCAACCAATTGCGGACAGATCAAGACCGGCTCGCTGGCGCGTTCCGACCGCACGGCCAAATATAATCAGTTGCTGCGCATCGAACAGGAATTGGGAGGTCAGGCCAAATATGCGGGCAGGGCGGCGCTGAAGGCGCTTGCCTGACGAAGCAGATACCTAGCCCTCTTTGCCCTTGCGTTTCCCCATCAAGGCGAGAACACTCCCGGCCAAATTCGATCAAGCCGGGAGGATGACGATGAGCGCCGATGGCAATAGCGGATTGCAGCTTCGTTCGCTGATCAAGAAGAGCGGCGAACTCGAGATTTCCCTGCTGAATGTGCCAACCAGGGAGCCCGCCGCAGATGAGGTCGTGGTTCGCATCGAGGCGACACCGATCAATCCATCGGACCTTGGGCTCTTGACCGGCGCCGCGGACATGACGACGGCCAAAGCGTCCGGAACCAGGGACGCGCCAGTGATCACGGCAAAGATCCCCGAAGCCGGCATGCGAGCCATGGCGGGGCGGCTCGACGAATCCATGCCGGTTGGAAACGAAGGTGCCGGCGTTGTCATCAGGACCGGATCGTCGCAAGCCGCGAAAGCGCTGATGGGCAAGACGGTCGCGATCATCGGCGGCGCCATGTACGCGCAATACCGCACCATCGCGGCCAGCGATTGTCTGGTGCTGCCGGAAGGCACCACGCCTGCGGAAGGCGCTTCCTGTTTCGTCAATCCGCTGACGTCGCTGGGCATGGTCGAAACCATGCGCCGCGAGGGTCACAAGGCGCTGGTTCATACTGCGGCCGCATCCAACCTTGGCCAGATGCTCAACAAGATTTGCCTCAAGGACGGCATCGGGCTCGTCAACATTGTCCGCAATCAGGAGCAGGGCGAGATCCTGCGCAAGATCGGGGCGAAATACGTGGTCGATTCCACTTCGCCGACATTCATGGCCGATCTCACCAATGCGCTGAGTGAAACCGGTGCGACGCTGGCGTTCGATGCGATCGGTGGAGGCAAGCTTGCCGGCCAAATTCTCACCTGCATGGAGGCGGCCATCAGCAGGAGCGCCAAGGTCTACAGCCGTTACGGGTCCAACGTGCACAAGCAGGTCTATATCTACGGCGGCCTCAATACGGGTCCGACCGAGTTGAACCGGGCGTTCGGAATGACATGGGGCCTCGGTGGCTGGCTCTTGTTTCAGTTCCTGCAAAAGATCGGTCCAGAGGGCGCGAAGCTGCGCCAGCGCGTGGTCGCCGAGCTCAAAACCACCTTTGCCAGCCATTACACGAAGGTGGTCTCGCTCAAGGAGGCGCTCCAGCTTTCCGAGATTGCGGTCTACGCCAAGCGCGCAACCGGCGAAAAATATCTGATCAATCCGAACAAGGGCTGATCGGGCGAGCGCCCTCCGAACCGGTTTCCAAGTGTTTTTTGTCGCCTGTAAGGGTGTTTTGGCGCCAAAATTGGCGTTGCTGCGTGACAAAGTGGCTTGCGTTTGGGACGCAACAGGGGAAGATTTGCGCCGAAATTTAATGCGCAAAAGCGCGAACACGAGGGGAGAGAACGTCATGACTGATCTGAGTCGCCGTCATTTGCTTGCCGGCGCAGCCGCTGTCGGCGCTGCGTCTGCCTTGTCGCCGTTGGGAGCCCTGAGTGTGCGCGCGGCAACGCCGCCCACAACCAGCCAGGCGCCCGGTTTTTATCGCTACAAGGTTGGCACCATCGAGGGCACCTCGATCAATGATGGTGCGCGCACGTTCCCGATGCCGGACAAGTTCGTGACCAACGTGTCGAAAGACGAGGCGCTTGCAGCCGCCGACGCCGCCTACATGCCGAAGGGCATGGTCACGGTGCCGTTCAATCCGCAGCTGATCAATACTGGTAACAAACTTGTCCTGATCGACAGCGGCAACGGCATCGCCAATTATGAACCGACCAAGGGAGCGGTCGGCCGCACTTTGCAGAACCTTGCGGCTGCCGGCGTCGATCCCAAGAATATCGACATCGTGCTGATGTCACACTTGCATCCCGATCACACCAACGGCATCCGTGCTGCCGACGGCTCGATGGCATTCCCGAATGCCGAAATCATGGTGCCGGCGAAAGACTGGGCATTCTGGATGAGCGATGAGAATGCCGCCAAGGCGCAGTCCGACATGATGAAGGGCTATTTTGCCAATGTGAAAAAGGTCTATGCCGGCATCGAGTCCAAGGTGACGAAGTACGACTGGGGCAAGGAAGTCGCCCCCGGCATTACCTCGGTGGCAGCACCCGGCCACACGCCGGGCCATACCGCTTTCGCAGTCTCCTCTGGCGGGTCCACCGTGATGATCCAGTCCGACATCTCCAATATTCCCGAACTGTTCCTGCGCAATCCGGATTGGCATGTGGTCTTTGATGTCGACGCGGACCTTGCGCAGCAAACCCGGCACAAATTCTACGACATGGCGGCGGCGGAAAAAGCCACCGTCGTGGGCTTCCACTTCACCTTCCCGTCCATCGGCCATATCGAGAAGGATGGTGCGAAATACCGCTTGATTCCATCGGCCTGGAATCCGGTGCTCTGAACTCAGTTTCCGGGCGTGACAGATCAGGCCGCCGCAGGGGCGGCCTGATTTTTGATTTGGCCACGGTTCCTTGATCGGCTCGTCGTGACGTTCGGCAGTTCATGCGCTTGCATCGTCTTCCAAGCTCGTTATAGGTGCAAAATCATCTTTTTGCGCTCCGCCTGACAAGGATATCCCATGGCTTCCCCTTTCAACATCGTCGTGATCGTCGGCAGCATTCGTAAAGAGAGCTTCACGCTGAAGATCGCCAATGCGCTGGCAAGATTGGCCCCGGCTTCGTTGCAGCTCGACGTGGTCACACTGCACGGTATTTCATTTTTCAATCAGGATCTCGAAGCGAACCCGCCCGCCGATTGGCTGGCATTCCGGGAGAAGATTCAGAAATCCGCCGGCGTGCTGTTCGTGACGCCGGAATACAATCGCTCAATTCCAGGCGTGCTGAAGAACGCGATCGACGTCGCCTCGCGGCCTTATGGCAAAAGCTCCTTCCTCGGCAAACCGATCGGCATTGTGAGCAATTCACCCGGACCGCTCGGCGGGGTCAATGCGGCCAAACACCTGCAGAACATCCTGCCAGGTATCTCGGGCCCGATTCTTGGACAGCCCGAAATTTACCTCAATGGCGTCGGCGATGCCTTCGACGATAAGGCGCAACTGACGAAGGAGTCGCTGCAGAAGGTGCTCGCGCAATATATCGATGCCTTTGCCGCCTTCATCGAGAGGCAGAACAGGTAGATATTCTCGAAAAAAGGGTGCGACTTGCGTGGACCGGCTCGAATGCCGGTATGTCGAAAAATTAGCGTTCCCTTAACCCGAGACGTCGCAAGCTCGACGTCATGGTCTCGCGCAATCGACTCAAATCCTTCCTCACCGGGCTTGCCCTCTATACGATGGCGGCGGCGATGATCGGCTATTTCGGCATCAACGCCTATACCGGCAGATATGGGTTGAACGCGCGCCAGGAGCTCGATCAAGAGATCATCGCGCTGACTGCGGAATTGGCGCGTTTGAAAAAAGAGCGCGCCGAAAGCGAGCAGCGTGTCTCGCTGCTCCGGTCAGACCGCGTCGACCCCGACATGCTCGACGAGCGTGCGCGTTATCAGCTCGACTACGCCAATCCGCACGATCTGGTTCGGATCATCAATCCGAACTGATCGTCAAATTTCAAATTCGCAAAAAATAGATTTCGAAAATGTCGTGTTGGGTTGCACTGCGGCATAGCGACCATGTTGCCGGCTCACGCAATCCTTCCACGGCGGTTTGAGTTGAGCTAGAGAGAAAGCCAACCGCTCTCGCACCTGGAAACGCCATGGCTGTCCCCAAGAAAAGCGTCGTGAAAGAGGCCACTCAGGAAAAAGGAAACGGTGCCGACGCCCCCCCGGAATTCACGAGGGAACAGGAACTTCGTGCGCTCCGTGACATGCTCTTGATCCGCAGATTCGAGGAAAAGGCTGGCCAGCTCTACGGAATGGGTGCAATCGGCGGTTTCTGCCACCTCTATATCGGGCAGGAAGCCGTCGTCGTCGGCATGCAGATGACCCTCAAGCAAGGCGATCAGGTTATAACGGGATACCGTGATCACGGTCACATGCTGGCCTGTGGAATGGAAGCCAAGGGCGTGATGGCCGAGCTGACCGGACGCCGGGGTGGCTATTCCAAGGGCAAGGGCGGCTCCATGCACATGTTCAGCATGGAGAAGAATTTTTTCGGCGGCCACGGCATCGTCGGTGCGCAGGTCTCGCTCGGCACCGGGCTGGCATTTGCCAATCGTTATCGCGGCAACGATTTCGTCAGCCTGGCTTATTTCGGTGACGGGGCCTCGAACCAGGGCCAGGTCTATGAAAGCTTCAACATGGCGGAGCTCTGGAAGCTTCCCGTCGTCTTCATCATCGAGAACAACCGTTATGCGATGGGCACGTCGGTGACGCGCTCGTCGGCGCAGACCGATTTTTCGAAGCGCGGCATCTCCTTCAACATTCCGGGGGAGCAGGTCGACGGCATGGACGTCCGCGCCGTGAAGGCCGAAGGTGAGAAGGCTGTCGCCTGGTGCCGCGCCGGCAAGGGTCCGTTCATTCTGGAAATGCAGACCTACCGCTACCGCGGGCACTCGATGTCAGATCCGGCCAAATATCGCACCCGGGAGGAAGTCGACAAGGTCCGCCACGATCAGGATCCGATTGAACAGGTTCGAAACCGGTTGCTCGCGGCGAAAATGAGCGAAGACGAGCTGAAGGCCATCGACGCCCAGGTACGTGAGGTCGTCAACGCGGCCGCCGATTTCGCTCAGCACGACCCCGAACCCGATCCGTCCGAGCTTTATACCGATGTCTACCGATGAAATGTTGGGGCGATCAAAACCGATCTGATGCGCTTGTGACAAGCGCGGCTTAAAGAGTGATTTTTCGGAGCTGATATGCCAATTCAAGTACTGATGCCTGCGCTCTCGCCGACCATGGAGAAGGGCAACCTTGCGAAATGGCTGAAGAAGGAAGGCGAGGCCATCAAGTCGGGCGATGTCATCGCCGAGATCGAAACCGACAAGGCGACGATGGAAGTCGAGGCGACCGATGAAGGCACCCTCGGCAAAATCCTGATTCCGGAAGGCACCGCCGACGTTGCCGTCAACACTCCGATCGCAACCATTCTGGCCGACGGCGAGAGCGCCGCCGATCTCGCGAAGGTGCCGACCCCGAAAGCTGCACCGTCTGCGCCTTCTGTCGCAGCGCAAGTCGCCGAGTCCCGCTCGCCGGTCGGCGAGGGTCAGCCGAAGATCGATTCTCCGCAGGCACCGGCCGCTCCCAAACCAGTCGCTGCGGAGCCCGATCCGGAAGTGCCCGAAGGCACCGCGATGGTGACCATGACCATCCGTGAAGCCCTGCGCGACGCCATGGCCGAGGAAATGCGTCGTGATCCCGACGTGTTCCTGATGGGCGAAGAGGTTGCAGAGTATCAGGGCGCCTACAAGGTCAGTCAGGGACTCTTGCAGGAATTCGGCGCCCGGCGCGTCATCGATACGCCGATCACCGAGCATGGCTTTGCCGGCATTGGCGTCGGCGCGGCAATGGCGGGCCTCAAGCCGATCGTCGAATTCATGACCTGGAATTTCGCCATGCAGGCGATCGACCAAATCATCAACTCGGCGGCGAAGACATCGTACATGTCGGGCGGGCAGATGGGATGCTCGATCGTGTTCCGCGGCCCGAATGGCGCGGCGGCGCGCGTCGCCGCCCAGCACAGCCAAGACTATTCGGCCTGGTATTCGCAGATTCCGGGTCTCAAGGTGATCGCGCCATTTTCGGCCGCCGATTACAAGGGATTGCTGAAAGCCGCGATCCGCGACCCCAATCCGGTGATCTTCCTCGAAAACGAGGTGCTGTACGGCCACTCCGGCGAGGTCCCCAAGCTCGAGGATTATGTGATCCCGATCGGCAAGGCTCGCGTGGCGCGCACGGGTGGCCACGTCACCATCGTCTCGTGGTCGATGGGCATGAGCTACGCGTTGAAAGCCGCCGAGGAACTGGCGAAGGAAGGCATCGAGGCCGAAATCGTCGATCTCCGCTCGATTCGTCCGCTCGATACCGACACGATCGTGAAATCGGTGATGAAGACCGGTCGCGCCGTGACGGTCGAAGAGGGCTGGCAGCAAAGCGGCGTCGGCGCTGAAGTCGCCGCGCGCATCATGGAGCATGCGTTCGACTATCTGGACGCCCCGGTAACGCGGGTGTCCGGCAAGGACGTGCCGATGCCCTATGCTGCCAATCTCGAAAAGCTGGCACTGCCCTCGGTGGCCGAGGTGGTCGCGGCCGCCAAGGCCGTTTGCTATCGCTGACGAGGCAAAAGCGGTGGCCGCTGAACCCTATCATTACGAATTCATGGCCGAGGCCATTCGGGAAGCGGAGATCGGCATCGCCGAGGGCGGGCTTCCGATCGGCGCCATTCTGACGCTGGACAGGAAGATCATCGCACGCGGGCATAACCGCAGGGTGCAGGAGAAGAATGTCATTCTCCACGGCGAGATGTCATGCATGCGCGACGCCGGCCTGATCTCCTTTCATGACACCGTCATGTACACGACGTTGTCGCCATGCTCGATGTGCGCGGGCGCGATCGGGCTTTTCAAGCTTTCGCTTCTCGTGATCGGCGAATCCGTCACCTTCCCGGGAAGCAAGGACATCCTGACCCAATTCGGCATTCCCTATATCGATCTTGAGGACGAGCGATCGATCAACATGATGAAATCGTGGCGGTCGAACCCGGCGAACGAGCGCCTCTGGCAGGGCGATATCGGAAATTGATGCGGGCCCTGGTTCTTTCATCGGGTGGCCTGGTGCCCACTTTCCGGAGTTCGTGCTACGCCTCAGCACGCACCTTTCGCGAACTTCGGAAAGTAACGGGCACCAGCAAATCTATGATTATAGTGCCGCTTTTCTATTTGAAGTTCCTGGATAGAATTCGCCGCCTGCGGTGCAGGAACTTCAAAAAGGCGGCACTAGACACCCGGACGTTTTTTGGTTGGCTTTCGAAGGCACGGAAGACAACGAGCGAAGATATCCTGTGAGGTCAGTATGCCGATCAACATTCTGATGCCCGCGCTTTCGCCGACGATGGAGAAGGGCAACCTTGCCAAGTGGCTCAAGAAGGAGGGCGACAAGGTAAAGTCCGGCGACGTGATCGCTGAAATCGAAACCGACAAGGCAACCATGGAGGTCGAAGCGGTCGACGAGGGAACGATCGCGAAGATCCTCATTCCGGAAGGCACGCAGGACGTCGCGGTCAACGACGTGATTGCCGTGCTCGCCGGCGATGGCGAGGACGTCAAGTCGGCCGGCGCAACCGCGCCCAGCGCGCCGCCCAAGCCTGCTCCGGCTGCGCAAGCCCCCGCCGCGGCAAAGCCCTCCGCCCCACCGCCGCCACCGGCGGCCGCACCAGCGGCCAAGCCCATGCCGCAGGCCACGGCGGCTCCCGCCGGCGCAAACGGACATGACCGGGTGTTTTCATCGCCCCTTGCTCGCCGCCTTGCCAAAGAGGCCGGCATCGAGATTGGGCGCATCACGGGCACGGGGCCGCACGGCCGCGTCATCGCGCGCGACGTGGAGGAAGCAAAATCCGGCAAGGGACTGAAGGCGCCGGCGCCTCCCTCGGCACCGGCGATCGCGCCGACGATGTCGGACAAGCAGATTCTCGCGCTGTTCGAGCCAGGCAGCTACGAGATCGTGCCGCATGACGGCATGCGCCGGACCATTGCACAAAGGCTCACCGCCGCGGCCCAGACCATTCCCCATTTCTATCTGACGATCGACTGCGATATCGGCAAGCTGCTCGCCGCGCGCGAGGAGATCAACGCGGCAGCGCCCAAGGACAAGGAAAAGAAGCCGCTTTACAAGCTGTCGGTCAACGACTTCGTGATCAAGGCCATGGCGATCGCGTTGCAACGCATCCCGAACTGCAACGTGAGCTGGACCGAATCCGGCATGGTCAAGCACAGGCATTCCGATATCGGCGTTGCCGTGGCGATGCCGGGTGGCCTGATCACGCCGATCATCCGCAAGGCCGAAACCAAAACGCTGTCGACGATCTCGACCGAGATGAAGGATTTCGCCGCGCGCGCTCGCGCACGCAAGCTCAAGCCGGATGAATATCAGGGCGGCACCACCGCGATCTCCAATCTCGGCATGTACGGCATCAATCATTTCACCGCCGTCATCAATCCGCCGCACGCGACCATCCTTGCGGTCGGCACCAGCGAAGAGCGAGCGGTGGTCCGCAATGGCAAGATCGAGGCGGCGCAGATGATGAGCGTGACATTGTCGTGCGATCACCGCGCCATCGACGGCGCGCTCGGCGCCGAGCTGATCGGCGCATTCAAGATGCTGATCGAAAATCCCGTCATGATGATGGTGTGAGCCATGGCCGACGCATCCTTCGACATCGTCATCATTGGCTCCGGCCCTGGAGGCTACGTCACGGCGATTCGCGCAGCCCAGCTCGGCTTCAAGACCGCGATCGTGGAGAAATCCTATCTCGGCGGCATTTGCCTGAACTGGGGCTGCATCCCGACCAAGGCGCTGCTGCGTTCGGCCGAAATCTTTCACTACATGCAGCACGCCAAGGACTATGGCCTCGCGGCGGAGAAAATCTCCTATGACCCGAAAGCCGTGGTGCAGCGTTCGCGCGCCGTCTCAAAGCGTCTCAATGACGGCGTCGGCTTCCTGATGAAAAAGAACAAGGTGACCATCATCTGGGGCGAGGCCGCTATCGATGCGCCCGGCAAGATCACGGTGAAGAAATCCGCCGTCGAGGCGCCGAAAGGCGCGCTCGGCGAGGGCGCCTATCAGGCCAAGCACATCATCATCGCAACGGGCGCGCGGCCGCGTGTGTTGCCGGGGCTTGAGCCCGACAAGAAGTTGGTCTGGACCTATTTCGAGGCCATGGTGCCAGACAAGATGCCGAAATCGCTTCTGGTCGTTGGCTCCGGTGCGATCGGCATCGAATTCGCGTCCTTCTTCCACACCATGGGCTCGGACGTGACGGTGGTCGAGGTGCTGCCGCAGATCCTCCCCGTCGAAGACGCTGAAATCGCAGGCCTGGCGCGCAAGCGCTTCGAGAAACAGGGCATCAAGATCCTGACCGATACCAAAGTGACCAGATTGGAGAAAAAGACCGATAGCGTGGTCGCTACCATCGACGACGGCAAGAAGCCGCAGACTGCCGAATTCGATCGGGTGATTTCGGCCGTGGGTGTGGTGGGGAATATCGAAAATCTCGGGCTGGAAAAACTCGGGGTGAAAACCGAGCGCGGCACCGTGGTGGTCGACGGTTACGGCAAAACCAACGTGCCCGGTATCTACGGCATCGGCGACGTCGCCGGTCCCCCGATGCTCGCTCACAAGGCCGAGCATGAGGGCGTGGTGTGCGTGGAAGCCATCAAGGGTCTGCATCCGCATGCAACCGACAAGAATCTCATTCCCGGATGCACCTACTGCAATCCGCAGGTCGCTTCCGTCGGCCTGACCGAAGCGAGGGCGAAAGAGGGGGGTCGCGAGATCAGGGTCGGCCGATTCCCGTTTGTCGGCAACGGCAAGGCGATCGCGCTCGGCGAGGATCAGGGGCTGGTCAAGGTGATCTTCGACAAGAAGACGGGCCAGCTGCTCGGGGCGCACATGATCGGCGCGGAGGTAACCGAGCTGATCCAGGGCTACGTGGTGGCCATGAATTTGGAGACCACGGAAGAAGAGCTCATGCACACCATCTTCCCGCACCCGACATTATCCGAAATGATGAAGGAGGCGGTGCTGGATGCCTATGGACGGGTGTTGAACATTTAGGCCGCTTCGGCGTTGTAAGGGTGGCTTTACCGCAACGAACGTTGCTTGAACGTCACACTTCCGGAAGATTTAACCCTTTCCCGGGGTCCCGCGTGGTCGCGCCGCTTTTTTGCCACACCCTCCGTGAGATCATGTCCTCGTAGGCTGAAGGCCGCGGCGATCGCGAAGACCGAGGGAAATTTCTTCTTTCCCGGGCTCATAAAGGGATGCTGGGGAGAACAGGTTCGCGATGGACGCCAAGACCAACATCAAAAAGAGGCTGCCAAGCCGTCACGTGACGGAAGGCCCCGAACGGGCCCCCCATCGCTCCTACCTCTATGCCATGGGGCTGACGACCGAGCAGATCCACCAGCCCTTCGTGGGCGTGGCATCCTGCTGGAATGAAGCGGCTCCCTGCAACATCTCGCTGATGCGTCAGGCCCAGGCGGTCAAGAAGGGCGTTGCGGCGGCCGGCGGCACGCCCCGCGAGTTCTGCACCATCACCGTGACCGACGGTATGGCGATGGGCCACGACGGTATGCGCTCGTCATTGCCGTCCCGCGAATGCATCGCCGACTCCGTCGAGCTGACGGTGCGCGGTCATTCCTACGACGCGCTGGTTGGCTTGGCCGGCTGCGACAAGTCCTTGCCCGGCATGATGATGGCGATGGTGCGGCTCAACGTGCCCTCCATCTTCATCTATGGCGGCTCGATCCTTCCCGGCAATTTCCGTGGCCAGCAGGTCACCGTGCAGGACATGTTCGAGGCCGTGGGCAAGCACTCCGTGGGAGCGATGTCTGACGCAGATCTCGATGAGATCGAGCGCGTCGCCTGCCCCTCGGCCGGTGCGTGCGGTGCACAATTCACCGCCAATACCATGGCAACGGTATCAGAGGCCATTGGGCTGGCATTGCCTTATTCGGCCGGCGCGCCGGCGCCTTACGAGATCCGCGATTCGTTTTGCATGGCCGCGGGTGAGAAGGTCATGGAGTTGATCTCGCAGAACATCCGGCCGCGCGACATCGTCACGCGACGTTCGCTGGAAAACGCGGCGGCCGTTGTAGCGGCTTCCGGCGGCTCGACCAATGCTGCATTGCATCTACCGGCCATCGCCCACGAATGCAGCATAAAATTCGACCTCTTTGACGTCGCAGAAATCTTTAAAAAGACACCTTATGTCGCGGATTTGAAGCCGGGCGGTCGTTATGTCGCCAAAGACATGTTTGAGGCTGGCGGAATACCGCTTCTGATGAAGACGCTGCTCGACCACGGCCATATGCATGGTGACTGCTTGACAGTCACGGGCCGGACGATGGCCGAAAATCTCAAAAGCGTTAAATGGAATCCGCATCAGGACGTGGTGCGCCCTGCCGACAAGCCGATCACCGTCACCGGAGGCGTTGTCGGCCTGAAGGGCAATCTCGCGCCAGAGGGTGCAATCGTGAAGGTCGCGGGCATGTCGAACGTGAGATTCAGCGGACCCGCCCGCTGTTTCGACTGCGAAGAGGATGCGTTCGAAGCCGTCCAGAAGAGGACTTACAAGGAAGGCGAGGTCATCGTCATCCGATATGAAGGGCCGCGCGGCGGTCCTGGCATGCGGGAGATGCTTTCAACCACCGCGGCGCTGACCGGTCAGGGCATGGGAGGTAAAATCGCCCTGATCACCGATGGCCGGTTTTCCGGTGCGACCCGCGGCTTCTGCATCGGCCATGTTGGGCCGGAGGCGGCGGTCGGGGGGCCGATCGCGCTGTTGCGGGACGGCGACATCATCGAGATCGATGCCGCTGCCGGAATTCTTAACGTAAAATTGACTGACGCAGAGCTCGCCGAACGTAAAACCAAATGGCAGCCGCGTGAGACTAAACATACGTCAGGTGCTCTGTGGAAATACGCCCAGCAGGTCGGTCCCGCGCTTGGCGGTGCCGTCACCCATCCGGGCGGGGCACACGAGAAATTGTGCTATGCGGATATTTGAGCGAACCATATTTGCGTTGATTTTGGGCGCCATTCCGGTGGCTACGCAGTCACTCGCCTTTGATGGAGCCCCCGTCAATCAGGATACGGCCATCCCGGTGGTTTCCGGCCCGGTTGGTGCGGCTGCGGCGTTGAAGAAGGCCATTCCCCCGTCGACGACGGATAGCTCGCTGACCTCGTTGCAATACGCGGCCGAAGGCGGCCATCCCGTCGCGCAGTGGAAGCTGGGTCGGATGTACGCCGATGGCGATGGCGTGGTTCAGGACGACCTGCGCGCTTTCGAATATTTCAGCCGCATCGCCAACGCCCACGCCGAAGACAGCCCGTCGGCCCCGCAGGCGGCGATCGTCGCCAACGCCTTCGTGGCGCTCGGGCGGTACTACCTCAGCGGCATCCCGAATTCGAAGATCACCGCCGATCCCGAGCGGGCGAGGGAGATGTTCTCCTACGCGGCCTCTTACTTCGGTAACGCCGATGCGCAATACGATCTCGCCCGCCTCTATCTGAAGAACGCAGGCACCTCGCGTGACGATTTCCGTTATGGCGCGCGATGGCTCGGCCTGGCCGCGCAGAAAGGTCAGCACCAGGCGCAGGCCTTGCTCGGACAGATGCTGTTCAATGGCGACCAGTTGCCGCGTCAGGCTGCGCGCGGCTTGATGTGGCTGACGCTGGCGCGCGACAGCGCGACAGCGGATGAAATCTGGATCAGGGACAGCTACAACAAGGCGATCGCCAGAGCGTCCGATGACGACCGCGCGATGGCGCTGCAGATGCTCGAGCACTGGGTGCAGGGCCGCAAGGACTGATCATGCGGCCGCACCCGGAGTGGCGACACGTTTATGCCGCTTCCAGATCGAGATCGATCCAGACCGGCACGTGATCCGACGGTTTCTCCCAGGCCCGCACATAGCTGTCGATACCGGTATCGATCAGGCGGTCGCTGGCTTGCGGCGAGAGCAGGAGATGATCGATGCGCAGGCCCTGGTTCTTCTGCCAGCAGCCAGCCTGATAGTCCCAGAAGGTGTATTGGCCCGCCTCATCGGTGACCGCGCGCAGCGCGTCTGTGAGGCCAAGCCCGAGCAGGGACTGAAAGCTCTCGCGGGTGGCCGTTCGAAACAAGGCGTCGTCGACCCAGGATGCCGGGTTGTGGACGTCTTCTGCCTTGGGGATGACGTTGAAGTCTCCGGCCAGCACCAGCGGTTCTTCCGCCTTGAGCCGCTGTCTTGAATACTCAAGCAGGCGCGACATCCATTTGAGCTTGTACGGATACTTCTCGGTGTCGGGCGGATTGCCGTTGGGCAAATAGAGACAGGCGATGCGAATGACGCCGCGCTTGAGCGTGACCACGCCCTCGAGAAAGCGTGCATGCGTGTCTTCGTCATCTCCGGCGAGCCCCGATCTGGTTTCGTCGAACGGGAGTTTCGACAGAAGCGCGACGCCGTTGAAGGTCTTCTGGCCGTGGGTGACGACGTTATAGCCGAGCGACTCCAGCTCAAGCCGCGGGAATGCCTCGTCGGTGCATTTGATTTCCTGCAGGCAAACGATGTCCGGCGAGCAATCCTTCAGCCAGGTCATGAGGTTCTCGATCCGCTGCCGGATCGAATTCACGTTCCAGGTGGCGATGCGCATCGGCCGAGCGATCTTAGATGGAGAAGCTGGTGCCGCAGCCGCAGGACGCCGTGGCGTTGGGATTGACCACGCGGAACGAGGCGCCAATCAGGTCGTCGACGAAATCGACCTCGGAGCCGGCCAGAAACGGTACCGATGCCGGATCGACCAGCACCACGGCACTGTCGCGGGCGATCACGAGGTCGTCTTCGGCCCGATCATGTTCGACGTCGAATTTATATTGAAAGCCGGAGCAGCCGCCGCCCTCGACGCTGATCCGCAGCATGGCGCCGTCGCCCTCCTTCTTGAGGATTTCGCCAATGCGGCGGGCGGCCCGTTCACTGATGGTGACCGCTGTGGTCATGCGAAAAAGTCTCCGAATCCGCTTCTCCGGGCCAATTTATCTGGCATCCGGCGCAAACCATAGTTAAGTGCGCCGGGCGGCGGAATCAAACCTTTTTGGAGATGAATACATCGTGTCGGTAGGAATGGCTGCTCCTCGCTCGGCCTATGCCTGTGACCCCGACCGCAGTCGTGGACGGCAGTTCTCGGAACCGCCGAGCAGGACCCGCAGCCCGTTCCGGCGCGATTGCGATCGGGTCATTCATTCCACCGCCTTTCGCCGCCTGAAGCACAAGACGCAGGTTTTCGTCTTCCACGAGGGCGACCATTATCGCACCCGGTTGACCCACTCGCTGGAAGTAGCGCAAATCGCCCGTGCGCTAGCCCGCCAGCTCGGGCTCGATGAGGATCTCACCGAAACGCTCGCGCTCGCCCACGACCTTGGCCATCCCCCATTCGGCCATGCCGGCGAGCGGGCGCTGGATGATTGTCTGAAGGCCCATGGCGGCTTCGATCACAATGCGCAGACCTTGCGCGTGATCACCTCGCTCGAGCACCGCTACCCCGAATTCGACGGCCTCAATCTGACCTGGGAATCGCTGGAAGGAATCGTCAAGCACAACGGTCCCCTGATGACCCGCGACGGCTCGCCGATCGGACGTTATCGCGAGCGCGGCATTCCCGTGGGGATTTCCGATTTCGTCAGCGCCTATGATCTCGAACTTTCGACCTTTGCCTCGCTGGAGGCGCAGGTCGCCGCGATTGCCGACGATATCGCCTATGATGCCCACGATATCGACGACGGACTGCGCGCCGGTCTGTTTGAGGTCGACGATCTCAGGGCTATTCCGATCGCCGCGGAGATCATCAACGAGATTGAAATGCACCATCCCGGTCTCGACGACCACCGGCGCGGCGCCGAACTGGTGCGTGAGCTGATTTCCTGCCTCATCGTAGCCGTATATTCCGAGGCGCGGCTTCGTCTGGAGCGCGCCCGTCCCTCCAGCGTCGAGGAAGTCCGCAACCAGGCCGAGGCGCTGATCGCCTTTCCGGCCGAAATGGCCCAGGCAGAGGTCGCGATCAAGGCGTTCCTGTACGAAAGGATGTACCGGCATCCCCGGGTGATGCGGGTCATGGGGGAGGCGGAGCGGATCTTGTTTGATCTGTTTGCGCGCTACCACAAACATCCCGGCGACCTGCCGCCGGAATGGCTGCCGATGGAAAACAGCGGCGAGACGGAAACCGAACGCGCCCGCCGGATCGGCAATTTCATCGCCGGAATGACCGATCGCTTCGCGCTCACCGAGCATCAGCGGCTTTTTGACTTAACCCCGGATTTGCGTTAGGCGGCGACCATGGCCGGCAATGCCCCACCGCAGCATCTTTTCGCCGACGTGCTGACGCGCGTACGCGCCGTCTGCGCCGCGCAACTCGGCACTGGCGCCGATTTGTCGCGCGTGGTCGTGGAGCCGCCGAAGGAATCATCCCATGGCGATATGGCGACCAACGCCGCCATGGTGCTCGCCCGGGAGGCCAGGACAAAACCGCGCGAGCTTGCGGAGAAGATTGCAGCGGGTCTGCGCGCCGACAGCCTGATTGCCTCAGTCGAGGTCGCAGGACCCGGTTTCATCAATCTCACCTTGAAGGTCTCGGTCTGGGCCGACACGCTTCGTAACGTGTTGCGCCAGGGCAATTCCTATGGCCGAAGCGCGATCGGAGCCGGCGAGAAGGTCAATGTCGAATATGTTTCGGCCAACCCGACCGGGCCGATGCATGTCGGGCATTGCCGAGGCGCGGTGTTTGGCGACGCGCTCGCAAGCCTGCTTCAATTCACGGGCCATGATGTCACCCGCGAATATTACATCAACGACGCTGGCGCCCAGGTCGACGTGCTCGCCCGTTCGGCCTTTCTTCGCTACCGCGAGGCGCTCGGCGAAAACATCGGTGAAATCCCGGAAGGGCTTTATCCCGGCGACTATCTCAAGCCGGTGGGGCAGGCGCTGTCGGCTGAATATCGCGACAGGCTGCGGGCGATGCCCGAAAGCGAATGGCTTCCGATCGTCCGCGCCAAAGCCATCGCGATGATGATGGATGCGATCAAGGGCGACCTCGCCGCGCTTAACATCAAGCACGACGTATTTTTCTCCGAGAGATCGCTGATCGAGACTGGCAACAACCGTGTCGCCGAGACGATCGATTTTCTGCGTTCCAGGGGAGACGTCTACGAAGGCCGGCTGCCGCCGCCAAAGGGTGCGCCCGTCGACGACTACGAAGATCGCGAGCAAACGCTGTTTCGTGCCACCGCATACGGCGATGACGTCGATCGGCCGCTTCTGAAATCCGATGGCTCCTACACCTATTTCGCCTCCGACATCGCCTATCACAAGAACAAGTTCGATCGCGGGTTTCACAATCTGGTCGATGTCTGGGGCGCCGATCACGGCGGCTACGTCAAGCGCGTCGAAGCCGCGATCAAGGCGGTCACCGCAGGCAAGGCCACGCTCGACGTCAAGATCGTCCAGCTCGTCAAGCTGCTCCGCGGCGGTGAGCCGGTGAAGATGTCGAAGCGCTCGGGCGATTTCGTCACCTTGCGCGAGGTAGTGGATGAGGTCGGCAAGGACGCCGTGCGCTTCATGATGCTGTTCCGCAAGAACGATGCGGTGCTGGATTTCGACCTCGCCAAGGTCATCGAACAGTCGCGCGACAACCCCGTTTTTTACGTGCAATACGGCCATGCCCGCGGCCACTCGGTGTTTCGCAACGCGCGCGAGGTGATCCCGCATTTGCCCGAGGAGGCCAAGGCGAGAGCGGCCTTCCTGGCCGATGCGGCGATCGAACGGCTGAACGATCCTTCGGAACTAAACCTTTTGCGGCAGCTGGCACTCTATCCGCGGACGGTCGAAGCGGCGGCGTCGGCACATGAGGCCCACCGAATCGCTTTTTACCTATATGATCTTGCCAGCGAATTCCATGCGCTATGGACGAGGGGGCGGGATTTGCCCTATTTACGCTTTATTATCAATAATGATGCCGAAATGACGAAGGCCCGGCTCGCCCTGGTGCAGGGGGTCGTTTCGGTGCTGGCGTCCGGCCTGGCCGTGCTCGGCGTTGGTGCCCCGGACGAGATGCGTTGACAGGGGTGGTCGCCATCCGGTCTTGGGGGTCTGGGAATTTCTAAGTGGCATCCGGCAAACGCCGGGTCGGTTTTGGGGAGTGGGTTGGCGGCTTTCCCGCGGGGGATGCATCATCACGATGGCTGATCGATATCCGGAAAGACCCTTTCCCGCCGACGACAACTATGATCGCGGTAGCCGGTCCCGTGCGCCCTCAAAGGCAGATGGCGATCCTCTGGCGGAGCTGGCGCGTCTGATCGGTGCATCCGATTTCGCCATGGGACGTGCCAATCTGCAGGTGCAGCCGCGGACCAAGCCGCGCGATCAATACGACCAGCAGCACTCCGACCAGCAGCACTCCGATCAGCAGCACTCCGATCCCTACGAATTGCCTGCGGAAGCAGAGGAGGGACCGCCGTCCGGCCCACCCTCGTGGATGAAGCGCGTGGCGAGGCAGGAGCAGGCAACACCGCTGCCGCAGCACGAATATCCAAGCGCCGTCCACCCGGTGCATCGGTACGCTGCGGCAAATCCCGCGCCTGAGGCGGACTACGAGGACGAGTCTTACGCCGATGCCGATCAGGAACACGATCTGTCGCGTTACGACGATGCGCTGTATGGCGAACTTGATTCAGATGCGCAGGATGCTCAGCACGGTGAGAGCTACACTGAAGACGCCTACGCCTTTGAGGACGAATATAGCGAAGAGACGGAGCCGCCGAAGCGCCGCCGCGGGATGATCACTGTTGTTGCCGTGTTCGCGCTTGCCTTTTTCGGTGTCGGCGGGGCCTATGCCTATCGTACCTATGTCGGATCGGCGCGCAGTGGCGAACCGCCGATCATCAGGGCCGACAATAGTCCGACCAAAATCATCCCGGCTCCGACGGACGGTGGTGCGAAGCTGCCTGATCGCATGTTGTCCGCCGACACCGAGAAGATCGTTCCGCGCGAGGAAGCCCCTGTCGACGTCAATGCCCGGTCGGGCGCGCGCGTGATCTTCCCGCCGCCGAACCAGACCGGCGCGCAGCCATCGACCGCAAACGCTGCGCCGCCGACGGCGGTGGCCAACGCCGCGAACGGAACGCTACCCAATGGCGAGCCGCGAAAGATCAAGACATTCACGGTCCGGGGGGATCAGGGAGATGCTGCCGCAAACCCGGCACCGGCCACCATCCCGGCGCCGGGGTCTGCCAAGCCGGTTGCGAATGCGAAGCCCGCCACAGCTGCGGCGCCGCCGCGGTCGCCGGCTTCCGTGGCCAACGCGAATGCCAATGCGCCGCTGTCGCTTTCGCCACAGACCTCGGCACCTGCGAGCGAGCCTGCCACGAGGGTCGCGGCGACCAGTCCCACGCAGGCCGTGCCCGGCGCAGGCGGCGCGAGCGGCGGATATCTCGTGCAGGTGGCCTCGCAGCGGAGCGAAGCCGACGCCCAGGCGTCATACAAGGCTCTCCAGACCAAGTACCCCTCGGTGCTCGGGTCCCACTCGCCGCTGATCAAGCGCGCCGATCTCGGCGAAAAAGGCGTCTATTACCGGGCTATGGTCGGCCCCTTCGGTTCGTCGGACGAAGCCTCTCAGTTCTGCGGCAACCTGAAGTCAGCCGGCGGCCAATGCGTCATCCAGCGGAATTGACGACGGTTTCCTCGACCCTGGTTGATCCCTAGGGCGACGCCGATGCAAGCCCGCGCATTCGTCACCGGCGTGTCCGGACCAGAGCTGACTGTTGCGGAGCACGATTTCATCCGCGCTGAACGGCCCTGGGGCTTTATCCTGTTCAAGCGGAACGTCGAAACGCCGCAACAGGTAAGCACGCTCGTTGAGGAATTGAGGAACTGCGTCGGTGTTCCGGATGCCCCGGTCCTGATCGACCAGGAGGGAGGCCGGGTACAGCGCCTTGGCCCGCCGCACTGGCCCGTTTATCCCCCTGGCGCCCTGTTTGGGGCCTTGTACGACCTTGATCCGGCCTTGGGTCTTGCAGCCGCGCGGCTGTCGGCGCGATCGATTGCGGCTGACCTTGCCGATCTCGGCATCAGCGTAGACTGTCTACCGCTGGCGGATGTGCCCGTTGCGGGTGCGGATGCGGTCATCGGAGACCGGGCCTATGGAGACAGGCCGGACAAGGTCGCCGCTATTGCCCGTGCGGTGACCAAGGGGTTGGAGCAGGGTGGTGTTTTACCGGTGCTCAAGCACATTCCCGGCCATGGGCGGGCAACGGCGGACAGCCATCTTCGGCTTCCGGAGGTGAAAACCCCCAAAAAGGAGTTGGAACGAACTGATTTTGCTGCGTTTCAAGCCCTTGCGGACTTGCCGATGGCGATGACCGCCCATGTTGTGTTTAGTGCCCTGGACCCCGTTCATCCGGCTACGACTTCTGCGACAATCATCGAGCAGGTGATTCGCGGCGTAATCGGGTTCCATGGTTTGTTGATGAGTGATGACGTGTCGATGAATGCGCTCTCCGGATCGATCGCCGAGCGGACGGGGGCGATCTTTTCCGCGGGTTGCGACGTTGTCCTGCATTGCAATGGCAAACTCGAGGAAATGCGCCAGGTCGCGGCCAAGACGCCGGAATTATCAGGAAAAGCGCTTGAGCGCGCGAAGCTCGCGCTGGCGTCGCGTCGAGCGGCGGAGCCGTTTGATCGGATGGCTGCGCGCAGCGAACTCGACGCGATGAAGAGCAAGGCTGGGACTTTGGGCGCATGACCGCGGAAATTCTATCGTTTGAGACAGGGCGGCCTGCCGAGGTTGCAGACGGCGAACTTGCGCTGGTGGTCGATGTCGAAGGCTATGAGGGGCCACTCGACCTCCTGCTCGCCCTGGCGCGCCAGCAGAAGGTCGACCTCGCCAAGATCTCAATCCTGGCGCTGGCGGACCAGTACCTCGCCTTCATTGAAGCCGCGCGGAAGATCCGCCTCGAGCTTGCGGCTGATTATCTGGTGATGGCGGCTTGGCTCGCTTATCTCAAATCGCGACTCTTGTTGCCTGAGCCGCCGACCGCCGAAGGGCCTAGCGCGGAGGAAATGGCGACCGCGCTTGCCAACCGGCTGCGCAGGCTCGAAGCCATCCGAGAGGCTTCGAACCGGCTGATGAACCGCCCGCAATTGCTGCGCGATATCTTTCCGCGCGGCAATCCCGAGATCATCGCCGAGATCAGGCATCAAAAATATACGGCAACCCTGTTCGATCTGCTCACCGCCTATGCCGCCCAGCGCCAGCAGCGGGTGCTGGCTTCGGTGCATCTGGCCAAGCGCACGGTATGGTCGCTCAGCGAGGCGCGGGCATCGCTTGAACGCCTGATCGGAATGGCCGAGCACTGGAGCTGTCTCGACGAGTACCTGATGAGCTACGTGGTCGACCCCTCGCAGAAAGCCACGGTTTTCGCGTCCAGTTTTGCCGCAGCGCTCGAACTGGTCAGGGAAGGCGAAGTCGAATTGCACCAGAAAGAGCCGTTTGCGCCTTTGTATTTCCGAAAGCGTCCAGTGCAATCACCACCCGAGGCGATGATCGCGCCTGACTTGTCGACCGAATAAGCGGAAGAAGCCGAGTAAGTGGAAGAAGGAGACCGTGCCATGGCAAGCCTGGCGGAACGACGCAAAGCCGATGCCGAGGAGCACTCTGTGGACCCGCAATCGCGCCCCGAAGAATTGCGGCTTCTGGAGGCGCTGTTGTTCGCGTCCGCCGAACCGCTCGACCAGGCGACGCTCGCCAAGCGGATGCCGGAGGGCGTCGACATCAAGGCCGCGCTGATACAGCTGCAGGCCGACTACGCCTCGCGCGGCGTCAACCTTGTTCGCGTGGCGAACAAGTGGACGTTCCGCACCGCCGGCGACCTTTCCTGGCTGATGACCCGCGAGAGCACCGAAACGCGGCGCCTGTCTCGCGCGGCCATCGAGATGCTTGCGATCATCGCCTATCATCAGCCGGTCACCCGCGCCGAAATCGAGGAGATCCGCGGGGTGGTTACCTCGAAGGGAACACTGGATGTTCTTCTTGAAACCGGGTGGATCCGCCCGCGCGGACGCCGCAAGACGCCCGGGCGTCCGCTTACCTTCGGAACAACGGAGGCCTTCTTGTCGCAATTCAGCCTCGAGGCCTTGAGCGATCTGCCCGGCCTTGAGGAATTGAGAGGAACGGGGTTATTGGATTCGCGGCTGCCTTCGGGCTTCAGCGTACCGACGCCCTCGGATGACCCGGCCTTGCGCGAGGACGAGGACCCGCTCGAGCCGGGCGATCTGGAACTGTCGCTGGCGCCTACGGTCGAGCCAGAACCTGGCGACAGAATGTAGCAGGAAAACCTGTTCCAGCTCGATTGCCGCACATTGTCGCGTTTGAACGACCAAGCATTAACGCTTGGCCGTTTAACGCGGATTTGCGTGGCTCAAGTCCTTGTTTTTGACACCTCCCGAGCCTACTTTGCGCTCAGGTTAGGCCGGGTTTCCAGGCCTCGTGTTGTTGGAGGATCGCAGGATGGGTTCGCTTAGCATTTGGCACTGGATCGTCGTGATCGCAGTCGTCCTGCTGCTGTTTGGTCGCGGCAAGATTTCCGACCTGATGGGTGACGTTGCCCAGGGCATCAAGGCCTTCAAGAAGGGCATGCAGGACGATGAAAAGACTGCAGAAAAGACCGAGCCCGTAAAGTCGATCGATCATAACGCCACCCCTCAGGCGGCGAGCCGGTCGGATGTCGGCAGCAAGGCTGTCTGAGCTTTCAGTGCCAGCTTTCGATAAATCTTGAGCGGCGCGTTGATCTTGCCCCCGACGTGCGGCAAGAGCGTTGGAGGAAAATCGCGGGCGGCCCGGTGAGCGATGCGCCGTGGAAATGTCTCGCGTGAGCGGAATCTTTCATGTTCGACATCGGATGGAGTGAATTCGTCGTCATCGCGGTCGTCGCGTTGATCGCCATCGGCCCGAAGGAATTGCCGGGCGTTCTGCGCATGGTCGGCCAGTGGATGGGCAAGGCGCGCAAGATGGCGGCCGAATTCCAGAGCCAGTTCCAGGAAGCGATGCGCGAGGCCGAAATGGCCGACCTCAAGAAGAGTTTTGACGAGGTCAAGGAAGCGGCAAGCGGATTCACGTCGGGCAACGTCATGACCTCCCTGCAAAAGGACGTCAGCGCGGCGCTCAATATCGAGGACGTCGACAAGCCGGCAGCCAGCGCGGAAGCGGCGCCCACCGCTCAAGCCGCCAGCATGGACGCCGAGGCCGGTCAGGCGGAGGCGACTGCGCCGCAGCCGTTGGCGATTGCGGCTGAAAATCATCCAGAAGGCGCTGCGCCGGAGACCGCCCCGCCGCCGGCCGACATCGAACTCCCACGGGACGCCAAAGCGTCATGAGCGACGAAGATATCGAGGCCAGCAAGGCGCCGCTGATCGACCATTTGATCGAGCTGCGCTCACGCCTGATCAAAGCGCTGGTGGGCTTTGGCATCGCCTTTATCTTCTGTTTCTTTTTCGCCAAGCAAATCTACAACGTGCTGGTATGGCCGTTCGTCTGGGTGGCCGGCGCGGAAAATTCGAAATTCATCTACACCGCGCTGCTGGAATATTTCATCACCCAGTTGAAACTGGCGCTGTTTGGCGCGGGCTTCATTTCGTTTCCGATCGTAGCCACGCAAATCTACAAGTTCGTCGCGCCCGGCCTTTACAAGCACGAGCGCAACGCCTTCCTGCCTTATCTGATCGCGACCCCGGTCTTTTTCGTGCTGGGATCGATGTTGGTGTATTTCGTGGTGCTGCCGATGCTGGTGCGGTTTTCGCTCGGCATGCAGCAGCTCGGCGGCCCCGGGAGTGCCGAAATCCAGCTCCTGCCCAAGGTCGGCGAGTATCTTTCGCTGATGATGTCGCTGATCTTTGCTTTCGGCATCGCGTTTCAGCTGCCTGTCATCCTCACCTTGCTGGGGCGGATCGGAATCATCACGTCGAAACAGCTGCGCGAGAAGCGGCGCTATTTCATCGTGATCGCCTTTATCATCGCCGCCGTCCTGACCCCGCCCGACGTGCTGAGCCAGGCCTCGCTCGCCATACCGCTTTTGGCGCTCTACGAAGGCTCGATTCTTGCGGTGCGCATGGTCGAAAAAAGTGCCACTGCCGCAAAGACAGCCACAACGGCCACGCCGCCTCCGGCGAGCCCGCCGCCAAGTCCGTCGCCGGCCGAGTAAAGACCAAACGCACGCCTTCGCGAGCGATCACGAATATGGTACGGGGTGCCCACCGTTAAATGTCAACATAGCGCGTTATAACGCACGCACCCTGGGACCTGACGACAATGCACGACATCAAATGGATTCGCGATAACGCTGCAGCTTTTGACGCCGCGCTGAAACGGCGCGGGCTTGCGCCGATGTCGCCGAAACTGCTCGCCATCGACGAATCCCGTCGCGCGGCGATCGTCAAGTCGGAGCAGGCGCAGGCGCGACGCAACGCCGCCTCGAAGGAGATCGGCGAGGCCAAGAAGGCCAGAGATGAAGCTCGCGCCGCGAAACTGATGGCGGAAGTTGCCGAGCTCAAGGTCACATTTCCGCAGCTTGAGTTGGCCGCGAAGAGCGCCGACGAAGAATTGTTCCGAGAACTGGCGGCGATCCCCAACTTGCCGCTCGACGACGTCCCCGACGGCACCGACGAGCACGGCAACGTGCGGCATCATTTGTTCGGCGCGCCGCGCAGCTATGACTTTGATCCCAAGCCGCATGACGACCTCGGTGGCGCGCTCGGCTTCATGGACTTCGAGGCTGCGGCGAAGCTGTCCGGCGCTCGGTTTGTCGTTCTGAAAAAGGGGCTCGCACGGCTCGAGCGCGCCATCGGGCAATTCATGCTCGATCTTCACACCAATGAGCACGGCTATACCGAAATCAATCCACCGCTTCTCGTGCGCAACGAGGTGATGTTCGGCACTGGACAATTGCCCAAGTTCGAGGACGACCAGTTCTGGGCGATCAAAGGTGAATTACTGACGGCTGGCGAGGGGGCTGCGGGGCACCCCGAAAGATTGAGAGGCGAACGTCTCGGCCTCATCCCCACCGCCGAAGTATCGCTCACCAATCTCGTTCGCGAAGCCATCGTCGGCGAAAAGGAATTGCCGATGCGCATGACGGCGCTGACGCCGTGCTTCCGCGCCGAAGCTGGAGCCGCCGGGCGCGACACCCGCGGCATGATCCGCCAGCATCAATTTACCAAGGTCGAGCTGGTTTCGATCACGACGCCGGAGACGAGTCGCGACGAGCACGAGCGCATGCTTGCCTGTGCCGAGGAGGTCTTGCGGCAGCTCGATCTTCACTACCGGGTGATGACGCTGTGTGCCGGCGACATGGGTTTCTCGGCGCAAAAAACCTACGACATCGAGGTCTGGATGCCCGGGCAAGGCGAGGGCGGCGCTTTCCGCGAAATCTCAAGCTGCTCGGTATGCGGCGACTTCCAGGCGCGCCGCATGGATGCCCGCTATCGCGGCGGCGACGGCAAGCCGCGGTTCGTGCATACCCTCAACGGCTCGGGCACAGCCGTAGGCCGCGCCTTGATTGCGATCATGGAAACCTACCAGCAGGAGGACGGCTCGATCGCAGTGCCTGACGTCCTGCAGCCCTATATGGGCGGGCTAAAGGTAGTTGATAAAGACAAATAGACTAACAAAATAAACGTATTAATATATTTGGTTCGTTGAGTGTCCAACCCGTGTCTAATATCTGCCCAAACACACCGGCGGACAGCCCGACTGCTTCGCGCGCCCGCCATAGAAAAAGCCCGCCGTTTGACCGGCGGGCTGGAACGAATACGCGGCTGAATTGTTGGGCGGGCAGTTCAGGCGTTGACTTTGGCCCCAGCCTCTGCTGGGGCCGTTTCTTTTTGAGAGATCCGCCGGCGAACCGGCGGGCTACACACTCGCGACACGAGCGCCTGCTAACTCCGGCGAAAGCAGGAGGAGCACAATGGCCAACGATCTCGACGATTTGACAAACGCGCGCAAGGTTCTCACCGAGGTGCGACTCAACTGGGCCAAGGCCCTCGCGGCTGGTTACAAGCGCGGAGAGACTGAAATCGCGCTTAAGAGCCTCATCGAGATACAGCAGGCCATCGAAGTGATCGACACCGCTATGAACGAGTTGGAAGAGGCCGAGCTGGAAGAGGAAGCCGACGACGAATGAAAAGCCCGCCAGCGCGGCGGGCTGTAGTCATTTCAGCTTAAGATTTTCCGCTGATTCCTTGCCGCGGTTCGCGACAATATCGAACGTTACCTTCGCGCCCTCGGCCAGCGAGCTGAAGCCCGCTTTTTCAACCGCCGAAATATGGACGAAGACGTCCTTGCCGCCGCCGTCCGGCGCGATGAAGCCATAACCTTTTTGTCCATTAAACCACTTCACTGTCCCGCTCGCCACGTCGCTCTCCCTTTTGATACGCCCAATCCAGCATTAGAGCCACGAAGACGCAAACCGGCAAGCAAAAACCCGCCGCCGGCAAAAACCGTCTCGGGTAAAAGCCGAGAGCGCGGAACACCTACTGCCATGCGAACCAGACAAGGCCGAAACCTACGGCTACGATGCCCGCGCCATAGTTGATCATTGTAGCATCGCGCGGCCTTGTGCGAATAAGAAAAGTCCAACAGCAACAAATAGCGGGCCAAGGACCCGAAGGACGATCTTCATGGCAGTACCGTTCGATCTCTAATCAACGACGCGATACTCAACCGAGGCACAGCGAGGCGCAATGAAAAACCCGCCGGCGCTGACCGGCGGGCTCCTTCCTCATCATCAATTGTCAGCCGGCAATGCCAAGCTCGGCCGCCCGCCGCGCAATGAGCCAATCGACGGCCTCTTCGCAGCAACCCTCAAAGTGAAAGAGCCGGTCCCACGGGTCCTCACCCGGACGTTCAATGAACGCTCGAGCGTGGCTGTCCTGGCGCAGATGAAGCCTCGAGCGCACGTAGGCCGGCGCGGGTCGTCGGAGCGGTGTCGATCAAGGCCAGCGCGGCCCGGGCCTTGGCTCGAATGGTCTCGACGGATCTCGGCGTATTCGGAGAGCAAACGGCCTGTGGCCCTCCGCGGTGAGGATTACCGTATTTCGGTGCAGGTCGATCGCGGCGGACAGGATCGACGGGAAGGGCGATGGCTGGAACGGCGGCTGTGGCGCCGGCAGCGACTCCTGCGGTGATCGTCGAAAGCAGCGCGCGGCGGTTCATGGTATAAAATTCTTTAGCCTTGGGCATGGGCTTGATCCTTGCTCGGGGTTAGAGCCGGGGGGAAGACTGAACCCTTCCACCCGGCTTGCTTTTATGCTAGCACGGTTTCATGGGAAAGAGAACTGTGCTAGCAAAGAAAAAACGCGGGCCGGCGCCGACCGGCAAAGGCGTGCAGGTAGTCGTCCGTATGCAGCCCGCGCCGCTTGCGGCACTCGACGCATGGGTGGCCAAACAAAAGGATCAGCCCTCGCGTCCCGAGGCCATGCGCCGCCTGGTTGCGTTGGGGCTGCGGGCGAAAGGGAAATAGATGCGCGTGCTTTCGTCGATCGAATTGCCGCATTGGCTGATGATCGCGGGAGCTATTTTAATAGCGATGGGCTTCCTGGGTCTTGCATTCTTCCGCAACAAGGAGGTTGCGACTAATCCAGATTCAGAACCGCCCGCACCACGCTCAAAGATGCCGCCGCTGCCAACGCTGCTCGATTCTTCAAAGGAAACGAATGACCGGGGACGACCATCCGGCGCCTCGTCGGTCTCGGGCTGAAGGCGGCGAAGAAATAGGAAAACCGGCAAAAAGTCCGAAGGGTTAAATAGATGGCCGCTCATGGAGGCGACGTTATCGTTTTCATAGTTTCAAATGGGACGCGCGGCGAAGAGTGCGCCGTCTCGTTCGAGGCATTATGCGATCTAGGCGGAGTCCATCGCAATGATGTCTCGCAGGATGAACTGTTCAGAATTTTCCACACCCACCGGAAGGAAATAGAAGCCGCTGCTCTCAAAAAGTTTCGAGCCGGAGTTTACAATAAACCCGGCGGCATCATGGTGACCTCCAGCGATCTCAGATCAGCTTAGGCCAGCCGCGTCGCCGGCGTCAGCCTCGACCGACGAGGACGACTGAAGGCCGATTGCCCGCCGTAACCGCGTCCGTGCTCCCCGTAGTGTATATAATTTGACGGCGTGCGCACAAATGTATACACTACGACCCATGTACATCAGATGGCAATCTCGCAAGCGTCGGCCCAAATTTCTCGGCAGGGTCAATCAGGACATTGGCTGGAGCGCCATCTTGGTCGAGAGCGTTCGCGTTGACGGTAAACCGAAGCAGCAGCATATTGCCTATCTTGCCGGCTTTACGGAGAGCGCCTTGACGCATCCAGCACAGCAAAGGTTCCTATGGGAGCGCATTGAGACGAAGCTCAAACGGTTAGGCAACCGCATTTCCGCCGAGGACCGCGAAGCCATCATGAAGGCCCTCATTAAGAAGATCGGCAAGCCGCCGACCAAAGCGCAGCGGGCCGCGCTCGACCGGCAACGTGAGCAACTCCTTGGTGACATGGCCGATGGCCTCGCAAAGTGGTGATTCCGCGCCCTAGCGGCACCGGTGCGTTATTTCGCGTGGGGCTGCCGGAGTACCCGCCGACGACAAACGTATCAGCGGGGGCGCCGCGCGCAAATCGGTCAGGTCCGGCACAAGCGGCGCCGTTCAGCCTGTCTTTAGTTTCCAAAGAAGCCCGGCCGTGCCAAGTGAATTGCCCGACAGTCTTTCGGCTAGTTCACACGTTGCCGAGTAGACCTTGCCGCCAAGCTCGGCCGCGGTCCTCGCATCAGTCCCGCCAACGAGATCGGCAAGACCTCTAGCTTGAGTTTCATGAATCTTTGGGTCCAACAAGATGAGGACCACGAGATTCGCAAGGCCTCGGCTGTCGCGCAAAGACCGCCGATTATCGAGACTAGTATCAAAACAACCACGGCAAGAACGCCGATAATCAGCCATTCCATTTGAGCCCCCGTCACAATGCGCAGTGTTTAGTTTATCTGGTGATTGTGTAAGATCAAATCCAAGGGCGAGACAGCGCAGCGATTTCTGCCGAGATAAGAGAATGAGCCTCCTCGCTCATGGGGGTTCTCCGGGGCGAAAAAATGAATACAGCCGACTGGGCACTTGTAATCAGCATCTGCTCGGCTGCGATCGCTTTGGCAAGCTTCATTTGGAACGTCTGGTCAAAATTCATTTATCCGAAGCCGAAAGTCTACGTTTCTTTCCAGATGATGAACCTCGTCGTGCCTGGGCAACGCGCTGGAGGTCAGGTCTTGGCGCTTATCGCGACGAACATGGGGCCCGCGCCGGTAACGCTTCGTACAGCTCTTGTCGCCTTTCCCAACTGGTTTCAGTTTCAAAAATATCGATCGTTCGCGGTTCTCAATCCGCTACATAACTACCCGCAACAAACTGAGCTTACGATTGGTCCGTTCGGAGGTGGCCTGCCAAAAAAGCTTGATGTTGGAGAGCAATTTACGGTTCATTTTATCCCTGATCACGAAAGCCTTGCGTCCGGTGATTATCAACGGATCGGATTTGACGACACTTTTGGCTCTTTTCATTGGGCGCCTCGAAGGCACATCTTGGATGCGCTTCCCCAGATCCGAGAAGTATGTGAGCGTGCCGGAAAAAATTGGCGTAACTCTCGCTAGTGCTGCCCTTGGCCGGCAACGCCCCATCGCCCGATGCGCGGCTGTCATATGCCGGCGATTGATGTTGACCAGAGGATGTAGGCTTTCTGATCCTGACAGTTGATCAAGCCGCGCCAATCGGCGCAACGCAGCCGGCAGCTACAGCGGCCGCACGTTCTCAGCTCGCACCCGGCCGCTGACAGGATCGCGGCCGACCTCATATTGCACTTTGACATTCTGCTCAGGCTCGGCGCCCGATGGCCCTGAAAAACCACTTGCGTGAAAAAACACGTCGTCACCGCCGTCGTCGGGCCGAATGAAGCCGAATCCGCGCGCGAAAAATTTGGTTATGGTCCCTGTAGCCATTCTTCCCTCGTTTTCATTTGATCACATTAAACTGAGACCGCCGCCTGCGCGCTTGCGCAAAAGCAGGAGCTTATCGCGCGGTTACAGCAGGAAGACATCGGTCCCGAAGAGCACGATGAGATTGAGCGCCTGCTGGAGAAGATTAAAGCGGCCTTGGACTTGCTCGACAAGGCTGGACCGAGCGGGCGCGGGCCTTAAACCGCCACGTGGAGCGCGTGTTCAACCCTGACCGGAGAGACCATCATTGCGGACGGCGGAAGCTGGCACGGGATCGATAATTCTTCTGCTATTGTGAGTTGCGGAAATTCAATTGAGGACTATTGCAATGCCGAACTTCAAACGGGTAACACGCCACAAGTCGACACAAGCTCCGCCGAGTATGCCCGGATTAGTCGCGTGAACCGTCTGCCGAAGACCGTCCGGAGATCGGCCTCGCGCGGCATTTCGATGCCGGCAACGTAGCGGGGACGGCGGCGATAAGTGGTGACAGCGGGAAGGGTCATTTTGCAGCCCGGGGTCTTCGCCTGGCGTGCTGCATGCCTCCCGGAGCGGCGTTTGCCGGGCGACGTTCATGTGTGCGCTGAATCAGCGCGACAACACAACCACACTAAGCGCGGTTCTGCCTCAGTCAGGTCAATACGATTGTTCGACCATTAACGAATTGTAATATGCCTGTGCGGACGCCCACGGCGTGCCCGCACCAACGAGGAGCTAGATCTCGACCGTAAAGCGTTCGATCGTATTGCACTCAGAGCATTCGAACGTGCGGAGGTCGAAACCCCGAGTAGCCGGTTCGATGCAGGTAAGCCTCATCGGCTGGCGGCATTTAGAACAGGCCAGCATTTCGATTTCAGCGCGAGTGAATAGTGGATCGGGTTGGATTGATGGCATGACGCTTTCCCTGTGTTGGGCGGGAGCGTGCAGCACTCTCAGTCACCGATAAATGCCGAAGGCGGGCAGTGATGGAACCAGTATGGAACTTAAAGTTCCGGCACTGCTGGTCAATATTGCTCACACCTCCAATTAAATTCCATTTATCCCCAATGCGACCTTTGCGAACTCTTGAAGGGTTGGAGATGACCATGAGCAACGAGTCACGCCGCTTGGCCGGCATTCTTCTGATCGTCCTACCGACAGTAATGTATGGTGGCGTAAGCGTCCTTTCTCTTCTGATCGGGGACCCGAAGTACATGGAGAACCCGTTGCGCCAGGACTTATGGCGCGCCGGACATGCACATGCAGGCGTTTGGCTCATCCTGGCGCTTGTGGCGCTGCGCTACGTGGATGAGGCTAAGCTCTCAAATGCGATGAAATGGCTTGTACGAGGTTCGATCCCTATCGCCGCAATCCTGGTTCCGGCGGCCTTTTTCCTGTCCGTCATGTCGCCCGACGCCCGGGCCCCCAACGGGCTCATCTATCTGGCCTACGTTGGCGCAGTGGTGCTGGCAGTCGGCGTGCTCGTCCTCGGCATTGGCCTCGTCAGGCATCCCGCACAACGATCTTGAGTGATGGTCGCCAGCGTCGACTGATCCGCCACTCCAGAGGAAAATAACCCCTTGGGCGCTTTTCCTCACTCAAGGAAGGAAAGTTTAGTCCGTTTATTCGACTAAGGGGACTAAACTCACCTTCACAGGAAGCGTACCCATCACGCATTGGAGGACCATCCCGGATCGCTATAATAGGTCATTTCTTTCTGACCAGCTGAAGCCTTGCGGGGCTTCTTACCCTTTGGGGCAGTGTGTCCCGCTGGCGAACCGGAAGCATCCGGCGATGTCACGAACGATGGAGGTACTCGCCAAGCATGACGATGTGGGCGAAGAGGAGCGGTGCGACGTGAGCCTTTAGACGTCCAAATCCACGCATAGCAAAGCACGTGCTATCGTCGTGTTGCTGTTTTGGGATACAGCAGGGGCTCGCAAACGCCAATGCGCGGCTTTTTGTATCGAGCCCGATAAGCGTCAACCGCATGTGCCAGGAAAATGCTGGCGCTGAACAGTCCCATAAGCGCAGTGGCCAATGCAAACATGGAAATCACCTAATACTGCGCGCTGATCCTGGCGGATTCATAAAGGTCGGTGTTTCAGGTTGATTTCATCGCCCGGAAAAAACGCTGACTGCGCCATTGTGCCGTTTAAGCTAGTCGAGT